>Ga0208481_1000008_pt1 | contig 63272 bp, 66 predicted proteins | sample LakMenEpi02Jun10_FD_150662 | JGI IMG/M metagenome (GOLD analysis project Ga0208481, IMG submission 150662) | Freshwater microbial communities from Lake Mendota, WI - 02JUN2010 deep hole epilimnion (SPAdes) | ecosystem: Environmental > Aquatic > Freshwater > Lake > Epilimnion/Euphotic zone ... | reverse complement strand
GGCAGCAAGGCATTTGTCAACGAAGCCTTCGCCGGCGCGAGAGAACGCTTCAGCCCTCGAAGAAAAGATGGCGCGCGGAAACTGAGAGGCAGCGCACGTCCTGCAGCCGACATGCTATGGAGCGCGCGGGATTTGCGATTGCGTGTTTGAGGTAGCTCGCAATTAAAAATCAAAAGTCGCTTGCGGGCTGTTTTTTGCCGGTGGCAGAGATTCCGCACCCTCTCGCATCGCGGCAGCGGCGAACTTCACGAACCTCGCCATGATCGCCTCGACGCTGGCAGCATCGAGTAGGCCTGACACCGTCGGTGACACCAGCGTGTGCGCCAAGGCACCGAGCAGTCCATGCATGCGCCATGAGATTTCACCGACGGAAAGCGGCGTCAGCGTTTTGCTTAGCAATCGCCTGACCCGATCGTCGATGCCTGCATGCGTTTGAGAAATTTCCGCCGTCACCTTGTCGGCCGGTAAAGTGAGAACGCGACCAATCAGCGGAGCCGTCACCAGATCCTTCCAGCTCGAGCGTTGCGTTGCGGAGGCCAAGGGCTTGAGCCATGCCTCCAGCACTTCCTCCAACGGCGCGGGCTTGCCCGCAAAGCGTTTTTCCAGTCCCTCTAGCCGCGCAAGTCGCTCTTCGTTGAAATGTCGCAACGCTTCTTCCATGACGCGCGCGATGAGGCCATCGCGGCTGCCGAAATGATAATTCACCGCAGCCACATTCACTTTTGCCGCCTGCGTAACATCGCGCACCGACACCACCTCGAAGCCGTGCTCCGCCAACAACGCGGCCGCCACTTCCAGCATCCGCCTCTTGGTCTCGCTTTCGTTTGGCTGTGCCTTGCGCATTGGGAATGACGAAGCAAACAAACCCGCATCACTTCGCCTGACGCGCGCTGGCCTTGAGGCGCAGTGCGTTGAGCGCGATGAAACCGGTGGCGTCGTCCTGGTTGTAGGCTTCCTCTTGGCCTCCTTCCATGGTGGCTACGGCTTCGGAATACATGCTGAACGGCGAGCGGCGACCGGCTTGCATCACATTGCCTTTGTAAAGCTTGAGGCGCACCTCGCCGCTGACGGTTTTCTGCGTCTCGGTGACCAAGGCCTGGATCGCTTCGCGCTCCGGCGCGAACCAGAATCCGTTGTACACAAGTTGCGCGTACTTCGGGATGAGGCTGTCGCGGATGTGCATCGCTTCGCGGTCGACGACGAGCGTCTCGAGGTCGCGGTGTGCGGCGAGCAAGATCGTACCACCTGGAGTTTCGTAAATACCGCGGGACTTCATTCCGACGAAGCGGTTCTCGACGATGTCGACGCGGCCGATGCCGTTGCGGCCCCCGAGCAGATTGAGCACGCGCATCACGCCGTAGGGGCTAATCAATGCATAACCATCGCGCTGGCCGCTCACCTTCACATCGCCAAGCTCGGCGATGATGGCATCAAGGTTCTCATGGCGCAGGCCGATGGCATTGCCTTTTTCAAAAAGGATTTCCACATACTCGGGGCGATCCGGCGCATCCTCGGGCGAAACAGAGAGCACATACATGTCGCGATCGGCAGGCGTGGTAGCATCGTACCATGGATCCTCCATCGCGCCCGCTTCGAAGGAAATGTGCAGCAGGTTGCGGTCCATCGAGTAAGGCTTCTTCATCGAGGCCTTGATCGGAATGTTGTGAGTCTCGGCGTAGGCGATCATTTCCGAACGGCCCGGGAATTGAGCGCGGAATGATGCATCGCGCCAGGGGGCGATGCACTTCACATTCGGCGCGAGTGCCGCGGCGGAAAGCTCGAAGCGCACTTGGTCGTTGCCCTTGCCGGTCGCACCGTGCGCGATGGCATCGGCACCTTCGGCGATCGCGACATCCATCATCGCTTTGGTGATGCATGGGCGTGCGATCGAAGTCCCCAAAAGATAGCGACCTTCGTAAATCGCGTTCGCTTGGATCATCGGGAAAATGTAGTTCGCGGCAAAGTCCTCCTTTAGGTCTCCGATGAAACATTTCGAGGCACCGGTCGAAAGTGCCTTGGCCTCAAGCCCGTCGAGCTCGTCGCCTTGGCCGACATCCGCGCAGTATGCGATGATCTCCGCATTGTATTTCTCCTTGAGCCAAAGCAGCAGGACCGAGGTATCAAGACCACCCGAGTAAGCGACGACGATTTTCATGACGGCGCGGAGCCAACCACGAAGTCGAGCGCCGGGCAAGGCAAACAAACACCCGGCAAGTGCCTAGGGCGGAGTCAAGTGCCACCTTTCATTCGGCAAGGAGGGCTTGGTAAAATTGATGAAACCAAGATGTTACTCGACAAGAATCCGGTAATTGGCCGAACGCGACGACTCAAGGCGAGACATGCACATACTAGGCATGACATCACTCACCGACACCACCTTGACCGCACCGCGCTCTGCGCGAGGATCCCTTGACGCCGCCGTTTGAAGCTGCATCTGCGGTGACCGGGCGGATGATTTCCCCTGACGGAGAAGGCGGCAACTTGCGAAAGAGGGCCGGAGATATTCCATAGCGTTTCTTGAACAGTTTGGAAAAATGAAACGCGTCAAAAAACCCGAGCACCTCGGCGATACGGCCAAGCGTCAGATCCCTCCGTCGCAAAAAATCCCGTGCAAGCGCAAGACGCTGGTTGCGTCTGAATGACGATGGCGTTTCTCCTGTGAGTTGGCGAAAAGCCCTACGAAAGGCATCGGGGTGAAGGCCGCATTGCCTAGCGATCTCTGCGGTTGATTTTCTCTCCTGTGCTGAGGCCAGTGCCCGCCGCGCCGGCTCCAGCCATCCGGGCGCGCGCGATGTCGAAGGCCTGCGGGCAAGCCAGTCCGCCAGCAGTTCGTGCACCCTTGCCGCTGCACGGCACATCTCACCGGGCGTTTCGATTTTATTCTCCAAAATGCAAAGCAGCCGCGCGGTTTCTGATTTCACAGATCCGACCGGCCAGACCGGATGAGCCGGATCCAGCCCATGCGCGCGCCACGCATCAAACGCAGCCCCCGAAAACGCCACAAATGCTTCATCCCACCGACCGCCTGGCAACGGGCCGTAGTGATGAGGAAGCTCCGGAAACACGATGATCACATCCCCCGCGACGAGTGGAATCTCCGCGCCGGTGGCATCGCGATAAATACCCTCTCCCGCTTGGACAAGCACGACCGCGTACATGCCGTATTGGCGATACCCGCGCAATCCGGTGCCGATTCCGCCCCGCAACATTCCGCCAAAATGCAATCTTCCCAAGGGTGTTTCGATATCGGGGAAGGAAAACAACCGCGAATCTTTGGAAATGTCCGACATGTCCGTTTTTTACATTATTATTAAGAAACATGTCCATTCCAGAAAAGTTCGTGAGGGTGTAAACTACGACAAACATAACCCCAAAAAAATCATGAGCCTAGAATCCTCCACAGCTGCCGCGCTTCTCACCAATCCCCCGAAGCACCTCGACTACTCGCTAGTCGGAGAAAATTCCAAGAAAGCCGTGGAAATGGGGCTTGCCGAGGCCGATTGGTATCAAACGCCGGTACCTCGCAGCAAGTTGCGCCGTTTGCTTGACCGCAAGGATGGCCCAGCCATCAGGGACACCATCCTGTGGTTCGTGCTGCTAGCCGCGACCGCATGGGCAACCGTCACGCTTTGGGGAACTTGGTGGGTCGTCGCGCCATACGCCTTGTATGCCGTGCTCTACGCCACCGCTTCCGACTCACGCTGGCATGAAGCCGGCCATGGCACAGCATTCAAAACCGACTGGATGAACAATGCCCTGTATGAGCTCGCCTCGTTCATGGTCATGCGCGAATCCGTGGTCTGGCGCTGGAGTCACACAAGGCACCACTCGGATACGATCATCGTCGGAAGGGATCCCGAAATCCAAGTCTCTCGCCCACCAAATATCAAAAGCCATCTCATGAGCATCTTTTCGATCGGTGGTTACCTATCCTACTTCCCGAGTCTGGTAAGGCATGCAAGTGGCCGCGTGAGTGAAGAGGAGCGCACCTTCATTCCCAGTACTGAGTTTCCAAAAATTTTCCGCAACGCGCAGATCATTCTGGCACTGTATGTGGCAGTTGTCGCCACCTCCTTGCTCCTGCAATCATGGATCCCGGTGTTTCTGATCATCCTTCCGCATTTTTTCGGAACATGGCTGATGATATTGCACAACACGACCCAACACGCGGGCTTGGCGGAAAATGTACTCGATCATCGGCTCAACTGCCGGACGGTATTCATGAATCCGTTCAGTCGTTTCATCTATTGGAACATGAACTACCACCTTGAGCATCACATGTTTCCGCTGGTGCCTTATCACAATCTTCCGAAGTTGCACGAGTTGATCAAACACGACTGCCCGCCGCCCTACCCCTCGATCGCGTCCGCTTGGCGCGAAATTCTCCCGGCAGTGCTGCGCCAAGTCTCTGAGCCGGCATATCACGTCAAACGCAAGCTTCCCCCACCATCTGCTGCTATCGATGAGCACATTGGTTCCGGCGATGCCAAGCCCGATGCACAAGGCTGGATCGAGGTCTGCGCTGGCGCGGATTTGGGCAAAGCGGATGTTCTGCGATTTGATCATGATCGGCGGACCTTTGCCCTTGTTCGCGACGAAGAGGGGAAACTTTATGCAACCGATGGCATCTGCACGCACGGCAACACCCACCTCGCCGATGGACTGGTCAAGGACGGCATCATCGAATGCCCGAAGCACAACGGACGCTTCCACCTTGCCGACGGTGCGCCAGCACGGGCACCTGTATGCCGTGCCCTTGCAACTTATCCGATCGAAGAGCGCAATGGTCGCATTTACCTGAATGTGGAGCGCGCCGGTGGCTGCGGTGCAAGGCACCAGCAAACCTATCATCTGCGCGTTGTTTCCAACCGCAGCGTCTCGACCTTCATCAAGGAACTGGTGGTCGAACCGGTTGATGATACGGCAAAAATTGAATTCACGCCCGGCGATTACCTCCAGTTGGACATTCCGGCCTATGAGGAAATCCGTTTCGCCGACTTCGACATTCCCGAGCCTTACGCGGAAGTATGGCGTCGGCAGAACGTGTTCGATCACGTCGCCCGCAATCCGGAAGGCGCTCCACGCCGCAACAACTATTCCATCGCCAGCAATGCCGCCTCCGATCGCACCCTGACATTCAATGTCCGCATTGCCACACCGCCGCCCGGCCAAGACTGCCCGCCCGGCGTGGGATCGAGCTATGTTTTCTCACTCAAGCCCGGAGATGAATTGACCGCCATCGGGCCCTTTGGTGATTTCCACATCAAGCCCACACAACGCGAGATGGTCTACATCGGAGGCGGGGCTGGCATGGCACCATTGAGAGCTCACCTGTCCCATCTCCTCGAAACCGAGGTTACCGCCCGCAAAGTTAGCTTTTGGTACGGTGCCCGCTCGCGTCAGGAAATTTATTACCAAGAGTACTTCGAGGCCCTCGCCCAACGTCATTCAAACTTTTCCTTTCACCTTGCTCTGTCGTCACCACTACCAGAGGACAGTTGGAATGGCCCAACCGGGTTCATTCACGAGGTCGTGCTACAGCAACACCTCGAGGCCCACCCCGAACCCGACTCAGTGGAATTCTATCTCTGCGGGCCGCCGATGATGATCAAGGCGTGCACTCGCATGCTTGCAGATCTTGGAGTACCGGCAGAGCGAATTGCTTTTGACGAGTTCTAGAACCCCGAAGCCGGATGCCGGTGGGCAATCAAAGCCACAAGCGGATGCTCCCAAGGGTTCGTCAAACCTGCGACTTTTTATCAGCGCCCGAAATCTTTCCGACAAAGACATAACACACCGGGATCAGGAATAATCCGATCACCGTGGCGATGCCCATTCCGAAGACTACGCCGGTACCCATGGTACTGCGCGAGGCGGCGCCAGAGCCCGAAGCCAGCATCAAGGGCACACAACCGAGAATGAACGCAAACGAAGTCATGAGGATCGGGCGCAGGCGAAGTTTGGAAGCCTCGATGGCGGCTTCGAGCATCCCCATCCCCTCCTCGTGTTTCATCTTGGCAAACTCAACGATGAGGATCGCGTTCTTCGCCGCCAGACCGATCAGCATCACTAGGCCGACTTGCGCATAGACATTGAGCTCGAAGTTTCTGAGCAGCAATCCAATCAGCGTGCCAAGGATCACCGAAGGCGTTGCAAGCAGCACGGCGAAGGGCAAAGACCAGCTCTCATACTGCGCGGCAAGGAGCAGGAAAACGAAAAGCAATGCCATGCCAAAGACCACCGCCGCCTCACCCTCGGATTTTTTCTCCTGCAGTGTGAGGCCCGACCACTCGTAGCCAACATTCGATGGCATTTGTTTCATCACCTCCTCCATCGCTTTGAGTGCTTGGGCGGAGCTGTAGCCGGATGCCGGCGCGCCCATCATTTCCACCGATCTTTGGAGGTTGAAGCGTGATGTGAAATTTGGCCCGGACATTTTCGAAACCTTCACCAGCGTTCCGAGCGGCACCATGGCGCCTTCGCTGTTACGAACATGGAAGGCACCGATATCATCCGGGCTGTTGGTGAATTCAGGATCCGCTTGCAGGAAAACTTTGTAGACTTTGCCGAAGCGTACGAAGTCATTCACATAGAGACCGCTCAGGTACGCTTGAAGCGCTTGGAAGACACTGTCGACCGGCACACCGAGCGTGCGGGCTTTTTCGCGATCGAGCTCGACCTTCACTTGCGGCGAGTCCGGTTGATAGGTGGTCGTCACGCGACCGATCTCCGGCCTTTTTGCGGCGGCAGCGACCACCTGACGGACATAACCGGCCATTTGCTCCGAAGAACCGTTGGCTCGATCCAACAACTGCATCGTGAAGCCAGAAACATTGCCGTAGCCCGGCAAGGGTGGCGGACCAAAAGCGAAGACCCGCGCACCTGGGATCGACGCAAAGCGTTTGTTCCACTGCATCGCAATCGCCTTGGCCGTAAGCTCCGGAGAGGTCCGCTCTTCCCAGTCATCGAGGCCGATGAACATCAGTGCGGCGTTTGGCACATTGAGCGAGTTGAGGATGTTCATGCCGCTGATCGCGAGCGCCGAGCGCACGCCCTTGGTTTCGCCCACAACCGCCTCGACCTTTTTCAGCACCTCATCAGAGCGTTGCAGCGAGGCGCCTTCGGGGAGCTCGATCGCCACAAACAGATAACCTTTGTCCTCATCGGGAATGAAACCACCCGGCACCGCCTTGCCGAGCACGAGAATGCCAGCGCCGACCAGCACCAGCAGCAACATCGATCGCACCGACTTTCTCGCAAGCCCGCCGACGATATTTCCGTAGGACTCGGACAGCCGGTCGAACATACGGTTGAAGCCACGGAAAAACGCCGCCAGCGGCCCGGTGCCGGGCTCCGGTTTGCGCAGCAGCATCGCAGAAAGTGCCGGACTCAGCGTCAGCGCATTGATCGCCGAAAACACCACCGACACCGCGATGGTGATGGCAAACTGCTGGTACAAGCGTCCGGTCACGCCACCCATGAAGGCCACCGGCACGAAGACCGCGCAGAGGATCAGTGCGATCGCCACCACCGGACCCGAGACCTCCTTCATCGCTTGGCGCGTCGCCTCGATCGGTGACTTGCCATGCTCAAGGTGGTGTTGCACGGCCTCGACCACCACGATCGCATCATCGACCACGATGCCAATCGCAAGTACCAAGCCGAACATCGTGAGCGTGTTGACGCTGAAGCCGAGCAAGGGGAACGCGATGAACACACCAAGCAGAGACACCGGCACCGTGAGCATCGGGATGATCGTCGCCCGGAAACTTTGCAGGAAGACAAACACCACGATCAGCACCAGGACAATCGCCTCGATGAGCGTGTGCACAATCTCGTTCATCGACGCCTTGATCGGCAGCGTGGAGTCCAGCGTGATGCTGTATTCCATGTCCGGCGGGAAACGCGTCGCAGCCTCGTTGAGGATGGCTTTGACCTTTGCCGCAGTCTGCAAGGCATTAGCACCGGGCGCGAGGTAGACGCCAAGCGCGCCAGCCGGGGCTTGATCGAGCCTTGCGCGCAAAGCATAGGTTTGTGCTCCGAGCTCAACACGCGCGACGTCCTTGATCTTCACCTGCGAACCATCGGAAGAAGCGCGAACGATGATTTCCGAAAATTCCTTCGGATCCTTGAGGAGACCTTGAGCGCGGATGTTGTACTGGTTTTCCTGTCCGGCAGGAGCCGGTTCAGCGCCAATCACCCCGGCAGGCGATTGCGCGTTCTGCTCGCGGATCGCATTGGCCACATCCTGCGGCGTGATGCCTAGGGTCGCGAGCTTGTCCGGCCTAAGCCAGACGCGCATCGAGTAATCCTGAGCGGTGAAATTCCGAACATCGCCGACGCCGGGAACGCGCTTGATCGCATCAACAAGATTGAGATCGGCGTAATTGCCGAGAAACACGCCGTCGTAGGTGCCCTTCGGCGATGAAAGCCCGATCGCCAGCAAAATGTCCGGGCTCGAACGGTTCACCACCACACCCTCGCGCTTCACCGCATCCGGCAACTGCGCCTCCGCTTGGCCGACACGGTTCTGCGTGTTGACCTGCATGATGTCGACATCCGTGCCGACATCGAAGGTCACATTCAGCGTCATCTTGCCATCGTTGGCGTTGACCGACTGGACATAGAGCAGCTTGTCGATGCCGTTGACCTTCGACTCGATCGGCGTCGCCACCGATTCCATCACCGCTTCCGCTGCGGCACCACGATAGTTTGCCGTCACTTGGACAAGCGTCGGGCTCACCGTCGGATACTCGGCAATCGGCAGTCGTGTAAGGGTAATGATACCGACGATCACCGTCAGGATCGAGATGACCATCGCGACGATGGGGCGGCGAATGAAGAAATCGGCCATGGAATGAAATTACGGTTTTTCGGCGGCAATCCTGACCGCCTGTCCTTCGCGCACTTTTTGCAAACCTTCCACCACGATCCGCTCGCCTGCGTTGAGGCCCTCGGCGACGAGCACATTGGAGGCGATCGTTTCACCGAGCTTAACCGCGCGTTGTGTTGTCTTGCCATCGGGCGAAACCACCCATGCGAAGGTGCGCCCCTGCAGGTCGATAATCGCACGCTGCGGCACCACGATCGCATTGGCCTGCAAGCCGAGGCTCACCCGCACCCGCGCGAACATCCCCGGGCGCAGCAACTTTTCCGAGTTTGGAAACTCGGCCCGCATTCTCAGCGTGCCGGTCTTAACATCCACCGCGCGATCGATGAAGACAAACTTGCCCGGGCTCTTGTGCTCCGAGCCGTCGGCAAGGATCAGCGTGACCGGCAACGATGAAATGTCGGCACCGGTGCCGGCGCTTTTCTCTTTGGCCTTGAGGTACTCGACTTCGCTGATGTTGCAGTAGAACCAAATGGGATCGAGCGTCGACATCGTGGCCAGCAGTGTGGGCTGCCCCTTGCCCACCAACTCGCCGATCGAGACCTGCCTGGCACCGATCAAGCCGCTGATGGGCGCCTTGATCTCACAATAGCCGAGATCGATTTGCGCGGACTCCACCCTTGCGTTGGCGGTTTCGACTCCCGCCTTGCCGACCTCGACCGAGGCCAGCGCGTTGTCGAGATCACGCCGCGGAATCGCGTTTCTTTCAGCGAGCGGTGCCAAGCGCGCGACATCCTTTTCGTATTTGTTGAGCGCCGCCTTGGCCTCGGCGAGCCCGCCATTGGCCGCGGCAAGCCGCTCGAGAAATGGTTTTTTGTCCAACTCGAAAAGGAGATCCCCTTGCTTGACCTCAGTGCCTTCGACAAAACGGATGTTTTCGACAAAGCCTTCAATACGGGCGCGGACCTCGACATTCTGCGGCGAGTCGAGCTGCCCCATGATTTCGGTGCTGATCGGCACCGATGTGGGCTTAGCCTCCATGACCTCGACCACAGGTGGCGGCGGCGCGGGCGCTTGATTTTTTCCGCAGGAGGCGCAAAAAAACGCCATAACGGGGCAAATTACTATGGGAATAGTAGCAAGGATCGAACCGCTGAAGGTGAGTGTCTTCTTGGGCATATTGGCGGATTTGCGGGGGATTAGAAAAAAGGGCGAAAACCGTTGGCGCACCCTGCATTTTCAGGCATCAGTCAGCAAACAGCCTGCACCTGTGTCAAACCGATTCGGGCTCGTGCCAGGCAATGCTTTGGGGGAAAGCACCGGGATTAGGCTGGCATACCGAGGCATGACCCTGTTAGCGTCCAGCGTTCGCGCGGTCCATGAAACCCATTGTCATCACTTCCATAACTAGCCTCGTGCTCGCATCCTGCGCGCTGGGGCCAGACCCGACTTCACCGAATAGCCAGACGCCCGAACAGGTCCGTGGCGATGTCTCGCCGGGCGCTGTTTCGCTTGGCGACAAATCATGGCGCGAGCTTTTCACCGATCCATCGCTGCGCTCGCTGATCGATCGCGCGTTGAAGAACAACCCCGACCTGATCGCGGCCACCTACCGCATCGAGCAGGCGCGCGCCCTCGCCGGAGCCACCCGCGCTTCGTGGTTTCCTCGCCTCGATGGCAAGGCCTCGGCCAGCACCAATCACATATCGGAAAACCTCAATGGCATCAAACTGGCGGATCGCGATTCGGAATCATATGATTTGACCGCGCTTTTGAGTTGGGAGCTCGACCTGTGGGGTGGCATCCGGCGCTCAAATCAAGCCGCACGCGCGCGACTGCTGGAAAGCGAGCATCGCCAGAACGCGGTGAAAACCAGCCTCATCGCCGATGTCGCCAACGCCTACATCGATTTGGAAAACCTCGATGAAAGGCTCGCCATTTCGAAGCGCACGGCGGAGAGCCGCAAGGCGTCACTTGATCTGGTCGTCGCAAGACGCGACGGCGGGATCAGTTCGAATCTTGAAGTTGGCCAGGCCGAAGCACTGCTTGGCGAGGCGCAGATCGCAATCCCGATCACCGAAAAAGCCATCGCCGCCAAGGAAAATGAAATCCGCGCGCTGCTTGGTGAATTCCCCGGTGGCATCGCTCGCGGTGGCACACTCGACGGCTTGGATACCAGCCTGAGTGTGACAGCCGGCCTGCCATCGTCACTGCTCGAGCGGCGCCCGGATGTCGCTGCGGCCAATCAGGCATTTCAAGCGGCAACTGCCGATATTGGCGTCGCCCAAGCTCTGCGCCTGCCATCGCTTTCACTCACCGGCAGTGGCGGATTTGCCAGCGCCGACCTCACAACACTGCTTGAGGGTGGATCTGGAAATTTCGTCGTCGGCCCACGCCTGAGCGGCCCGATCTTTGATGCCGGTCGCGCAAAATTCGGGGTCAAGGCCGCTCAAGCCCGTGCGGGCGAAGCCCTTGCATCCTATGAAAAGGCTTCCAAACAAGCCTTCCGCGAAGCAGCCGATGCGATCAACGCCCATCGCAAAGCCGGTGAAATCATCCAGACCCGCTCAAGCTTGGTGGAATCGCTCAGGCAAGTTTCGATTGTGGCCAAGGACCGCTTTGAAGGTGGCGCCTCCGACTATCTCGAAGTGCTCGATGCCGAACGCAGTCTGTTCAATGGCGAACTTCAATACGCCGATGACCGCCGCGACCGACTCAAGGCCGTTGTCCTCGCCTACCGGGCGCTCGGCGGTGGATGGAAGTGAGCGCGAAAATTAACGTCCAGCTTCATCTAACCTTGCTCGATCAGACGCTTGAGGCGGTTCTTCATCGAGACCTTGGCGACGGGTGAGAGTCGATCAACGAAAAGAATGCCGTTCAGGTGATCGATCTCATGCTGCAAAGCGCGGGCCAGCAGACCGTCGGTCTCGACTACCAGTACCGATCCATCGAGTTGCGGCAGGATTGCTTTGACCTCGATCGGCCGACGCACTTCGGCGCGGATACCGTGAATGCTAAGGCAGCCCTCGAAACCAGGCTCCTTTTCCTCGCCGTATTCCAAATCGGGATTGATGAACACGAGCGGCATGATCGATTGCAGCTCCGCATCCTCGCCGTTGACCTTCAGATAGGAAATGCATTCGGGATCGAAGGAGCAATCGATCACCGCGAGGCGAATATCTTCGCCAACCTGTGGCGCAGCGAGTCCTACACCATTGGCATCGGCCATCGTTTCGAGCATATCGGCCACGAGGGTGCGCAGCGTGTCGTCGACTTCGGTTACGGGGCGGCAGCGCTGGCGGAGAACGGGGTGACCGTATTGAACAATTTCGCGGACCATGGGGTGGCTTAGATGCGCGATAGGCTAACGCCCAAATGGAAAAGGTCAAACTCGCGGATCGGGTGCTTTTGCGGTCGCCGGTTTTTATCAACTTGCTGGCCCGCACACTCACGCTAGATTGGCCCACGAACATGCCAAACCTCGCCAACCTTCTACAGATGCTACTCTTAATCGGAGTCGTGATCGCCGTCTTCAATGTGATCATCTTTGTCCATGAACTCGGCCACTACCTTGCAGCCAAGTGGCGCGGTTTGAAAATCGAGCGATTCCAAATCTGGTTCGGCAGGCCGATTTGGAAAAAGGAAATTGATGGCGTGCAGTTTGGTCTCGGTTGGATCCCGGCCGGTGGTTTCGTCGCGCTGCCGCAAATGGCGCCGATGGATTCGATCGAAGGCGGCGACAGCGAGCGCGCCCCACTGCCCCCGGTGACGCCACTCGACAAGATCATCGTCGCATTCGCCGGCCCGCTTTTCTCCATGCTGCTGGCACTGGTAGCGGCGATCGCCGTTTGGCAGATCGGCAAGCCGGCGGATTTCATCCCCTCACAAGAAGTCGGATATCTCGTGCCCGGTAGCCCGGCGGAAAAAGCGGGGCTCAAAATCGGCGACAAAATCACCGCGATCAATGGCGAGGAAGTCAACGGCTTCGCAGGATCGCTCAACTCGATCAGCGAGCGCATCATCCTCAGCCGCGGCAAGCAGATCACCTTCACCGTCGAGCGCCCGGGCGAGGCCAAACCGCTCGAACTCAGTTCGGGCTTTGAAACCGAAAAAAGCCACTGGTACCAACGCCGCGGGCTGCGTCAGGTCGGCATCGATCCGGCCGGCCCGGCGATCGTTGGCGACATCAGCCCACACAGCCCCGCCGCCGATGCCGGACTTGTGAAAGGCGAGCGCGTAATCCGGATCGATGGCAACAAAGTGCATGGCCTCATGCATTTCTCACAATACATTCGCGACAAAAATTGGCAGACCGTGAGGATTGCTGTGCAAGGCGCCGATGGTCAGGTTCGCGAGCTCGACATCACGCCCGAGCGGCCCCTTCAACCGGCAGGCATGGATCCCAAGATCGGCATCATCTGGGACTCGCGCGCCGACATCGACAGCCGCCTCATCAATCCCAGCCCGCTGCGCCAGGTGCGCGACAGCCTGCACATGATGTGGGTCACGATCACCAGCGTCATCGCGCCGGATTCGAACATCGGCGTCGATCACCTGAGCGGACCGGTGGGCATCGCCAAGATGCAGTACCAACTGCTTCAAACGGAGGACGGATGGCGGCGCATTCTCGCCTTCATGGTGCTCTTCAATGTGAACCTTGCCGTGCTCAACATGCTGCCATTTCCGGTGCTCGATGGTGGCCACATCACACTCGCATTCTTTGAGAAAATTTTCGGTCGTCCGATCAAAGCGCGACCACTCGAAATTTTGCAGTCGGTTTGCGCGATGCTGCTCATTGGCTTGATGATCTACATCACCAGCAAGGACATCGGCGACGGCATCGGCCGCAAGTCGGGCAAGGGCAAGAACCAGGAAATCATTTTCCCTGCCGACTGAGCCATGCCGATCGTGCTTGCATCATCATCGCCGCGCCGCAAGGAACTGCTCGGCCGCGCGGGCATCGAATTCGAGGTCGTCCCCTCACCTGCCGAAGAAGTGCACGACGCGTCGATGTCGCCAGCTGCGCTCTGCGAACTCAATGCCACACTCAAAGCCGAAGCGGTCGCCGTCATGCGCCCTGACGCAATCGTGATTGGCTCCGACACGCTGGTGTTCATCGGCAACGAGCCACTCGGCAAGCCCGCCGACCACGCCGCAGCACGCACGATGCTCGCCCGCCTTGGCGGCCGCACCCACCAGGTGCGCACGGGTGTGTGCGTGATTTTTCCCGGCGGCACACGCAAGGTGTTTCACGAGACCACCGATGTCACTTTCCTACCGCTCGATGCCGTCGCGATCGATGACTACCTTTCAAAGGTCAACCCGCTCGACAAGGCCGGCGCCTATGGCATCCAGGAGCAGGGTGAGCTGATCATCGAACGCATCGACGGGAGCTTTGAAAATGTGATGGGCCTGCCGGTCGAGCAATTGCTCGCGGTTTTGGCCATCGACGGATAAGCAGGTCGCCCCACCGCCCACATCCGCAGCGAATCCGATTGCGAAGCGCGCGCGCATCGGCGATGAATGGCTCGTGAAATTGCCGCGCAGGTACCCGATCATTTTCAATCCCAAGGCGCGCAGCCAAAAGGGCGGACGGGTGCTGCGCTTCATCATGAAGCATGCGAATCGCTTTGCGCTCTACGCCACCAACAGCGCCGAGGAAGCGCGCGAACTTGCGGCGCGCTTTGCCGCCGATGGCGAGCCGGTGGTGGTCGCGGCCGGCGGCGATGGCACGCTCAACGAAGTCGTGCGCGGGCTTGCCGGATCACAGACCGTGCTCGGCGTCCTGCCTGCTGGGACGATGAATGTGTTCGCGCGCGAGATGGGCATTCCATTTGCCTCGCTCGAGCGCGCGTTTGCGGTCATCGAGAATGGCTTCACGCGCGATGTGGATTTGTTTGAAGCCAATGGCATTCCATTCGTGCAAATGGCGGGCGTTGGCTTTGACGCGATGGTGATCGAGGAAACCACCTGGGAGTCAAAAAAAATGCTCGGCCCCCTCGCCTATCTTTTGGCAGCGGTGCGTGTGCTCGGCGAGAAACCGCCGCAGATGCGCGTCACGCTCGCCGATGGTCGCGTCGCGGAAGGCGTGGCGGTGCTGGCGGGCAATGGCTCGCTCTATGGCGGACCCTTTCCATTTTTCCGCAAGGCCGACAACCATGACTCAAAGCTCGATGTGCTGGTTTACAAAGAGGCCGGCTATCGGCTGGTGCTCGATTCCTTGCGCGGGCTCGCGCTTGGCGGCATCGACCTGATGGATTCGGTGGAATATTTCCAAACCGAGTCATTCACCGTCGAGGCTGATCGCGAGGTACCCGTCGAAGTCGATGGCGAACTTGCCGGACGCTTCTCGAAAATACATTTTGTGGAAACCGCAAACCACCTTCGTGTGCTCGCGCCGGAAAACCAAGCGGGCAACCGCCTGGCGGAAAACCTCAAGGCATGGCTCACATGGCCACGCCGCCAGCCGGAACTCGCAAGTAGCCGCAGCGCATGAAGATGAAAATTCCCGCGCTATGGTGCAAGCGTGCCGGCATTGCTTTGTTGGCAATGCTCGCCATGGCTGTCCTCGCGATCGCATCGACAAACATTGCGGCAAGTTGGGCCGCGCGGGGCAGAACCTTCGACAGCGTCAATGCCACGCCATCATCGGAGGTCGGGCTCGTCTTCGGAACCAGCGATCGCACGAAAGGCCGCGAAAACCTTTATTTCAAGCATCGCGTCGAGGCCGCCGCCGCACTTTGGAAAGCGGGAAAAATTCGCACGCTCATCGTATCCGGCGACAACCGCGCGCACGATTACAACGAACCGGAAAAGATGAAACGGGCACTCGTGCGGCTCGGAGTCCCCGCCCAACACATCATCTGCGACTACGCGGGCCTGCGCACACTCGACTCAGTCGTGCGCGCCAAAAAAATCTTCGGGCTCAACTCGATCCTCTTCATCAGCCAACGCTTTCAAAACCAACGCGCGATCTACATCGCCAAAGCCCACGGCCTCGATGCGATCGCTCACAACGCCCGCGATGTCGGCCCGCGCAATGGATTCAAAACCCGCCTCCGCGAAATAGGCGCGCGCGTCAAGATGTGGCTCGATGTCAACATCCTCGACACCAAACCCAAGCACCTCGGCGAAAAGATTTCATTGCCGCAGTAGGGCAATCTCAAATCCACTCAACAAAGATATTCGCGATCCTACTTACATGAACAAAAAGTCACACAGTCTCTATTGACCCTAAGTGACAACAGCACAGGTTAGAACTTAATCAGGCAATTTACATCATGTTCCATAGATTACCTATCCAAGCCTTGGCAATTGTATTGACCCTCGCATTAGCCGCATTTTACACGAGCGGCAATATCAAGGCTGGCACACTTGTTCGCATGGAAAGCAATCTGGGGGAATTTGACATCGAGCTTTTCGACTCCGACACGCCCGCGACAACCGCCAACTTTCTGTCTTATGTCGACAGCGGTCGCTACAACAATACCATTATCCATCGCAGCATTCCGGATTTCGTGCTGCAAGCCGGTGGTTTTGTATTGGCAGATCGGACGTTGGAGAACATCCAAACAGATCCGCCGGTCATCAATGAACCCGGCATATCCAATCTGCGCGGAACCATCGCGATGGCCAAAATCGGCAATGACCCTAACAGCGCCACAAGCCAATGGTTCATCAATCTCGAAGACAATTCAGCCAACCTTGATAATCAAAATGAGGGTTTCACAGTTTTTGGCAAATTGCTTGGAAACGGCATGCATGTTGCCGAATCCATGGAATCGGTTCCCGTTTACAACGCCAGCAATTTGGATTCCGCTTTCAGTGATTTGCCTCTTTTGTCGGCCAACGCCACGACCGCCGATCTTCTTGTTTTCAAAAAAGTCACCAAACTGCCCGCAGGATCGGTTTCATTAACTTACGATTTCGCAGAGAGTGATCACGGTTTCAATGCCGGTTTTGCTGATTTGCCTAAAGATTATGTACCCGAGCAGTACGATCTTTTTAGCGGCCGCCAAGCACTCTCGGCAAACCTCGGTAGTGGTCAGGCGCTGTTTATTTCGGGCACCAACCGCAGTGACGATCTTTGGATGTATTGGAAAAAGAAAGTCACAGGACTGGTACCCAATGCTCTTTATGATGTCTCAATGGATATCGAGCTCGCATCCAAATATTCAGAGGGGCTTGTGGGTGTCGGTGGCGCACCCGGCGAAGGTGTAACCGTCAAGCTTGGCGCGACATCGATAGAGCCGCTGGCAATTGTCGATAAGGATGGTTGGCTGAGAATGAACATCGACAAGGGAAATCAAAGCAACGGAGGAGCAAATCTTGCAGCAGTGGGAGATGTGGCCAAGCCAGAAGATGGCACGAATAACTATGCTTTGCTGCATCGAAGCAACCGTTTGGCCAATGTTACCGCTAAAGCGGACGCGAGTGGCTCTCTATGGTTGGCTGTCGGTACCGATTCTGGGTTTGAGGGTAAAACTGAATTGTACTACACAAAACTTGGGGCGGTATTGGTTCCTCTGCGCAAGGAACAGACCATCAATTTTGAGGCGATCCCGAAGAAAAAATTCAAAGACGCAGCATTCAATCTCAAAGCCGCCGCGAATTCGGGTCGCCCGATCACTTTTACAAGCAGCAATTCGACTGTCGCCACGATCTCAGGAAAAAGAGTCACCATACGCGCGGCGGGTGAGGCGACCATCACCGCCACAGAGCCCGGAAATAGCGAATGGATGCCTGTGGTCGCCACCCGCAAACTAGAAGTTCAAAAAGCGAATCAAACTGTGAAATTCAATCCTCCAACGAGGTGGAAATTCAATTTCGGTCGAAAAGTGAAATTGACGGCAAGCGCCACAGGGGGAACCCAAGGTTTCACTTTCAGCACAAATCCGCAGGGCATACTGCAAATCGAAGGAAGCACCGCCACCATCATCGGTAAAGGCAGTGTTGTCATCACTGCGAGCCACCCTGGCACTGGCAATTTTCTGCCGGCCTCGGCTTCCAAACGGGTGCAGGTTAGGTGACCTCGCGACAAGCATGTAGGAAGCATCACATTGACGCCCCCTGCAAACCGATAGCTTTGCAAATTTACGCACCATCATCACTCAGTTGCGAATGAGGCCTAATGCCTTTTTCTGAAATCTTTTTGCATTCTGTTATAGCCCCGAAGTTCCCTGCGTTTTATCTCCGCATCTCCGAAATTAGAGCGCGCGTCAAAATGTGACTCGATGTCATCATCCTCGACACCAAACCCAAGCACCTCGGCGACCGGATCGGGCTGCCGGAGTAGGAAAAACGGTTTCGCCACCAAGACCTGTGTTGATCGCATGACCAACACTTTGATCACTGCGCTGCAGCAGCCCTAAGATCCTCGATCGGAACGAACTCCACTTTGAGATTTCCCACCTGCCGTTCGTAGGCAGTTTTCACATGGGGAGCGATTACGAGATTTCGCCCAACGGGGTAAGCCTCGCGAAATGTTTTCAAGCCATGGGCATCAAAGGCCTCAGGATTCCACTTGCACTCGATCGCATCAACCCTACCTCGGGACTTTGGAATGACAAAGTCCACCTCGCGCCCTGACTCGTCGCGCCAGAAATGCACCTTTTGAACCGGAGTCGCCAACAAGGTATCAAGCACAAGATGCTCCCAGAGCAGACCGCAGTCCTCCGGTCTCAAGCGATCCCATCCGCGCGCATGGCAAACAAATCCCGTGTCAAATCCATACAACTTGGGTCTTGCGATCAGCTCGCGGCGACCGCCACCCGAAAATGGGCGCAGGAGATGGGCGACATGCGTGACTTGCAGCACCTCCAACCAAGTCATGATGGTGGGCCGGCTCACGCCGGCATGCTTTGCTAGGGAGGTCACCTCCATAAGACCACCGCTTTGCCTAAGGACGATCTCCACCAGCATAAGAAATGCCCTTCGCTTCTCGACGCGAAACATTTCCTGCACATCACGGGCGAAGTAAGAATCGAGCCACTCAGCGTAAAATTCCCAACTCGGTTCTGTGGCCAACAGCGCTGGAGGAAGACCGCCCCGCAGAAGTCGCTCGGTGAGATCCTTCACCCCAAAGGCATGCAGCTCCTCTGCCAACACCGGCGCAAGCGCCACAACACGCTTGCGCCCCGTCAGCGTATCGCGAAATTTTTTCGTCGCAGCCATGGTCGAGGATCCCGTGGCCAGCACCCGCAAGTGAGGAAATTCATCCGTCGCAATCTTCAAAAGCCGACTTGGATCAGCGAGCTGATGCACCTCATCAAGGATCACCCGGGGCTTCTTGAGCGATCGGAAAAAGGCCTCGGGATTGGCAAGGCGAGCAACATCACTCGGTAAGTCACAATTCAGGAATTCCGCATCATCAAATGCCCGGGCAAGGACCGTCTTGCCCGCACGACGCACACCCGCCAACCAAACCAAGGGCACTTGCCTCCATGCACGGTCAAGCCGACTCATCCAAAATGGCCGATCAATCATAACGAAACAAGACTTTACACAATACGCGGAGGATGTAAAGTCTATTTTCCGACCTGGCTTTTTCGGAACTTCAGGAAACCGGGGAAAATCTACTGTTTGAGCATCAATCGTTCAGCCCAAGAGCCGTTGCATGTCATCTGCCGACAGGGCGCACCACTCGCCTTCTTCCAGGTCCTCCGGCAATTGCAGCCCGCCGATGGAAAGGCGTTTGAGGGCCAGGACATGATTGCCTGCGGCGGCAAACATGCGGCGGACTTGGTGATAGCGACCTTCGTGCAGGGTGACGAGCGCCTCGGATTCGCCGAGTTTTTCAAACTGCGCCGGAAGCAAGGGCTTGGTTTCGCCATTGAGCATAAGCGTGCCCGAGGCGAAGAGCTCACCCTCATGACCTTCGAGAGGACGCGCGAGTGTGGCGCGATAGACTTTGTGGCAGGCGGACTTCGGATGGATGATCTTGTGCAGCAGCTTGCCATCATCGGTCATCAGCAAGAGCCCGGTTGTATCCTTGTCGAGGCGGCCGATGCAGTTGAGACCCGGATTGCGATGAGCGAAGCGCTCGGGCAAAAGATCATAGACTGTTGATCCCGGATCATCGGCGCTGCAGGTGTAGCCATCGGGCTTGTTGATCATGATCGTAAGCGGAAACTCCGGATCGAGTGGCTCGCCTCGAAAGCGAATTTCCGCGTGCGGCGTTGTACTGTGATCATCGAGCGCGTCACCATTTTCGTTGGTCACCGCGCCGGCACGGATCAGACGTTGCACCTCACGGCGCGAGCCGTATCCGAGGTTGGCGAGGAGCTTGACGAGTTTCATGGGAAGATTGCGATCAGCGTTTCTCGGCGAAGATGACTTTGTAGGTCGGGTCCTCGGCGATCTTGCGCCATGCGAGAGCCTTGGATTCGAGCACCGCTTCGTAGGGCAATTGACGGTTGGCGACGAGCAGCAATTTTCCACCACGACGGAGTGCCGCGACGGCACTGCCGATGAAGGCGCGACCGAGATCGACATCGGTCGCTTGGCCGCTGTGGAAGGGCGGATTCATGAGAATGGCATCATAATTTTCCGTGAGGCCTGTTGTGACATCGTGCCAATGGAAGCCGGTCTTTTCGGCATGCCTTGCGAGATTTTTGCGAGCGCATTCGAGCGCGCGCGCATCGGCTTCGTAGAGGTCGATGTGCGTGATGGCATCGCAGGCGTCGAGCACCGCTGCGGAAAGATATCCCCATCCGGCACCGAGGTCCGCAATGCGACCATGCAGGCTCTTTGGCAGATTTCGCGCGAGCAGCAGCGAGCCCGGATCGATGTGCGCGCTGCTGAAGATGCCGGGCTGCGTGACAAACTCCGTGCCATCGATTTTCCGCTCATGCCCCAGCTCGCGCCATTCGGCGAAGATCGCTTCGTTCCATGATCCGTCATCGGTGGCGACGAAGGCGCGGCACTTGTGTTTCTGAATCGAATCGACACGCCCGGCGGCGCGCGCGAGTTCCTTTTCAAATCGTGAGGCACCCGTGGTGTTGGGCATTGCCACCAGCAATTTGCCACCCGCCGCGAGTCGATCGCGGGCGAGGGCAAGCCACAGCAGCGTTTCGTCGCGCGATTTTTGCGGCAGCACCATCACCCATGGCCATTTACCTTCGGGCAATGTGTCGCTACGGGCAAATTCCGCTTTGTCCCAAGCATTCGCGAGCGGCTTGAGTGCTTGCCAGCCAACAAGTTCCGCCTGCCCGCGCAATGCTGGATGAGCTTGGGCACCGATGAACAAAATCCGCTCCGGCCGCGCGTCGCCATGCGAGTTGCAAGCCAGCATCAGGGTTTCGAGCGCCAAATTCTCCACGGGATCAATCGATTATCTGAATCGCAGACACATCGTTGACCATGACCGCGGGGCTCGACAAGTTCCCTTGCATTTCTTTTTTCACCTCGCCCGACGCACGGATCTTTTTGCCGACGAAGGCCGCGAGTTCCGACTTCGTTGCATCGGGCGAACCTTTGCCCAATCGGATGCCAACGCGCGATGACTCCGGCTTGTCGCCGCCAAAGAAGATGAGGTACAGCGTCTTGCCTGATTTCGACTGATCGATTCTTCCCGCGGGTCCTTCGACCGTGACCTTGCGCCGGACATGCTCCATCAGCCTCGGATGATTGTCCCACGGGATCACCTCGGTGGCGGGAGCATCGAATGCACCGGCCACGATCTCGGTTCGTGGCTCCGGCTTTTTCTTTTTCGCGGTAGATTTCTTCGAGCCGGATTTGTCGGCCTTGAGATAGGCTTTGGGTTTCTTTGCATCCTCGCGCGACTGCTTCACCTGATATGCGTAGCCACCGAAGGCGATCGTGCCGAGCGCGAGAAAAAGATTCACCCACAACATCGCTCTGACTGGACGTTTAGCCTTGCGCGGCGCGGGCTGTTTGCCCTTTGGCTGCGGTGGCGTCGACTTGCGAACGGGTGCGTGGGTGGAAGATTGCAAGAGCAGCGAAAGTTTGCTCCGCGCTTGGGTGAGAGTTGTGGATTTTGGCGCTACACGAAGCCATTCGATCCAATGGACAAGTCCGGAAAATTTCGCATCACCATTCGCGTGCGGCATCCCATGAAGCAACTGCGAAGCAAGGCCGGAAAGTGATTTGAGATCGCCCTCCGGTTTGGAAATTCCCAGCCACTTGAAGGGCGAAATGCAAAATACATAGTCATGCGCCTTGTCGGAATTGCGCCGCAGCATTGTCGCCAACTCCGTTTCCACCCACAACGCTTCGCGCCCGAAAGTTTGTGAAAGCCACAGCGATGCATCGATCGTCGCACCCAGCAGTTTCAACACATCATCCACACCCAGCGTGGCGCGAGCATGAAGAACTTCGAGCGTCTCAGCATCGATCCACTCGGTCGCGATGAAGGGGAACCCATCGACATCGTCGCAGCCTCCGCCCACGACTGCGGCCAATGATTCGTGCCGCACGGAACACAGGTCGCCGAGCGAATCCTCATAGGCTTTTCGGCCCTCAGCATCGAGCCCGCCATAGCCCCTGCCGAAGGGAAAATATCGGCGCAGCGCGACGGTTTTGCCGGTCTCGACATCGGTGGCGCGAAAGACCACTCCGTTGTGGCCCTGTGACATCATGTCTTCGATCAAGTATCTCTCTTTCATGGCGTGCTTGTTTGCTTCGACGCCAGTGCGGCGGCATTCATTCACCCACAGAGTGAAAAAACCGACATTTGCAGAATTGTAAGGATTTCTTAAGTTTCACGCTCGTACAACCCCTGCAAGGCCCATGGCAGCTCGCTTTGAAGGGGCTTGATTTCCAGTGTGTCGCGACATCGCCCGCTTGGCGTCCCGATAAATTTCCGAGGCGCGCGAAATTGGTCGCTTTTGCCCGAAGCATTTTCCAATCATCGCGCCGGAGCTCCTCCCCATGGCCCGCAAGAAGACCATATTTTACGAAACGATCGAATACATCGGTCCGCGACCTCAGCTGCAAAAGCGTCGCAACTGGCTCGGTGGTTGGGTGATCGTCTCGATTGCGGCGGTCATGGGTTTTTGGTTTGGCCGTCCGCTCATTCCGAGTTTGCGTGCCACGCAGCAGAGCGCGTCGATCGAGCAAGTTGGCGAGGCGGTTTCCCATCTCGAAAAGTCGTCACAGCCCGGAGCGCGACTCGCGGCCTCGGCGCTCGAGTACTCGAAACGAGATATCGCTTACGATCCGTCGTACTACAAAATCGGATTTCCGATGGGCGATGTCGCGGCAGAAAAAGGCATGGCTGCGGACGTGATCGTGCGTTGTTTTCGGGGGATCGGCATCGACCTGCAAGCACAGGTGCATGATGACATGAAGGCCCACTTCAACCGCTACCCGCAGTTGTGGAATGCGGCCGGGCCCGATACCCACATCGACCACCGCCGCGTGGCGAACCTTCAGCGTTTTTTCGACCGCAATGGAGAGTCACTCAAGCCGTCGCGTCATGCGATGGATTATTCGCCGGGCGACATCGTCGTTTGGTCGCTTGCCAGTGCGGAAAAACACATCGGCATCGTGGTGCCAGGGCCTGAAGGCAACTCGGATCAACCATGGGTCGTTCACCATCTTGATGACAAGGTGAGGTGGGAAAATGTGCTCTTCGATTTCAGGATCGAAGGCCACTATCGCTACCACGGCGAGAAAGCCGAGTGATTGTGCGATCGTTCGCGGGCGCGATTACCACGCCGGCAGGCCCAGCATTTCGGGCAGCGCCTCACGCGGACGCCAAGTGAGGATTTCCGGCTCGCCCTCTGTCACGAGCACCGTGTGTTCGAAGTGCGCGGAGGGCTTGCGATCTTCGGTGATGACTGTCCAACCGTCTTCGAGAATGCGCACAGCGCCGACACCGGCGTTGACCATTGGCTCGATGGCAAGCGTCATGCCCGGCATGAGCACGGGAGTTTTTCCCTGCGGGCGGTAATTCGGGATTTGCGGCTCTTCGTGAAGGCGGCGACCCACGCCATGGCCGACGAATTCGCGCACGACGGTGAAGCCGCGCGGGACAACAAATGCCTCCACCGAACCGCAGAGATCGGCGAGCCGACGGCCGGCACGCGCGTGCGAGATCGCATCGAAAAGTGACTGCTCGGTGGCTGCGAGAAGGCGCTTGGCTTCAAGCGGAATGTCACCTGCCGCGACTGTCGTTGCGTTGTCGCCAATGAAGCCGCTCTTAATGATGCCCACATCGATTTTGACGATGTCGCCCGGCATGATTTTGCGCGCACCGCCGATGCCGTGCACCACCTCCTCGTTCACCGAGATGCAGATTTGACCGGGAAAACCGCGATAGCCGAGAAAGGCGCTTTTGCAATCATGCTCGCGCATCAGATCCGCGGCGAGGCGATCGATCTCGCCGGTGCTGCGGCCGGGTGCGACCTCGCGGGCCAGCGCTTGGAGAATCGACGATGCGATCGAACCAGCCGTGCGCATGAATTCGATTTCGCGCGGCGACTTGATGGGGATGCGGGTTCTGCGGGACACCTGGAAGAGTCGGGGTATGGTGAGAAGCAGGCGTTTCACGCCGGTCAGGACGGGTTGATGAAATGAGCGAGAATTTTCTCCGCCACCTCATCCTGTGGAGCGGTAGCATCGCAAGCAAAAAGCCGATCCTCGCTGCGATAATGCTCGATGACCGGCAGGGTGAGTTTCTCGAACTCCTGGTGGCGTTTGCGGAAATTTTCCTCGTTGTCGTCGGCGCGCGATTGCGCCACCTGACCGCAGACCGGGCAATGCTTGTCATCGCGCAATTGGCGGATCTGGCCGGTCCAGCGACAGTCGGGGCATTCAACGCGCTGGCTGATGCGCTCGAGAAGCACATCGAAGGGTACTTCGAGAGAGAGCGCGCAATCAATCACAAGGCCGCGTTGCGAAAGCCATTCGTCAAGAAACAGGGCCTGCGGCAAACTGCGCGGAAAACCATCGAGCACCCATCCGCCTGATTGCTTTGAAAGCCAATCGGCGAGGATGCGGCACATCAGATCATCGGACAGGTAGTGGCCGCGGGCAAGAATTGGCGCCGCAGTTTTTCCGAGCTCGGTTTGATTTTCGACCTGCTCGCGCAGCACCGCGCCGGTGCTGAGGTAGCCAAGACCAAGGCTCTCGGCGAGGCGCTTGCCTTGGGTCCCCTTGCCGGATGCCGGCGGGCCAAGCAGCACGATGCGCAGCGGTTTGGCCGTGAGATCGGTCAATGGAGCTTGTTGTAAATGTAAGCCGTGATGCCGAAAACGATCAGCACCGCGATCACCGTCCAGAGGTACACCAGGGCAGTGCGGGATGCCGCGTTGCCACCGGGCCCGAGGCGGTCATAACGACCCTTGAGTTTGCCCTTACGAAGGAAACCGTCGTAGTGCTTCTGCAGCAACTGGGTTTCCACTTGGCGCATCACATCAAGAACGACGCCGACCATGATCAGCAACGAGGTGCCGCCAAAGAACTGCAGCACCAGCGATCCGGGTGGAAGTCCGACCACCTTGCCCGTGAGCACTGGCAGCACGAAAAGCGCGGTGAGGAAAATCGCACCGGCAAAGGTGAGACGGGTCATCGTGAAGTCGAGGAAATCGGCAGTCGGTTTGCCGGGACGCACGCCGGGGATGTAGCCACCATTGCGCTTGAGGTCCTCGGAGATTTGCGAGGGTTGGAACATCATCGCGACCCAGAAGTACGAGAAGAGGAAAATTCCAATTCCGCCGAGCGCGTAGTACCAGAATCCGCCACCGACGAGTTCGCCGTAGAGCTTGGTCGCCCATGGCTGACCCGCAAAAAACCACTGCAGCATCATCGGCGGCAGGGAAAGCACGGCCGAGGCGAAGATGATCGGCATCACGCCGGCATAGTTGACCTTGAGCGGAAGGTATTGGGTCTGACCGCCGAATTGTTTGCGGCCAACCACGCGCTTGGCGTACTGCACCGCGACGCGGCGCTGGGCTTGGGTGATAGCAATCGTGGCGGCGATGACCACAAGCAGGAGCACAATCATCACGACCATCATGATCGCGTTGTATTTGCTCACACCTTCACCGGTGACGAAATATTTCCATGCTTGGATCAGCGCGCCGGGGAGAGCGGAAATCACGTTCACTGTGATGATGATCGATGTTCCGTTGCCAATGCCTTTGTCGGTGATCTGATCGCCGATCCACATCAGCAGGACTGTGCCGGCCACGATCGTCACGACGGTGAGGAACATCCATGTGTAGGAGGGATCGGGCACGAGGTTTCCAAATTTCTCGATGCCAGCCATGTAGGGAATTTGGCCGGGGTTGGTGAGTGACTTCGCAACGAAGAAGCCCTGCACGAGAGCGATACCGATCGTGATGTAGCGTGTGTATTGGGTGATTTTTTGGCGTCCGCCATCTTCACGCGCAAGACGCGAGAGTTTCGGCACGACCGCGGTGAGCAACTGCACCATGATCGATGCAGAGATGTAGGGCATGATGCCGAGAGCAAAGATGCCCGCCTGTTGGAGGCCTCCGCCAGAGAAAACCGTGAGCAGCGCGGTGATGCCACCGGTCGGGCTTTTCGGATCCTGCATCTGAAGGTCGTCGAGCCATGCCTTGATGACCGTGGCATCGACGCCGGGCAGCGTGATGTGCACGCCGAGGCGGATGATGACGATCAATGCGAGGGTGAAGAGAATGCGGTCCCGGAGTTCCGGGATTTTCCAGGTGTTGGCGAAGGCAGAAATCATGGGAATCTCAGGGGAGTTCGTGCTTTGGTGATGACGCAAGACGAGGAAGCGTGATGGCGCTTCCCCGTCGGAGTTCAGAAAATGTCCGGCAAGGAATCGATCGATCAGGCCTTGATGCTGCCACCGGCTTTTTCGATTTTGCCACGGGCAGAGGCGCTGACGCTGTCGACATCGATAGTGTATGCCTTTTCGACTTCACCATCGGCAAGCAGCTTCACGCGGTCGCAGCGACCGTTGAGGAGGCCGGCATTGCGGAGCGATTCCTCATTGATGAGGGCACCTGCTTCGAAGCGGGCATCGAGATCACCAACATTGACCACGCCTGTTTTGTCGCGGAAGTCGAAGTTGTTGAATCCGCGCTTGGGAAGACGGCGGTGAAGTGGCATCTGGCCGCCTTCGAAACCAACGCGGGTGCCGCTGCCGGAGCGGGCCTTTTGACCTTTGTTGCCTTTACAGGCGGTCTTGCCGTGGCCGGAGCTCTCGCCGCAGCCGAGGCGCTTGACGCGATGCTTGGCTCCGGGGTTGGGGCTGTAAGAGTGGAGGTTCATGTCTTGTTCTTATGTTAGATTGGCTGGGATAGGCAGTCTGTGAAATCAGATGGCCTTTTCCTTTTTCTTTTTGCCGCGGCTCGAAAGGATCTGGTCGCGGGTGCGGAGTTGGGAGAGCGCCTTGAGGGTGGCCTTAACCACGTTGGCGTGGTTGGACGAACCCATTGATTTGGCGAGCACATCGCGGATGCCGACCGCTTCGCAGACGGCGCGAACGCCACCGCCAGCGATGATGCCGGTACCGGGGGATGCGGGCTTGAGAAGGACCTTGCCACCGCCGAACTCCGCGTAGATTTCATGCGGGATGGTGCCATTGACGATGCTCATTGGCTTGAGCACCTTGCGGGCGCTTTCGCTGGCCTTCTTGATCGCATCGGCGACTTCGTTGGCCTTGCCGAAGCCGAGGCCAACCTTGCCGATCTTGTCGCCGGAGACGACGAGGGCGGAGAAGCTGAAGCGACGACCACCTTTGACGACCTTTGCGCAACGGTTGATGAACACGACCTTTTCGGAAAGCTCGTTGCCTTCGGAGTCGGTCGGCGCCTGGCGCTCTTCACGCCTTGGGCCGCCGCGACCGCGACCTTGACCGCCGCCTTGACCGCGGCCTCCTTGGTAGGCCTGTTGCGGGGCAGGAGCTACCGCGGTGGGAGCCTCCGGGGTGACAGCAGGCGTTTCGTTTTCTGGAATCGTTACCATGATGGGATGATGGGCAGGTCGTTGGATTAGAATTGGAGGCCACCTTCGCGGGCTGCGTCGGCGAGGGCTTTGACTTTACCGTGGTACAGGTGACCACCGCGGTCGAAGACCACATTGCTGATGTTGGAACCCTTGGCGCGCTCGGCGATGAGCTTGCCAACTTTCTGGGCGCTTTCGACATTCGACGAAGCCTTCTCGATCGACTTGTCGAGGGTAGAGGCAGCGACCAGGGTGCGACCGACGGTGTCGTCGATGACCTGGGCGTAGATGTGCTGGTTTGAGTAGTGGATGGCCAGGCGTGGGCGTTCCGTAGTTCCGCTGACCTTGCGGCGGATGCGTTTGTGGATGCGCTGGCGGATCGACTTGCGTTTGATGATGCTCATGTTGCCGTGATGGTAATGGATTATTTGCCGACGCTCTTGCCTTCCTTGCGGCGGACTTTCTCACCGGCATAGCGCACGCCCTTACCCTTGTAGGGTTCCGGCGGATAGTAGCCGCGTACCTCGGCGGCAAACTGTCCGACGAGTTGTTTGTCGATGCCCTCGACCTTGATCTTGGTGTTTTCGTTCACCGTAACCGTGAGGCCGCTGGGGATGGGATGAAGAAGCGGGTGGGAACGACCGAGTGAGAGGTCGAGATCCTTGCCTTTGACGGCGGCGCGGAGACCGACGCCTTGGATTTCGAGGTCCTTCACAAAGCCCTTTGAAACGCCGATGATCATGTTGTTGATCAAGCTGCGTGCGGTGCCGTGGAGGGCCTTGAGTTGGCGGGTCTCGGTATTGCGTGAGACCGTGACGGCGCCTTCTTCGGCTTGGAGTGAGATGCCTTCGGGCAAGCTGAAGTCGAGTTTGCCTTTCGGGCCTTCGACGACGACATTGCGGCCGTCGAGCTTGACGGCGACTTTTTCGGGCAGGGAGATTGGTTTGAGTCCGACTCGTGACATGGTGATGTTTTCCTTTCGCGAGTAAGTGGTTTACCAGACGTTGGCGAGGAGTTCGCCGCCGAGTTTCTGACGCTTGGCATTGCCGCCGGACATCACGCCTTTCGAGGTCGAAAGGATCGAGATGCCGAGGCCCGACATGACGCGTGGCACTTCGTTGGCGCCGACATAGTGGCGGCGGCCGGGAGTGGAAACGCGCTTGAGATCGGTGAGGACCGGGCGGCCATCGACGAACTTCGGCTTGAGCTTGAGTTCGGTGCGCTTGCCGGTGACGACCTCATAGTTCCAGAGGTAGCCTTCTTCGGTGAGGATGCGGGCGATGTCCGCCTTGATTTTCGAATAGGGTGCGGTGAATTCCTCGTTGCCGGCGCGGCAAGCGTTTTTGAAACGCGTGAGGAAGTCTGCGATGGGATCGGTGAGAACAGCCATGGTGTGGATTCCTAGTTAGGTGCTTGAGTGGTTTCCTTGGTTCAGACCGCGGCGGCCTCGGTGGATTCGGACGACTTTTTCGCGTCGCGGAAGGGCAGGCCGAGCTCGGTGAGCAGCGAGCGTCCTTCGGCGTCGGTCGGAGCCGAGGTGACGAAGATCAGGTCAAAGCCGATCTGGCGTTTGATCTGGTCGATTTCGATTTCGGGGAAGATCGATTGGTCCTGGATGCCGCAGGCGTAGTTGCCGCGACCGTCGAACGATTTCGAGGAAATCCCGCGGAAGTCGCGGATGTTCGGCGAGGTGATGTTGATGAAGCGATGAAGGAATTCCCACATGCGGGTGCCGCGGAGGGTGACGCGCGCGCCGAGGACTTCACCTTCGCGCAGCTTGAAGTTGGCGACGGCCTTCTTCGAGTAAGTGAGCGATGGGCGCTGACCGGTGATCTTTTGGATTTCGTTGACGGCGTCGTCGACGGCGACCTTGCGGTCGGGGGCTTTGCCCATGCAGGAGGTCACGACGATTTTTTCGAGGCGCGGAACCTGATGGGGATTGGAGTAGCCATGCTTCTTGGTGAGAGCTGGCACTACCTTGTCCTTGTAGTGTTGCAGTAGCGGTGTTGTTTTCATTTTATTTTGCGGGTCAGCGCGGTTTTGATGTGGCGCTTAAGCGCGGGCGGAGGCGATGCCTCAGCCCACTTTCTTGACATTGGAGATGTGGACGGGACCGTCGATGGTGTTGATGCCACCGCTGGGGTTAGCTTCGGTCGGCTTGGCGGCCTTCTTGAGCGGGCGTGCGCCTTCGACGACGACCTGGCCCTTTGCGGCGTTGACGAGCAGCACGGTGCCGCGCTTGCCCTTGTGGTTGCCTGTGATGATTTCGACTTGGTCGCCTTTTTTGACGTGAGTCTTGATTTGGCTCATGGGAGTGGGATCGGTTCGAAGTTGGTATTGCGGATCAGAGCACCTCGGGAGCGAGGGAGACGATTTTCATGAAGGCCTTCTCGCGAAGTTCGCGGGCGACGGGGCCGAAGATGCGGGTGCCGCGCGGGTTGTTGTCCTTGTCGATGATGACGATCGCGTTCGAGTCGAAGCGCAGGATCGAGCCATCGGGGCGGCGGATCGGGAAGGCGGTGCGGACCACGACGGCCTTGACCACGCTGCCCTTCTTGACCGAGGCGGTGGGGATGGAATCGCGGATGTGGGCGGTGATGACATCGCCGACACAGGCGGTGCGGCTGCGCTTGCCGAGCACGCCGATCATTTTTGCGCTGCGGGCACCGGTGTTGTCGGCGACGGCGAGCATGGTTTCCATCTGAATCATGGCAGTAAGGTCGAGTGGGGTGTGAAAATTGAAGGTTGGGATCGGCGGGTGCCGTTAAAACGATTAGTGGGAGAGCACTTCCTCGAGCGACCAGCGCTTGAGTTTCGAGAGCGGGCGGGTTTCGACGATGCGAACGCGGTCGCCGATCTTGGCCTGGCTGTTTTCGTCGTGCACGTAGTACTTCTTCGAACGCTTGACGATTTTGTTGAAACGCGGATGCGGAACGCGCGCGACATGCTCGACGACGAGAGTCTTGTCCATCTTGTCGGAGATGACCACGCCGACGCGGGTTTTGCGGATGTGGACTTTCGAGTCCGTGGAGGTTTCGCTCATGGTGAAGTGGGGATAGGCGTTGGTGGCGTGGATCAGGCGGATTTCGCGGCGTTCATCGCGGTGAGGACGCGGGCGGTATCGCGGCGCACTTGTTGGATGCGGGCGGGGTTTTCAAGTTGGCCGACGGCCTTCTGAAGACGGAGGTTAAGGGCTTCCTGCTTCAGCTCGCGGAGGCGGAGTTGGAGTTCGTCGGCGGAGAGTTCGCGGATGTCTTTGGCTTTGGCCATGGCTCGGTGAGTGGTTGGGTGATGGATCAGGCGTGCGGATTGCGGGCGACCAGGCGGGTGCGGAGGCCGAGTTTGTAAGAGGCGAGGCGCATGGCTTCTTTGGCGGCGGATTCGGGCACACCGCCGACTTCGAAGAGCATGTTGCCCGGGCGCACGACGGCGACCCAGCCTTCCACGGCGCCCTTACCTTTACCCATCCGGGTTTCCGGCGGGCGCGAGGTGATGGACTTGTGCGGGAAAATGCGGATCCAGACTTTGCCTTTCCTTTTCAGCGAACGGTTGATCGCGATACGGCAGGCTTCGATCTGGCGGTTGCTCATCCATCCGCGGTCGAGGGTTTGAAGTCCGTAGTCACCGAACGCGACGGTGGTTCCGCGCTGGGCATTGCCGGCGCGGCTTCCGCGGTGGCTTTTGCGGAACTTCGTTCTTTTGGGCATCAAAGGCATGGCAGGGTCCTCCTAGGGAGATTAGTAGTTGGTTAAAATTTCGGGATGGGCTCAGTTTCTGTTGCTGGGGCGGCGGTCGCCACCACCTCCGCGCGGGCCGCGAGGTCCACGCTCACCGCGGTCGCCGCGGTCACCTTGAGGTCTGGCGGAAGCATCTTCTTCCTTTTTGTTGACCCAGCATTTCACGCCGATGATGCCGTAGACCGTACGAGCTTCGGCAAAGCCGTAGTCGAGCGGCACGCGCAGCGTTTGAAGCGGCACCTTGCCTTCGCGGTAGCCTTCGGCACGGGCGATGTCGGCACCGCCGAGGCGGCCTGCGCAACGGAGGCGGATACCTTCGGCACCGAACTCCATGGCGGTTTGCAGCGCGCGCTTCATGGCGCGGCGGAAGCTGATCCGGCGCTCAAGCTGCACAGCAATTTGCTCGGCGACCAACTGGGCATCGAGTTCCGGCTTGCGGATTTCGATGATGTCGATCTTGACCTGGGAGCCTTTGCAGAGGTCGGAAATTTCCTTGGTCATCACTTCGATTTCCTTGCCTTGGCGGCCGATGATGAGGCCGGGGCGCGAAGTGTGAAGGGTGACGCGGACGCTGTTCCAGGCGCGCTCGATCACAACGCGGGCAAGGCCTGCGTTCTGGAGCTTGCGCTTGAGGTAGCCGCGGATTGACAGGTCCTCGTGGAGCTTGTCGGTGTAGTCTTTGCCGCTGGCATACCACTTCGAGCGCCAGTCTTTGTTGACTGCGAGGCGGAATGCGATTGGATTTACTTTTTGGCCCATGTGTGCTGAGGGGTGGGATTGTGAGGGATGATTAGGCTTGTGGTTCCGCGGCTGGGGCAGCTTCGGTGGTGGTCTCCTGCTTTTCGGCGGCCGGCTTGCGCGGTGCCTTCTTGCGTTTCTCGGGAGCAGAGCCCACGAGGGTGATTGAAATGTGGCTGCTGTGGCGGATGATCGGGCCTGCGGATCCCTTGGCGCGCGGCTTGAAGCGGCGGAGCGATGGGGCCTTGCCGATCACAGCTTCCTTGATGACCAGCGAACCGGTATCGAGGGAGAAGTTGTTTTCGGCATCGGCGATGGCCGTCTTGAGGGTCTTACCGATGAGCTGCGCGGCCTTCTTCGGAGTGAAGGTGAGGATGTCGAGCGCGCTCGATACCGGCAGGCCTTGAATTTCGCGGGCGACATCGCGGGCCTTTTTGGGCGAGAGGCGAACGAATTTGGTGGTACTTTTGACTTCCATGAGAGGCGGGCTTGAGGGGTGTTACTGCTCTTGGGCTTGTGTTTCGAGATTGGCGAGGTCGCCGACTTTGGGTGAGTCCGCGGCGTTGTTGAGGGTTTCGACAAACAGTCCGCTGACACCCTTGCGGACATCGGCGAGAATGGCTTTTCCGTAGGTTTCCTGACCGCGCACGAGGCGGAAGGTCATGCCGATTTTCGCACCTTGGCTTTCGCCAATGTTGAGAACCAGCATGCCGCTTTCCTGATCGTGACTGACGATGCGGGCTTGCTGCAGGGTGCCGGAGCGAATTTCGGGACGGGGCTTCTGGCGGAGACCGAGCGCCGCGTCAAGCTCTCTTAGCGAAGTTTCGATGCGAAGGCGTGCATCCGGATCGGAAACGACCGCTTGGCGGAGGAAATCGTTGACCGCTCCGTTGAGGCGGACGGCGGAGGCCTCGAGGCGCGTGATGCGTTCGTTGGCGATTTGGAGATCGGCGGCGGCTTGCACAAGGCGGTCGTCGCCACCGTCGAGGAGGTTCTTGCCGAGGGCGGCGAGTCTTTCGCGGACTTGGGCGAGCTGCGCGGCCGATTGCTTTTCGCCGCGGTTTGCTTCGGCGAGGCTTTGCTGGAGGGTTTTGTTCTGCTGTTGGAGCTCGAGGAGCGTCTCCTGCAATTGCGCTGCACTGGCGGCCTGGGCGCGACACATCCCAGCGGTGACCGCGAGCCCGAGGGCGGCGGCAACTGCCTTGTGAAGGAATGTGTGGCGGGAGGACATCGTGGTGCGGGTGTGCTTGGCTTACTTCTTGCCGATACCGCCGTGCTGGCGGAAAATGCGGGTCGGGGCAAACTCACCGAGTTTGTGGCCGACCATATTTTCGGTCACATAGACCGGCACGAAGGTTTTGCCATTGTGGACGGCGAAGTTGTGACTGACGAAGTCCGGGGTGATCATTGACTTGCGGCTCCATGTCTTGATGGGCTTGCGGTCGGATCCGGCATCAGCGACGGCGTCGATCTTGGCGAGAAGCTTTTGATCGACGAAGGGGCCTTTCTTGAGTGAGCGTGGCATGGAATCGTTGCGTGGTTAAAAGTGGAAGGTTGGGCGGGTGTTACTTCTTCTTGTGGCGGGACTCGACGATGAAGACGCTGGTGGTCTTCTTGTGGTTGCGGGTCTTCTGGCCCTTCGCGTGGCCCCAGGGGCTGAGAAGGTGCTGGCGACCACCACCGGATTTCGATTTACCCTCACCACCACCGTTCGGGTGGTCGACGGGGTTCATGGTCATGCCGCGGACGGTTGGGCGAACGCCCTGCCAGCGAGTGCGGCCGGCCTTGCCCGAAGTTTCGTTCATGTGGTCGCGGTTGCCGACTTGGCCGATCGTGCAGAAGCAACGGTCGTTGAAGCGGCGAATTTCACCGGAAGGCATTTTTACCAGTGCCCAGCCGCCATCGCGGTTGGAAAGCACAGCGAGCTGACCGGCGGCGCGGGCGACTTTGCCACCATTGCCCGGGATGAGCTCGATGTTGTGGATCGAGGTACCGAGCGGCACCGCGCTGAGCGGCATGGCATTCCCGGTCTTGGGAGCGACATTTTGGCCGGAAACCACGGTTGACCCAACTTCAAGGCCGAGCGGCGCGAGGATGTAGGACTTTTGTCCGTCCTCGTACTGGATCAGCGCGATGCGGCAGGTGCGGTTTGGATCGTACTCGATACCGACGACCTTGGCTGGGGCGTCGTGACGGCCGCGCTTGAAGTCGATGAGGCGATAGTGACGCTTGTGACCACCGCCGATGTGACGGCAGGTGATGCGGCCGGTGTTGTTGCGGCCACCCGAGCGCTTGAGCGGAACCAGAAGGCTCTTTTCAGGCTTGCTCTTGGTGATCTCCTCGAAAGACGGGAGATTCTTGTAGCGTGCGGAGGGGGTGATTGGCTTGAAGTTTTTCAGTGGCATGACTCGCGGAACGGTGAGGTGTTGCGATTGGAACTGCGGTGTGACGGCTGGTTAGATGAGGTCGAGTGACTCGCCTTCCTTGAGCCGGACGATGGCTTTCTTCCAATGGTTGGTGCGGCCGGTGTCGGACCGGCGCTTGCGGCGGAGCTTGCCGTCGTAGTTGGCAGTGCGGACTCCAGTGACGGACTTTCCGAACAGCTGTTCGACAGCTTGCTTGATTTCCAGCTTGTTGGCCTTGCGGTCCACTTCGAGGGTGACCTCGTTGTTGGTTTCCTGGAGAAGGGCGGCCTTCTCACTGAGGCGGACATTCTTGATGACCTGGTAGATGTCTTTCATGATCGCGGGGTAGGGTCCGGGGTTCAGGCGGTACGATGGGCAAGCGTTTGAACGGCATCACCCACGAGGATGACGGAGTTCGCGAGGAGTAGTTGTTCGACGTTCACATCCGAGCCGGTGACCAGTTGGGCCCATGCGACATTGCGGCCGGCGAGGTAGGTGGAGTCGTCAAACGAGTTGGAAACGACGAGGATCTTGCCGGGGTTGGTGACGGCGTTGATCGCGGAAACGAAGGACTTGGTCTTGCCATCGGCGATCGAGAACGAGTCGACGACTTTGATCTTTTCGCCACGGACGAGGTCGCCGAGGACGCGGCGGAGAGCCAGCTTGCGGACGGTTTTGGAAACGCTCTTCGAGTAGTCGCGCGGGCGGGGGCCGAAGACCACGCCACCACCGACGAAGATCGGGGCGCGCTTGTCGCCGTGACGGGCGTTGCCGGTGCCTTTTTGTTTGTAGATTTTCTTGTTGTTGCCGGAGACTTCGCCACGGGTCTTGGTGTTGGCGGAGCCGGAGCGGCGGTTGGCGCGGTAAGCGGTGACGAGGTCGTGCACGGCTTGACGGCCTTTTTCCGGGCCGACCAACACGATATTGGCGGCTTGGGCGTCTTCAATGGTAAGGGACTTGGCGGACATGGCTTGGTGTCTGGTGAGGTTTCAGGGGCCGGTGAGAAATCAGGCCTTTTTCTTGGCCGGGCGGACGGTGACATAGCCACCTTTGGATCCGGGGACAGCGCCGGAGATGAGGATCACGCCATCTTCTGGGCGAACGGCGACGACCTTGAGGTTTTGAACGGTGGTGCGGGTGGTGCCCATGTGACCGGGCATCTTTTGGTTTTTCCAAACGCGACCGGGAGTCGAGCGGCAACCGATGGCACCAGTACGGCGGTGCATCATGGAGCCGTGGGTCATCTTGAGACCACCGAATCCGTGGCGTTTCACGGCGCCTTGGAAACCGCGGCCTTTGCTGTCGGCAATGACGTCGACCCATTGGCCGGCGGTGAAGAGCTCGAGGCCAGGGTGGGTTTCGGGAGTGGCTGCGCCTTTTTCGAAGCGGAACTCTTGAATGAAGCGCTTCGGCGTGGAGCCAGCTTTCTTGAAGCGGCCGAGATCCGGCTTGGAAACGCGTTGCTCCTTTTGATCGTCGAAACCGATTTGGAGGGCGGTGTAGCCGTCTTTCTCCACGGATTTGACCTGGAGGATGGCGTTGCCCGAGACATCGATGACGGTCACGGGAATCATGGATCCCGCCTGTGGATCGAAGAGGCGGGTCATGCCGATTTTTTTACCGAGGAGGCCGAGTGACATGGCTGAAAAGTGTGGGGTGTTGGAGGCTTGGAGAGAGAGGAAATGATGGGACGGATGCTCAGATGCGGATCGTGATGTCGACGCCGGCGGGAAGATTGAGTTTCTTGAGTTCGTCGACGGTGCGAGCGGTGGGATCGACGATGTCGAGCAAGCGCTTGTGGGTACGGATTTCGAATTGTTCGGCGGACTTCTTGTTCACGTGGACCGAGCGGTTGACGCTGAACTTTTCGATGCGGGTTGGAAGCGGGATGGGGCCGGCAACACGAGCGCCAGTGCGTTTGGCGGTCTCCACGATTTCTTGGGCGGAGCGGTCGATCGCGCGATGGTCAAATGCGCGGAGGCGGATGCGGATTTTCTGATTTTCCATGGTGGAGCTTGGTTGACGGTTGCTTTGTTGTTCTTCAGGGCGAGTGATCAGCCTAAGCGGTCGCTTACGATCTCTTCGACAATATTGGATGGGACTTGCTCGAAATGTGATGGGGTCATCGCATAAGAAGCGCGGCCGGATGAGAGGGTGCGTACGGCGGTCGAGTAGCCGAACATTTCCTTGAGAGGGACATTGGCGCGGACGATGGCGAGCTTGCCTTTCGACTCCATGTTCTGGATTTGTCCGCGGCGGCGGTTGAGGTCGCCCATGACATCGCCTTGGTAGTCATCGGGGGTGGAAACTTCCACTGCCATGATGGGCTCGAGCAGGATCGACTTGGCCTTTTTGAAGCCGTCCTTCATCGCGAAGATGGCGGCCATGGTGAAGGCGTTTTCGTTCGAATCCACATCGTGGTAGGAGCCGTCGAGGATCTCGACATGAACATCGACCACCGGGTAGCCGGCGATGATGCCGTTGCTCATGGCTTCGTTCACGCCTTTGTAAACGGCGTTGATGTATTCCTTGGGAATCGTGCCACCGATCACCTTGTTCTCGATGCTGAGACCCTTGCCCTTCTCGTTGGGCTTCATGGAAAGGATCACATGGCCGTATTGGCCGCGGCCGCCCGATTGCTTGACCAGTTTGCCTTCGCCACCGGCAGCGGTGGTGATGGTTTCGCGGTAGGCGATTTGCGGCGCGCCGGTGTTGGCGTCGACCTTGAACTCGCGGCGGAGGCGATCGATGATGATCTCGAGGTGAAGCTCGCCCATGCCGGAGATGATCGTCTGGCCGGTTTCCTCGTCGGTCTTCACATTGAAGGTCGGGTCCTCCTCGGAAAGGCGGCCAAGTGCGAGAGCGAGTTTTTCCTGGTCGGCCACGGTCTTGGGCTCGACGGCCATCGAGATGACCGGCTCGGGGAAAGTCGGGGGCTCGAGCACCACATCATGGTTCAGCGCGGCGAGCGTGTCGCCGGTGGTGACATTCTTGAGACCGACCATCGCGGCGATGTCGCCGGCGTAGCAAGCGTCGATGTCCTTGTGCTCGTTGGCTTGAATTTGGATCAGGCGACCGACGCGCTCGCTGCGGCGGGTGCGCGGGTTGTAAACCGTGTCACCTTTGCGGACGACGCCGGAGTAGACGCGGAAGAAAACGAGTTTGCCGACGAACTTGTCGGCCCAGAGTTTGAATGCGAGGGCAACAAATTTCCCGTGATCGGTGGTCTCCACCTCGATGCGGGTTTCCTCGTTTTCGGGGTCCATGCCGATCGCGGCAGGGATGTCGAGCGGGCTTGGGAGGTAATCAACCACCGCGTCGAGAAGATATTGCACACCCTTGTTTTTGAATGCCGATCCACCAGCCACCGGGATGAGCTTGTTGGCGATGGTCGCGCGGCGGATGCCCTTCTTGAGGTCCTCGAGAGTGACCGTTTCCTCCATCAGGAATTTTTCGCCGACCGTTTCATCGACATCGGCAACGGCGTTGAGTAGCTCGTTGTAGGCCTCGTCGGCAATTTTCTTTTGTTCGGCGTCGAGTTCCTTGACGGTATAGGTCGAGCCAAACTTGTCGTCATCGGAGAAATAGACCGCCTTGCGGTTGACCACATCGATCTGGCCCTTGAGGTTTTCCTCGGAACCGATCGGGATGAGAATGCGCACGGCATTGGCGCCGAGCTTTTCCTTCACTTCGCCAAACACGCGCTCGAAGTCGGCACCGGTGCGGTCCATCTTGTTGACGAACACGATGCGCGGCACATGGTACTTGGTCGCTTGGCGCCAGACGGTTTCGGTCTGCGGTTGGACACCGGCGACGCCGCAGAACACCACAATCGCGCCATCGAGCACGCGCAGTGAGCGCTCCACCTCGGCGGTGAAGTCCACGTGGCCGGGGGTGTCGATGATGTTGATGCGTTGCTTTTGCTCGGGGAAAAGCTTGAAGGTCCCCTCCTCCACGCGTTGCCACCATTCGGTGGTGACGGCTGCGGATGTGATGGTGATACCGCGCTCGCGCTCCTGCTCCATCCAGTCGGTCGTGGCCGAGCCGTGGTGCACCTCGCCGATCTTGTGGATCATGCCGGTGTAGAAAAGAATCCGCTCGGTGAGGGTCGTCTTGCCCGCGTCGATGTGCGCCGCGATCCCGATATTACGGGTGCGTTCGAGCACATGTTGGCGTTCTGGACTGTTCGGATTCACGAGGGAGTCGCGCGGTGGCGCGGGGGTGGATTAGAAGCGGAAGTGGGCGAAGGCGCGGTTGGCCTGGGCCATCTTGTGGACGTCGTCGCGCTTGCGCACGGCCGCGCCTTGGTTGTTGGCGGCGTCCTTGATTTCGTTGGCGAGGGCCACATGCATCGGCGTGCCTTTGCGGTTGCGGGCGTAGGAAACGATCCAGCGCATCGCGAGCGACTCCGAGCGATCGGCAGCCACTTCGAGCGGCACCTGATAGGTCGCACCACCGACGCGGCGGGACTTGACCTCAACGCGCGGCTTCGAGTTCTCGACGGCGCGGGTGATCACTTCGAGTGGATCGACGGTGTCGATGCCTTCGTTGGCGCGATCGATCGCGGCATAAACAATGCGTTGTGCGAGAGAGCGCTTGCCATCGGTCATCACCTTGGAAATCAGGTGACCGACGAGGGCGCTGTCGTAACGGGGATCGCGGCGATCCGGCTTGGTGAAAACTCGCTTGCGGCGTGGCATGGCGTGGGTGGGCTGGGGGTTGAGTGGTTGAAATTACTTCTTCTTCGCGGGAGCGGCGGCGGCACCGGGTTTCGGGCGCTTGGCACCGTACTTCGAGCGCGACTGGCGGCGCTTATCGACTCCGAGGGTATCGAGCGATCCGCGGACGATGTGGTAACGCACACCCGGAAGGTCCTTCACCCGGCCACCACGAACGAGAACGATCGAGTGTTCCTGGAGGTTGTGGCCTTCACCGCCGATGTAGGCGATCACTTCAAATCCGTTGGTGAGGCGCACTTTGGCCACTTTACGGAGAGCCGAGTTCGGCTTCTTGGGCGTACGGGTCATCACCTGAAGGCAGACTCCGCGGCGCTGGGGACAATTCACGAGAGCGGGCGACTTCGACTTTTCGGCCGGAGTGATACGTCCCTTGCGAACGAGCTGGTTGATGGTCGGCATGATTTCCTGCGTGGTTCTGGTTGTGCTGGGGACAAACCGGAGCAACGACGAGGAAACCTCGTTGAAGCTTTTCTCCGGAGCTGACCCGATAAATTTTCCCTGTTTCGGGAGCTGCCTGTTTTGAAAAGGCAGGTCGCAATGCGGGGCGGCGAAAATAGGGTTCGAACCCAACCTGACAAGCCCTAATTTGCTTTTTCTTGGAAATTTTTCCGCCGAAGGGCAAAAATCCGTGGAATTTTGCAAAATCGACGATCTCAAATGGTCATCAAAAGCGCCTGCAAGGGCTTCGTTCTTTATTTCTTTCGCTGCTTGCCCCCTTGTGGAGTCGCCGCTTTTTTGGCTTTTGGAGCTTTGGTGACTCGGGCTTGGGGCTGCTTGCTTGCGGTTTTTACGGCTTTTTTGGCGCTTGGGCTTTTGCGGGGGGCTGCTTTTTTGGCTGACGCAGGTTTTTTCTTTTTTGCCATGGCCCGGGTTTCGGGCGTCTTTGAGGGGCTAGATTCCATTTCAATGCCGAAAATGCTACTGAGATCGCTTTCGTCAATTTCTGGCGAGCCATCCGCAGTGGAGGCTGATTGAAGCAACTCGGAGCCGGCGGCGTGCGTGATCAAGTCAGCGGCGTCGACCGAGCGCAACTGGAACAGCAATTCCGGCTGAAGATCGAGCCTGTTGCCAACTCCATAAAGGGTCGCGGCGGCATGCTTGCACAGGCCTGCGTAATCGGGACATGAGCATTGGATTTTGATTTCGCTTGGGGCGGGAAACAACCCGTTTTTTCGATCCGAAATATGAGCCATCACGCTGGAGGAAAGCTTGGCCTGCAGCAATTCGACGAGCGAACCGACACCGCCAGCGCATACATTGCAAATCGCATTCCACTTCGCCTTGGACACTGGGGCGATCGAGATCAAAACCTCATACAAACTCGACCCGCTTACGATCGCCAAAATTTCACCGCTGCGGACCTCGAGGTGCATAACCGAACCATTGCGCGCATAGGTCCGGCCGCGCGGAAGACGGTTGGAGTAGTCGCTGTAGGATTCCAGATGCTCACACCAGGATTTACCCCAAAAGCTCTCGGCGATTTTCTTTCCGCTGATGGTGACAGGGGTCACCGTCATGCCCTTTTTTGCCATTTTGGCCACTTCTTTGGCGGCCTGTTTGCGGCGTTCGGCAACCGGCACATAGGGAGCAAAGCCGTAATAAGTATGAGTGCTGGAATAGCGTTTGGAATATCTGGCCATGGGGAAGTTTTCAGGTGGCTGTGGCGCGGTGGATATCAAGGGCTACGAATTGAAGAAGCTCGTCGTTGCTCATTTCAGTCAGCATTTTTTCACTGCCGCCTTCAAGCAGTTCGTTCGAGAGAGCGCGCTTGCCCTCGATCACTTCGTCGATGCGTTCCTCGATCGTCCCGCGACAGACAAACTTGTGGACGAGCACCTTGTTTTTTTGACCAATGCGAAAGGCACGGTCGGTGGCCTGATTCTCGACGGAGGGATTCCACCAACGATCGAAATGGATGACATGCGCGGCCTGGGTGAGGTTGAGTCCGGCACCGCCCGCTTTGACGGTGAGGATGAAAAACGGTGGGCCATCATCGCGTTGAAACGAATCGACAAATTCCCGGCGCTTGGCGATGGCGGTGCCACCGTGCAGGACCAAGCCCGGCCGGCGGAATACGGTCGTCAGAAATTCCGACAACGGGCCGGTGACCTCCTTAAACTGGGTGAAAACGAGCACTTTTTCCTGACGCTCCGCGATCTCCTCGGTGATCTCGCGCAAACGGTCGAATTTGCCGCTGGCCTCCGGTGCCCATGCGCCGTCGCTCAACCAATGGGACGGGTGATTGCAGATTTGCTTGAAGCGCGTGATGAAGGCCAGCACGAGACCCCGGCGCTGAATGCCATCCGAATTCTCCAAGGCCTTGGCCAAGTCTTCGACCGACTTCTGATAAAGCGCGGCCTGCATCTTGGTAAGCGGACAAAACGCGCGCATCTCCGTTTTGTCGGGCAGATCGGCGATGACTCGCTTATCGGTTTTTAGTCGACGAAGGATGTAAGGTTTTGTCAGAGCGCGCAGCGGGCCGTAGTCGGGCTGCGCCTGCTTGTTGTTTGCTTTGATGAAGTCGCCAAATGCCTTCGCTCCTCCCAACAGGCCGGGGTTGATAAAATCAAAAATCGACCACAGGTCGGAAGCGCGGTTTTCCACTGGAGTGCCCGTGAGGGCGATGCGAACATGGCTATTCACTTCCTTGACGGCGCGGGTCTGGCGGGCTGCTGGATTCTTGATTGCTTGGGCTTCATCGAGGATGACCGCATCCCACTTGCGTTTGCGGATATCATCGCTGCGAGTGAGCATGCCATAGGTCGTGATGACGAGATGTTCCGTCCCCTGCTTGTGGTTTCTCTGCTCGGACGGATGTATGATGTTGAAAACCAAATCCGGCGCGAAGCGTTCGATTTCCGAGCGCCAGTTGCCAAGCAAGGAAGCCGGCACAACCAACAGCGAGGACACCTTGTTGTTGGGTTTCTCTTCTTTCCTAAGCAAAAGGAGAGAGATGACTTGAAGCGTTTTTCCCAAGCCCATGTCGTCGGCTAGGCATGCTCCAAGACCGAGCCTCGCAAGGAAGCGCAACCAAATCACACCGGTGTGCTGATAAGGGCGCAGTGTGGCGCGCAGGCCTGGGATTTCCAAACATTCCGAGGCCTTGGCTGGGTCACGCATGCCTTGGAGAATTTCATCCAGCCGGGGGCCCGCACTGACCCCCGCCCATTCGTGTTCGTGAAAAATCACATCCTTGTCCGCGCCTGTTTCCCGCGAGCGAAAGCCGGCAAGCATGCGCATCCCTTCAAAAAAGCTGAGGCCATCCCTGTCGGCCATTTTCTTAACTTTTTTCCAATGCTCAAGTGCCTCTTGGAGCTTATCGGAATCCACCTCCACCCACTTGCCGCGTATCAAGGCCAGACCATCGGATGAACTCGTCAGCGATCGCAATTCGGCAGCCGATAGCGCCTCGCCATCAAGCGTAACGCTTAGGGAAAAATCCAGCAAGGCACCAGCACCCAATCCGGCAGAGTTCGGAGCATCAATGTTCACACTCACCTTTGGACGCGGTGGCTTGCCGCTTTTCCACCAATCCGGAAGGCGGACCAGCACGCCCGCTTCTTTGAACAACGATACATCGCGCAGAAACCGGTAGGCATCGGCCACAGGCCACAGCTGGGGCTTAAAAATGCGGTGACCGTCGACCAATTCGCGCATGAATACGCTCTTGTTTGCGGCGCGTTCGACCGGGGCGAGCAGATTGATCAGGGCCTGCTTGTTTTTTGCGCCTGCGTATTCCTCGACGGCCTTTCCAAGCGGAAGGTGTTGTACACGAGCTTCGCCGGAAACACGCGTCGCGTAACTGGCCATAAAGGCAAAGGGGAAATCCGGGTTCTTCTTGTTTTCCGCAAGGTGGAATGTCACACGGCCAACCGTTCGCCACAAAGGGCTGACCTCCGAGAGCCAGCCTTCCAAACCACGCGGGTGTCGTGGCACTGCTTGCCGAACATGGGAATCCAGTGATTTCCACAGATCCTCCAAAAGTTCGGGCGATAGATATTCCCCGCCGCGCATCGGGGGCGCCGCATCAATCAGCGCAGCAAAATCCACAAGCGTGAGCGGCGGCAAAGGAGGCAGGTCCTTGGCCTCAACATTCTCCGGCCGATGGCATAGACCGGCCAAAAAACACCTCGCAAACTCCCGCCACCATGACGCCGCAGGAGGGATTGCCGTCTCCGCACCAAGTGACGCCAAATGAATCAAAGCATGGCCACTCGATTTCAAAAGTTCGGCGGCGAGGCGACCCGCATCATCCGCATCGAGCCAAGCCGACGGCGCTTCGATGGTTTCCATGAGCAATTGCCCATGCGGGCTCAAGCCAATGTCGGAGAACAGCTCAACGATTTGCCGCACGGTGGGAAAACTAGCCAGCACATCGACCCGGACAAGCACCAGATGCGCCATGACCCGAATTTCACCAACCAACGCAACTCACAAAATCCCCTGTCACCGGAGTTGACGCGGGGCCGTTCGCGGCTACAGCTATCCGCCATGCAAGCCGACAACCAAACCGCTCCCGAAGCCGAGGCCCCGGTCGAAAACCCCGAGATTGCCAAGGAAAATGCCACACCGGAAGCTGCGGCGGAGCTTGATCCATGGGAGCAGCTCGAAGCCGAAGCCGCCAAGTGGAAGGACCTTTCCCTGCGCACCGCCGCCGAAATGGACAACCTGCGCAAACGCACCGCCCGCGAACGCGAGGAAGCGGTACGGTATTCAAATCAGCGCCTGCTCGAAGAGCTTTTGCCGGTGATCGACAACTTCGAAATGGGCATGCAAGCCGCGGCACAGGACACCTCGTCGATGATCTACATCGGCATGGACATGGTCCGCCGCCAGCTCAACGAGTTTCTATCCTCCCAAGGTGTCGAAGAGCTCGCGGCGAGCGGAGCATTCGACCCGAACCTCCACGATGCGGTGGCGCAGGAGGAATCGGCCGACATCAAGGACGGCGACATCATCCGGGTGACACGCCGCGGCTTCAAGCTGCGCGATCGCCTGCTGCGCCCGGCAAGCGTGGTGGTTTCGAAAGCACCGGCCGCTGCGGAAGGAGGCGCTGACTGATCCCCATGGCCGACAAACGAGATTACTACGAAATTCTGGGAGTTTCCCGCGACGCGAGCGCCGACGAAATCAAGAAGGCCTACCGCAAGCTTGCGGTGAAGTTTCACCCAGACAAAAACCCCGGCGATCATACGGCCGAGGAGAAATTCAAGGAACTTGGTGAGGCCTACGAAGCCTTGAGCGATGCTGACAAGCGCGCTGCCTACGATCGCTACGGACACGCGGCATTCTCGAATGGCGGAGGTCGTCCCGGCGGTGGCTTCCACGATCCGATGGACATGTTCTCGCAGGTCTTCGGCGGCGCCTTCGGTGGTGGCTTCGAAGAGTTCTTTGGCGGTGGCGGCTCTAGGCGCAAAAGCTCCGGCAAGCAACGCGGCAGCGACTTGCGCTACGATTTGGAGATTTCCCTCGAGGAAGCCGCGCGCGGTGTCGAGAAGGAACTCGAGATCGAACGCTACATGCCCTGCGACACCTGCGACAGCAAGGGCACCAAGGGCTCGGGCGGCGTGAAAACCTGCCAAACCTGCGGCGGCCACGGAGTGGTCTCGCGCCAGTCGGGCATCTTCATCCAACAAACCACCTGCCCGGAATGCCGTGGCGCAGGTGAAACGATCAGCGATCCGTGTAAGGCCTGCAAAGGCGAAGGACGCGTGCAAAAGGAAAGTCGCATCAAGCTGCGCATTCCCGCTGGCGTGGATACCGGCACCCGCCTGCGCTCAACGGGCAATGGCGATGCCGGTGTGCGCGGCGGCGCTGCAGGCGACCTTTATGTCTTCCTGCATGTGAAGGATCACGACATTTTCGAACGCGATGATTCCGATCTCTTCTGCGAGGTCCCCCTTCCCTTCTCGACCGCTGCGCTCGGTGGCGAGTTGAAAGTGCCGACGCTCGATGGACAGTCATCGATCAAGATCCCTGTCGGTACCCAAGGTGGCACAGTCTTCCGCCTGCGCGACAAGGGCATGCCCACGCTTTCCGGCGGACGCCGCGGCGATCTGAATGTCCGCGTTCAAGTCGAGGTACCCACCAAACTCAGCAGCGAACAGCAGGACAAACTGCGCGCGTTCTCCGAATCAATCGGCGGCCACAACTCGCCGATGCAGGAAGGATTTTTCAAAAAGGCGAAGCGCTTTTTTGATCTGTAGGAGAGGTTCAATCAATCGTGGTGGCGGATTTCATCCGCCATACCCATCTTGCTCATAGCGTTGTAAACATAGGCAAAAACTATTTGAAGGTGTGAGGCTTGGCGGTTGAAAACCGCCGCCACGCTCGAAACCAGCGTTTCGGCTTTTCAATTCCGCTTTTGAGTCTTTGAGTCATCCGCCATGCCCCGCTTTCATTTGCCGCCTGAAGATTGGCAAGCTGCTGCGCTCACCGGCGACGAAGCGCGGCATCTTTCGCAGGTGCTGCGTGGCAAGGCGGGTGATGTGATCACAGTCTTCGATGGCAATGGCCGCCGTGCTTCGGCGAAGGTGCTGCAAGTTTCGCGCGACCGCGTTTCGTTGGAAATTTCCGAGATCGTTTCTCCTGCTCCGCCGCAGCCGCGCATCACGCTCGCGCAGGCGATTCCCAAGGGCAAGACGATGGACCTGATCGTGCAAAAGGCGGTCGAGCTCGGCGTCGCTGGCATCGAACCACTCGTCACGCGCCACACGATCGTGCAACCGGGCGATGGCAAGTCGGAGAAATGGACACGCATTGCGCTCGAGGCTTGCAAGCAATGCGGGCAAGACACTCTGCCGGAAATTTCTCCCGCCCTCGCATTCGACTCATGGATCGCGGGCGCTGCAAAAATTTCTGGGCTCAAGCTCATCGCATCGCTCGCGCCTGGTGCGCAGGCCATGCGCGAGGTGCTTCGGGCGCATCCGGCGACCACCGAGGCCACGATCCTCGTCGGCCCTGAGGGTGATTTCTCACCGCAAGAAACCACCGCCGCGCTGGCTGCCGGATTCATCCCTGTGTCGCTTGGCAACATCGTGTTGCGCGTCGAAACCGCGTCGTTGTTTTGCATTTCCGCCCTGCGCTACGAGTTCGCGTAAGTTTGCGCATTGAGCCACGGCCGCCTTGCACGATGCCGATCCCGGTGCATGATATGGCCCGTGAAGCATTTGCTGCCGACCCTTCTAACAGTTTTCGCCGCCTGCGTTTTGCCGCTTGGCGCCCAAGCAGAAAAGCCTGCGCCACCCGCCGCACCCAAAAGCACGGCCAAGGTGGTCGTCATTCCGATCCGCGCGCAAATCGCCAAGCCCGAGCTCTTCATCCTGCGCCGCGGACTCAAGGACGCGATCGAGAACAAGGTCGACACCATCGTGCTCGACATGGAAACGCCCGGCGGTGAACTCGATGTGACCTTCGAGATCCTCAAGGCCTTGGAAAAATTTCCCGGTAAAACCGTAACCTATGTCAACCGCGAGGCCATCTCCGCCGGGGCGCTGATCGCTGCCGGCACCGATGAGATCCACTTCGCGCCGGAGGGCGTGATCGGTGCAGCCGCACCGGTGCTCGCCACTGGCGCCGAGATCGACGAGACAATGCGCAGCAAAATCGTCAGTTACCTCAAGGCCCGCGTGCGATCGATTTCCGAAGGCAAAGGTTATCGCGGCGAGGTGGTCTCGGCGATGATCGACATGGATTCGGAGTTCAAAATCGGCGACACGGTCATCAAGAAAAAGGGCGAGCTACTTTCGCTCACCGCGCAGGAAGCGATGAAGACCTACGGCGACCCTCCCCTGCCACTGCTAGGCGCGGGCATCTCCAAAGACATCAACGCCTTACTCGATCAACTCCATGGCCCGGGAAATTATTCGGTCGTGCGGCTCGAAATCACTTGGTCGGAAAAACTCGCGCAGCACCTCACCAGCCTCACTCCGATCCTGCTCGGGCTGGGCTTGCTCGCGCTCTTCATCGAGTTCAAGACACCGGGCTTCGGTGTCTTCGGCATCACCGGCGGCATCCTGCTGGGCATCGTGTTTTTTGGGCACCATGTCGCAGGCTTTTCCGGTCACGAACCCGTGCTGCTCTTTCTACTCGGCGTCTCTTTGGTGATCATCGATGTCTTTCTGTTTCCCGGCACGATGATCGCCGCGCTCACCGGAGTGATGATGATCCTCGCATCGCTCGTGTGGATGATGCTCGACCTTTGGCCTGGCGAGCCGGTGACATTTTCGGGCGAGGTGCTGCTGCGACCCTTGCTCAATGTGCTGACGGGTACCGCGCTGGCCATTGTGGCCTTTCTCGTACTGCTGAGATTCCTGCCGAAGGGCGGACCGTGGGGTGGCATGGTACTGGAAAGCGCCGTCGGCGGCGAACCCAAGGCCGTGATGGCGCTTGGCGGCAACGGGCCATCTAACAGCGCGGAAAATCTGTTAGGCCAAACCGGCAAAGCAGCCACCGCGCTTTTCCCGAGTGGACAAGTCGAGATTTCCGGCAAACGATACGAGGCGAAACTCGCCATGGGTTTCGCCGAAGAAGGCACGCCAGTGAAAGTCACGGGCGTATCGGAATTCGGCCTCATCGTGGAAACGCTGACATGAGCATCATCATTTTACTTTTTGCCGTCGGCCTCATCCTGCTCGCCGCCGAGGTGGTCGTACCGGGCGGCATCCTTGGCGGCATCGCGGCACTGCTGATGCTGGGCGGTTGCGCGATTGCTTATTCGCGCTTTGGCTCGACCGGCGGCGCGCTTGCTTTGGCTGCGGCGTTGGGGCTCATTGGTATCACTCTTTTTCTGGAATTTTATGTCCTACCGAGAACCAGCATCGGCAGGCGGGCCTTTCTCGATAGTGAAATAAGCGCCACCAGCGCGGCACTCGGGCCCGAGGCGCGGCAGCTTATCGGCGCCCAAGCGGAGGCGATCACTCTGCTTTCACCCAGCGGCTACATCCGCGTGAATGGAAAACGCTACGAAGGATTTAGCCAATCTGGACAAATTTCGCCGGGTGCGACGCTACAAGTCGTCGGCGCGGACAATTTCCGTCTCATCGTCACTCCCACCCCCACACCAGAATAACCACCATGGACCTATCCACACTCGTACTCATCGTCATTGTCATCGCCTCGCTTGTCATCTTTGGCATCGTCATTTCGTTCTTCAGCGTCTGGCTCCGCGCATGGCTCGCCGGCGCCTATGTCGGCTTCACCGACCTCGTCGCCATGCGCCTGCGCCAAGTGCCCTACGGCATGGTCGTCGATGCCCGCATCACCGCCAAAAAGGCAGGTATCGAAATTCCGATCAATGACATCGAAGCTCACTTCCTCGCCGGCGGCAATGTGATCCCGACGATCCAAGCACTCATCGCCGCGCAGAAGGCAGGCATCGTGCTCGATTGGAACCGCGCCTGCGCGATCGACCTCGCGACCAAAGGCTCAGGCAAAAGCGTGGTCGAGGCGGTACGCACTTCGGTCGACCCGAAAGTCATCGATTGCCCGAATCCCTCCTCCGGCCGCACAACCATCGACGGCGTTGCCAAGGACGGCATTCAAGTGAAAGTGCGTGCACGCGTCACAGTGCGCACCAACCTCGACCGCTTCGTCGGCGGCGCAAAAGAAGAAACCATCATCGCCCGTGTCGGCGAAGGCATCGTCACGACCATCGGTTCGGCCGAGACTTACAAGACAGTGCTCGAGTCGCCCGACTCAATTTCCAAGGTCGTACTTCACCGCGGACTCGATGTGGGCACGGCGTTTGAAATTCTTTCAATCGACATTGCCGATGTCGATGTCGGCGAAAACGTCGGCGCGCAACTTCAGGAAGCGCAGGCCGAGGCCAACAAGAACATGGCTCAGGCGCAGGCGGAAATCCGCCGTGCGGCGGCGGTCGCACTCGAGCAGGAAATGGTCGCCCGCGTGGCCGAGATGAAGGCCAAGGTCGTCGAGGCCGAAGCCCAAGTGCCGCTCGCCATGGCCGAAGCCTTCCGCAACGGTCACCTCGGTGTCATGGATTACTACAAGATGGAAAACGTGAAGTCGGACACGCAGATGCGCGCCAACATCGCCAAGGACGGCAACTGAGCCCGCTTCCATTTATTAAAACCGTAGCTCATGGACTGGATCTTCGATCATTTCCAAATCGTCCTCATCGTCGCGCTGGCATTTGCCTCATGGCTGAAAAGCCGCCACGAGCAAAAGCAGGCCGAACGCGAAGCGCGCGAGGCCGGCGAAATGCCGGACATGGGGGACATTTTTGGACCCGAAGAATCATGGCAGCCGGATGCGGAGCCGATGACGAATCAGCCGCCACCGGTTCCGACCTACACCTACAACGCGCCAGCACCGCCTTTGCTTGAGGAAGCAACCGCCTTACGCGAACTCGAACGGCAAAGCGCGCTGCGCGAACAGCTCAGGCAGATCCGCGAATCCAAAGCCATCACCACCGGCAATGCCGCCGCAACGCGCGAACGCGCCAAAGCGAAGGGCAAGGCAGCAGCGCCTGTGACAACCTCATTGCGCGAGACGCTGGGGAAACGCAGCGAACTGCGCAAGGCGGTGATCACGCGCGAGGTCCTTGGCACTCCGGTGGGCTTGCGCTAGAGCGAGAGGGTGTTTGGGCATGGCGGTTGGAAACCGCCGCCACTGGGCGAGCGAAGCTCAAGTACGCTACTATCAAAAAAATGACGCGGGTAATATACCCGCGTCATCATAAACAACCGCAACCTAAAGAAATTATATGGGCCATGGCAAAGGCGATGCAGCGATTGCCTTCACCAAACCCATGTCATTTTTCAAATCAACGCTTCCTTCTAAGCAGTCCGATGGAAGCCAAGGCTCCAAGCAAGGCCGTGGACGGCTCGGGAACCAGGAAAGTATAGGTGCCAGAACCGCTCTGTTCTCCATCATCAACATGTGTGCCGGAAATGCCAAACTCCAGCTGATAGGTGCCTAACGCCGTAAAGCCCCAATTGTAGTGAGTGTGCGAGCCAGCAAGAAGCTCGAAGGAGCTTTTAGAAGGATCAGCCGAATCAAGGAAAATGTTGGCTCCACCGAGTCCGTCATCCTGCCAGAGACGGAAATGACCCGGGCCATTGATGCTATTGAGAGAGATGGTGAGAGTCCCACCTACCCAGTCGGTCCCAACGAGTTCCTCCAAACCCACCCCAAGAAAGGGCACGCCTTGAGCAGCCGCATCTTGCTCGGTCTCAGGCAGCCAATAATAATTGGTTGATGCGACCGTAATCGTTGAGGTCTGCGGCACGACGATAACGAGGTCGCTCTGTTCGTATTCGGACTCGGTCGTAACAGCGATACCATCGATGATCGCGCCATCAACTCCTCCCTCATTGTGAAAATGTGGCTCAAAGCCTTGGGTGAGCGAGGAGTCGCCGTTGGCCTCCCCAACCGAAACATATCCAAAGGCAGGGCCATCCATATGTCCGCCCGTCAGCAAGGAGGCAGCAGGCACGGAGGCCGACAGGGCCCATGATGTGAGTAATAATGCTTTTTTCATAATGTTTGATGTCTGATTGGCCAGAGGCCGAAGGGATTCTGCAAAAATGCAAATAATTTGCAACTAAATTATTTTTGTTATTGCATATTTTTTGCATCTTATAATCATCCCCTCGACGCTGAGCCCCTCTGTGGTATCGCCAAATGATCAATCGAATGAGACTTTACCCGCTTGGAAAAACCCATGGATTTACCTTGGTCGAAATGCTGGTGACCACTGCCAGCGTTGTCGCTCTGGCATCAGTGGCGTTGGTCGCGTCGCGATCAACCTTGTCACGAGCCCAACAGACAAACTGCATGGGCAATCTCAAAAACATCGGCGCCGCCTTGCACATGTACGCGGCGGACCACAACGGCAAGTTTCCGGAAACCACACATACTACAGATTTCGACGAGGCTTGGATTGTAAAACTCGAGGCCTACCTCAGCGACTTTGATTCCGTTCGCATCTGCCCGGCAGACCCAAGAAAGACAGAACGGCTCAAAGCGGGCGGCACAAGCTACATTCTCAACAGCTACATCTTTGTGCCAGAGATCGACCCGTTCGGGGAGCCGATTGGAACTGCGCTAAACCGCTTGAGTGCGATACCCCAACCTGAACGCACCATCGTCGCCTTCATCTGTTCGGATCGCACCAGCCCGGGCCCAGGGAACGATCACACTCACTCCAATCAATGGTCATCATGGTCTGCGGTTTGCAGCGACATCGCTCCCGATCGATTTGGCGGCGGATCAAAGGAGCGAACGAAGGGGCGTTCAAACTACCTTTATGTCGATGGTAGCGTTCTCTCTCTCGAAGCCGGAGAGATCAAACGCATAACCGAAGCAGGCATCAACATCGCCAAGCCACCCGGCATCGAAGACCTGCCATGAATTCATCACTCCCCATGCGATACACCATCATACTGATTCCCCTGCTCGGAGCCCAGTCACAGGCCGGACTCTTGCCCCTGGGGGAACATGTTGACATCCGCTTCGAATGGAAAAATGGCACATGGTCGTGCAAAGCTGCCACCTCAACCACGGAACACAATCCGCAGTCCGTTTCTCTTTCACTCGGCGACAAGCCCTATGTCAGCGGTAACCCGTCAAATTCAGGAGCAAGGCACACACAGCCCGCATCTGCAGCTTTCGCCTTTACTGGCGTGCCTGCGGGAAATCCGTTGTGGATTGCGGTGCAAGGAACACCCGGCGCCGGCGAGGCATGGCCCGGTTTCGACAACAACCAATCCGGCATTTTTGGTTCATACATCCCCAACGACACTCGAGTGTCACAGACAACTGCAAGACCATGGATTAAAGTCTCACTGGTGGAACATGTCGCCCCCCACAACAGCAATGCACACTTTTCGATGTGGACATCAGGCCCGACACCCAAGGTCTGGATGTCTACCTTCAGCAACAGTTCGACAAACGACTATCACTACGCAGAGGGCACTCATAACCACATCAACTGGGGATTTAACACGACCGGCATCCATCGCGTCAGGCTGCGCGCATCGGCCTTTGCCGGCCCCGGTTCAAGCAATCCCACAGGCTCCAGTGAAGTCCACACATTCACTTTTGCCATCGGGCCGTTTGCACAGTGGCAGGCGCAGTACTTCGACGGCAATGAGCTAGAAAATACCTCAATCTCCGGAGTAAGTGCCGACCCGGATCAGGATGGGATGAACAATCTCATTGAATTCGGATTCGGCTTGAACCCACGTAGCGGAGGATCAACACCAACAGCCACAGGTCTCGGGCTTCCAAAGATGAGCCTTCAATCGGAAAATGGCACATCATACGAAATTCTCACCTACCCACGACGACGTGCCAACTCACAAATAAAACCGCTGTTATATCAGCCTCTTTTCGCCTCAGACTTGGCAGGCCCGTGGGTTTCCGGAAATACAATGACAACCACCTCCAATTTTCCTATTGAGCTAAACCACCTCAACTCAATCTGGGAGCTAGTTATAGTGACGCGCCCAGTAGGCACAACCAAACCCGTAAGAGGCTTCTCTAGAGTAATGCTTCAAAATTAGAGCGTTTTGCGAAAATGTGTAGCCGCTGGAGCGAGAAGATTTTGCCCCGGGCAAGGCGTTGCGACAATGGAGCGGAGCGACATATCCGACCCGAAGGGTCGCCCGCAAGGGCCGCACCGGCGGGTGCGGGCAAAGTGGATAGACATCCACTACTGAGCAAGAACGCAACCATGGACAAGGATTCCGTTTTTTCAAGGCCGGCGAAGCCGCAAATATACCACACCTAACCCCAACCACCGGCTACAGATTTGAGCAAAATGTTCTAAGGTCGAGCAACCTTCACACCTCCTGCCAGTCGTTGCCCATCCAGAGGTTGAGAATTTCGACAGCGGCCGCCTGATCGATCACGGGTTTTTGTTTGCGTGCATTGCGTCCGGCTTCGCGCAGCTTGGCGGCGGCGCTGGAGGTGGTAAGAGTCTCATCGACAAAAACCAATGGCACCGTGCCGATGCGTTCGTGAAGTTGCGAAGCAAAGGCGCGCACTTTTGCCGCAGCGTCGCCCTCGCTGCCATCCATGCGCAGCGGCAAGCCAACCACAAGCGTCCGTATCCCGCGAAGTTGCACAAGCTGCGCGATGCGCTCGATGGCATCGAGCTTCTTGCAATCGATCGTCTCAACTGGATGCGCAAGAATGCCAAAATCATCCGTCGCAGCGATGCCGATGCGGGCGTCGCCATGGTCAATTCCGAGCGCGGGATGCGATGAGTTGAAATCGGCCTTATTCAAAGTGTTTTGTGTTTGATGTGAAATCAGCGCGCTAATTTTGCTATGGTAATACGACCACTGATTTCACTGATGTACTGATTGAAAAGAAGAAGAGAATCATCACATCGGGACCTGAATACAAATTCTTCTCCTAATCAGTAAATCAGTGAAATCAGTGGTACAAATAGCCAAATTCCAGGATCAAAGCAAATGCTCTGGCAGCACATCGGTGAGCTGCTTGATGGCATCGGCTTGGTGACGATTGGCAACGAGCAGCGCGTCCTCGGTCTGCACGATGATCAAGTCATCCACGCCAAGCAACGCGACGCGACTTCCAGCGCGCGCATTGAAGACGATGTTGTTTTCCGAATCGATCTCGGTGAGTTCGCTGTTTGAGCGGTTTTCTTCTCCGTATTTCGGCAGGTATTTGGAAATCGAGATCCACGAGCCGACATCGTCCCAGTCGAAGGTGGCCTCGATGTTGAGCACGCGATCGGCCTTTTCCATGAGCGCGTAATCGATCGATCTTGCAGGGAGTTTGGGAAATTGCGCGGCGATGGTCGCGTGAATATCGCTGGAGCTGCGGACCTCGGAAATGAATTCAGCGAGCTCCGGCGCGTGGCGCGCGAGTTGCTCGACGACTGTCGGGATTTTCCAAACGAACATGCCTGCATTCCAGGTGAAGCCACCTTGGCGAAGAAATTGCTCGGCCAACTCGGGATTGGGTTTTTCGCGAAAGCACTTCACTTCGAAGGGCGGGTTCTCGCAATCGAGCCCGGCAATCACCGCGCGTTCGCCGCGTTCGATGTAGCCGTACGACGGGCAAGCCCATGTCGGTTGAATGCCGATCGTGACAAGCCCGTCCGCAGACTCCGCGCTGAGGATCGCGTCGCGCAACACCTCTTGAAACGAAGCGGTGTCTTGAATGAGTTGATCCGACGGAAGCACCAGCATCACCGCGTCGGGATTTTTCGCGGCGACGAGTCCGATGCCAAGAGCGACCGCCGGTGCGGTGTCACGTTTGGCCGGCTCGGCAAACACATTGGCCGCAGGCAACATCGGTGCGGCCGCACGCACGGCATCGACCTGCTTCTCATTGGTGAGCACGAAGATCTGCTCGACCGGCACCAAGCCATCGAGGCGACGAATGGTTTGCTCGAGCAGCGTGCCGGATCCGAAGAGGTCGAGTAGTTGCTTAGGCCGCGAGTTGCGACTCAAGGGCCAGAAGCGCGTGCCGGATCCGCCGGCAAGGATCAGCGCATAGGTATTGTTAGGTGATGGCATGACTCCGCCAAGTTGCGGGATGCCGCCCGCGTGGAAAAGCCGCAATCGTTAGAAATTTTCGTTTCCATGGTTGTCGCCACGCAGCCGATCGGCTAGCTTGGCGACATGTCAGCCGAACATTCCGGATCAAAACCCGTGTGGATTGAAACCAGCGCGCTTGCCGCACCGACCTTGCTTGGAGCGGCCGCAGGATTTCTGATTGGCGATCTGATGCATCGCAATGCCCGCCGGGGGGTTGGCATCGGCATCGGCGCGCTCGGCGTGGCTGCATTGCTTCCTTTTGTCGTTGATGGCCTCAACAACCTCGTGACCGGTCCAAAGAGCCGTGTCGGCGTCCGCCGTAGGATCCAAGGCATCCGCGACGCGGGCATTGGCGCACCGGATCACGACGAGGTCGACGCAGAGCTTCGCGAGCAAGGCTTGCTGTAAAATATCACCATTTGATTTCTCCCAACAAAAAAGCCCGTGAGTAACTCACGGGCTTTTTTGTAAATTTGGGAGATCACCGCAATCAAGCGGCATCATCGGATCAGTTGGCGATGGCCACCACATTAACGCGGCGGGCTTCCCGATCAAACATCACACGGCCGTCGACGAGGGCGAAGAGCGTGTGGTCACGGCCGATTCCGACGCCAAGACCCGGATGCACCTTGGTGCCGCGTTGGCGGATGATGATGTTGCCGGCGATGACGGCTTGACCGCCGAATTTCTTCACGCCGAGGCGCTTGCTGCGTGAGTCGCGTCCGTTCTTGACGGAACCTTGTCCTTTTTTATGGGCCATGGAAGTAGGTAGGTGAAGTGTTAATGATTAACCGGCGATCGAGGTCACCTCGAGCTTGGTGAGGCTGCGGCGGTAACCTTTGGTTTTGTGGTAGCCCTTGCGGCGCTTGAATTTGAATGCCACGCCCTTGGGTCCGCGGAATTGGCTGAGCACCTTGGCGGTGACGGAAGCACCGGCGACGAGCGGAGCGCCGACCTTGACGGTCTCGCCTTCGCCCACGAGCAGGACATCGAACTTGATTTCGGAATCCACGGGCGCGTCGAGTTTCTCGACATCGAACTTCGTGCCTTGTTGAACGCGGTATTGTTTGCCGCCGGTTTTGATCACTGCGTAGGCCATGGCCGTATTGGGAAAGGTTGGTTGTGCCCCTGCGGGCGGGCGGGGAGAAAATCACGGAGCCCCCACCCGCGCAAGGTTTTTTTTGACTGATTCGGGGGTTTTCGGAGAAATCGCCCGCAAGCGGGTCATTTCGGCGAAAAATCCTGCGAATTGCGGAACACCGGACAGACAGAGGTCTTGCCGAATCGATGAAAAACTCATTCGCGGCGGACGCTTTGGAAAATCGTCCCTGCCCTACTCCCTGCGCTTGAGCAGTGGGAAAAGCACCACGTCGCGGATGGTGGGCGCGCCGGTAAGCATCATCACCAAGCGGTCGATGCCGATGCCGATGCCACCCGCAGGAGGCATTCCGTGCTCGAGGGTCTCGATGAAGTCGTAGTCGACCTTCTGTTCTTCCTCGCCGCCGGCTTGATGCTCCAAGCGCTGGCGCTGCACATCGGGATCATTGAGCTCAGAATAGCCCGGTGAAATTTCCTGGCCGTTGATGATCAGCTCGTAGACCTCGACGGTTTTTCCGCCGGGGGTCAGCTTCGCGAGCGGGATCAGTTCGCTCGCCACGCGGGTGACGAAGCAGGGATCGAAGGTGTGCTCCTCGACCTTCTTTTCAAAGACCTGCTGCACGACTTCGTAGTCCTCCATTTCGGGTGAAATCTGCACGCCAAGTTCTTCGCAGCGCAGTCGGCGACCGGCCGGGCTGAGTTCGAAGAAATCATCGCCGGCAGCGAGCTTGATGAGGTCGTGGTAATTCGCGCGGCGCCACGGACGTGTGAGGTCGATGGTGCGCGTGACATTGCCGTCATCGTCCTTGTGCTCAATCTTGAGACCACCGCAAAATTTCTCCGCGAGGTGACAGGTCATTTCCTCGACGAGGTTGGCCATTTCTTCGAAATCCGAAAACGCCCAGTAAGCTTCGAGCATCGTGAACTCGGGATTGTGGCGGCGCGAAATGCCTTCGTTGCGGAAGTTGCGGTTGAGTTCGAAAATTTTCGTATAGCCGCCGACCAGCAGACGCTTGAGGAAAAGCTCCGGCGCAATGCGCAGCGTGAGCGGCATGCCAAGCGCGTTGTGATGCGTCTCGAAAGGACGCGCCGCCGCGCCGCCCGCGACATCCTGCAGCATCGGGGTCTCGACCTCGAGAAATCCCCTGTCCTGCAAAAACTTGCGGATCTCTGCAAGCATCAGCGAACGCGTCACGAAGAGGTTCGCGCTCTCCGGGTTGCCCATCAGGTCGAGGTGACGCTTGCGGTATTTCGTTTCACGGTCGGCGAGACCATGAAACTTGTCGGGCATCGGCCGCAGCGACTTTGAAAGCACCGTGAAATTTTCGACCTTCACCGTTGGCTCGCCGGTCTTGGTGACAAAAGTTTCACCCTCGATGCCGATCCAATCGCCGCGATCGAGGCATTTCCACGCGGCGGCCTCGTTTTCGCCGAGGTTCTTGGTGCCGAGGTAGCCCTGAATCGATCCGAGCACATCGCCAAGCTGGAAGAACACCGACTTGCCCATGTCGCGCAGAGCGGTGATGCGGCCCGCGATCTTCACGCGGCGGCCTTCGGTGAAATTGGCGCGCAGCTCGCCCGGGGTCGTGTCGACGGAATATCTCGCACCGTACGGATCGATTCCGAGCTCGCGGAGTTTGGCGAGTTTCTCGCGGCGGATGGCGATGAGTTCGGCCTCGGTCGAATGCGTTTGTGGCGTGGCGTCTGCGGACATGACAGGCATGGCTTAAGCGCCCCGGCGGTCTCCCGCAAGAGTTGAAACGGATTGCCCTGAGGAAATCGGCCGCCTTGGCAAAAATTTCGCATGGCCCGCACCGCCATCCGGTGCTACCCCTGCCTCGGATGTTTGAGGTCAGGCAGAAACCGGAGATGGTCGAACGCGCGCTGCTGGTGCGCTTTTGTTTCGATCCGCGCGAAATGGATGAGGCGGAGTCGCTGCTCGAAGAGCTCGGCGAGTTGGTCAAAACGCTGGGCATCGAGGTGGTCGATTCCGTGCTCGCCCGCTGCCGCGACATGCACAAGAAATTGCTCTGCGGCACTGGCAAGGCCGATGAAATCGTCAGCCTCGCCCGCGCGCATGACTGTGATGTGATCGTCATCGACAATGGCCTCGCGCCCTCACAACAACGCGAGTGGGAAAAACTCGCCGACCTCTGCGTCATCGATCGCGAGGAGGTGATCCTCGACATTTTCGCCAAACGCGCGCAGACGAAGGAAGCACGCCTGCAAGTCGAGCTAGCCCGCATGCAATATGCCTTGCCGCGACTCGCACGAATGTGGGGGCACCTCGACCGCGAAGGCGGATCCGGCGGTGGCCAAGGCGGTGGTGCGGCACGCGGCATGGGCGAAAAACAAATCGAGGTCGACCGCCGACTGGCGAACCTCAGCATCGACCGCTGCAAGCGCGAGCTCGAACAGGTTCGCAAACAACGCCGCACCCAACGCAAGGAACGCGAGAAACTCGAAACCCCGCACGCCGCCATCGTCGGCTACACGAATGCCGGCAAGTCTACTTTGCTCAATGCGCTGAGCGGCGCCGATGTGATGGCCAAGGACATGCTCTTTGCCACACTCGACACCACCACGCGGCGCATCGATCTGCCCGATGGTCAACCGCTGCTGCTCACCGATACGGTCGGCTTCGTACGGAACCTGCCACACCGCCTGGTCGAGGCCTTCAAGGCCACGCTCGAAGAAGCGGTGCTCGCCGATTTCCTTATCCATGTGCTCGATGCCACCTCGCCGGAAATCGAGCGCTTCCACCGCACCACCCTCGAAGTGCTCGACGAACTCGGCGCAGAGGGCAAACCCACAATCACCGTCCTCAACAAAATCGACCTCGTCGAGGACCCCGAGCAAATCGCCTCACTCGCACGGATGTTTCCCGATGCCATGCGCATCTCGGCATTCACCCGCGCGGGGCTCGATCAACTGCTCGATGCCTGCTCGGCCGCTCTCGCCGACCGCGTGCGCTGCCTCGACTACCGAATCCCCCAGCAACGGGCCGACCTCGTGGGCCTTTTGCACCGCGATGCGAAGGTGCTCTCGACGGATTACGAAGGAAACGATATCCTCGTGCGCGCGGTTGTGCCGCCGATGCTCGCCGGCAGGCTTGAGGCATTCGTGGAGCAACCGGCCTGATCCATCCCTCACCGCCATTTTCATGAAACGAATTTTCGTCATCACCACCTGCATCGCAATCGGCTTGGCGCAGGCACAGGAGCCTGGGACGGGTTCCACCGACCGGACTGTTCTCAAGGCATTGCCCATCGGTGGCGACGATGATATCACCTCGCAACCGCTTCCCGATGAAACGGAAATCGCAGCCGAGGCAGTACCCGCCGAAGTTGAAAGCACTATTCCCGCAACCGAAACCGCTCCAATCGTCAAAGCGGTTCCATATGTCGAATCGACCACGGATGACACGGCAAGCAACACCAAACCCGAAGGTCTGGAAGCGCTTCGCCTGCAGGTGTTTCTCGACAAATCAAACTTCGGCCCGGGCGTGATCGATGGCCGCATGGGCCAGTTCGGCGAGCTCGCGGTAAACTCATGGAATGAAGTCAACGGCCACCCGCCAGGCGACTGGTCGGCAGTCATTGCCGCTGCAAAAAAATCGGTGCCCGAGCCACTGACCACAGCCACCATCCCGAATGTCGCAAAGAAATGGGTGAATCCATCGCTGCCCACCAAACGCAGCCAACAGGCATCCGCCAAAAAGATGAGCTATCGCAGCATCGCGGAGTTCATGGCCGAGCGCTACCACACCGATGTCCCCTATCTCACTGAGATCAACCCCGGCGTGAAAATCAACGGCATCCAGCCCGGCGATTCGCTCGTCGTGCCGAATGTTGATCCCTTCGAAATCGAAAATCTCACCGGCGCCAAGTATGACGCGGACACCGCGCTCAGCGAACGGCATGTGGTGGTGAATACCAAAATCAACCAAGCAAGGATCTTCGAAGCCGCACCCGCCGCCTTGGTGGTTGATGAATCGGAGGATGGCACGGCGCCCGCAACCGCCAAGGCCAACCGCTCGCTCGTCGCGTCATTTCCCATCACGCCGGGCAAACCGCAATTCATCAAATTCGGTACATGGAAGCTGCTCAACATGATCGAGATGCCCTACTGGCGCTATGACCAACAACTGCTCGACACCGGAAAACGAAGTGCCAACGCCATCAACATCCCACCCGGCCCCAACAGCCCGGTCGGCATCATTTGGAACGGCACCAGCAAACCCGGCATCGGCATGCACGGCACCTCCGACCCAGAAACCATCGGCCGCGCACGCAGCGCCGGATGCATCCGCCTCGCCAACTGGGACGCCATCCGCCTGCCAAACCTCATCCGCCCCGGTGCGACCGTGGAGATCCGGTGAGGAAGCGGGAATCGCCCACTTGATTCAGCGCTGTGAGAAGACGAGGCAAATCGGCGAGGGCACTTGCAGCTTGTGTGCGGTGGGCGTGAGTTTTCCGCTTTGCGGATCGACCGAGAGCACATGGAGATTGTCGGAATCCTGCCCGGCAACAATCAGATAGGCACCGCCGGGAGCGATGGTGAAGTGGCGTGGGTTTTTCACATCGGCAACGGTTTGACCCATCGCGGTGAGAGCCCCGCTGGTGGGATCGATCTGATAGGCCGCGATGGAATCGTGCCCGCGATTCGATGCATATAGGAAACGACCATTGGGATGAATCTCGATTTCCGCGGTGGCGTTCGGCTCTTTGAAATCGGCGGGCAGCGTAGAGATGGATTCTTTTTTCTCCAACTTGTGCCCATCGCGCACGAAGTGGGTGACGGTATTGCTAAGTTCATTCACGCAATAGACCCATGGCTTTTGCGGGTGAAAGGCCAAGTGACGCGGGCCATCGCCCGGCGTGGCTGATGCATGAGGTGGATCCGCGGGGCACAATGCGGCGGTGACGACATCGAGTTGATAAACAAGAATTTTATCCAACCCGAGATCCGGCACAAAGCAATGACCGGCGGCAAAATAGACGCCATGGGCATGGGGCGAAGTCTGCCTCTGAGGGTGGACGCTATGACCCTCGACGCGCATGGAACTTACGGCCTCAGAAGGAATGCCATTTTCATTCAGCAAAAAACTGGTGGTGCTGCCGCATCCATAATTGGCGACGGCGATGCTTTTCGCCTGCTCGTCCATGGCCAAATGGCATGGCCCCTTTCCTCCGCTCGGCACATCGGCGAGCAAGTTGAGAGTGCCATCATTGGCGAGCGCGAAGACCGCAAGTGTGCCGGTCCCATCTTGCCGCTCGCCAATCGAGTAAAGCAGGCTCTTTCGCGGATGCGGACAAAGGAACCCAGGTTCTTTGTGTGTCGCGGCAAGCATCAATCCTGATAGCTCGCCCGTGGCGTCATTGAATGTGGCGCAATAGATTCCCTTGCTGTCACGCACACTGCGCGTGCCGATGTAAAACTGATGCTGGGCGGCATGACAGGTCGCGAGCATGATGGCGGTGGCACCAATTATTCCAAAGCGCATGCCAATATGAGCGCACTCAAAAGTGATCGTGTCGAGAACTGACAGATCATCTAATGCCTGCCCTTGATGGATGCGGCTAATGACTCATCACACGGGAGGGGCCTTGGATTTTTTCATCCGGCAACGGTCGCTGCAAAATTTCACTTCGTCCCAGACCCGCTCCCACTTCTTTCGCCACTTGAAGGGGCGCCCGCAGGTGGCGCAAATTTTCTCGGGGAGCTGTTGTTTCTTCACACCTCGATGCTCGAAATTTACTTTTGGAGGAATCAAGGATATTCGGATGCTTGAGGTTGAAGTACGGAAAGGGCAACTCGCCGGTGGCGCTGCTGGAACTTGATGCTATCCTGCGCCGTCATGAGTCTGCATCACGCCTACCTCGGTTCCCTCGTCGCCGATGCCCTCGCAATGCCCGGCCATTGGTATTACGACCGTGAGGCACTACGAAACGACTATGGGGTGCTCGATCATTATCAAGCTCCGCGAAACCCGCACCCAGGCAGCATCCTCTGGCGATCGGAATACCACCCGCTCAACGAGCGGGGCGACATCCTTCGCGAGCAAGCGGTCTTCTGGGGTCGGCGCGGCATTCACTATCACCAATTTCTCGAAGCCGGTGAAAACACGGTAAACTTCCAACTCGCCACCGAGCTTCACCAGCAAGTCATTGCGCATGGCAACTACGATCCGGAGCGATGGGCACTGCGCTACATCGAATGCATGCTCACACCCGGCTGGCATCGCGATACCTACCTTGAGGAATACCATCGCGGATTTTTTACTCGCTACGCGCAAGGCAAAGCGGTCACCAAATGCGGGATCTCAGATGAACACATCGGCGGGCTCGCGCAAATCCCAGCGCTGCTTGCCGCACTGCCGGAGGATGCCGATTGGCGGTCCGCCACACGCGAGCACCTTGCCCTCACCCACCGCCACAGCAATGTTCAACGATCTGCCGATTGTCTCGCCCGATTGTTGAAATCCATCACCGCCGGCACTCTCCTGCGCGAAGCGATCGCGCGTGAAGCCGGCGATTGGTTTTCGAGCCGAAAAGCCGAGAGCTGGGCGAAGCGGCCGGATGACGAAATCATCGGCAGTGTCCTGAGTCCTGCTTGCTACATTGATCAGGCATTTCCCGCCGCCCTCTACCTGGCATGGAAATATTACGACCAATTCGACAACGGCATCGTCGCCAACGCCATGGTCGGTGGAGATAACTGCCACCGAGGCGCGGTCGTGGGGTCGTTGCTTGGCGCAGCGAATGGCATCGATGATCGCTGGATCAAGGGCCTGAAGGCATTTCGCGAAACATCCAAAGATCACTGAAATGCAGGACGAACTTTTCACTCACCTGCTACCCGTCTTTGCCGCGACGCGCAAGGACGCGCTCGATCAACTCGATGCCTTCATCCCGTTTGCCGGACGCTACGCACGCGACAGAAACCATGTACTCCCGGGTCACACCAATGTGTCGAAACTTTCTCCAGCGATTCGTCATCGCCTCATCCTCGAATCCGAATGTGCAGCAGCTCCGCTCCGCCGTTATGCCGCATCGACCGTCGAGAAGTTCACCCAAGAAGTCTATTGGCGCCGTTATTGGAAAAGTTGGCTCTCACTGCGTCCGCAGGTTTGGACCGATTACCTCGATGAACTTGCCGTGCTGCAAAACGACCCAAGCATGGAAGCCACACGCGCTCGCGCGGCACACTGCGAAACTGGTGAAAGTGGGGTCGCCATCATGAATCACTTCGCGAAGGAGTTGGTCACAACAGGCTATCTT
>Ga0208481_1000005_pt1 | contig 69910 bp, 67 predicted proteins | sample LakMenEpi02Jun10_FD_150662 | JGI IMG/M metagenome (GOLD analysis project Ga0208481, IMG submission 150662) | Freshwater microbial communities from Lake Mendota, WI - 02JUN2010 deep hole epilimnion (SPAdes) | ecosystem: Environmental > Aquatic > Freshwater > Lake > Epilimnion/Euphotic zone ... | reverse complement strand
TTTTTCGCGGCGATGGCAATCACCTGCCCGACCACCGTCGCCGAATCGATCGCCGGCACGGTGTTGGGCATCATCACCACGCCGGTGATGCCGCCATTGATCGCGGCTTCGGAACCTGTTGCGATGTTTTCCTTTGCCTCAAATCCCGGTTCGCGAAAGTGCACATGCGCATCAAACATCCCGGGCATCAAAATCCGCTCTTGCGCATCGATCACGCGGCAGCCATCGGGCGCCTTGATCCCCTTCCCGATTTTTCGAATCACACCGCCCTCCACCAGCACATCACCGGGCACCAAATTCGGATTGTCTTCCGTGGCGATGCGGGCGTTTTGGATGAGGAGGTTCATGGTTCTTTGCGCGAAGTTGATAGGGCGGTGATCATGACTCGGATCCGGCATCGGGCTTGAGCCAGTAAAGCACAGCCATTCGGACCGCGATGCCGTTTTCGACTTGGTCGTTGATGAGGCTGCGTTCGTAGTCCATCACCGCGTCGCAAAGTTCCACGCCACGGTTCACCGGACCCGGATGCATGAGGTAGAGCCCGCGTTGGCGGATCTCTTCAAGGCGCGCATCGGTGATGCCGTAGAGGCGGTGGTATTCGCGCAGGCTCGGGAAAAACTGGGCCTCTTGCCGCTCCATTTGCACCCGCAGCAGGTAAACCACATCCGGCGACCAGGCCATCGCCTCTTGGTAATTCGTAAAGCGGCGGATGTTCTCCGGTCCCATTTGTGGCACCAGCGAACCGGGGCCGAGGTAGGCGACATCAACGCCGATCTTTTTGAGAATCGTACTCGTCGATCGCGCGACGCGCGAGTGCAGGATGTCGCCGATGATGAGAACTTTTTTACCGACCGGATCGGGAAACTTTTCCTTGATGGTGAAGGCGTCGAGCAACGCTTGGGTCGGATGCGCGTGAGCACCGTCGCCGGCATTGATCACCGAGGCGTGAGTCTGTTTCGCGATCATGCCCGGCAGGCCAGAGCGCGCGTGGCGCACGATGATGAAGTCCGTGCGCATCGCTTGCAGCGTTTCCACCGTTTCGCGCACCGACTCGCCCTTGGTGATCGATGAGTGCCCGACATCGAAGTTCGTAACATCCGCCGAGAGGCGCTTTGCCGCGACCTCGAAAGAAGAATGAGTGCGCGTGCTGGGCTCGTAGAAGAGCATCAGGACCGATTTACCCTTAAGTGCCGGCACCTTTTTGACCGACCGGGTGAAGAGCTCTTTGAACGGAACGGACTGGTCAAGAAGATGGTCGATCTCTTCGCGACTGAGTGATGAAATATCGAGCAGGTCCTTACGCGGCATGCTGGAGCTGGGGAAAGTAGTGGAGGATTCCAAAGGCGATAGCGAGAAAACAAATCGCAAAAATGAATCCCGCATGGTGGCGCGACATCGGCTTGCGAAGAAGCACATACAGCGCGACAAGCATCGAGATGACCACAAATGGCGCAGTCACAATGATCGGCTGATCGTAAAACCAAGCGATCGAGGCGCCGATCAACACAGGGATGTAGCCAAGTGCCACGAGAAATGGGTGAGCCTTTTGCAGGCGGGAGTCATAAATCTGCTCGACCTGCGCAAAGGCGATCTGACGACGCAGGCGATCGATTTCACCAGGGCTATGCTTGCGGTTGGGGATTTTCCCATCCGACTCATCGCTCACGGGCCTTGGGGCGGCGGCCGGCTGGAGCTCGGGTTCCTGCACAACGATCTTGTCGACCACTGGTTCGGATGGTGGCGCGGGCACTTCTCCGACAGCGGGCTGATTGTCGATCGATGGATCGATCGCAAGGGTCGGCACGAATGAGAAATCCTCGACGGGCGATTCGACCTTTTTCAAATCGAAGGCATCGTCATCGATCTTAGGCAAAGGCGCCACATCGGCGAAGGCCGCATTTTCATCGGCCGGTCTTTGAGCTGGAATGCCTAGATTGCCGCGGAGTTCTGCAATCTCCTCGGCGGACTTTTTGCGCTGTGGCAAGAAACTCATGGCGAATCCTTTTGAATGACCCGGACCTGATCGAGGCCGTCGATTTCTTCGAGCGACACCTTTACATGATCGAGTCGGCGGGTGTCGAGGGTGATGCCAACATAATCTGCGGAAATCGGCATTTCACGGTGACCACGATCGATCAGCACGGCCAATTCGATGCGGGCGGGTCGACCGTAATCTGAAAGCGCATCGAGCGCAGCGCGGATCGTGCGACCGGTGAAAAGGACATCATCGACAAGGATGATGTGTGCGTCCTCGACCAAAAACGGAATGTCGCTTTCCTGCAGCGCGGGGTTTTCGCGCAGGTGCTCGAAGTCGTCGCGGTAGAGGGAAATGTCGAGCACCCCGAAGGCAATTTCGCGATCATCCTCGGCAAGCAAATCGATCAGGCGCTTGGCCACTTCATCGCCACGGCTGCGGATCCCGACCAACGCGATTGGCCGACCCGCGGTCTTGTGGCGGATCGCCGCGGCGAGGCGGCCGATGGCGGACTCGATTTCGTTTGCGCTGAGGATTTGCTCGCTCATGGGTTTTCGCTGCCGAAGTGGAGAATGCCGATATCCCGGCGGCGTTGCAAGCCATCGAATCGGATTCCGTCGGCGGCCAGATGTGCGGCATTTACTGCTTTTTCACGGATTTCGCCCCCGCAGACCACTGCCAGTACGCGCCCACCGGCTGTTTCCCACTGGCCATCGGCATTGAGCCGTGTGCCGGCGTGATACACCCGGCAGTCGCCGGAAACATCGAGTCCATCGATGCGATCGCCCGAACGCGAACTTTCGGGGTAGCCCGCCGAGGCCAGAACGACGCAAACGCTCCAACCTTGGTCGAAGGACAAAAGATCGCTGCGCAGTTCTCCCTTGGCACCAGCGTGACAGAAAGCGGCCAGATCCCCCTTCACCAGCGGCATCACCGCCTGGCATTCGGGGTCGCCAAATCGGCAGTTGTATTCGATCACCTGCGGGCCACTCGGCGTAAGCATGAGGCCAAAGTAGAGAAATCCGCGATAAGGCAACCCTTCGCTACGCAGCCCCTCAACCGTTGGGCGCACGATCTCGCGCTCGATCGTCTGCATCAGTTCGGGCGATACCAACTGTCGACTCGCCACCGCGCCCATGCCACCGGTGTTGGGTCCATGGTCACCATCCTGCGCTCGTTTGTAATCGCGGGCCGGTGTAAAAATCAGATAGTCATCATCGACGATCGCCGCAAACACCGAAACCTCGGGGCCGGTGAGGCATTGCTCGACCAATACGCGCCCCAGACCAAAGCGTTGGTGAGTGAAGACCTCATCGAGGAAGGCAATCGCTTCGTTTTCGCTGGCGCAGACCGCCACGCCTTTACCGGCGGCCAAGCCATCGAACTTGAGCACGGTCGGGTATTCCCCCGCGATCGCGGCCACCGCTTCATCGAGCGTCGCCGTTGCCGTCGCACGCGCGGTCGGGATCTTGTGACGCACGAGAAACTCTTTGGCAAATTCCTTGCTGGCCTCGAGTTGCGCCGATTCTTTCGGCGGCCCCCAGCACGCGATGCCTTCTTTCGCGCAAAGGTTGGCAAGCCCCTCGCCTTTCACGAGATAGCTCTCCTCACCCGCCACGCAAAGGTCGATGCCATTCGACTTCATCCACGCGATCAACGATTCGAGCCCATCGACCGATACCGGTTTGGCCAGTGTAGCAATCGCATCACTGCCGGGAAAACAATAAAGCTCCGGTTTGCCCGGAGATTCCGACAGCGCCCTCACCAGCGCGTGCTCGCGCCCACCCTTACCAACAACGAGAATTTTCATCCGCAGGAGTTCTCGCCGAATTCGCCCGGCGACTCAATACCGAAAGACGATCGGCCCAAGGACATCTTTCAAAAAAGGCTTATTTCAAACATTTTCAACACGCTGTGCCACTCAACTCAAATTCAATCACCACCCTCGCTTGTTCTTCTTTGAGCGCCGGTAGTTCCTTGCGTGTGCATCTGGCTCCCATAATTTCACCCAAGGCCCCCTGCTCCATCTGCACCACGCGTGGGTAGTTGGCGAAGATGGCCAGCATGGGATTGTGATACTCGACGATCCTCACGAAGTTCGCCGACATCTCATCGATGCGCCAGATGCAACCATCGGCCTCGCGAAGTTTCATCAACATGGCGGCCTTTTCTCCGAGCGATTCCAATGCCTGCATTGCCGGCTGATACCTCGTCTTGAGTCCTTGAAAGTACTGGAAAATCAGTCGCACCGGCGCGCTTTCGCCGTGCATGCGTGTCATCAATTCCAGCAAATCAAGCGTGAAGCCGGGCCCACACTGCGGAAACAAGTGCGAAGCTTTTTCGGAGAGACTGAAGATTATTTCCGGCCTACCGACGATCTTGCCGGCCTGACGCGTGCGGTTGAGATAACCGGCCTTCACCAGATCTTCGCAACTCTTCCTCGCAGCCATGTAGCTACCACCCAACTTGGCCGACAGTTCGCTCGCCGGCATCGCGCCGGAAATTTTCAACTCGAACAAAACTGCTCGCCAACGCGGGCGAATCAAATCCCAAAAGGCGGGGATCCGGATAGACATGGCGAAGAATTCATCGCGGTGCGCAATGCCGCAATCAACAATTTTGCCACCAAATGAAAAAACCGGACGAGCCTGCGCCCGTCCGGTTTTCCACGATGATCTTACAAATCTTATGCCTCTCCGCCGGGGCTCCACTCTTCGGAGGCAGCTGCTGCGAGATTGAAGGCCTGTTCGAGGCCGACCATTTCGCTGGACGGACGCAGGCTTTCGAAGCTCGCGCTCTCCTTCTTGAGTTGCTCTTCGGTGTAACCGACAGCCTTGATCGAAAGTCCGACGCGGCGCTCGACCTTGTCGACCTTGATCACGCGGGCCTCGATCTCGTCGCCGACCTTGATGATGTCCTTGACCTTCTCCACATGGTCTTCGCTGAGTTGCGAGATGTGGATGAGACCGTCGATGTCGCCAGCAAGGCTGATGAAGGCGCCGAACGAAGCGATCTTCGCGACAGTGCCCTTGACGAGATCGCCGACCTTGAAGCGCTCGTCGATGAGGCTCCATGGATCTTCTTCGGTTTGCTTGATGCCGAGCGAGACACGTTGGTTGGCCTTGTCGATCGCAAGCACGATCGCCTCGACTTCGTCGCTCTTCTTGAGGACCTCGGAGGGGTGGTTGATCTTGCGGGTCCACGACATGTCGGAAACGTGGATCATGCCGTCGATGCCTTCCTCGAGTTCGACGAATGCGCCGTAAGCGGTGAGGTTGCGGACCGGGCCCTTGATGGTGGCGCCGACCGGATAGCGAAGCTCGATCTCATCCCATGGGTTCGAATCAAGCTGACGCACGCCGAGCGAAATTTTCTGCTCTTCGATGCTGATGCCGAGGACGACCGCTTCGATCTCCTGGCCGATGTCGAGCACATCGCTCGGACGGGTGATGCGCTTGACCCACGAAAGTTCGGAAACGTGGACGAGGCCTTCGACGCCGCGCTCGATTTCGATGAACGCACCGTAAGGAAGGAGCTTGGTCACGCGGCCCTTGACGCGCTGACCGATCGGGTACTTGCGCTCGATATCTTCCCATGGGTTATCCGACATCTGCTTGAGGCCGAGCGAAACACGCTCTTTCTCGCGATCGACATCGAGGATGACGACGTCGACGGCTTGGCCGATGTGAAGCAGCTCGGAAGGATGGTTGATGCGGCCCCACGACATGTCGGTGATGTGGAGAAGGCCGTCCATGCCTTGAAGGTCGACGAAGGCACCGAAGTCGGTGAGGTTCTTGATCGCACCGGTGACCTTGTCGCCGATCTTGACGGTTTGGAGGAACTGCTGACGAAGCTCGGAGCGCTCGGCTTCGATGACTTCGCGGCGGGAAAGGACGATGTTCTTGCGCTCGTCGTTGACCTTGACGATTTTGAACTCGTAGACATTGCCGACGTACTCGTTGAGGTCCTTCGGCGGGATGATGTCGACTTGCGAGCCGGGCAGGAATGCCTCGACTCCGACATTGACGGTGAGGCCGCCTTTGATGACGCCCTTGACTTTGCCGCGGACGAGTCCGCCGTCTTGGAACACCTTGACGATTTTTTCCCAGTTTTGTTTGTGGGCGGCTTTCTCTTTCGAGAGGACAACCATGCCCTCGTCGTTTTCAAGTTTCTCGAGAAGGACTTCGATCTCGTCGCCGATTTCAATTTCCTCGTCCTCGAATTCGTTGGACGGGATGGCTCCTTCGGATTTGTAGCCGATGTCGACGAGGACGACCTGCGGGCGGATTTCGAGAATCGTGCCCTTGACGATCGATCCTTCGCGGAATTCGCGGAATTTGGAATCGATCAGGTCGCTCAGTTCAGTGTTTGCGGGTGCCGCGATGGCGGTGCTCATGGTATTGTTTGGTTAGGGTTAGGTTAGTGGTTCGTTTTCCTTCCGACAGTGCCCCGTGAAATGCTTTCCGCAGGCACCGGGGCTCCAACCGCCTGCAGAAGAAAGAAAAACGGACCGCGAAACTAGCCTCCATGTAGCCTCTGGCAAGGCCAAAGGTGGGAAATTTCGGGCTTTTGCATGGTGCTCAGATGGGAAAATTTCGTGGTTTCCAGGGCTCAAATCGTTTTTCATTCACGCAGCGTGAGTCATGAGTCTCCAAGCATCCTGAAATCCCGACTGCGGAAAATGCTGCGCCGCGAGGCACGCAGTGGTGATTCGGAAGCCGTGCGCAACGCCGTCGCCGATTGGATCAGGCGGCATCCGCAGGTCCACACGATCGCGACATTCGCCGCGCTGCCCGACGAGGTCGACCTCACGGAACTGGTCACGCTCTTCCCCGAAAAACGCTGGCTGTTTCCCCGCGTCGATGGCGAGCAAGTTTTTTTCCATGCGACCGCAGATCCCTCCAACGACCTCGTTCGCGGCGCCTTCGGCATCCTCGAACCGCGCGCGGATTCTGCTAGAGTGCCCCTCGATGAAATCGACGCCTTCTTCTGCCCCGGCATGGCCTTCGATCACCAAGGCGGCCGACTCGGACGCGGCAAAGGATTCTACGATCGCCTGCTCTCACAGGCACGCACCGACGCCCACAAAATCGGCGTCGCCTTTCCCTCACAAATCGTCCCCACCACCCACTGCGAACCCCACGACATCCCCATGGACGAAGTCATCTCTTAAAAAGGACCGCGGGCGTCCCGCCCGCATTCTTCTCTTTCTCTCCTCTCCCCTCTTCTTTCTTCCTCTTCTGTTTCGAATTTAGAATTTAGAATTTAGAATTTCATTTCACACCCACTCCGGCATTTCCAAACGGAACTCCGGAATCCGAGTAAAGATCCAATCACCCGTCGCGGTTTCACCAAAAAACGCACCCTCCACGACCGCAGGCCCGGCCACGACATGGTAGCTGTTGTACGAAAAGTGCCCGCCGGGCTCAATGCACGGATTTTGTCCGACGATCCCCTCGCCCTCGACGACGGTCACTTCACCATCCACCTCTCGCACCACCCATTTGCGACCACGCAAGGTCACCGGCACCACCGAATCGTTGAAAATCGAGATGAAATACACAAAGGGGTGCGGCTTGTTCGCCGGCGCCTCAAGGTTGGGCATGTAAACGACATCATCCACCTTCACGCGGAGACCCTCGTATTCCTTCATTGCTCCGGACATGCCGCGAATGCTTGGCAGTCCCGGACCCCTTGCCAAGCATGAAAGAAGTTTGCTGGGCGGTTCCAAGGGATGCGCCTCATGTCTTTTTAAGACTCCTTTTCTTTGGCTTTAGCTTCCAAATTCATCAATTCCGCGTCGAAGTCGCTAACAAAGAGTCGATCTTGAATAATGCGGTATCTCTCAAACTCGCTCTCGGCATGCGTCTTGGCCAATTCCGCCGTCACCTTGCCAGCATCCTGAAGGATCTCCCGATCCCAGAGTTGGAGAAATCCGCTCAAGCGCTTCTCCCAGTCTTCCATGGTCATTGGAATTTTTCGCATGGCCTGCATTTCAGCCATATCGAGGTAGGCTGAAACAATGCGCTGCATTTGCCCAAGCTCAAAGTCCGTGAGGTAGTTCTTTGCAATGGAAACATCGTAGCGATGGATTTTTCCTTTGGGCGCCCCTTCCCAACTGGTCAAACCCATGTTCTCGCGCTCGTGGTTGGCGCGATCCACGATGACTTCCGCCGCCGTCTGACCATGCACGGCGTAGTGCATCTTGTTTTGAACCGCCGCAAAGAAACGCTTCGTCGCCGTGGCTGACGGATCATAATCCAGCGCGGTAGAGTAGATGTCGGTGACTTTCTGGTAAAACTTGCGTTCAGAGAGCCGGATCTCCCGGATCTTCTCGAGTTGACGCTCAAAAAACTCATCCGTCAGGATACCACCTTGCTTGAGGCGCTCGGCATCCATCGTCCAGCCCTGAATGGTGTAGTCCTTCACGATCTGGTTCGCCCACTTCCGAAATTGCACAGCACGCTCGTTCTCAATCTTGAAGCCCACCGCGATGATTGCTTGCAGGCTGTAGTGCTTTGTCAGGTAATTTTTGCCGTCTGCGGCAGTTATTAAGTATTGCTTAACAACTGAGATTTCCTCCAGCTCATTGTCGCTAAAAATGCGCTTCAAATGCTGGTTAATGGCAGGAATCGAAACATCATAAAGTGCTGCCATCATCTTCTGCGTCAGCCAGATGTTCTCATCCTCGTAACGCATTTCCACGCTGGCTTCCGATTGCCCCCCCGCTGCCACAAAAGTAAGGTACTCCGCTGCCGAGGAGCGGATGATAGAGGCCTCGGAAGGGTTTGGGGTCTGTTTTTTTCGGGGCATGAACAGAGTGATAGGATTGCAGCTCAAAATTGGCAGTCCCTCACCCCTTGCCAAGCATGAAAGAAGTTTGCGCCACCGCGCGATGGGGTTAGTCATGGGCATGCACCGCACGATCACCGCCGCACTTACCATTGCCGGATCCGACTGCTCCGCTGGTGCCGGTGCCCAGGCCGACCTCAAGACCTTCCAGCACTTCCGCGTTCACGGACTCACCGCCATCACCTGCGTGGTTTCGGAAACTGCCCTCACCGTCCGCGCGGTGCATGCGGTTCCTCCGGCGATGCTCGAGGATCAACTGAGCCTCATGCTCGACTCCTTTCCACTCGCCGCCGCCAAATCCGGAATGCTTTTCAGCGCCGCCCACATCGAAGTGGTCGCCCGCGTGCTGCGCAAGCACCCGCAGCTTCAGTTGGTCGTCGATCCCGTCATGATCGCCTCCACCGGCGACCCATTGCTCGAGCCCGATGCGATCGACGCCTACCGCGAACTGCTCTTCCCCCTCGCCTCGCTCATCACCCCCAACCTCCACGAAGCCAAAGCCCTCCTCGGCAAACCCATCGCCCACGAGTCCGAACTCGACGCCGCCGCCATCGAGCTTCAACAAAAATACAACACTGCCATTCTGCTGAAAGGCGGTCACCTCGATCACCCCGAATGCATCGACGCCCTCGCCGAGGCAAACGGCATCCAGCGCTTCAGCTCACCCCGCCTCGCCGTGCAAGCCTCCCACGGCACCGGCTGCACTCTCTCCGCCGCCATCACCGCCCAACTCGCCCACGGCGCATCACTTCCCGTCGCCGTGGCCAACGCAAAATCCTACCTCAACGAAACCCTCCGCCAATCCTACAGCTTTCAATCACCAAACGGCGAAGTCATCCACGCGCTGAATCAGGGAACGGATTTTGAGGAGTGAGCGATCAAGCGACCTGTTCGTAGAGATACCTCTGAAAGCTGGCGAACACCTTTCCGATTTCTTCGGGCTTACCGAGATCCGCCAAGGCATCTGAAATGGAGTCGTGGTATCTGAGGCGCAGCAAAGGATTGAGCTTGTCCTGATCGAGTTCTCCCACACCCACGCTGACATAATGCTGCAGAACAAAATCAAGGAATGCCTGATGCTTGGTGCTGAATTGATTGTGGATCGATAGCCGCGCATGCCTTGCACGATGCTCGCGGGTGATGGGTGGCGAGGCGTAGGCCACATAGGAAAGCACATCGAAAATGTCGGATTTCTCGGCATCGATGATCCTCTGCATTTCGGCCAGTTGTTCGCTGCCGAAACCTTGCTCAGCGAGGCCTTCTAACAGTTTTTTTCTTGTCTCGGGATTGCTCCAGATGGCCCGCAGTTCGTTCTCGTCCTTAAAGAATTCCGGTAGCTTGCCATAGAGCGATTCCATGAACTGCTGCGCAGACATGGGCGTACCATCAGGGTGCCAAAAGCTCGTCATCATCATGTGCTGGATGCTGCGAGCTTTGCCGTCGGCGAGCTTGACCTTTACCTTATTGCGCGGAGCAGGAACCTTCGGCTCAGGCTCGGGTGACTGCCTAGGATTGGGATCCACCACCTCAGGCTTGGGCTCCGGCTCCAGCGGCTCACCATCCCACTCGGGATCGCTAAAATGCAGGTGCGCTTTGACGAAGTCGTAAATCGTGAAGTAATCCTTGCCGTCGTAGAGTCGGGTTCCGCGACCGACGATCTGTTTGAACTCGATCATCGAATTAACCGGCCGCATCAACACGATGTTGCGCACATTGCGGGCATCCACTCCGGTCGAGAGCTTCTGTGAAGTGGTGAGGATGGTCGGGATGCTTTTCTCGTTGTCTTGAAAATCCCGCAGATGCTTCTCACCCAGCGCACCGTCATTCGCTGTCACGCGGTGACAGTAGTCCGCGTCCTTGCTGGTGGAAATCTGGTTGATGCAGTCGCGTACAAAAAGCGCGTGCTCTTGGGTGGCGCAGAAAACCAGCGTCTTCTCGCTTTGTTCGATCATGCCCATGAAGATCTCCACGCGCTTTCGCTCGCGTTCCTTGATCTCGATGTTGCGGTTGAAATCCGCCTCCTCATAGACTTTTCCCGCCTCGATTTCACCTTCGACTACCGTGTCATCGGAAGTGAAGGTGTAATAATCCATCGTCGTTTGGATCTGCTTCACGCGGAAGGGCGTGAGAAATCCGTCGTTGATTCCATCCTTGAGCGAGTAAGTGAACACCGGCTCGCCGAAATAGGCGTAGGTATCGACATTGTCCTTGCGCTTTGGCGTGGCGGTGAGGCCGAGATGCACGGCGGGCGAGAAATAATTCAGGATCTCACGCCACGAGCTTTCGTCTTTCGCACCACCGCGATGGCACTCGTCGATGACGATGAAGTCGAAAAAGTCCTTCGTGTATTCTCCGAAGTAGGGCGAATCGCCCGGACCGCTCATGAAGGTCTGGAAGATCGTGAAAAACAAACTGCCGTTCTTCGGCACCCGACCCTTCTTGCTGATCTCGCCCGGCTCAACTCTTACCAGCGCATCTTCAGGAAACGCCGAGAACGCATTGAAGGCCTGATTCGCCAGAATGTTCCGATCCGCGAGAAACAAAATGCGCGGGCGGCGCGATGGCTCGCCCGTCAAGTTCCAGCGGCTTTGAAAAAGTTTCCACGCGATCTGGAATGCAATGAAGGTCTTGCCCGTGCCCGTCGCCAGCGTGAGCAGGATACGCTCGCGCCCAGCGGCGAGGGATTCCAACACACGCTCGACCGCGATGTCCTGATAGTAGCGGCCTTGGAAAAAACCACCGCGATCCTCGAAGGGCACTGCCGCAAAACGATCCCGCCACGCGTTCTGTTTCGCGAAGGTGAGATTCCAAAGATCCTCCGGCGTAGGGTAAATGGAAACATCGCCTTCATGCCCATGCTCCATGTCGATGCCATAGATGCCCTGCCCGTTGGTGGCGTAAATATCCAGCACCTTCTGGTAAAAGCGCCGCTCGGACGAGCGAATGTCGCGGATGTGCTCCAATTGCTCATCAAAGTAATCCTTCTGCCCCTTGCCGGGTGGGTTCTTTAGGCGCTCGTCATCCATGGTGAACCCCTTCACCAAATACTCGCTCAAGCGACCGATGGCCCACTGGCGGAACTGCGTGCCGCGGTGACTCCGCACGCGAAAACCAACCGCGAGGATGGCGTCCAGATTGTAGTACTCAATCTCCCTGGCCACCTCCCGCTTGCCCTCAGTTCGAACTATCCGGAATTTCCGGATAGTTGCTTCCCGACGCAACTCTCCCTCATAGAAGATGTTCACCAGATGCTCATTGATCGTCCGCACATCCTTCTCGAACAGCTCCGCAATGAGCGCTTGCGTCAGCCAAATGGTCTCGTTTTCAAAACGGCATTGAATACGGGTCCGGCCATCTTCCGTCTGATAGAGGATGATTTCTGAATTGGGCAAAGGTGCGTCGCTCATGGGTTTCCGTTCAAAATTCTCACTTCAATATTCGTCATTTCCAATCGCTTGCCGCACGCATTCTGTGGCACCTATGGCAGCCCTGCCCGCTTCGCTCAATTCCCCAGCATATTTGGCCTCGAAGCCGAGGTTCGCGGTGGAGTCCTTCGTGGTGGCGGATTTGCGTTTGGCGGGCATGGGGAATTTTGAAAATCAGGCAAATCTTGGCAGAAGGGGTGGGACAATTACAGGGTCACCTCCAAAAATTTCGGAAAAATTATCAGATAGCACCCGAACCGCATTCGAGTAACCTCTTTAAACACAGAACTCCATTTCGCCTCAAGGCCAATCACATTCTCACTCCACCCACATTCTCCCCTCGCGGCGGCTTCCTCAGTCTCTCATAACCACAAACGCTGAAAGGTGAAACTGTGGGGTTTCTGAAATTTGTACTGAAATTCGGCTGCAATGACCCTGCCAAGCAAACCACTTATTTTTTTGAGGACTTGGCGGGTTGTTTGGCAATCCATGCCTTGGCGGCTGGATGAGCGTTCCATGCCATTAAAAGCCTGTCGCCGAAACAGATTGCCTCTTCTTTGCTGCCAAAGCTGTAACCGTATGGCAGGTTTTTAGGCAGTTTGCGGGTGCCTTTGAGGTAGGCCTCCACATGGGCGTTCTGTTTTCTCGCCTGAGTCAATGCATCGGCCGAAGCTGCCTCGTCATTGGAAAGAACTCGCTCCAGCACTCGCCCCCAGAGAAAAACCATACTCGACTCGCTGTCATATGGGTAGCGGTCAAACAATGCGCGAGCTTCATCGAGACGCCCCAAAACCAGAAGCACCGTGAGCAACTCGTAGCGCATGCCTTGGTTGTCCCCTTCATTCAATTTGAGCATTTCGTTGAATTCAGATGCCGCTTCGTCCAGTCGACCTGCATCGCGCAATGCAATGGCCAACTGAGCCCGAGCACGCATGTACGGTCTCGTTTCGATAAATCCCCAGAAATGTGGCACCAACTCTTTGAAAGCCTTTTTTCCAAGGCTGCGTGCTCCGGCAGCAACGACGGTGCGAAGCGCCTCAATTTTCTCATCCCCTTCAATATCTGTCACATTCACCATCATCAAAAGCGCATCCACATTCTCGGGATCAAAATCAAGCGCCTGTCGTGTCAGGCGTATTCGTTGCTCCCAAGTGGAAGCCTCCATGGCATCGTAGACCAAATCCCGTGCCCGCTGCTCGTTGTTAGGTTTGCCCGGGCCGAAACCACTCAGGGTGCGCTCCATGAAGGCGCGCATCGCGGTAGAATCAAAGGAAGGCTTAGGAGTAGATTTCTTTGAGGACTTTGGCATGCTGTTGTTTTTGATTTTTTCAAAATTTTGGTGTGTGCAACGATGACCTATTAAGACCAAACGTCTGACATAGTAGATTTGAAACTGAATGCCCTACTCTCTCAAGCACAATTAAACCTCACCTCATCACCGGATCGTTCGCGCGCTCCAGATAGCCGTTTTCGAGGACTCTCCTCACATTGAACGAACCAAGTTTTCGCGTTTTCAGAAATCCATCCCAGGCACATTCGGCGAGGGTGCCGCGGTGCAGTGAATCGAAGAGCCAATGATCGGAGTAATCCGGGTTTTCTTGTCGGATGCCGGCACGAATTTCCCTAAGCCACATCTTGTTGAATTTTTCCTGCGAGCCAATGCTTGGGCAAACCACGATTGGCATTCCAAGTCCGCAAAAAAATGACAACTCGCTTGGCTTGGTCCAAAGGATGTCGGTTTCGTGCAGCGCGTTGTGAAAGAGATCGAAGTACTCGTGAAGCGATTCGGCATAAATGATCCTGATGGAATCACCACCGGGATCCAGTTCCTGCTTTGTTGCATCAAAGTACTCTTTGACTTCCTTTCTGATGCCGGCGACCAGGATTAATCTCAACTCACCTGCCTGCAACTTTGCCTTCAAGCTGTGCGCGATCCTGCGGCCGATCTCTTTCTGTGCGCCGGCACCTCCGACCGCGAAGGCAATCGTGAGTTTTCTATCATTCTTGAAGACGCAGTTTTCCTTACCGAGGAAATGTTCGACATTTCGCCCGTGACGGGCCCGAAATTTCCCCATGGGATCGAGGTGAAAAAGCCGCTGACCCAGATCACGCTTAAGCACGGTCAAGTTTTCATCGCCAAGCAATTCGGTAGGCAGCGGAAATCCGGTGAGGTGAATCCTTTCCTCCGGCACACCGTAAGCCTTCAAACGATGAGCCGCTTTGCCGCAGGGCGCGAAGTATTCCACCCGGCTTTCCCAAGGGTTTTTCGCAACCCAGGCCCGATTGATGTCCGCATCGCAGATGATGCAATAGACACGGTTGAATCCTTTTCTGTCCGCCGCAATCGCCGAGGCGTAAAAGGAAGTGATGATGGGAATGTTTTTTTCCGAAGTGATTTCAAGCATGCCCTTGCACAGACCCTTATCGATCTGTGACTCGAGCATATTGACTTGGAATGTGGTGCTTGAAAGATTCCGCATGGGATAGATCGACGGAATCTTCAGCATCGAATCGAGCAAGGAAAACAGCGGAGGGCCAATCAAAGGAATGCCCTTGGCACGTGAGAAAAACTCATAAACACCCAGCAACCTCCGCCACAATTTGCGCTCCGATGGTGAAACGCGTCCGCTTGATCCGACCGTGATAATTTCCCCCTCGGCGAGATCTTTCAGCGGATAAATCGCTCGCTGGTGCCCATAGCCCATATCCGCAGATACCAGCCAGGCTTTGTGGGGAGAGTCATTCATCGGAGGTCAATGCTTACAACGATCACTGACGAGGAAATCAGCAAATCGAATGAACCGTACCGGCCTCGCTGAATTTTTTCGAGCGATTTTTGGCAAGTAGAACCCCACTTCACTCCACCCACATTCTCCCCTCGCGGCGGCGGAGTTGCTGGCCGCCGGGCAGGTTGATGGCGGGCTTGCCATTGGGTTCAAGCATGGCGAGAGCTTCATCCAACAATCGGCGGTCGATGCCACGGGTGCCGGAGTCGTTGAGAAATTTTCCGAGCGCCGCTCTTTGCATGGCGGGGCTGAGTTTTCTGAAGGTGGGCAAGTGCAAGCGACCTTGCGGATCGAGCAGGCGCAGATCTGCGAGTTGCTCAAGGATCAGACTCTGACATTCCGACCAATCACCGGCCGCACGCACGAAGGCGGAGACCGGATCACGGCCGGAAATTTCATTCATCAGCGGAAACACTTCGTTGCGCAGGCGGTTGCGAACGGCGATCGGCTCGCTGTTGCTTGCATCTTCGCGCCAAGCGAGCCCGTGTTCCTGAAGCCAAGTCACTAATTCCGCATGACGCAGCGCGAGCAAGGGCCGATGCAATTCTAGCGTGCGTTTATCGGGTAACACGATCTTTTGCAGCTCGCGCATGCCTTTGAGTCCGTGCGAGCCGCGCAGCAGATTCCACAATACCGTTTCCGCCTGATCATCCGCATGATGCGCGAGCAGCACCCTGCGGCAGCGATGCTTTTTAGCGCAGTCGGCGAAAAACGCATGCCTTGCGTGGCGCGCGGCAGTTTCCATTGACTCGTGGGTCTGCTTCATCCGTTGGCGGATGTCGCTGCGGCCGATCTCACAGGTCAGCCCGAGTTTTTTCGCCAGCGTTTCGACAAAGCGCGCATCGGCGCTGGAGGCCTTGCCGCGCAGTTGATGGTCGAGGTGGCAAACGACCAAATTTTGAAATCCCGCATCAACCAACAAGTGAAGCATCGCCACCGAATCCGCGCCGCCGGAAACACCGATCAGATAACGCGTGCGCCGCGACGCATTGGTGAGCCAGGGAACCCTTTGGGAAACATTCACACTGCGAGAAATATGCAGGAACTGGAGGGAAAGGTGGTGGCTCGAGCCGGGATCGAACCAGCGACACGCGGATTTTCAATCCGCTGCTCTACCAACTGAGCTATCGAGCCATACACTCCCTTGCGGGCGGGCGCAAATTTAAGTGGGGTCGCTGGATTTTGACAACACGAAAATGAGATGATGGCGGATTTTCGCCAAACCCAGTGCGTGGCGGGTCATTTCAGGTAAACCTCGCGGGGCTTGGCCCCCTCGCCCGGCCCGACGATGCCGCGTTGCTCGAGGATATCGACCATCCGCGCTGCGCGTGTGTAACCGAGACGCAGGCGGCGCTGAAGCAGCGAGGTGCTGGCCTTTTGCTCCTGCCGCACGACCTCGATGCACTTCATGATCAATTCCTCATCGGCGTCCGAGACTTCTTCTTCATCCTCATTGTCGGCGCTGTTGATTGACGCCTGGATGTCGGTCTCAAACTTCGGCGCACCCTGCGCTGCGCAGTGGTCGATGATGCGTTCAACCTCCGCGTCGGTGACGAAAGCCCCCTGCGAGCGCTCGAGCTTCGCCGAGCCCGGCGGCAGGTAAAGCATGTCGCCCTTGCCCACGAGTTTCTCCGCTCCCTTCGTGTCGAGGATCACACGCGAGTCGAGCTGCGATGAAACTTGGAACGCGATGCGCGAAGGAATGTTCGCTTTGATGATGCCCGTGACCACATCCGCGCGCGGTGTTTGCGTCGCAATGATCAAATGAATGCCGGCCGCACGGGCCTTTTGCGCAATGCGAGCGATGCACATCTCGACATCCGCCGGAGCGGTCTGCATGAGGTCGGCCAACTCGTCGATGAGCACCACGATGTATGGAAAACGATCGGGAATTTTCTCCTCTTCGATCTCCATTTCCTCTTCATCCTCCTCGGGCATCAGGTCGCCGGACTCGAGCGCTGAGGCAATCTCCTCGATCGCCTCTTCGTCGACTTCTTCCTCCTCTTCCTCGGCGTCGAACTGCAGTTCCTGCTCGACCGGTGCCGACTTGTCCGGCCGCACGCGGTTGTTGAATCCATCGAAATTGCGGACCCCTTCCTTGGCAAAGATCCGGTAGCGTTTCTCCATCTCGTTCACCACCCACTTGAGCGCGGCGACGGTCTTCTTCGGGTCGGTTACGACAGGCACGACGAGATGCGGCAGCCGATTGTACATCTGCATTTCGACCACCTTCGGGTCGACCATGATGAAGCGCAATTCGTCGGGGCCGAATTTGAAGAGCATCGAGGCAATGATCGAGTTGATGCACACCGACTTGCCCGAGCCGGTCGCGCCAGCAACCAGCAAATGCGGCATGGCTGCCAAATCGCCGATGACTGCGCGGCCATAGACATCCTTGCCGAGCGCGAGCGGTATTTTCTTCTTCGCCGAACGAAACTCCGGATCGTGCAACAACTCGCGCAGCGGCACGGCGATCTTCTGACTATTGGCGATTTCGATCCCAACCGTGTCCTTGCCGGGAATCGGCGCGAGGATGTTAATCCGCTCGGCGCAGGTGGCGCGGGCTAGGTCGGCCTCAAGCTGCGAAATTCTCGAAACGCGCAAACCGGTCGACGGGTAAATTTCGTAGCGCGTGATCGTTGGGCCGCGCGTGATATCGCCCGCAGTGACATCGATGCCGAAGGCCTTGAGCGTGTCGATGATGACCCGCTGCGTCTCAATCAACTCATCGCGATTGGTCTCCGGCGCATCTTCCGTATCGATCGCATCGAGCATATCAAAGCCCGGCAGCTCGTAGTTTTCGAATCCGCTGACCGATAGAAACTGATGTGAGGGCTTCTTGCGCTCAAAGGGCTTAGTACCCGGCAGCAAAGGCTCGTTCGCACGGCGCTGCGAGGCGTCGATGATCTGCGGCGTGGGAGTTTCACGCAGCGGCAGCATCGGTTGCCGCGCTTCTTCTTCCGCCTTCTCGGCCGCCTTTTGGGCTTCCCTATCCTTGCGTCGCTGTTCGCGTTGACGCTCGCGTTCGGTAACAAACTCCGCCTCCTTCGCCGCAAGTTCATCTGCCTCGCTGCGGTTCTCGCGCCACTCGCCATATTTTTCCCATACGGCACGCGCGCAGGATTTCACAAATGCCACCGGCTGCTGACCCGTGATCAAAATCATCGCCACCAGATAGGCCGCGCCTGTCACAATCAGCGTGCCCGTGCGTCCCAACAGGCCAATCATCACAAATCCGCCCAAACCATTTCCCACCACACCACCGGGGCTCGGCAAATTGCATCGCTCGGCCCATCCGGTGAAAAACCAATCGGCCGCATCGAGAAAAATCGCACCAGAAAGCAACAACACACCGAAACCGATCAAAGGCCGCGGCCACAGACGACCGTCGAGCGCGAGCTTAATGATGCCAAACCAGATCAAGCCCACCGACACAACCGCCGCAGCCGCACCAAAAAGCAAAATCTGCAAAAATCCGAGGATGCCACCGACCGGGCCAATCAGGTTTTCCCCCTTCGCCCCCGACTTCGATGCAAAGGCCTCAAGAAATCCCCAACGCGGCAAATCCGCCGGACTGTAGCGCACCAAAGAAAGCAGCATCAGCAAACCGGCCGCTATGAGAATGATCCCGACCACTTCGTTCGACCAACGGGACGCCTCATCCGCCACCCCGCGCTTTCTGTTGTCTTTTGCTGCCATGATCGATTGGTTGAACGAAATTAAGCCCTTCCACACCCAACTCGGCAAGATCGATTTCCGTAAGCTGAAAATCAGGATTTCCGTATCAATTTCGGTATCCGCCGTTTATTTGGCCTACTTTTGCCACCGATTCCCTGGATTGCCACTTTCCCAAATGGCCATCCGCGAGTAGAAATATGCATGCGCTCCGCCCTGCTTGCCATGTTGCTGATTCTCACTGCCGGACTCGCATCGGCGCAGCGGGCGGTCCCGCCACCGAGCCCGGCACGACTGCCGATGTCGACGGTGTTCAAGGGCGAATCAAAATTTTACGCCCTCGTCGCCAAGGCCGAGAGGGAAAATTGGCGTGCGCTCCCGCTGAGCGATCGCACCGTGCGCGTCGCCCGCGAAATGGTCGGCACTCCCTATGTGAATTACACGCTAGAGGTCGACGATATCACCGAGTCGCCGGTCGTGAATCTCAAGGCGATGGACTGCTGGACCTATTACGAAAACGCCCTCGCCTTCGCCCGCATGCTGAGGCACCAGCCACCGCCCTACAAACCCGAGCACCTGCTGCACATGGTCGAGATCGAGCGCTATCGGAACGGCATCTGCACCGGCAGCTACCTGAGCCGCATGCACCACCTCGAGGAGGTTTTCTACGACAACCAAAAACGCGGCTATGCCACCAACATCACCTCACGCCTTCCCGGTGCCGTTCGCATCCAACGCGAAATCCGCGAGATGACCGTGCAGTGGAAAAGCTACCGCTATCTGCGCTCGACCCCCTCACTCATCGAGCGCATGGGCAGCATCGAATCCCAGGTCTCACGACTGCCGGTCTATCATGTGCCGAAGTCCCATGCCCGTGCGGCCGAAGCCTACCTTCAAAATGGCGACATCTGCGCCATCACCACCAAAGGCCCCTACGGCTACACTTCGCATGTCGGCCTCATTATGCGGGTCAACAACCGCGCCTATTTTGCCCATGCCACTTCCGATCGCGACAAGGGCCGCATGACCATCATCGACAGACCGATCACCGATTACCTCAACGAAAATTCAAAGCACGCCGGCATCGTCATCTGCCGACCCAACGATCTGCCACCATCGCCGCTGTGGAAACAATCGGTGGTCAAGCGCTGAGGAAATAGCAGGAGCTCAATCCTGTTTCCCCGCCGCCATTGCCTTGATCGCTTCGCCCGATTCGGTCTCGACCAGCGGTCTTTCGAGCATCTGCTCGTAAATGTCGATGTAGCGCCTCGCCACTTCCTTGTGGCTAAATTCACGAACGCTTTCCACCATCACGCGGCTGATCTCACGCTCCCGGACCTCAGCGGACAATGCATGAAATGCCATTGCCTGGTCGATCGCCCAACGCAGACCATCGGAGCCGTAACAGTCGAAACGGAATCCATTGCCGGTCGATTTTTTCACATCGAGCACACGTACCGTGTCGTACAAACCGCCTGTCGAATGCACCACCGGCAAGGAGCCGTAAATCGGTGCCGTCATTTGCGGCAGACCGCAGGGTTCGAACAACGATGGCATCAGCATGAAGTCCGATGCGGCATAAGCCAACCGGGACAAACGCTCGTCGAAGTCGACCGCGGCGACGCGCTCATGCAGGTTGAAGTCGGTGATGATCTTGCGGATCCACGGCTGATGTGGGCCGTTGGCGACGACGACAATTTGCAAATTGCGATCCCAATAGGCGGACACAACCTGGTGCAAAATTTCCGTTAGAAGCTGCGGGCCCTTCTGGAATGGATCGAGCCGCGAAGGCCAGAAAAACATCGGCGCACTGGGGTCGACTTTGAGTTTCAGCTCCTGCTGCAAGGCCACCTTGTTCGCCGCCTTGCCGGCCATCGCATCCTCGTTGGTGAAGCGCGCGACCAAGGCATCATCGGTCGCTGGATGATAGGTCGGATCGGGCGCATTGAGAATGCCTGCCGAACAGCCCGCATGAAACTTGTTGCGCAATTCGGTGCGCACGGAATCCGGCACGACCGAGTGCCAGCCCTCGACAATTTCCCACAAAAACCTCGGGCTCACGGTGTTGATGTAGTGCGCGGCAAAAATCCCCGAGGCCAAGAGGTCGACCGGGATCTGCGAGCGCGCATGATCGTAATTTTGCGGCAGCCCGCAGAAATACAAATTCATCCAAAACTCCGCCGCATCGATGCCGGATTCCTCGATGCGCGGCAGCGGCACCTCGCGAGTGTGGATGTTGTGGACAGTGAAAAGGCTCTTGATCCCGCGCCGCTTGGCCATCGCCGGAATCAGCGCCGTCATCCAATCATTGCAGTGAATCAAATCCGGCCTCACCAAGGGAATGATGTGGTTGATCACCTCGCGCTGGAACACCAACGCGATGTTCATCGATTCATCGGAATAGCCGCTGTAAACTTGATCGCGGTAATAAAAAATACGGTCCTCGGCCAAATGGATGTTTGAGCCCGGCAGCACCTCGTGATATTTTCTCAGCTCCTTTTCGTGCAGCGAAAAGATGTCGCCTTGAAACATCCGCCGGTAGTTCGGCAGCGCGACATGGACATCGGCTCCAAGCTCGAAGAGCGCCGACACCAACGAAGCCGACACATCCGCAAGGCCGCCAGCCTTGGCCGACATCCTTTGCGTCATGTTGCCCATGCCCTGCGGAAGATAGGTGATCTCCGGGGTGACAATCAGGATGCGTGGATTGTTGGGCTTTCGGCTCTTGGGCATTGCTTTGTGATCGTTGGCGGTCGGTGTAGCCAAAGGGAAATTGACCAGTCGTCAGCTCCCCTGCCACACCAAAGTTCCGCCATACCGCGATAAAGGCAATGATTGGACGGAATTCCAAACTGAAAAAATTTAGCACACCGCGTGCCAAGCCGGATGCGATCAGAAAATCTCAGCCGCGCAGTTCGGCCAAATGGCGCACACAGAATGCCGACCAGGTTTCAAGCCGCTCGAAGTGCTCGCCATTGAGATCCGCCAGCGGCGAAAACCCGAGATTCGCCAGAGCATCCTCGCGCGAGGCAACCGCATCGGATTCGAGATCAATCAGGTGCACGATGCCCAAATGGACCCTGCCCACCGGATTGGAATCGTCATTGAGCAGGCCGATGATCCGCTGGCTCTGGCCACCGGGAAGCTCGAGCTCCTCCTCAAGCTCGCGTGCGACGGCAGCATGGTAGACCTCGGGTCCAGTCCGGCCGCTGTCGGCATCGACCGGATTGATGTGACCGCCGACGCCCACGGAAATTTTTGCATGCAGGCGGCTCTCACCGCCGGATTTCCCACGCGTGTAATGCAGAATGCGCTCCCCATGACGAAACACGCAATAGGGAATGAGCTGCTTGAATGACGGATCCTCCTCGGCCTCGGCACGGTCCATGAAAAAGTGATTCGCAGGATCGAGCAAACGCTCCACCGCCACATCCATGCCGTCCGTGCGAAGCCCATCAAAAACCCCAAGCTCTTCAAACAACTCGCGCTTCACCACCAAGACCAACTCGCCTGCGTATTTTGACATGCCTGCAAACTATCGATCCCCCGCCGTGCGCCAAGCGCGGAACTGAAAAAAAACACCCGCCCGCACATCTGTCACAGCTCGGAGTACTTGAGGTTGTTGCCTCGCGACTTGGCCACCGGATAACGCTGCTCGTTGCGTGCGATTTTTTCCGCCATCACATCGCCAAGCTTGAACCCAAGATTGTCGGCAAATTCGAACAACAAAATCGCAACATCAGCGATTTCCGAAGCGATCTCATCGCGATTGCGCTCGAGCCGGGCATCGATCTGATCCGGTTGCTGCCACACGAAATGCTGCATCAGCTCGCCCGCCTCCGCCGCGATCGCCACCGACAAATCCTTGGGATTGTGAAACTGCCGCCATTCGCGGGCGTCGACAAAATCCTGGATGCGCGCGGTCAGTGAAGAGATCGAGTCGTTCATGGGCGGAGACTGGACCAATGCACCCGCGCCGTGGAAGGTTTTTCACGTCCAGAGGCAGCGCCGAGACATAAAATTTCTCCCGTCTGATGAAATGACGCAACTTTTCTAGCCGCACGGGGTTGAATCGGGCATTGCGATGAAAGCGAAGAAAAATCAGCCCGAAGATGCATGGGAATCGGATCCCGTCTGGAAACTTCTCGACGCCGCGCCCGCACCCAAGGCGAGCCCGCGCTTTACCGAAAACGCCCTTCGCGCCGCACGCAACAGCTCGCCGAATGTTTCGTGGTGGAAATCGCTGTTCGCCCCAGCCCCGCTGGCCGGCCTAGGCACCGCCGCGGCCCTCGCTGCCTTGGCCATCGCATTTTTTCCTAGCTCGGACAACACACCCTTTACCGACGATTCAGCGCTAAGCGCCGAAACCGAAGAAATCACCGACATGGATAACCTCATCGCCTCAATCGACCACCTCGATGAGCTCAGCGATTCGGAATTGATCGCCCTGATCGGGTACTGAACATCGATTTCAAAATTCTTCTCTCGCCATCCTTCACAAACGGCGACACCTCCCCCATGCTCGGTGGGTGAAACCTTTGCTCATCCTCGACCTCGACGGCACACTCGTCGATTCGCTTACGGGCATCGCCGCATCGCTCAACCACAGCCTCGCAGAGCACAAACAAGCGACCCACCCGCCATCTGCCGTGCGCAATTTCGTTGGCGATGGTGTCGTGATGCTGGTGAAACGCGCGCTCGGCGCAGCGCATGAACCAACCCTCGCGGCCTCGGTGATCGATAGCTTCAAAGAGCACTACGACGCCAATTGGCAAAGCGGTACTCATCCCTACGAAGGCATCACCGAGGCTCTCGAGGTACTCATCCAAGCCGGCTACCCATTGGCCGTGCTTTCCAACAAACCCCACGCGTTCACCACCGCCATGACCGCCCGCGTTTTTCCCAGCATAAAGTTCTCCGCAGTCCTTGGCCAACGCGATGGCATCCCCCACAAACCCGAACCACAGGGGGCACTCGAAATCGCAAAAATGGCCGGCCGCGCGCCGCATGATTGCATCGTCATCGGCGATTCGACCATGGATCTCGAGACCGCCCGCCGCGCCGGCATGCGCGCCATCGCCGTGACATGGGGTTACCACGACCGCGAACGCCTCATTGAGGCAGGTGCCACCCACATGATCGATCACCCGAATCAACTCAACGCCGCATGCATCGCCTCGCGGCTTGATTCCAAAATCTAACGAACAACAATCGCCAACAGTGAACACCTTCACCGCGCCACTCACACCGGATCAGGTCAAGACCCTGCGCCAGGTGCTGGAGCAAAACGGCTTTGAGTTTGTCGCCAAGGAGCACGCGCTCTTTTCCGCACGCAAGGCAAAGCTCAATGTCACGGCCTACGAAAAAGGCCCAAAGGTGCTCGTCCAAGGAAAAGACACCGAGGACTTTGTCCGCTTCACCCTCGAGCCGGAGGTGCTCAAGGAGGCTCGCCTCGGCTACGAAGAGGTGCTCGACCCGGATCATTTTTCCCCGCACTTCGGCATCGATGAGAGCGGCAAAGGCGATTACTTCGGCCCCCTTGTCATCGCCGGAGTCTACACCGACGCCGCGATCACCCGTCACCTGATCGCCGCCGGCATCATGGACTCGAAGCGCATCACTGGCAGCGACCGCATCCGCAAACTCGCCGACATCATCCGCGCCACACCTGGCTGCGCGTACGAAGTGGTGTCGATCGGCCCCGAGCGCTACAACGAGATGCACGCCTCGTTCAAAAACCTCAACCGCCTGCTGGCATGGGGCCACGCCCGAGTGATCGAAAAACTCTGCGCCGCAAGGCCCGATTGCCCGCGCACGCTCAGCGACCAATTCGCCCGACCCGAGGTCCTCCAGCGCGCGCTTCGCGAAAAAGGCCTCAAGATTCAGCTCGACCAACGCACCAAGGGCGAATCCGACACCGCCGTCGCCGCAGCATCGATCCTCGCACGCGAACGCTTCGTCGACTGGATGGACAAAACCTCCGCCGCCGCAGGCGTAAAGCTCCCGCTCGGTGCCGCCGACACCGTCATCAAGGCCGCCCGCGAGCTCATCGCCCGCCACGGACCAGATGCCCTCGGCAAGGCCGCAAAGCTCCATTTTCGCACTACCAACAAAGTCCTCGGGATACCCGCAAGCGGTCGCCCAACGGAAGATGAGGAAAACCCTTAAGCCCACCGCTGCGATTTGCCCCGCACATGGCACTCGAATTGCTCTACACTACAATAGGACCTTAAAACCCTTTACCGATAGCATATTTATAGCGACAAGCCCTTTTCAAATTTGTAAAATTCGAGCCCCACCTACTTTAAAGCCCACTGCTTTTTCAGTCCATGCCCACCATCACCAAACGAGAACTAGCCATCAAAATCACCGAACAACTCGGCACCGAAGGGCATTCACTGTCCCAACAGGATGTGCTGGAAGTCATCCAACGGCTCATCATCGTGGTTGCCGACTCACTGGCCGTTGGCGACCAAGTGGTGATGCGCAATTTCGGAACCTTCCAAGTTCGAGAAACCAAGGCAAAAATCGGCCGCAATCCCAAGCAGCCAAGCAAAACCGTCAAGATCCCCGCACGCGCGACCGTGAAGTTCAAGCCCGGCCTCAAACTCAAACATCAGGTCGCCACCACCCTCCACGTCGTTCGCGAACGGAAACGCTGAACCGCCCGACCAAGCCATGCGTAAGATGCTTCAGGTCGGCGGCATCGCATTCGCATTTGCCATCCTGCTCTGCTCATGCAGCTCACGTCCCTCGGGCTACGAGGGATACATGACAAAGCCCTACACGGTGCGAGGCGAATCTTATCAACCAATGAGCGTGAAAGCCGCGCTGAAGTTTGAGGAAACGGGCACTTGCTCGTGGTACAACGAATCCGCTTTTTTCGGCATCCGGCGCGGCAACACCTCGATCGGCGAAAAAGTGATGCCGTGGCACCTCACCGGCGCACACAAAACTTTGCCCCTGCCCTCCCTCGTCAAAGTCACCAATCTCGAGAATGGCAAATCGCTCAAGATCCGCATCAATGACCGCGGACCCTTCATCGCCGGACGCCACCTCGATGTGACCCCGCGCGCTGCCAAAAAACTTGGCTTCTACGATCAGGGCCTCACCACCACCCGCATCGAGGTGCTCTCGGTCGGCGACGGATCATACAAACGCAAGCGTCGCTCGTGGTGGCCGTTCTGAAAACCGATCGCCGCACGCTCCACCGCTTTCCGGGCTTGAACAATGCCAAGTCCCGCTCCATGACTCTCCCCCGCCCGCTGCCACGCAGCCGAGCCCACAGCCTCTTCACCCCATGGCCTCTTCTTCCGAAATCCGCGTTTTTGCTCCCGCCACCGTCGCCAATGTCGCATGCGGCTACGATGTGCTCGGCTTTGCCATCGACTCGCCAGGCGATGAAATCGTCGTGCGCCATTCAAACAAACCCGGACTACAAATCACCAAGATCACTGGCGATGGCGGCAAGTTGCCGAAAAATCCCGCGCAAAACACCGCCGGCGTTGCGGCACTCGATCTGCTCAAGCACCTTGGCATGACCGATCGCGGCATCGAAATGGAGATCCACAAGAAAATGCCCTTCGGCTCGGGTCTCGGATCTTCTTCAGCGTCCGCGGTTGCCGGCGCTTATGCGGTCAACAAACTCATCGGCGAACCTCTCAGCAAAAAACAACTGCTGCCCTTTGCCATGGCCGGCGAGGCCTCGGCCGATGGCGCATGGCACGCCGACAATGTTGCGCCCTGCCTGCTTGGCGGCATCGTTTTCATCCGCTCAAACGAAGAACTCGACTTCGCGCAAATCGCTCCACCGAAAAACCTCTGGGCCGCCGTCGTGCATCCGGACATCGAGATCCTCACCAAGGTCGCCCGCGAAATTCTCCCCAAGGAAATCCCGCTCGAAAATGCCACCCAACAAATCGGCAACCTCGGCGGACTCCTCTGCGGCATCATCCAGGAAGACTACGGCCTCATCTCGCGCTCGATCCACGATGTGATCGCCGAGCCACGCCGCCAAAAGCTCATTCCCGATTTCTACAAAGCCAAACGCGCCGCCCTCGCCGCCGGTGCACTCGGGTTTTCCATCTCCGGCGCAGGTCCTTCAGTCTTCGCACTTTGCGAAGGCGAAGAAATCGCACGCAAAGTCGCAGATGCGATCAGCAAGGTGTTCTCAGCAATTCCGATCAACTGCCAAGCCTATGTCTCGCGGATCAATCCGCACGGCGTGCATGTGGTGGCGTAAAAAAAGCGGTGCATCAACGCACCGCAGCTTGATCACTTGCCCCAAGCGTTGAGCAGCGTCCTTGCCATCACGCCCGGCGTCTCGGCAACCGCGATCCCACACTCGGCAAGAATGCGCTTTTTCGCCTGCGCGGTGTCTTCTTCGCCACCGACGATCGCACCGGCATGACCCATGCGACGCCCCGGAGGCGCGGTCGCACCGGCGATGAATCCGGCGATCGGCTTCTTGCAATTTTCCTTCGCCCAACGAGCAGCCTCAACCTCGGCATTGCCGCCAATCTCACCGATCAAAATGATGGCTTCGGTCTCTGGGTCTTGGTTGAACATTTGAAGCACATCGAGGTGCGAGGTGCCATTGATCGGATCACCGCCAATGCCCACGCAGGTGCTCTGACCATAACCGAGTTGCGTCAACTGCCACACGGCTTCGTAGGTGAGAGTTCCGGAACGCGAAACCACACCGACATTGCCACGCTTGTGAATGTATCCCGGCGCAATGCCAATGCGGCAACCGCCATGGCTTTTTTCACCGCGACCCGGTGTCACCAGTCCCGGGCAGTTTGGCCCGACGAGGCGCGACTTGGATCCGGCAAGCATCGCCTTGACCCGCATCATGTCCATCACGGGAATCCCCTCGGTGATGCACACAATCAAATCCACACCAGCGTCCGCCGCTTCGAGAATCGCATCAGCCGCAAAGGCCGGCGGCACGAAAATCGCCGATGCCGTAGCACCGGTTTCCTGCACCGCTTCGGACACGGTATCGAAGATCGGCACGGTGTTTTCAAATTTCTGACCACCCTTGCCCGGCGTCACGCCGCCGACCACCTTGGTGCCGTATTCGAGTGAAAGCTGCGTGTGGCGCGCTCCAAAGCTTCCGGTGATGCCTTGAATGAGCACCTTGGTGTTTTCGTCGATGAGAATGGACATGGTTGAAAGGAGTTACGGTTGTTTGTGAAAATGAGATCAGGCAACGGAGGCGACAATCTTGGCGGCACCGTCATCCATGCCGTCGGCGGAAACGATGTTGAGTCCCGATGCGGCGAGCGTGGCCTTGCCAGCATCGACATTGTTGCCCTCGAGACGCACGACCAGTGGCAGTGAAAGCCCGGTCTCGCGTGCGGCGGCGACCACACCTTCAGCGACGATGTTGCAGTCCATGATGCCGCCGAAGATGTTGATGAAAATTCCGCGCACATTCGGATCGCCGAGGATGATCTTGAAGGCCGCTGTCACTTGGTCCTTGGAAGCGCCACCGCCGACATCAAGGAAGTTCGCCGGATCCCCACCGTGGTGCTTGATGATGTCCATGGTCGCCATCGCAAGTCCGGCACCATTCACAAGGCATGCGATGTTGCCATCGAGGCCGATGTAATTGAGATCGTGCGCGGCGGCTGCCACTTCGCGCGGGTCTTCCTCGTCGTGGTCGCGCATCGCGGAAATTTCCGGGTGACGGTACAGCGCGTTGTCGTCGAAGTTGAATTTTGCATCGAGCGCGTAGACCTGGTTGTCGGTGGTCACCACCAGTGGGTTGATCTCGACCATCGAGCAATCGAGCGCGATGAAGAGTTTGTAGAGAGAATTGATCAGTTGGCTGAACTGCTTGGCGTGGCCTTGAAGGTCGAGCTTCTTGCACATCTTGCGCACCTGATAGGCCTGCAAGCCGCCGAGCGGATTGACGTACTCGCGCAAAATTTTCTCCGGCGTGCGCTCGGCCACCTCTTCAATGTCCATACCGCCTTCGGTCGAAACGATGATCACCGGCTTGCTGGTCTGGCGATCGACAAGGATCGCGAGATAAAGTTCGCGGCTGATATCCACCGATTCGGCGACCATCACCTTGCGCACCAAGCGGCCTTCGTCGCCGGTTTGTTTGGTGACGAGCACTTCGCCGAGCATCTTGCCAGCGACTTCAGCAGCCTTCTCGGCCGACTCGACGAGATGAACCCCGCCCTTGAAGCCATTTTTGAAAACCCCCTTGCCGCGTCCACCAGCATGCACCTGGGCTTTGACGACGAGGTTTTTAACTCCAAGCACCGTCGCGGCGTCGCCCGCTTCCTTGGCACTCGATGCCGCAGCACCCTTCGGGCTGGGGACTCCAAATCGGTCGAAAAGCTCCTTCGCTTGGTATTCGTGAATGTTCATCGGCGGTCGTGTGGGAAAAGTGTTCGGCTAAAACCGCGCGAACCCTATTGCCCCCACGCCTGACAGGTCAAGGCATCCTCAACGAAATTTTCCAGCCGCTCAGCGACCGGAATTTCCAATCATTTCCCGCAACCTCGCATTGAATCCGCCGGCTTTCGCCAAACCGTCCAGACCGAGATGCATGCGGTATCTCCAGTAGAAAGGCATGATCGCAGGCACATTGATCCGCTCGATATCGACATCCGCATTGCGCAGCTGCTCGTCCATGCCCAGCAGGTCCTGCAGCGGGAAAATCGCCCACATCGCCGGTGAGTGGAGATGCTGCTCAACGATGCGCGCTGCAAGGTCGCCCGGCAAATCTGTCGGCGGAAAGGCCACCCCGAGCATCTTCCAAGCAAACTGACCGCTCACATGCATATTCTCGCGCCACCATCCGCGCAGCGTCGGCATGTCGTGGGTCGACGGGCTCACGACACTCAAGTAAGGCGCCCAAGCGGGATTGGAGAACTCGACATCAGAGGACTTCGGCATGCGCTGGATCTCCAGCGAAAGAATGCCGAGCTCTTTCATGACCCCCGGCACACAAGCTGGCACCATCCCAAGATCCTCACCGCACAGCAGCATGCGGCTGGCTTTTCTCATTGCCGGCAATTTCTCATAGCCCCGCGCCTGCCAGAAATTTTCCTGACGACGGTAAAAATAATCCACATACAAATCCTCGATCCGCCACTTGGCGTCCCCATCAAGCTCCTGATACGAACGCGTCATCTGCATCGAACAACGCGGGTGAAACTGCGTGCCATGCGAACCGGGCACCTCGAGCAACAAGACCTCACTCGCACAATCCAACAGGCCTTGGCAAAGCCGCTGATTCGCACCTTCATCGCCATCCTTCTTCGCCGCGAAGTGGTCGGCGATCTTGCGCTGGGTCGAAACATGTTCCTTGAGCCGATAGACTCCGTACCCGCAGTCGTCGAGGTAGCCTTCCTTCGCCGCACCCGTCTGATCGCCGAATCTCTCCCACAGGAAATGCTCGCGAATGTATGGCCTGCAGTATCGCTCGTAATCGAACGCAATGCCACGCCCGCGGATCTCATCGATGTGCACCGGCATCGCCGGATCAAACCAGCCCATGATGCCCTCAACCTGTTCGTAGGGCACCTGCCAGATGCGGAAAAACCCAAGAATGTGATCGATGCGGTATGCATCAAAATATCGGCTCAGCTGCTCGAAACGAGAACGCCACCATGCGTAACCATCACGCTGCATGACCTCCCAGTTGTAGGTCGGAAACCCCCAGTTTTGTCCCTTCACCGCAAAGGCATCCGGCGGTGCCCCTGCCTGTGCTTCCATCTTGAACAGATGTGGCGCCGACCAAGCATCCACGGACTGACGGTCAATCCCGATCGGAAGGTCACCCTTCAGCGCGATCCCCTTGGCATGCAAATGCGCAACGGCATCCGAGAGCTGACGATCGAGCTCATACTGCAACCAAATATGATACGAAACCTCAGACCACTCTGCATGCGAAGCGACCGCGAGAGCATCGACCTTTTTCGCATCATACACCGACCACTCGCCCCATTGCGAGAAATCCGCCGTGCCGTAGTGGTCGCGCTTGACGCAAAAAACCGCATAGGGAAGCACCCAGTGATGGTTTTCCTTGAGAAAATTTTTGAAACCCGCCGACGCGGTGATCGCCTTGGCATGCTTTTCAAAAACCCGCTTGAGCAAGCGCGTCTTGGCCGCCATCACGCTCTCGTAATCGACTTGCACTAGCGCATTCAGTTTTTCACGCGCGTCCTTGAGCTCCTTCGCAAAATCCGCCGGCATGGCATAGCCGAGATCATCAAGTCGCAGGTAAATCGGATGCAAGGCATAGACACTAATCGCCGAATACGGATAAGAATCAGTCCAATCATGCGACGAGGTGGTGTCGTTGATCGGCAAAATTTGAATGAGCTTGAGCCCCGTTTGCGATGCCCAGTCAGCGAGTGGTTTGAGATCGGCAAATTCCCCGACACCCAATCCGTTTTCACTGCGCAAGGAAAACACCGGAATCGCCACCCCTGCACCGCGGTAAAGCCCCGCCCCATCGCGGCGGAAACCCTCGTCACTCACCGCCGTCCACTGGCTCTGTGCGAATGCCCTCGGCTCAAGCGAGCGGTTCTCACCGGCCTCGAGCGAAACAACCCGACCGGATTTCACATCGCAAAGCCCATACTTGTACTCGATGCGCCAGTCGGTCGGCAGATAAAGATTCGCCACCCAGCAGTTCGCAGCGACCTCTTTCATCGGCACTGCCTTGGCCCAGTCCCAATCACCGATTTCCCGCACCCCACCCAACAGGCACGGCACCATACCCTCGGGCACCGCCGCCATCCGCAGGCTGAATCCATGATTCGCCCCCTTCGGCACGGACGCCGCCGCAAATGGCCCGCGTGCTGGCAAAATCGCATCAAAACCCTTGGTCTCAAACGCATGATCCACCGTGCCCGCCGAACACCAGGTGTCCCTCCGCAACACGACATCGTGTTGCGCAAAATCCACCTCCACCACACGCGGACCGTCCCACTCGTCGAGCTCGACCCCATTTCCCTCCTGCCTCAGCTGATAAGAATACTCAACCCGCAGCGCGCCAGCCCCCGCCAGATCAACACCAATCTCCCACTGCGAGCCATTCAACCAGCGCATCGGCAGCACCTGCTCAACCCTCGCGGCACCTGCTCCAAGGACGGTGGCATGTTTGAGCCAAAGCGATTGGCTGGGATCGGTGTGGAAGTTGACTCGGAAAAAAATTCTCATGGCAGGTGCGGATGACTCAGGCTAATGTCGACAATTCGAAAGCCGATGAAAATATTTTGAACCAAATTTCCAAACGGATTCGTTTACATGCCGGCACCCACTTGCTAAACTCACACCATGATTCCTGAAATCTCTATCCTCTCGCAAATGGCCCCCGCCCCGGGAGGCTTCTCACCACTCTACATGCTCATCATCGGCGTCACGATGGTCTCAAGCCTGCTCATCAGCGGCATGCTCAAGCGCCGCTTCAGCCAATACTCCCAAATCCCCATCAGCATGACCGGCGCCGAAGTCGCCGAGCTAATGCTACGCCAAAACGGCATCACCGATGTCCGCGTCATCAGCGTCGAAGGCCAACTCACCGACCACTACGACCCGATCAAAAAGACGGTCAACCTCAGCGAGCCGGTCTATCATGTGAACTCGATCGCCGCCGCCGCCGTCGCCGCCCACGAATGCGGCCACGCGATCCAACACCAGCAAGCCTACCACTGGCTCACCTTCCGCTCGAAAATGGTCCCCGCCGTCCAACTCTCGAGCAAAATCCTCAATTTCATCATGATCGCCGGTCTCGTCGGGGTCAGCCTCATGAGCAACCCCACGATCCTCTGGACCTGGGTCGCCCTCTTCGCTGTCACCACGCTCTTCTCGATCGTGACCCTCCCGGTCGAGTTCGATGCCAGCAACCGCGCCCTCGCCTGGATGGAACGCAGCGGCATCTCCGCCAGCATCGAACACGAACGCGCCAAAAACGCGCTCTTCTGGGCCGCCATGACCTATGTCGCCGCCGCCGTCGGCTCGATCGCCCAGCTGCTCTACTTCCTCATGATGGCCCTCAACCGCCGGGAATAATCCGGCAGACCGCCCATCCCAACGCCCCCGCACCGCCCATCACGCGGATACGGGGGCCTCTCGCGCCCTCCGGCGCTTGACTCCCCCCCGCCCGACTGCTTCACTGGCGCGGGCAGACGATTGATATTCAACTTCTTTGAACCAATCGGAACCCATCGCCCACAACTCGATTTTTCTCCCTCATGGACTGGTCCTCGCCCATCTGGTACGCCGCGTACATTCTCGTTCTCATCGGACTCGCCGGCTTCGGCTCTCACCGCCTTGCGATCGTTTTCCTCTACCTCAAGCACGCGCGCAACCACCCGAAGCCAAAGTCGTTTTTCAAAGAGCTCCCGGTCGTCACGGTCCAACTCCCGGTCTTCAATGAAATGCATGTGGTCGATCGCCTGCTCAACGCGGTCGCTGCGCTCGATTACCCGAAGGACAAACTGCAGATCCAACTTCTCGACGACTCGACCGACGAAACAGTCGACATCTGCCGCGATGGCATCGACCGCCTCAAGGCGCTCGGCTTTGATGCCGATCACATCCATCGCAGCGACCGCACAGGCTACAAGGCAGGCGCCCTCGAAAACGGCACCCGCATGGCAAAGGGCGATTTCCTCCTGATCCTCGATGCGGACTTCGTTCCAAATCCCGACCTGCTGCAAAAGACGATCCACTTTTTCAGCGATGAAAACATTGGCATGATCCAAACCCGCTGGGGTCACCTGAACCGCAGCTTCAATGTACTCACCCGCATCCAGGCGATGTTCCTCGACGGCCACATGGAGCTCGAGCAAACCGCCCGCAACCGCTCCGGCCGCTTCTTCACGTTCAACGGCACCGGCGGCATCTGGCGCAAGTCCTGCATCGGCGACGCCGGCGGCTGGGAGCACGACACGCTCACCGAGGACATGGACCTCAGCTACCGCGCCCAACTCAAAGGCTGGCGCTTCATTTTCCTCAACGATGTCGAAACTCCGGCCGAGCTGCCGATCGACATGGATGGCTTCAAAAGCCAGCAACACCGCTGGACGAAAGGCTCGATCCAAGTTTGCAAAAAAGTCCTGCCGGCGATCTGGCGCAGCGATGTTCCCTTCAGCGTGAAGGTCGAGGCCACCTTCCACCTGACCTCCAACTTTGCCTACCTGCTCCTCATCCTACTTTGCTTCCTGATCTATCCGAACCAGCAATCGCAGCCGGATTTCGGAAAACTCACCTACTACATCATCAATGTACCGATCTTCTTCTTCTCGTCGGTGTCGGTGATTGTCTTTTACCTCTTCTCACAAAAAGCCCTGCGCCCCGGCACTTGGTGGAAAGAAATCCCCTATCTGCCGCTACTTCTCGCTCTCGGCATCGGGATGTCGATCAGCAACGCCAAGGCCGTGATCGAAGCCATCTTCAACCACCAGACTGCCTTCGTCCGCACCCCGAAATACGGCATCAGCCAAAACAAGGCCACCGACTGGAAAAAAAGCAGCTACAAGGCAATAAAAACCCTCACGCCCTTCGTCGAGCTGCTCTTCGGCTTCTTCTTCCTCTTCATCGTCATCGAGGCCGCCATGAAGGGCAATGTCTCTTCCGCTATTCTCCTGCTGCCCTTCCCGATCGGATTTTTCTACACCTCGCTCGCATCGCTCTCACGCATGGTCTCCTCAGAGTCCGGCCAAACGGCCAACGAAGTCGCGAAACGCAAATGACCCCCACGGCGTTGACATGAAAAAATTTCTCCAAGTCCCGGCCGCCATCATCGCGCTCGCGGCCGCGTGCAGCCTCTCGAGCTGCGGCACCGGAGGATTTGCAGGGTTCGGCAAGGACAACCGCAACAAGATGATTGTCAGCGTCAAGGACCAGAAGATGCTGCTCGTCCGCGACGGAGTCCCGGTAAAATCTTACAAGATTTCGACCTCAAAATTCGGCTGCGGCGATCGCCCCGGCAGCAACCGCACACCGCTCGGCCGCCTCCAAGTCGCCAAAAAAATCGGCTGCGACTCCCCCCTCGGCAGCGTCTTCAAAAGCCGCCGCCGCACCGGCGAGATCCTCAAACCCAACGCGCCCGGCCGTGACCCGATCGTCACTCGCATCCTCTGGCTCAAAGGCACCGAGGACCGCAACCGCAACACTTTCAAGCGCACCATTTACATCCACGGCACCCCCGAGGAACACCGCCTCGGCAGACCCGCCTCCTACGGCTGCATCCGCATGTCCAGCCGCGATGTCGCCGACCTCTACAACCGCGTCGGCAACGGCGCCGATGTCTTCATCATCCGAAAATCCATCCGCAACTCGAGCTCCAGGTCCAGCCAAATGGCCGGCACCAGCAGCAGATCCCCCCGAGGCTGAGCCATCCGATCGGAATTTCCCGAAAAGACGAGCTTGACACCTCCCCTCGATTCCCTAATTTGCGCCCCCCGCACGCAAGCGACCCTCCTTCCATAATTCATCATGGCCAACCACAAGTCATCCATCAAACGCGCCCGCCAAACCATCGTTCGCACCGAGCGCAACCGCGCCGCCAAGAGCCGCATCAAAACCTTGCGCAAAAAAACGCTCACAGCCATCGCCGCTGGCGACAAGGAAAGCGCCGCCAAGGCCAGCTCCGAATTCTCCTCCGCCGTGGACAAGGCCGCCAAACGCAACCTCATCCACCCGAACAAGGCCGCCAACCTCAAGAGCAAGACCTCGAAGTCGCTGGCTGCCATCGCCTGAGGTGAAAAATTCCGGAGCCATCGGCACCCACTGAAAAAATCAAGCGGACCGGTCACCCGGTACCGCTTTTTTTCTGAAAGCAATGCCCGAACCCGCTGCACCCAACCGCGCGGCCACCGCCGCCAAAATCGCCGCCAACCCCGCCGCCTACAAAGTCTGCGAAGGTTGCGACTCGATAGTCGGCAGTGGCACCAGCCTCTGCCCAAACTGCCACGGCTACCGCTTCGACCCCGCCTCCGAACGCGTCGTCCACCAAGCACGCATCCTCGGCAGCCGCGAACAAACATCGGTCACCGCCGATGATCTGAACTGATCCCTCACATGGATCCGACCATCGGCTTCAAGGAATGGCAAGTCGTCTGCGACGCCCTCGCCGACGGCACACAAAGCATCATCCTGCGCAAAGGCGGCATCCACGAAGGCCGCCAAGGATTCTCATTCGCCCACGATTCGTTTTTTCTATTCCCCACCCGCTTCCACGCTCAAGCCGAGCATGTCCGCGAAGGCCAAGTTGATTCACTCGCCGAATGGCAGGTCGGCGACACTGTACGCATCACCCATCGCGCCGAGGCGGTCCACGCGGTGACATTGACCGATTGGCAAAAGGTCGCCGCCCTTGCACCTTTCCACATTCTCACCGAAGCCACCGTGCGCGATCGCTTCGACTGGCAAGGCAAAGGCATGAGCACCGGCAGCATCCATGTCGCCCTCGTCCGTATCTTCAAACTCACCGAGCCATGGGAACTCACCTACACCACCGCCTATGGCGGATGCCGCAGCTGGATCAAGCTCCCATCTGCACCCGCCAGCAATGAAACTCCGGTAATCTCATCGGATAAATTTGCAGAGATCACCAAGGTCTTCGAAGATCTCGCACAGGTCACCGCCTGAACCTAAACCATGACCTTGCACCTCCAGGGCCTCACCCCGGAAATCGGCAACGCGCCCATCGTCACGCGATTCGCACCAAGCCCCACCGGCCTGCTGCACATGGGTCATGCCTACGCCGGATGGGTCGCGCGAGAATTGGCTCAGCAAAGCCCCAAGGGCCTTTTCCTGCTGCGCTTCGAGGACATCGACACCCCTCGCGTGAAGGCTCCCTACTACGATACGATCGAGACCGATCTGCAATGGCTCGGACTTTCATGGGACGACACACCCCTGCGACAATCCACACGCAGCGACGCCTATCAATCCGCACTCGCCCAACTAAAAACCACCGGCGCAGTCTACCCGTGCTTTTGCACCCGCAGCGAAATCCTCGCCGAAACCGCACGCATTCCTTCCGCACCACACGGCCCCGACGGGCCACCCTATCCAGGCACCTGCCGCCCACTCAGCTCCGCCCAACAACAGGAAAAAATCGACGCAGGCATCGCACATTCCTGGAGACTCGACTCCGCACTCGCCTCAAAACTCAGCGGCCCGCTCGACTTCACCGACCTGCGCTTCGGCCACACCCGCGTCGACCCATCGCTGCTCGGTGATGTGATCCTCGCCCGCAAAGACATCGGCCCGGCCTACCACCTCGCAGTCGTCGTCGACGATGCATTCCAAGGCATCACCCATGTCACCCGCGGCCAAGACCTCCTTCACTCGACGCATGTGCACCGCTTGCTTCAAGCGATGCTAAAACTTCCGACACCAATCTACCTCCACCACCGGCTAGTCCCCGACGAAAACGGCAAACGCCTCGCGAAACGCGCCGACTCGCAATCAATCGCCTCACTCCGCGAAGCAGGCAAATCACCGCAGGAAATTTTCACGCTGATCGAACACGCGCTGGCCAACATCGCCTAGAACATCAACTGAAAATCGAGGTCAGCGGCTGACCCTTGTCGGCAATCTGGAACGGCCGCTTGCTCGGCGACATGATGATCTCGTTCCAGTTGAGCCCAAGCGCGTGAGCAATGGTGGCGTTGAAGTCCTGCACCGTCACGATCCCGTCCTTGACCTTCGAACCCGAGGCATCCGTTTCGCCATGCCGCATGCCACCTTTCACGCCACCACCCGCAAGCAGACAGCTGAATGCCGACGGGTGATGATCACGCCCGCCCTGATGATCGGCGTTGATCTCCGGCGTGCGACCGAACTCCGTCGCCACCACTACCAGAGTGTCCTTGAGCTTACCACATTTCTCCAGATCGGTGAGCAAAGCAGCGTAGGCTTGATCGAATTCTTTGCAGCGCCCTTCCACGCCCGTGAAGTTGTCAAAATGGGTATCCCATCCGCCCAACTGCACTTCAACAAACCGCACACCATGCTCAACAAGACGGCGCGCCAACAGACAACCTTGAGCAAAACGACCCGTGCCATAAAGACTGCGCGTACTCTCCGGCTCCCGCATCAGGTCAAAGGCCTCGAGGTCTTTTGAGTTCATCAACGATACAGCATCACGATAAAGCTCCTCGTATGCTTTGACATCCACGTTCGGATAACGCCCGTGAAACTGCCGGTTCAACTTGTCGGCCAACGAAAGTCGACGCCCGAAGTCCTCTTCCGTCACGCCATGCCCACGGTGCACATCCTTCAATCCCTCCTCCGGACTGCCAATCGGCGCCGCCGCATACTTGGCCCCGAAAAACCCGCCCCCCGTCATCTCCGGCGAACTGTCAATCGCGACATAACCCGGCAACTCCGGATGAATCTTGCCGCCAAGTTTGAGAACCCACGACCCCAAGGACGGATGCTTGATCGTGCCACGCAAGTTGTAACTCGTATGCATGGCATAAGCCCCCTGCTCGTGTGCGCCCTGTGTTGAATTCATCGAGTTGATCACACACACCTTGTCCATCACCCCGGCGGTCTTCTTGAGATAATGCCCGACCATCAGGCCATCAGCATTGCTGGCAATCGCCTCGGTTTTGCCCATGACATCCTTCTTTTTCGGCTTGGGATCAAAGGTGTCGACATGGCTCATCCCTCCCGACATGAAAAGATAAATGACATGCTTGGCCTTGCCCTGAACGGCATTCGCCGGCATCGCCGCCGCAATCGATGGTCCTAGCATGGGAAACAAATGCACACCAAGGAAGGTACGCGCCGCTCTCGACATGAAATGACGCCGCGTGAGCTCGTCAGCTTTTCGAAAATTTTGATCACTCATGGTCTTATTGAAGAAAAATAAATTCGGAAGACATCACCAGACAGGAAACCACATTGCGGCAACCCTCGTCACCGCGCGCCTTGAGCTCCTCCACCATCAAGTCCATCTCATCACCTTTTGGCGGGCGATTCAGGATCGCGAGATAAAGTCGACGCACCTTTTCGGCATCGGATGTCACCCCCTCAAGACTCTTGTACAAATGCGCCGAGCTGTTGTTGACCAGCTTCCCCTGTACAAAGCCATTCATCAGCGACAAAACCTGACCCACATTCGGATCCCTACTCGCTCCATCGACCACTTCACGGTCCGATGCCCCGAACACATAAAGCAAATGCTCGCGCGGCGCCGGCGAGGACAATTCGGATGCCCGGACCATCGGATCGGATGCCCCTCCGCCGACCGTCGACATCGACATCATCGAGCCACCGCCACCGGCCGATGAGTCCGCCTTCACCTCATGCACAAGCTTGTCGAAATAGGCACGCACATCACTTTCCGACTGTAACGCAAGCACCTCCTTGGAAAGTTGCGGCATGGTCTTCTTACCCACCAACACCGGCCGACCGGCAACCATGATGCGCTCATCCAAATGCTTCCTCGGCTTGCGGTCCGGATCCCCATCAGCAAGCGTCACCAGCGAATCCCAAATTTGCTCGGCCGACAGACGCTCGATCTTCCGCCCGTGAAAATCATCACCACCCTCGACAACCGACGAATTCGGATTGGTTGCAAATTGGAAGGTTTTCGTCAGCAACAACACTTGCTGAAACGCACGCAAGTCGTACTTGAGCTCCCGCATCAATCCGCTCAACACCTTCACAAGATCGGGGTGATTGGTGTCCGCTGCCTCGACATACTCATCCACAGGCTCAACCACAGCCTTGCCCATCACCCGCTTCCACATCCGGTTGGCAATAACTGAGGCAAACTGATCATCAGTTTTGTTCACAACCCAGTCAGCCAACACCTTGCGCCCACCTCCCTCATCCTTGCGATCCGACATCCGCACCATTTTTCCAAATGGTGTCTTACCCGCAACAATTTCACCTGGCTTGCCGTCACGGTATTGATAGTCAGATGGCAGGGAAATCCGCCCGGCACCGTCGCCTGCCAACGATAAGCCATAAATCGAATCCCAGACCATGCGGCCAATATGATATTCATCCGTGTTGAACTTGTCCCCCGTCACCAACTCTGTGTAGATTGAGCTCATGTACTTGTCCCCAATCGGCCCCTGGCCATGGGTGAAAGCCGCCAATTGATAGAAATCATGGCGCTCAGTCTCACCGAAAGGATCGTCATGGCATTGGGCGCACTCCATCCTCTTACCGAGAAAGATGCGCATGGTGTTGGAAATGTTGTCGAGTGGCATTCCGAGATCCCGCGTGTAATAACCCACGGCAGCCGAGTCTTTGCCCCAACCATCACCCGACGATGAAAGCAGGCGGGTGGTGAACTGGTCCCACGGCATGTTTGACGCCACCGCTTCACGCACCCAGTGACGATATGATGTGTTGGTGGCAGTATCATTGCGCACCTCACTCACCCGCAATAGGTCATAAACCCAGTTGCTCATGTGGCTAGAATAGCCTTCCGACTTGAGCAGATGGGAAACCAACAACTCGCGCTTTGCAGGATCCACGATCTCAAGAAAATCCAAAGCCTCCTCAGCCGTGGGGATCCTGCCAATCGCCACCAAAAATGCCCGACGCATGAAGGTCGCATCGTCCGTCACCATCGGCACATCCAGTTGCTTGGCCCGATAGAATGCCGCAATCTGCTGATCGACCCGAAAGGCTGACTTTTTTAAAAAATCCAGATCCTGCCCAACGGATTCCGCTTCAAGCGAATGCGCAAGCAATGGAAACAATAGCGGAAAAATGAAACGGCGAAAGTTCATAACCTATGTTGCAACTCAAACAATCTATCAACTCATGCCACTGCGTCAATGCAAGTCCCTGGCGAAAAAAGCCCTTGTCTGCCCCAGCACCGGCACATCGGCAGGCGCCCAATCAAATTCCTCCAACTCTTCCAGACCCACCCACGCCACGCGCTCATGGCTCATCACGGTCATTTCTCCGCCCAACATCGTGCAAACAAAAGGCCAGAGCCGGATCATCCCGCTCTCATACTCCCAACACACCGGCTCCAACGCCGCACCCACGCCTACCTCGATCCCCAATTCCTCTCGCAACTCCCTCACCAAGGCCTGCTGGGGCGACTCACCGGGATCAACCTTACCGCCGGGAAACTCCCACATCCCGCCAAGATGCTTACCCTGCGGCCTCAAACCCGCAAGCACCCTACCCCGCTCATCGCGGATGATTCCACACACCACTTCAATCATGATTTCGCACGGATTAAAAACGATGAAGCCGCCGGATACTCAAACCCGGCGGCCCCATCCATGAAATGAATCAAATCAATTGGAAAAATAGATCAAAGAATCAGATAAGAGTGCCTTCTTCCTTCTTTTCCTCGGAGTCTCCGTCCTTCTTGCACTTGCCGCAGTTGCCGGCTAGTGCGCCTTCCTTCTTATCTTCGTCGCACTCCTTTTTCTCACAATCCTTGTCCTTCTTGTCCTCGCACTTGCCACAATCGGAAAGCAAGGTTCCTTCCTTCTTCTCGTCATCACACTCCTTTTTCTCGCAATCCTTGTCCTTCTTGTCCTCGCACTTGCCACAATCAGAAAGCAAGGTTCCTTCCTGCTTCTCCTTGTCGCACTTCTTCTCACAATCTTTTTCGCACACCTTGTCGCATGCTTTCTTGTCTTCGCACTTGCCGCAATCGGAGAGCAGAGTGCCTTCTTTCTTCTCCTTGTCGCATTTGCCCTTCTCGCAGTCGTCAGCGTAGGACATCGGAATCACAAGCATGGATGCGCAGAGCGCGGTGATGAACAGTTTCATGATTTTATGGTTGGTTGTTGGTTATGGGATACGGGTACGAACATACCCATCCTAGTCAGCGATGCCAGTGGAAATTTTGTCCAATATTCCCCAAAGAGGTGAAAAAAAATTCCATCCCCTTGGCGCACCGGCCCATCCTCCACCTAGCCCTGTAGGGCACGCAGCGCGCCGCGCACCAACGCCTCGACGGCCGCCCCGGCATCCTCTTCAAGCACCTTGCGCACCGCTTTTCGCGCATCGACCTGCTTGTAGCCCAGCGCGAGCAAGGCCAGTTCGGCGTCCGCAGCCGACGCGCTCACGGCCCCAGCCGCCGCGTCCTGCCAGGTATCGGTCACGCCGACCTTGTCCTTGAGCTCCAAAACGATCCGCTCGGCGGTCTTTTTACCCAGACCCTTGATCCTCGATAGTTCGGCCACATTGCCCGCCACCACACAGCTTTTGAACCGAGCCACCGGCAAACCGCTCAACACCGCCATCGCGATCGCGGGGCCGATCCCGCTCACCCGCTCGATGAGCATCAAAAAAACATCGCGTTCCTCCTCACTCGCAAAGCCGTAAAGCGTGTGTGCGGTCTCACGAATGTGCAAATGCGTCCGCAAATCCACCTCCAGCCCCTCAACCGCATGCAGCCGGTCGAAGGTGGAAAGCGGCACCAATACCTCGTAGCCCACCCCCTGCACATCCACCACCAAGCGGTTCGGATAAGCCTCAATCACCTTGCCACGAAGTCTTGCGATCATTTCCATCGAAAGATGATGAACCACCCGACGCCGTCAATCCCCAAGACCGTCCACACCCGCCAAAGTTCCTGCATCAGCATTTGAAAAACCATGGCACGATGCGACACATTCGCTTTGCGTGACCCAACTGCCGCCAAAATTTCGCCGCGCCGCCGGCCTTGCCCTGATCCCGATCCTCCTCGCATCGGTCGCGTGGTGGGTCATCCCATGGTTCATGCCGCTGCCAAAAAATTTACTGCAAAGCGCGAGCGGCTCGAGCCTCATCCTCGACCGCCACGGCGTCCCGCTCGCCCACCTCACGCTGCCCGATTCAACGCGATCACTACCCGTTGAATTCTCCGACCTGCCACGAACGATCATCGACTGCACGCTCGCGGCCGAAGATAAACGCTTCTTCTCGCACGGCGGAGTCGACCTGCTAGCCACCGTCCGCGCCACCAAGGACCTCATCGCCAATCGCGAAATCATCTCGGGCGCCTCAACAATCACCCAACAACTTATCAAAATTTCCTCAGCACCCGCACGCCGCACACCACTCACCAAAATCCGCGAATCACTGACCGCCCGCCACCTGGAAATGAAGTGGTCGAAGGCGGAAATCCTCACCGCCTATCTCAATCGGCTCGATTACGGCAACCGCCGCATCGGCATCTCCGAAGCCGCGCGCTTCTATTTTCAAAAACCCCTCGCCGACCTCTCACTTGCCGAAGCCGCCCTGCTCGCCGGCCTCCCGCAATCACCCTCACGCCTCAACCCTCTGCGCCACCCGCAACGCGCAATCAAACGCCGCGACACCGTCCTGCAACGGCTTGCCGCAGAAGAGAAATACGACGCCTCAAAAATTCGCAACGCCATCGCCGAACCACTCGCCCTCCGCCCGCTTCGCGAACATCAAAACGCACCGTGGATCCGATCCTTCTCACGCCCGCAATCAAACGAATCAACAACCCGCTGCACGATCGACGCGTCATTGCAAAACGACTTCGAAAAAATCGTCAGCGAAGAAACCGCAAAACTCAAAGACGCCAACCTCCGCCACGCCGCACTCGTTTGCATCCACAACCCGACCGGTGAAATCCTCGCGCTCGTTTCCTCCGCCAATTGGCATGACCCGCGCGGCGGACAATTCAATGGCGCTCTCACCCCACGCTCACCCGGCTCCACTCTCAAGCCCTTCACCTACCTGCTGGCGATGCAAAACAACCAACGCACTCCGGCATCGATCATCGCCGACATCCCAAGCCCCTACCGCACCCCCCAAGGACTCGACCTCCCGGAAAATTACGACCGCAACTACCGTGGCCCGGTCACGCTGCGCGCCGCCCTCGCCTGCTCGCTCAACATTCCCGCCATGCGCGAACTCAATGCTCTCGGCGGCCCCACCATCCTCCACCAAACCCTCATCGACCTCGGCCTCAAATCCCTCGGCGACAACACACTCGAATTCGGCCTCGGCCTCACCCTCGGCAATGCCCCCGTCCGCCTGCTCGAACTCACCAACGCCTACGCCACCCTCGCCCGCCTCGGCCGCCACCTCGATCCAACGCTGTACCCCGAAAAAAAATCGCCCTCCGCACAAGGCCTCTCACTCTCACAAAGCTCGGCCTATCTGATCGCCGACATCCTCTCCGATCCCAACGCACGCGCACCCTCATTCCCACCCGGCGGCCCACTCGACCTGCCCTTTCGCTGTGCCGTGAAAACAGGCACCTCCTCCAACTACCGCGACAACTGGTGCATCGGATACACACCCGAATTCACCATCGGCGTCTGGGCCGGCAATTTCGAAAATCAACCGATGAAAAACCTCTCCGGCATCGCCGGTGCCGCACCGATCTTTCATCGCTCGATGACCCGACTCCACCAAAACCAAAAACCCACATGGTTCACCCGCCCAGCCGGACTCACGGAAATCACCATCGATGCCCGCAACGGAAAACTCATCCAAGCCAACCCCCAAAACCCACACGCCCGCACCGACCTCGTGCCGACATGGAATCAACCCGCCATCGCCACGCCCGCCGATTACGATGATGCGGGCCGCACGCTGCTCGATGAAACCTACGCCGACTGGTTCGCCAGCCCCCACAACCACCGCCACCAGGAACTCGCCCTCAACCCATCGTCCGATTCGCAGCAAACGCTGCAGATCATCAGCCCTGCCGATGGCACCACTCTGCTCATCGACCCCGACATCCCCACTCGCAGCCACCACTTCCGCCCGGTCACCAACCTCCCCGGCACCGCCCGCTGGTCCTCAAGCACACTCCGCATCGAACCCTCCCAGCCGGAACCCCTCATCCACCTCAGCCCAGGCACCCACCAAATCACCGCCACCACCCCCCGAAACGGGCGTTCAAAAACAATCACGATCCATGTGAAATCTCTCTGAAGAACCAAGCCGCAACCCACGTTACTACTGGCATCTTCGGCCTCGGCGATCTTCGAACCCATCCCTTATCCATCCATCTCCAGCCGGTACCGCGGGATCTTGGGATCAACCTCCTGGCTCCACGCATCGATGCCTCCACGCAGGCCAAAGGTTTCATGAAGCCCATGCCCGCGAAACCACGCGACCTGATCGAGCACATGCCGACCGCTGTGATCGTACAAAAGGATCTTCGCCGCCGGATCCCCGGCAAAAATCGCTTGCTGGAGCTCCTGCGTGAGAAATTCCGAAGGCTCGATCTTCACCGCCTCGTGTTCCTCTCGCGTGCGGACATCGATCAGCCGGAAGTCCTGCAGTTTCTCGTGGACCTCGACCGGCTCGATCAGCATCGAAAGATCATGCCGGTGGCTCTCAAGCAAATGAGCAAGTACCTCCCCGGCATCCAACTCGGATCGGGCACAAAGCTCAGCCAGCGTTTCCTTGTCGGAAAACGCGCAGCTCTGGCAACCGCCGAGATGATAGCGGGCAAAAAGCGCGCGCTTGGCCCCGGGCAAGGCCTGCATGAGGTCGCCCATCGCCGAATCCGCATTCAATTCATCCGCTCGCACACCGCCACCATACCAGCCCCCGCGCCCTCGGCAACCCATCGCTTTTCCATTGTTCATCCGCCCGTTCCGGTAAAAGATTCCGGCGCATGACCCGGCAACACGAGCCCGACGAACCCAGGATTTACTTCCTGCCAAACCTCATGACCGCCTGCAATCTCGCCTGCGGATTCTTTGCGGTGCTCATGATTTTCAAAGGCCTCATCGAGGTCCAGAAAGTCACCGGCGTCACCCCGCTTTCGGCCAAAGAGTACTACGAAATTTCACACCGCTACTACGAGTATGCGATCATGCTGATCTTTGGCTCCTGCCTCTTCGACCTGCTCGACGGACGACTCGCTCGCCTCGGCGGCCAGGATTCACCATTCGGCCGGGAGTTTGACTCGCTCGCCGACATCATCTCCTTCGGCATGGCCCCCGCAATGCTGCTTTCCCGCGCGGTGCTCTTTCCGCTCGGCAATGCCGGATGGGCAATCGCGCTGATCTATCTCGTTTGCGGCGCGATGCGCCTGGCAAAATTCAACTGCCTCGCAGCGATGCCAAAAAAACCCGGCGACTCAAACGACTTCCGCGGGCTCCCGATCCCGATGGCCGCCGGCTTCATCGCATCGCTCACCTTCCTGCTCATCGACCTCCATCAAAACGACCACGAACTCAAGATGTGGAAGTATGTGCTCGCCGGCGCCATGCTCGGGCTCTCACTGTTGATGATCAGCGACATCCGCTACCCGAGCTTCAAGAAAGTCGATTGGAAAACCCGCGGCACCCTCGGTGCGATCGTCATCGCGGTACTCGTCATTTTCTTCACCGTGCAGTTCCGCTATGTGATGCCGGTCGTGCTGTTCAGCCTCTACCTGATCTACGGCATGGTACGCCCCTTCATCTCGCAAAAGATGAGACGCGAAATCGAAGTCGAGGCCGATGCCGCAGACGATACGGAGCCCCTCAACGAGCCACGCGATTCATGAGCCCGCAATCAGGCCGCCCAAAGTGGCTCACCCTCGTCCTTGTACTGGCACCGCTGTGGCTGATCGTCTCCGCAGGCTTCGCCATCCACCACCGAGTCACCTCCGAGGCCAGCGAAGAACAACGCCCAAGAAACCAATTCTCGCGATCGATATCCGCAAAAGAAATCGGCGACGACCTTCGGAAAATCACCACATGGATCGGTGAACGCCACCCCTCGGGCGATGGCCCGGCAAAAAATCTCACCCGCACCGCCGCATGGATCGAAGGCCTGCTCGGCCCGACCAACACCGGCTATGTGATCGAAAAAAAACAAGGGCCACTCGAGTGGCCTATCCTAATGGCGAAACTGCCCGGCAAGGACCCGAATAAGTCGGCTGTTTGGGTCATCACCACTTATGACAGCAAGGCCGGATCCAATGGCATCGAGGCCAATGCCACAGGTCTCGTTGCAAGCATCGCCGCCGCCCGTTCACTCGCTGGCAGCGATGTGGCCGCCAACATCCATTTTGTTTTCCTGCCGCATTTCAATGATCCCGAATCACCCCGTTTGGAAACCGCTGCGCTGTTGAAAAATTTGATTCCACCAAGTCCAAAGGCCCTTATCTGCGTCGAAGCAATGGGCGCGCAAGCCGCGCTTCAGGCGAGCTCACGCGATGCCACGCTACTTGCCAATTTACCCCTGCACGATCTCGCTACCGCCATTGAGTCCGATCCGACCTGCCTCGATGATGACAATGACCTCGCCAGCGTGCTTTTCGAAATGGGACTACCCGCCGCACGCATCGCCACCCGCCCTCCCCTCACCAGCGATGAATCCGATGACCGACTGCCCACCGAATCGACGATTGCCCAATCTGCCATCCATCTAACGGAATTGATCAAACGCTGCGTCAATTCACGCTAATTTCCATTTGAGATTTCCCGCGTCTGACGGACACTCCTCCCCCAAGCCCCCCATGACTCATCACAATCTTGAGCCATCATTCGTCTCCCACGCCCCGGGCTATTGGCCCCAGGAAGCGATGGCCGATTGGAATGACGCGAAGTGGCAACTGCGCAATCGCGTGGACTCCCTCACCGAACTCGAGAGTCATCTCAATCTCACCCAGGAAGAACGCGCAGGCGTCTTGCTCGCGGGAAACAAACTCGCGATGTCGATCACCCCGCACTTTTTCAACCTCATCGACCGCGACAATCCCGAATGCCCGATCCGCCGTCAGGTGATCCCGCGCATCGAGGAAGGCTGGAACGCTCCCGAGGAATTGTCCGATCCCTGTGGCGAGGATTCGCACATGCCCGTGCCGGGCCTCGTGCATCGCTATCCCGACCGCGTGCTGTTTCTTGTGACCGATCGTTGTGCCTCCTACTGCCGCTACTGCACCCGCTCGCGCGTGGTTTCCGGCGTCGGCGAGCAGCAACTGGAAACGCAGTGGGAGCCGGCATTCAAATACCTTCAGGAACATACCGAGATCCGCGATGTGCTTCTTTCCGGCGGTGATCCCCTCCTGTTTTCCGACGATCGACTCGACAAGTTGCTCACCCGACTGCGCTCGATCCCCCACCTGCAATTTCTCCGTATCGGCTCGCGCATCCCGATCTTCCTGCCACAGCGCATCACGCCCGCACTTTGCGAGATGCTCAAAAAACATCACCCGCTTTTCATCTCGATCCACACCAACCACCCGCGCGAACTCACTTCGGAAGTCCGCGACGCGCTCGGCCGTCTCGCCGACGCCGGCATTCCGCTCGGCAACCAAAGCGTGCTCCTGCGCGGCGTGAATGATTCGGTGGAAGTGCAAAAAGCCCTCGTGCACAAGCTGCTGATGTGCCGTGTGCGCCCCTACTATCTCTATCAGTGCGATCTCATCAACGGCTCCTCACACCTGCGCACTCCCGTTGCCGATGGCGTCGCGATCATCGAAGGCCTGCGCGGCCACACGACTGGCTACGCGGTGCCGCAATTCGTCATCGATGGACCCGGCGGCGGCGGAAAAATCCCGATCAACCCGAACTACCTGATCGACCACTCGCCCGGACGCGTCACGCTGCGCAACTACGAAGGCGAAACCTTCGAGTACCCGGACCCCAGCCAAATCTCGCAGTCGTCGCTCGCACAACTTCACGAACTCGCGCTCAATCGCTGTCCGTGATTTTTTCGCAAGCTCACAGCGGCAGATCGTAACTCCGGCCACCGAGGCCTTCGTACCAACGCACATAAGCGCGGTTGACCATGCCGTATCCGCCAGGCGTCGGGTAATCGCCGGTGAAATACCAATCGCCGCACTCGCCTTGAATCGAGTCGTGAAGATTTTGAATGGTCTGGAAAATGACCTGAAGCTCGCCGTTCCAATCAATGTCTTCCGGATAGACCATGCGGCTGATTTCATCCGAAATCTGCGCGTCCTTGAAGGCCTCGTATACCGGCTTCACACGATTGACCTGCTGCGCGACAGGCTTCTTGAGCTCCTCAATACAGTCGCGATAAATGCGATCGAGCAATGACTGTCGACCAGCCCGGCGATGCAGCGCAACGGCCGCTTGGAAAGCGATGAACTTGCCAAGCTCGGACATGTCGATGCCATAGCAATCGGGATAGCGAATCTGCGGTGCGGTTGAGCACACGACAATCTTCGCAGGCTTGGTGCGGGCGAGGATCTTGAGAATCGATTTCTTGAGGGTCGTACCCCGTACCACCGAGTCGTCGAGCGCGACAAGATAGTCTCCCGGATTCACGATGCCATAAGTAATGTCGTAAACATGCGAAACCAGCGTATCCCGGCCCTTTTCCTGCGAAATGAATGTCCGCAGCTTGATGTCCTTGTGCGCGATCTTTTCACCACGCGGCCAGTTACGCAAAATCAGCTCATCCACCACATCCGGCGACAATGTACCATCGGCGGCGGCCTTGAGTATCTCCTCGCGCACCTGCTTGCGGCGATGAAGCCGCAAGCCATCCATGAGACCATAATAAGCAGTCTCTGCGGTGTTCGGAATGAAGGAAAACACGGTCTTTTCAAACTGACCGCCAATCGCATCGATGATCTGTGGCACGAGCGCCGCACCCATTGACTTTCGCTCGCGATAAATGAGCGGATCATTGCCGCGGGAAAAATAAATCTTCTCAAACGAGCAAGGCGTGAAGCGCTGCGGCGGCATCATCGCCGTATCGGAAATACTACCATCAGACTTGATGGTGATGATCGATCCGGGATCAACCGCTTTGACCTGATCGGCCTCGGCCTCAAACACGGTCATGAGCGGCACGCGCTCGGACGCAAAGGCGATGACATCATCGGTCACCAACATGTGGCAGGGCCGAATGCCACCGGGATCGCGCATCACGAACATGTCGCCGTTGCCAATCACACCGCAAATCGCGTAGCCGCCATCCCATGCACAGGCAGCTTCCGCGACAAGTCGCGGCACATCGAGCGCTGCGGAAATCCGATCAGGCATGTCCGCGCCGGAAACACCGGCATCGCGCAATTCGCGATAAAGGTCGGTGTGCGCCTCGTCGAGATGATAGCCGATCTCCTCCAAAACCGTCTGCGTATCGGTGCCGAAAATCGGATGCTGACCGCGGTCGACCAGCACCTGGTTCAGCTCCGAGGCATTGGTCATGTTGAAATTCCCCATCACCATCAGAGTCCGCGTCGGCCAGTTGCTACGACGCAAGTAAGGATGGCAGGAACCTTCATCAAACTCGCCGGAAGTACCGTAACGCAAATGGCCGATGAGAATTTCACCACCGAAATCGAAGCGTTTCTTGACGCTCTTGGGGTCGGCCGGATCGAGTTGTTTTTTGCGGGCGAGTTTGTGGAATTGCTTGATCTCCTTGCGGAAAATTTCGGCCAGCGCGTCTTTCTCGATGCCACGCCTGCGGAATGAGTAGGCCTCGCCCTTTGGCATATCGAGCTTCACGCAACCGATGCCCGTGCCGTCCTGACCGCGGTTGTGTTGCTTCTCCATCAGAAGAAACAACTTGTTCAGGCCCCACAGCGTTGAGCCGTAGCGATCGTGATAATAGGCAAGCGGTTTGCGAAGCCGCACCGCCGCGATCCCGCATTCGTGTTTGAGGAAATCGCTCATGATTGTGTGTCTGCGATGATCATTCGCCTTTCACGCGTACCCGCACACCCTCTTCAGGAACCATGCGACCGATCAAAACACCACCCGGTCCGGCAGCGAGCGCGGCATCGACATCCGATTCCGCAACGATCGCCACCCAGCCAATGCCCATGTTGAAGGTGTGGAAACGGTCCTCGGCATCGACATGACGGTAAAGTTTTTCGATGCCCGGCAGATTCCATTTCGGGATCTCCAAGTCAGCGCCCATACCACGGAACAAACGCTCGAGGTTTTCGGGCAGTCCGCCACCGGTGATGTGCGCCATCGCCTTCGGCCTCACGCCGCCGTTTTTAAGACCCGCCACGACATCGTGATACAACCTCGTCGGTTGCAGCCATGCGTGCAGTTCGCCTTCGGAAACTTCACCCGGAAATTCTTTGAGCACCCGGCGCACCAAGGACCAGCCATTGGCATGAATGCTATCGGAGGCATATCCGATCAAATAATCGCCCACCGCCACGGTGGTCGGGTCGATCAAATCCGGCTTCTCGGCACATCCAATGCAGAACCCGGAAAGCTCGATCACATCTTCAGGAACGATCCCCGGCATTTCCGCTGTCTCACCGCCGGCGAGAATGCACTCGCAGGCCTCAAGATAATCGCACATGCCGGTGATCAGGCGATTGATCTTTGCCTCGTCCAATGCGGCGATGCCGATGTAATCGAGAAACAAAAGCGGATCACCCCCAGTCGTGAGAATGTCATTCACGCTCATCGCCACAAGATCCTTGCCGGCGATTTCGAGAAGATCATTCTCCAAAAGCAATTCCAGCTTGGTGCCAACGCCATCGCAGCCGGTCACCATCACCGGCTCTTTGTAGTCACTCAAATCGTAACAGGCGGCAAACAATCCGAATGCCCCCCACAATTTGCGCGCTTGCTGTGTTCTGGCCACTTGCGATCGGATGTCGCCCACCAGCGCCGCCGCCCTTCGCGTATCAACGCCCGATTGCCGATAAGTCAGTTTATCCACCATGTTGCAACACGCGCTTTCTACCCGCCCGGCCTACCCATCACAAAGAAAAAGTTCTCCGCAGGTGAAATTCCCCTCGAATCCCGGGCCATGCACTCGTCAAATGTGCATGGTTGATCCTCCCATGATGCAATTCCACACGAAATCCCGCCCTCGAGTGCCTATTTTTTTCATGATCATCGCCATGTCGCTGGCCGGGTACCATGCCTCGGCCTTCGACCTGCCAACAAATTCCACCCAATGCCTGCTCGGCCTCGCCGACTCGTGGGACTCGTCCCATGCGACGCTCCAGCTGTTCCAAAAATCCGGCAATCAATGGCATCCTCAAGGCGAAGCATGGAAAGCCCGCCTCGGAAAAAAAGGACTGATCTGGGGCCGCGGACTCCACCCCTTGCCAAAGAATGCCACGATCAAAAAAGAAGGTGACATGCGCTCGCCCGCTGGCGTCTTCAGCCTCGGCGGCGCATGGGGCTATGATCCATCAATCCGCAAACATCCCCTGCTGCCCTATCGCAAGGTGACGCCTCGAGATCTATGGGTCGAGGACCCCTCATCTCCAAACTACAACCAGCACCTGGTTCTCGATCGCCCGCCCTCATCCGCATGGGAGAAAAAACAACAGATGAAGCAAAGCGACCCCGCCCATGCGCTGAAGCTTTACATCGGCCACAATTCCCAACCCCACACGATTCCCGGCGACGGCTCATCGATCTTTTTCCACATCTGGCGCGCAGGCGGCACGAAACCGACCGCCGGATGCACAACCATGGACGAAACAAAACTTCGCCAACTCATCGCCCGCATCGACCCCTCGCGCAACCCGATCTACATTCTGTTGACCACATCGGAGTACACAAAACTGCGCAAGGCATGGAAGCTTCCCTGAGCGTAAGCCAGCCCAGCTAAGCCACTCCTTTTCCTTGCCCCACCGCATGGGAAACTCCACCCTCCGGGCGTGCCCGAGGAAATCGACAACCATACGCTCGATGAGCTGATGCGCGCGCTCGACGCCTCGGACGCATCCGCCGTACTGGCGGCTGCCGAGGAGGCTCACTACGCCGACCTCGCCGCGGTCTACGAAAACCTCGATGACGAAAAACGCGACCTCTTGCTCAAGACGATCGGCCCGGAAATGGCCACGGATGTCATCGCCGAGCTGCCTTACCCGCTCATCGAAGAGGCACTCAACCATTTCAAGCCGGCCCAGTTGCGCGTGCTGCTCGGCAACCTCTCCGACGACGACCGCGTCGATGTTTTCCAGGTGGTGAGTGAGGAGGCACAGGTTCGCTTCTTCAGCCTGCTCGGCCCGCGCGACAAGGAACTCACCCGCAGCTTGCTGAAGTACGAGGAGGACACCGCCGGCGGACGCATGACCACCAGCATCGGCCGCATCACCGCCGACATGACGGTCAAGCAAGCGATCACCGTACTGCGCCGCGACCGCGATGATGCGGAAACGCTCGCACGGATTTTTGTCGTCGATGAACAAGGCCGCCTCGCCGGAAAGGTGCGCCTGCGCGATCTCGCATTCAGCACCTGGGACACACCGGTGCACGACATCATGGAGCCAGCCGACGAGTTTGTGTTGGCATCTGCCGACCAAGAAGAAGCCGCGCGCACGCTTTCGAAATACGACTTGATCGTACTACCTGTGGTTGATGAATTCCACCACCTTCTCGGCGTGCTGACCTACGACGACGCACTCGAAATTCTTCAGGAAGAGTCCACCGAAGACATCGAAAAACTCGCCGCGATCGGTGGTGAGCAATCGGAGGTTTCCTACCTCAACACCACCGTTGCTCAGCACTTTCGCCGCCGCGTGAGCTGGCTCATCGGACTCGCGTTTGTCTCGATCGTAACGGGCTATGTGATGTACCGCTTCAGCCATCTGCTCGAGCAGGCCGCGGTGCTTTCGCTTTTCCTGCCGATGGTCGTCGCTGCAGGCGGAAACTCCGGTGGTCAGGCCGCCACCATGGTGATTCGCGCGATGGCTCTCGGCGAAATCAACCCGGGCAATGCCCTGCGCATCGCATGGAAGGAAGCACGCACCGGGCTATTCCTCGGTCTCTCACTTGGGGTCGCCATCGCGGCATTCATCACGCTCATCCTTCCCCACCTGCAACCTCACACCCAAGCGCATTTCGACTTTCCCCATCTCGCGCTTGCCGTGGCAGCCGCCATCACACTGCAAGTGCTCTCCGCCACCGTCCTCGGTGCCCTCCTACCACTCGGTGCCCGTGCGATCAAACTCGACCCGGCCGTCGTTTCATCACCATCACTGGCCTCGACCGTCGACATCTCCGGCATGTTAATCTACTTCGTGACCGCCGCCGCCATTCTCGGGCTTCGCTAAGGCGCGCCAGTAATCGAGCCGCTCGCTGATGCGCTTTTCCATGCCTTGGTCACCAGCCTCGTAATAAACGCGGCCTTCTTGCAAATACGACTGCGGCACATAGGCGCCATCGAAATCGTGGGAGTAAAAATACTGCAGCTTGGACTCACTCTCACCCGAAGCCGCCGCAAGTTTCTTGCGCGTCGCCGTGCGCAAATGCGGCGGCACCGCCAAAGTGCGTCCTTGCTCGATGTCGGCCATCGCCCTGCCCAGTGCCGCATAAGCGGTGTTCGATTTCGGCGCCGTCGCCAAATACACGGTGGCATGCGCCAGCGGAATCCGCCCCTCGGGCATGCCGACAAATTCCAAAGCATGATGCGCGTCCAAGGCGACCCGCAAAGCATTCGAATCCGCAAGCCCGATGTCCTCCGATGCCGCAATCACCAACCTTCGCGAAATGAATCTCGGGTCCTCCCCAGCATGCAACATCTTGGCGAGCCAATAAAGCGCGGCATCAGGATCCGAACCGCGAATCGATTTGATGAATGCCGAAGCAGTGTCGTAATGCGCGTCGCCATCCGCATCGTAAACCACCGCCTTGCGCTGAATGGATTCTTCAGCGACCCCAAGCGTGATCCGAATCACGCCATCCTCATCGGCCGGCGTGGTCACCACCGCCAACTCAAGCGCGGTCAGCGCCTTGCGCGCATCGCCATCGGATTTCTCCGCAAGGTGATCCAAAGCCTCGACACTCGCCTCGACCAATTTCCCACCAAACCCGCGCTCTTCATCAGTCAATGCCCGCTGCAACAATCGCACGACCTCATCCACCGGCACAGGCTCGAGCTGGAAAACCTGCGAACGCGAAACGAGCGGCGAATTGACATGGAAATAAGGGTTGTGCGTGGTCGCACCAATGAACCTCACCACTCCGCGCTCGATATGCGGCAAGAGCACATCCTGCTGCGCTTTGTTAAATCGATGAATCTCATCAATGAACAAAATCGTCGTCTCACCCCTTAGCTCACGCCAAGTGCGAGCCTGGTCAATCCTCGCCCGGATCTCTGCCACATTCGATTCAACGCCATTGAGTGATTCAAATCGCGAACCGGTCGTCCGCGCGATCACACCAGCCAGAGAAGTCTTACCCGTGCCGGGCGGACCGTAAAAAATCAGCGAGGTGAAACGATCGGACTCGATGGCGCGGCGCAGCAATTTTCCCTCGCCCAAAATGTGACACTGCCCTGCCACCTCATCCAAGGACCGCGGCCGCATGCGTGAAGCAAGCGGCTCTGGAGCATCACCCTTGCGGGTGGTCGCGGCGGGAGTGGAGAAAAGATCGGACACGGTCGACACCCCCAGCATCCCACACGATCACGGCTTTGCCAGCCGATAAAATCCGGCACCCACCTCAAGCAAGATCCGTCACCAGCACCTTGGCCCACCACTCGCGGTAACCCTCGATGAAAGCCTTGTGCGACGGATGCGCCTGATACTCATTGTGATCCTCAAGCGAGGCAAACTGCATGCTCAAAGCGTAGTCCCACGATTGGTCGACCACCGGCCTGATCTCAACCTTGGCAGGCACCGCCCAGCGGCCACCCGTCACGAGATCCATTTCAAAAAGATCAGCCAGAGCCTTTTCGAATTCCGCGCGGTCCGCCGCACTTTGCCGCCCATCCTTTAGCCAAAAATAAACATGATGCTCCATGCCGCGGGTGTATCGCCACGACCATGCACCCACAAGCCCCGATTCTTTCGGCTGCCACCAAAACCCAAATTTCCTTTGCCACAACCACGGCTCACCCTATCCTTGGGCACTCCCATGCGATTGATCCACCTCGCACTTATCGCCCTGCTCGCAAACGCCGTTTTCGCCGCACCTTCCGATGTCTATCGCTCGGTCCTGCGCATAGAGGTCGCCACCCAGGTACCCGACTACCAAACCCCATGGAACTCCGGCCGTTTCGGTGGCGGCATCGGCACCGGTTTCATCATCGGAAAAAACCGCATCCTCACCAACGCGCATGTGGTCTCCAACGCCCGCCGCGTGCTCATCACCGTGCACGGCAGCCCGGTGAAATACCCTGCCAAAGTCGAACACATCGCCCACGACTGCGATCTCGCCCTGCTCTCTGTCGAAAACTTCAAGGACTTCGAATCATTTCCCACATTCGCGTTCGGCGATGTGCCGAGCCTCGAATCGGAAGTCCGAGTGATCGGCTACCCGATCGGCGGCGACCGCATCTCGGTCACTCGCGGCGTAGTCTCGCGCATCGACTTCCAAACTTACTCGCACACCCGCGCCGACTCGCACCTTGCGATCCAAATCGACGCCGCCATCAACCCCGGCAACTCCGGTGGTCCCGTGATCCAAGGAGACAAAGTCATCGGCGTCGCCTTCCAAGGACTGCGCCAAGCCGACAACACCGGCTACATCATACCCACACCGGTCATCAAACGCTTCATCAAGGACATCGAAGACGGAAAATACGACCACTATGTCGACCTCGGATTTTCGGAATTTCCGCTTCACAACCCCGCGATGCGATCAGCACTTGGCCTGCCCGATGACGGCATCGGCGTGCTGGTCACCCGCGTGATCGCCACCAGCGCCAGCGAAGGCATTCTCCAACCCGGCGATGTGGTCACCGAACTCGATGGCTACAAGGTCGACAGCGCCGGCATGGTCAAGATCGATGGCGAAACGGTGAACCTCAACGAAATCTCCGAACGCAAATTCGCCGGCGACAAGGTCAAGGTCCGCTTCCTGCGTGAAGGAGCATGGAACGATGTGGAAATCTCCCTCAAGCCGGTGCCGGCGTCGCGCATGTATGCGATCGATTACGAAAAAAACCCGAGATACATCGTCTTTGGCGGACTCGTCTTCCAACCACTCGACACGAACCTTTTTGCCTCGGCAAAATTTGACGACGTGACAGTTCGCAGACTCTACACGGACTACATGCCCAAGGGGCTTTTCCAGAAACATCGCGATGTGGTGGTCCTCACCCGCGTCGAAAGCGACCCGATTACCAGCCAGTTGGGTGATTTCTCCGGCTTCGCGGTGGACAAAATCAACGGCATCGAAGTCACCGACCTCAAGCATGCCTACGATCTTCTTCATCCGGAAAAAGCGCCCGAGTTCCATGTGATCGAGCTCTTTGGCGCCGACAGGCCGGTGGTGATCCCCGCAGCAAAAATCGCCGAGGCCGAGGCCCGCATCGCCGAGGCCTACGGAATCACCAAGATGGAAAACCTCGTCGACTGACCATGCTCCGCGCAGGCATCGCACTCGGGTCGAATCTCGGCGACCGCAAAGCGAACCTCATTGAGGCAATCCGACTGCTCGGAGAAATAGCGCTCAAAAACGAGCCTTTTCTCAAAGCCCCCATTTACCAAACCGAGCCGCTTCACTGCCCACCCGACTCGCCGGACTTTCTCAACACGGTGGTCGAATTCGGATTCAACGGCACTGCAGCGGAGCTTTTAAAACAAACGCGCGCGATCGAAAAATTCATGGGTCGCACGGCCAATCCGCAACGCAACGCACCACGCGTGATCGATGTCGATATACTCTATCTCGGCGACGAGCAGTGCGACTCACCCGACCTCATTCTCCCGCATCCGCGTCTGCATGAGCGACGCTTTGTGCTTCAGCCACTGGCCGACATCAGGCCCGATCTCGTCCTGCCGGGCCATTCGAACACCATCGCGAACCTGCTCGATGAACTCAAAAGCGACGAAGCCCCGCTTGTCGCGATCGATTGATCACTCAAGCCTTGCTCTCCCACTCACCAAAGTTACGAAACTTGTCGTAGCGGGCGTCGAGCAGTTTTGACACGCTCATCTTTTCCAGCTCGTCCAAGTGCCGCGAAACGACATCGCGAAATGCGGCGGCCGTGACCTTATGATCATGATGCGCACCGCCTCTTGGCTCGGGCACCACATCATCAATGAGATCGAGTTTCTTGAGATCCGGCGCAACAAGCTTCATCGCCTCGGCTGCCTCCGGCGCGTGCTTGCGGTGCTTCCACAAAATCGCAGCACATCCCTCGGGGCTGATCACCGAATAATAGGCATTCTCCAGCATGATGACGCGGTCCGCAACGCCGATTCCCAGCGCGCCACCGGATCCACCCTCGCCGAGCACGACTGCCACGATCGGCACCTTGAGCAGCATCATTTCCCTGAGGTTGAAAGCAATCGCCTCGGCGATGTTGCGTTCCTCAGCACCAATTCCCGGAAACGCGCCCGGCGTGTCGATCAACGCAATCACCGGCAAGCCGAATTTCTCAGCCAACTTCATCAGGCGCAGCGCCTTGCGATAGCCTTCCGGATGCGCGCTGCCAAAATTGCGCTTGAGGTTCTCTTTGGTGTCTCGACCTTTCTGATGACCAATCACCACCACGCGCCGATCTCCAAGCCGCGCGAATCCACCCGGCATCGACGCGTCATCACCGATGTGGCGGTCGCCGTGCAACTCACAGAAATCCGTGAAGGCGTGCGCGACATAATCCAACATGAAGGGACGCGAAGTGTGACGCGCGATCTGCACGCGCTGCCATGGAGTCAGATTTTCATAAATCCTTGCGCGTGTCTCCGCGAGCTTCGATTCCATCGTTGAAATCTCGGCCGAAAGATCAATGTCTTGGGAGGCCGCCTTGGCGCGAAGTTTTTCAAGTTCACGCTCAAGTTCCGCTGCCGGCTTTTCGAAGTCGAGGAGCTGCATGGGCGAAGTTTCGCGACTCAATGCCGCGGATGCAAGACAGGAGATGCCGCCGGCGAAGATCAGCGGATTTCCATCTCATTGCCCGTGCGGGTCAGCAGAAAAAGTTCCTCCATGTCGTCACTCGCGAGCAACACCGCCCCCTCCGGCGGATCTCCCTCGCCATCCCAGCCCTGGATCTTGAGCGTCGGCCGGGCGAGCCAGATGGCCTTGGTCGCCGACCTGTACTCCGCCGTACCAACATGCGGCTTATCATCAGGGAAACCCGCGACCTTGGACCCGATCGAATACCCCCCACGCTGCCGTGCCATCCTGTCGACAAGTTGCAAAACCGCGAACTCACACACATATCGCCCGCCATTCCATACCGAAATCACCTTTCTCTCGAGCTCCAAAACGAAATGGAAATCCAAGGGCAGGACCAATAACTTTTCACCCTCCTTGTGGCGTCGCAAATCCATGGATGGATTGAGGTACAAAAGGCAGTCCAAGTTACTTCGGCATTTCTCTGCAGCCTGCTCGTGTGTCTCACCGCGCTGCATGTAATGAAAAACCTTGCCCTCAAGCCGACCCACCGAAAACAGCTCATCGAGATTCATCTCACCCACAAGCTTCCGCGCCGATTGCACCCTGCCGGACAAGGGATGATTGGCAATGATCACACCTAGTTTCTCACGTGCTTCAGCGTGTTTGCCTTCGGCCATCAGACGCCGCGCCGCATCGTAAAACTGCTCGCCCGGATCAATCGCCGGCACACTTTTCGCAGCCACCACCGCCGCCAATTTCTCCGATGAACGCTCGGCTGCATTCCGCTCTTTGACGGGAACAACCTTTTCAAAAAGTCCGCCAAGCGGCTTGACCAAAGCGTGATAAGCAAGAGCTCCACTGAATGCAACGAGACCCGCCATGAGCACTGCCGCGCTTGCCTTGCATAGGGTCCCAATTCTCATGGCCGCTGCTTTCAGATCAATCCGCGCCGCTTGAAATCGAACGCGTTGATCTCATGCGAGCGCTGGATCATCTCGAACGAAAATTTGAGAATCGATACCTCCCACGCATCATCCACTCCCTCGATCACCGCACGCGAGGGATTGCCAGTACGCCGGATGTCTTCCATCACTCGCTCACGCACGGCATCAATGTGGTCGTGCACGATTTCCTCATGCACCGCACTGCGCCGAAAATGAAATCCATACTGCAAAAATGCCAAATCCCTCCCCTGCGAGCGGAACTTCTCGACCATTTCGTCAAACTTCTCGCGCGCTGTGGAATCAAAGCCCTCGAGTTGAATCTCCCGCAACGCCTCAGGCTTAAGAATCCTAGGCCGCTGGGCCTCAACCTCACCAGTGCGAATCCGCACCTCGCCGGCCCGGTCCATCAACTCGCTGATAAGCTGAAACTCGAATCGAGTCTCGCCGAAGGTCATGATCCGATGATCCGGCTCACGCAAAACTTTCGTCGTTTCTAGCGCGTATTGAATGTCGTCCTGCGAATGCATGGCACGATGATGATCGACTGACTTGGAGGATTTTCAACGAAAACAACAAGGGCGGACACCCTGAAGGAGCCCGCCCTTGGAAATTGTTGCAAGAGGCGGATCAGCCCTGCTGGCTGTTGATGTAGCTGATGACATCGCCGACGGCCTGAAGCTTCTCTGCTTCTTCATCCGGCACTTCGATGTCGAATTCCTCTTCAAAGGCCATCACCAGTTCAACCGTGTCGAGCGAGTCGGCTCCGAGGTCTTCAACGAATTTGGCCTCTGGGGTGACTTGGTCGGCGTTGACGCCGAGCTGGTCGACGATGATGTCTTTTACACGGTCTTCGATGCTTTTGTCTGACATGTTTGGGGTGGTTGGAGTTGGAGTTGAAGATGCTTAGTGTCTTAGGGTCGGGCTTGGCAACCCATAAAATGAAAACTGATGGCGATTTCGGTGATTGACTTGGCTAGCTCAGGAATTTTCGGGCTTTTGATCGGGCAAATCTACCGGCTCCGACGCCACAGCGTAGTCGACAATCTCACCGGAAAATTTCGAACGGATCAATTTCATCAGGCGCTCGGCAGGTTCGTCCTGGGCAAGGTTGAATCCGCCATAGGTGAGGCCATCGATCCGGATCCTGCCTTGGCCGGACTCATCTTCGTAATCGATGAAGGCCAATCCTTTGCTGGCCCACTTGCGCAAATCGAGGCGTTTCATCGCGGCATAAGAAATCTTTTTGCCCTGCTGCGATCTCACACCCTCATCGTCGCCCTCAATCCTGCGCGCCATGGTGCGCAGGAAAATGAAGATAGCCACCAAGGTAAGCCCTATGCAGATCCAGAAGACCACCCATTGCTCATGGATTTTTCCAGCATCGTACGGCTGCTCGGGCGGATTCGAACTCAGCCCTTCCTTGCCGGAATACTCGAGCCAAAGCTTGTTCCACTGCATCGGCAGCATTTTGTCGTAATCATGCAGGACCGCTGGCCAAGGCATCGGCAACTTAAGATTTGCGGGCAATGTCGAATGGTCGTTGGGAAACTGAACCGATTGCTTCGCGGCGTGTTCCTTCCATGACTCCGGAGTCAGCCCGCCTTTCGCCTTCATCGAGGCAAACTGCTCGTTGGCAGCTTGGAAATTCCGATGAAGGAAATAGACCATGTTTTTCTGGCGGTAGCCAGTGGAGCCATCGATGAAAAACAACACGGCGAACACCACCAGCATCAATAGGATCAGCAAGACCCGCGAGATGAACCAGCGGGTCGGCTTGCACACGATCGGCAATCCATTACTCATGCGTAAGATTTAGACTGGCAAAGTGATGCCTTGGCAAGCGAAACGGTTTAGAAGAATTTCGGCATTTTTTGGAGTTATTTGCAATTTTTCGTGCGATTCCGGCTTGTTCAAACCCTGCCGGTCGTTTACCGAGACGCCGCTATGCCTATCGCCACTCCCGCCCAATACCGTGCCATGTTGGATGCCGCCCAAAAGGGTGGCTATGCCTATCCCGCGATCAATGTCACATCGATCACGACCATCAACGGCGCACTCCGCGCATTTTCCGAAGCCAAGTCCGACGGCATCATCCAAATTTCCACCGGTGGTGGTGAATTCGCCTCCGGCACCGCAGTGAAGGACGCCGCCTACGGTGCCATCGTGCTCGCCGAAGCCGCTCACCTGCTCGCCGAAAAATACGATGTGCTCATCGCCCTGCACACCGACCACTGCCATCCGAAGAAGGTCGATCCCTTCCTTCGCCCGCTGCTCGAAGCATCCAAGAAACGCATCGCCGCAGGCAAAGGCCCGCTCTTCCAAAGCCACATGCTCGATGCCTCCGAGCTACCGCTCGCCGAAAACCTCGAACTCTCGAAGCAGCTTCTCAAGGAATGCGCCGAACTCGACATCATCCTCGAAGTCGAAGCCGGCGTGGTCGGTGGCGAAGAAGACGGCCACGACACCTCGGGCGTCCCCGCTGAAAAACTTTACACCACCCCCGAAGACATGGTCGCCGTTTACGAAGCACTGCAACCGATCGGCCGCTTCCTGTTCGCCGCCACATTCGGCAATGTTCACGGTGCTTACAAACCGGGCGCAGTGAAACTCAAACCCACCATTCTGCGCGATGGTCAAAAGGCCGTCATGGACAAACACGGTGCAGGCGCCGAAATGGACCTCGTTTTCCACGGTGGATCCGGTTCTGAACTTTCGGAAATCCGCGAAACCCTCGACTACGGTGTGGTGAAAATGAACATCGACACCGACACGCAATACGCGTTCACCCGGCCGATCGTCACCCACATCTGCCAAAACATCGAAGGCGTGCTCAAGATCGATGGCGAAGTCGGCGACAAGAAAAATTACGACCCGCGTTCCTATCTCAAAAAGGCCGAGGGCGGTCTTTGCGATCGCATGAAAACCGCCTGCGACGACCTGCGTTCGACCGGGCGCACGATCTTCGGAACGGTTTGAGCATCACAACCACAAGGCGGCTCCTAAACCGGGGCCGCCTTATTTTTTAATCCATTCCTAAAAGTCTGAACCATGGGCGCCAACAAAGATCATCAAGAGCACCCGCTGGCCAATGTTCTGGTGAATGTGCTAATTCCGGTGCTTGCTCTGAGCTATTTGAGCAAAGACCCGGAGTTCCAGCGCGCCATAGGCAAGGCCGTCCAGCCTTGGCACATCGGCCCCGTCAAGGCGCTCATCGTCGCCTTGGCATTTCCCATCGCCTACGGCATCCGCCATTTCATCAAAACCCGCAAAGCCAATTTCTTTTCCGCGCTTGGTTTGGTTTCGGTTCTGCTCACTGGCGGACTCACCATTTTCCTCTGGAACAAAGACGGCACCATCAAGCCGAATGCCGATGTGCTTTTCGGGCTCAAAGAAGCGTCAATTCCTCTCATCCTCGGAATCGCGGTGATCGGGTCGCACTTCACTTCAACTCCACTGCTCCGCACATTTCTCTACAGTGACACGATGTTCGACATCGTACGCATCGAAAAAGAAGTCGACGCCAAAAACACCCGGACCGCTTACGAAAAAATCATTTTCCAAGCGACCCTGCTCTTCGCCGCATCTTTTTTCATCAGTACACTGCTCAACTTCGGCCTCGCCCTGTATTTTCTCGGAGGCCTCGACCACACCGCAGCCAACGCCCGCGAACTCTACAACGAACAGGTTGCCAAACTTACCGGCTGGGGCTTCGCCGTAATCGGCCTGCCAATCCTTGTTTTCCTCTTCATCACCCTTCGCCGCATGATAGCCCAACTCTCAAAGCTTACCGGCCTCAAGGAGGAGGAAATCATGCTGCCGCGCTGAAGCTGAAAATCACACGACTGACACTTCTGGCCGGTCACTGGCAGAAAATGACCTCACCGCATATTCATTGCATCGCCCTCCTCTCGCGCTAAACTGATCCCGTGATCATCGTCCTCGGCATCTCCGGCTCGATCGCCGCATACAAAGCGGCCGACCTCACCTCACAACTGGTCAAGCAAGGCCACACGGTCCATGCGGTCATGACCCGTTCCGCGACCGAATTCATCACACCCCTCACACTCCAAACCCTCACGCGCCATCCGGTGCTCGTTTCGCTCGAGGACGAAAAAAATTCCTGGAAGCCCGGCCACATCGAGCTCGCCGACAAGGCCGACCTCCTTCTGCTCGCACCGGCATCGGCCAACCTGCTCAGCCAACTCGCCAACGGACTCGCGCCCGATCCGCTCACCTCGGTTTACCTCGCCCTGCCGCGCAGCACCCCGGTGCTCATAGCCCCCGCGATGAATGGCAAAATGTGGCAGCACCCAGCGACCCAACGCAATGTCTCGCAGTTGAAAAATGACGGCTGCCACTTCATCGATCCCGCCGAGGGCGAGCTCGCCTGCGGCTACGAAGGCATCGGCCGACTTGCCACCGTCGAGGATATCCTCGCCCGTGTCGCGGCGATCTCCTCCTGAACTCGGGTACCTCGTCAAAGGCGCAACCCAAATTTTTTGCGCAAAGTTATCCAATCCCATCGCTTTGCAGGTTGCGGGAAACACCCGGCATGGCACACTCATGGCACCACCACTCATGACTCCAGAAGATCTACAAAAAAAAATTCAGGAAACCAGCCCATGGATCCAATCGGTCCGCGATGAAATGGCACAGGTCCTCGTCGGCCAAAGCCAGCTTGTCGACCGCCTTCTGATCGGCCTCCTCTGCAACGGCCACGTACTGCTGGAAGGTGTTCCCGGCTTGGCCAAAACGCTCGCGGTGAAAGCACTCTCCGGCTCACTCTCGACGACCTTCTCGCGCTTCCAATTCACGCCCGACCTGCTCCCCGCCGACCTCGTCGGCACGATGGTCTATCACCCGCAAATCACGAAGTTCGAACCGAAGCTCGGCCCAATCTTCAACAACCTCATCCTCGCGGATGAAATCAACCGCGCACCGGCCAAAGTGCAATCCGCCCTGCTCGAAGCGATGCAGGAACGCCAGGTCACCCTCGGCGACAAATCCTACCCGCTGCCCGAGCCATTTCTCGTGCTCGCCACCCAAAACCCGATCGACCAGGAAGGAACCTATCAACTCCCCGAAGCTCAACTCGACCGCTTCCTCCTCAAGGTGACCGTCGGCTATCCAACCAAAGACGAGGAACTCGCGATTCTCGAACGCATGGCGACTTCGACCAAGCCCTACGAAACCCAACCGGTCGCCACGCCCGCACAAATTGCCGCTGCACGAGACACGGTCAACCACATCCACATCGACCCGGCGATCCGCAAGTACATCGTGCAAATTATCCACACGACACGCTTCCCATCACTCGTCGACGCAGGCCTCAAAAACCTCGTGCGCGCCGGCGCTTCACCACGCGGCACGATCAACCTCGCTCTCACGGCCCGCGCCCTTGCCTTCATGAACGGGCGCGGCTTCGTCACACCGCAGGATGTGAAGGACATGGCCGCCGATGTGCTTCGCCACCGCATCCTCCTCAGCTACGAGGCAGAGGCCGAAGAGGTCAGTGCCGACTCGATCATCGAACGCATCATGTCAAAGGTGCCGGTGCCCTGATCATCATGCTGACTGAGCAACAGATCGAGGAAATGATGGCGCGTGTGCGCCGTCTCGAACTCAAGGCGCGGCGACTCGTGCGCGAGTCGTTTTCCGGCGAATACCTTTCGTCATTCCGCGGCCAAGGACTCGATTTCGATGACTTCCGCGAGTACCAGCACGGTGATGAAGTGCGCTTCATCGACTGGAATGTCACCGCCCGCATGAACCAACCCTTCGTGCGGAAATTCCGCGAAGAGCGCGAACTAAGCGTGGTCCTCGCCGTCGATGTCTCGGGCTCGACGATCTATGGCAGCGAATCAATGAGCAAACGCGAGATCGCCGCCGAAGCCGCTGCGACAATCGGATTCAGCGCACTCAACAATGGCGACAAGGTCGGCCTGCTGATCTTTGCGGAAGAACCGATCCTCTTCATCCCGCCGGAAAAAGGCACCCGCCACCTGCTGCGCATGATCCGCGAAATTCTCGTCGCCGATCCGCAACACCCCGCCACATCGATCGCCGCCGCGTCGGATTTCCTCGTCCGCACGCTGCGCCGCAAGTCACTCGTTTTCCTGATCTCCGACTTCATCGCACCGGAACTCGACCGACCGCTCGGCAAGCTCTCACGCAAACACGAAACCATCGCCCTCCGCATCACCGACCCGCTCGAATCCAAACTCCCACGCGCCGGCAAGGTGGTGCTGATCGATCCCGAAACAGGCCTACAATCACTCGTCAACACCAACAACCCGAACCTGCGCATGGGCTACGAAAAACTCACACAAAGACAAAACGAAGGCATCGAGAACTGCTTCAAAAAATACGCGATCGACTCAGCCACACTCGATACCCGTCACGATACCTTGCTCGGGCTTCACCGCATGCTCAAGAAACGCGCCCGCAAACGATCCCGCTGATGCCGGAAACCACTCCAAGCAAAAAATTTGAGCTGATGGAATCAAGCTCGGTCGAGACCTTGATCCCCAAAGACGAAACACCGTGGCTGTGGATCGCCATCGGCGCAGCGCTTTTGGTGGCATTGATCGTTTGGCTCATCCGCCGACGCATGAAACGCGCGCAGGATCCGGCAAACATTCGCGAAGCGGCGTTCAAGGACGCAATCGCCGCGCTCGATGCGATCTCACACAGCGATGCACACGCGGCAGCGCTCGAATCTTCGATGATCCTGCGCAAGTACCTTTCCGTCACCGCCGAAGATCCAGCGCTCTTTGAAACGCACGAGGAATTCATCTCGCGTCACGATGCCCTGCAAAAAATCCCTCAGGCAACACGCGATGAAGTCGCTGCAATCTTCAACCGCCTCGCGACGATCAAGTACGCGCCCAACGCGGCAAATGCGAACGCCGAAAAAATCGTCGGCGACTCGCGCCAACTCCTTCACGCACTCCACGCCGCACTCGCCCCATGAGCGAATTCCTGGATCATTTCCGCTTCAACCAACCAGCGTGGCTCTTGCTCACGCTGCCACTCCTGCTCGCCCTGTTTCTGAGGCGCGGCCGCGGTGCCGAAGCGGCGGTGACATTTCCCAACCTGTCGATCCTCATCAGTCTTGGCCGACAAGTGCGCGAAACCGCCGGCGGCATCAGCCTGCCACTCGCCGCAATCGCCCTGCTCTTCGCCATCTTCGCCATGGCACGACCGGTTTGGAGAAACGAATACCAAAGCCGCAGCGCCAGCGGCATCGACATCATGATCGCTCTCGATGTCTCACTCTCGATGGACATCGATGACTTTGTCGACGAAGGCCAGCGCGCAAAACGCATCGATGTCGCTAAAGCAGTGGTCGATGACTTCATCAGCCGCCGACCCGACGACCGCATGGGCCTCGTCGCCTTCGCCGGACGCCCGCGCGATGCGAGCCCGATCACTCTCGATCACAAATGGCTACGCCGCGCACTCGACGAACTCCGCCTCAACGATCAATTCGAACGCGGCACGGTAAAAGAACAAGGCACCGCCATCGGGTCGGCACTTGCCGCCGCCGCCTCGCGGCTCGATGCTCGCGACGCGAAAAGCAAAATCATCCTCCTCATCACCGATGGCGCCAGCAACTCGGGAAAAATCTCGCCAGTCGAAGCGGCCGAACACGCAAAGACGCTCGGTATCAAAATTTACACGATCGCGATCGGCACAAAGGAAGGCCGTGTCGACCGCAGCATCATGCGGTTTCCCTACCAGGAATTCGATATCCCAACGCTCAAGAAAATCGCCTCCCTCACCGGCGCCGAACACTACTGGGCACAAAACCTCAAATCCCTGCGCGAAACCTTCACGACCATCAACCAGCTCGAAAAAACCGAAGCCCGCAGCCTCACGATCATCGACGACCGCGAGCTGTTCCATTGGTTCCTAATTGCATCGCTCATCGCAGCAATCGCTTGCGCCGCGCGACTCGCTTTCAATCCACCACCTGCCCCCTGATCCGATTTGAACCTCGCCCATCCAGCATGGCTCTTCGCGCTGACACTGCCACTCGTCTTGGCAGTGCTAGCCGTCGTGATCGCACGCCTGCGCCGCTCGCAATGGCAGGCCTTCGCTGCCGATCGCTTGCGCCCGATTCTCATCAAGCGCCGCAGCCCGATCACACGCTGGATCTCATTTTCACTGTTACTTCTCGCCTGCATCAGTCTCGTCATCGCTCTCACCCGCCCCCACGAAAAGGCCGGAACCCGTGAGGAAAAAATTCTCAGTCGCAATGTCCTCATCGCCCTCGACCTCTCACGCAGCATGCGAGTCCAGGATGTGAAACCCGATCGCCTCTCGCGCGCAAAAATCGCGATCTACGAACTGCTCGAAGAACTCCCCAACGAACGCGTCGGCATCATCGGCTTCGCCGGCAGTTCGTATGTTTACGCACCCCTCACCGTCGACCACGCCGCCGTCCGCCAAACCGTCGAGCAGATCGATGAAAACTGGGCGACCCTCGGCGGATCCAACCTCAAGGAGGCACTCGAGCTGGCCATCGACACGCTCAAGAAGACCGGGCAAAAACAAAACGCGCTCGTCATCTTCAGCGATGGTGAAAAACACGATGACTCACTCGACGACATCGCCAGCGAAGCGAAATTGGCCGGCGTCAACATCCTCGCCATCGGCATCGGCACGGAAAACGGTGACTATGTTCCGAACGCCGATTTCCCCAGCAATCGCATGGTCGATGAAACTGGTCAGCCAGTCATCAGCCGCCTACAACCCGAGGTCCTACGCAATCTCGCCGAGGCGACCAACGGGAAATACGCCGCCGCCGGATCAGGCGACGATATCGCATCGCTAGTGAAAAACTCGATCAAGGAGCTCGATGCGATCGAAATGGAAGGCCGCCAGCGCGAAATTTCCATCGAATACTACCAATGGTTCCTGCTGCCGGCGATCGCGTTTCTCTTTGCCACCATCATCATCGGCACACGCTGGCGCGGTGTTGGCAAGGTCATAGCCGCAATCGCAATTTTTCTGATGCCCGATCCGTCTCAAGCCGATGATGCGAAGGACGCGGCGCGATTCCTTTCGGAAAAGAATTTCTCCGCCGCTTCACAAACTTACCGCAAGCTCGCCAAGGAAACCCGATCATCGAATCTCCGCTCGCGATACCACCTCGGAGAAGGCATCGCCTCACTGCGCGGCGGCTCCTTCAAATCCGCACGCTCGGCATTCAGCAAATCACTCGACGCCAACAATCCCGATGTCCTAGCCGAAGCTCACCTCGGAATGGCCAACTCGCTCTTCCAACTCGGCTGGTTGGAACTCGCTGAGTCTGCTTACCCGCAGGACCTGAAATCATCTCCAGACATGGCGCAGTTCGACCAACTCGTCCGCACTCGCTTGAAAAAACTCGCCGATGCGAAAGAGGACGGCGAAATGGAAAAAATCGAAGTACTGATCACCAACTGGACGGATGCCGTGCGCCATTACGATTCGGCCATTTCCAACATGCCCGCCAGCAACGCCGCGAAAAACAACCGGCAGATGACGATTACCTATCTCAAGCGCCTTCGCGAACTGCTCGAAGAGGAAAAAGAAAAGACCGAGCAAAACATGCCGATGCCTCAACCCGGCGGTGAAGGCGAATCACAACCGGACGAAGGCGATGGCGACCCGGATGAAAAGCAGGGCGGCGACCAACAAAACAAGGACTCGAAATCACCCGGCGAAAAGGGTGACGAAAAACGCGAAAAGAAAGACGGCTCGAATGGCAAAAAACCGAAGCCAAAGGACGATCCCGGCAAAGACAAAGATAAAGGCGAGAAGCCCGAGGATCCAAACGAGACACCCGAAAAACGCGCGCGCCGCATCCTCAAAGACAGCGCCGACCTCGAAAAAGGCCCACTGACGCCGGGACAACGCGAATTCAACACACCCGCCAAAGACTGGTAACACCATGAGAGCGATTCAACACCTCACGATCATCACTGCCGCGATCATCTCCACCTTCGCAGCAACTCCGATCGCATCAGCCGAAACAATCAGCCGCTTGTCATCGAGATTCCTCACCCGCGGGGAACAAGCATTGCTGGAAGTTTGCATCTCTGGAGCATCTCCCAGCTCAATCCCTCAAATTCCCAATATCCCCGGCGTGAAAATCGCCAGCACCAACCGCGGGGCGCGAACCCGACTCCTCCCCGGCCGAAAGCTCGAATATGTTTTCGAATTCCTGGTCACCTCCTACGAGATCGGCAACTTCACCATCCCGTCCATCGAGGTCTATGCCGGCGGCATGCCATCAAAAACGGAACCGCTCGAATTTTCCGTCTTCAATCCCGACGAATTGAAATGGTCGGAAGCCGTGATCGGCGAACGCAGCGTGCGCTACGCCAGCGCCTTCAAGGTGATGAACAATCAACCTTACGACGGCGAAACCATCCCCATCGAAATCAAACTCTTCGTGCCACGCGACCTGTTGGTGGAGGACTGGGGCATCCCCGATTTCACCCGCGACGGGCTCACCTGCTGGCGCTTCCAACCCTCACAAATGCGCGGCAATGTGAACCTGCTCGGCGTCCCCTGTGTCTCAGTCGCCTACCCGAGCACACTCACCGCCACCCGCAGCGGC
>Ga0208481_1000003_pt1 | contig 85636 bp, 85 predicted proteins | sample LakMenEpi02Jun10_FD_150662 | JGI IMG/M metagenome (GOLD analysis project Ga0208481, IMG submission 150662) | Freshwater microbial communities from Lake Mendota, WI - 02JUN2010 deep hole epilimnion (SPAdes) | ecosystem: Environmental > Aquatic > Freshwater > Lake > Epilimnion/Euphotic zone ... | reverse complement strand
GTGCATGTATTCAATACCGACTGTTCGACAGTATGAATCACGAAGAATCTTTAGAACATCTCTCACCATCATCTTTGACTTACCGCCAAAGCCTCCAGTTTTGTATGTTCTGTCTAGATCCCACAGGCTTAGACCGTGAGTTAGCACGTCTAGGTCAGGGTGTGATCGCTGCTGGTATTCCAGTGGATCAATGTCAGCCATTAGGTGACCGCGAACACGGTAAGCGTTGATTAGCTCCTGAACACGTGTCTCTTTACTTCTACTGTCAGCGTCAGTTGTTTCAAAGTCAGTTGCCCAACGAATTGGTTCGTAAGGGATACGTAGGTCAGCAAAGATCTCATCGTAGAAACCACGTTCACCAAGAAGTAGTTCATTAATCTTTCTTAGGAACTCTCCCGATCCTGCACCTTGGATTACTCTGTGGTCATAGGTAGAGGTAAGAGTAATAACCTTGCTTACACCAATCTTGGCTAGGTGTTCTTCGCTCATACCCTGGAACTCTGCTGGGTAATCAAGTGCTCCTGCACCTACGATGCAACCCTGACCCTTAGTAAGTCTTGGCACAGAGTGAACTGTTCCAATTCCACCTGGGTTAGTTAGTGAAACAGTTGTTCCAGCAAAATCTTCAGCAGTTAGTTTGTTATCTCTTGCACGCTTAACTAGATCTTCATAAGCCTTGAGATAGGTAGCGAAGTTGAGTCGCTGAGCCTTCTTGATGTTAGGAACTAAAAGTGCACGGGTCCCATCAGGCTTAGGAATGTCGATAGCAAGACCGAAGTTAATGTTCGCAGGGGAGACAGCAGCTGGCTTGCCATCAATCTCTTCGTAGTAAACATTCTGGCTTGGGAACTCTTTGAGAGCTCTAACAATTGCGTAGCCAATGATGTGGGTGAAAGATACTTTGCCGCCACGAGTTCTACCAAGGTGAGAGTTAATCACAATACGGTTATCGATTAGAAGCTTGGCAGGAATTGCTCTAACGCTTGTTGCGGTTGGAATAGTTAGAGAGGCATCCATGTTGGCTGCCAAAGTCTTAGCCATACCTTTTAGAACATTGACTTGGTCTTCAGCTTCTTCATCAGCCTCAGCAAGATCAACTACCGGGGCTTGAGCAGGAATAGGTTGGGCCTGAGGTTCAACACGAGTGGTTTTAGCAACTAGTGGAAGTGAGCCGGTGTTTGTTGAAGGGGTCTGCGGAGTAATTGGTGTAACTGGTGCGGAAGTCATCGGGGTTACCGGTGCTGACTGCTGGTTACCCTGCTTGAGCTGGTGATAACGCTCGAGGATCGGTTGCCATTCCTTGTCGATTGAATCTGGGTTGGCTAGCCATTGGCTATACATTTCATCTACAAGCCACTCGTTAGCGCCGAATTCTTGTCCAGATTGTGAGTTGTCGTTGGACAACGGATCACCTCTTACTTTCACGGAAACAATGCCTTCCAAGCCTACCAAGCCCCTAAAGGTTGGATATTCAGGGTTATCCCCATCTGGATAGGGTTCTTGAGGGTCTTGTATGCTTTAAGGGCTATGGATTATGACCCCTTTCCTTCACTAACTGAAGCGTTGCCCCGATGACCGAGTGGTATTTACTTGGACTGGCTGTTCTTCTAACTATCGGCACAGGTTTCTTTGTTGCCAGCGAATTCTCCCTAATCAACCTTGAAAGATCAGAGCTTGAGAAACGTCAAGACCAGGGTGAGCGAGGACTAGCTCCTACTATTAGAGCGCTGAAGCGCTCCAGCACTCATCTATCTAGTGCTCAAATCGGTATTACCGTAACCACCATGCTTACCGGTTTCTTGGCCGAGCCATCGCTTGCCAAAATCATTGAGCCATCGCTCGCCGGTTTCGACCTAGAACCAAGCACAGTAAGTGCTATTTCTATTGGTATCTCTCTAACCGCTGCAACAGTTTTCTCGTTCCTTATTGGTGAGCTAATTCCTAAGAATGCTGCCATTGCCTCTCCTCTACCAATCAACAAGTTCGTCATTCGTTTTCAACTGGCTTTCACCTTTATCTTCGGATGGTTGGTTTGGGCGCTAAATACCACTGGAAACAAAATTATTAGAGCAATGGGAATTGAGCCTAAGGAAGAACTAAGTTCTTCAAGAACTGCTGAGGAACTGAGCTCTTTGGTTCAAAGATCAGCAAGCCTAGGTGCTCTTGAGCAAAGAACTGCTGACCTTATAACTAAGACTCTTGAACTATCTCAACTAACTGCAGCAGAAGTCATGACTCCAAGAACTAAGTTGACTTCGCTTGATGCTTCAGCAACCGTGCAGGATGTTATTGCTCTATCTCACACCACAGGATTCTCAAGGTTCCCGGTATTTACTGGTTCAACCGATGATGTTGATGGCATTGTTCACGTGAAAGCTGCAGCATCTGTGCCTAGAGAAAAGCGTAGCAGTGTTCCAGCTACTGCTTTGATGGTTGAACCGTTTAGAGTTCCTGAGACTATGTCACTTGAGAAGCTAATGGGTGTTCTTAGATCCCATGGTCTGCAGCTAGCAATTGTTGTTGATGAGTATGGTGGCACCGCTGGAATTGTTACCCTCGAGGATCTAATTGAAGAACTCGTTGGTGAACTAGGCGATGAGCACGATAGAGCCAAGGTTGAAATTACCGGTGGTAAAGACAAGTCCTATTCCTTCCCAGGCATGTATCGACCTGATGAAGTGCTAGAGAAGCTAGCGGTCAAGGTTCCTGAAGATGGTTCCTACGAAACAGTTGCAGGATTCCTTATGGCTCAACTGGGCCGCGTTGCTGAAGTTGGCGATGAGGTTGAAATCGATGGCGGCACACTAAGAGTTGAGCGTATGGATGGTCGTCGAGTAGATCGAATTCGCTTTGTTCCAGATGTGGTTATCCCACAGGAAGGAGAGAAAGATGAATGATCTACTAGTCGCACTTCTTTCCTTCATCGGACTATTAGTAGGTAGTGCTTTCTTCGTGGCTTCAGAGTTTGCTATCTTCTCTGCAAGAAGAGCGCAGATTGAACCTAGAGCAGAAGCAGGTTCAAGACCAGCCCAGCTAACCATCAAGGGCATGGAGAACGTAAGTCTTATTGTTGCTACCTGTCAGCTTGGTATTACTATCTGTGCTCTATTGATTCTTATCGTTGTTGAGCCAAGCATTCAGAAGGTATTGAAATCTCCTCTAGCAGCTTTGGGCCTAGGTGAAGATGCGGCATACATCACGTCTTTCATCATTGCTCTAGTGGTAGTTACCTTCCTGCACGTTCTAATTGGTGAGATGGTTCCTAAGAACATCGCCTTCTCTATTCCTGAGCGTGCAGCACTTGTTCTAGTTCCAATCGCTTATGGTTTGTCACTGTTTTTGAAGCCTGTGGTTGGAATCTTGAACGGTATTGCAAACTTTGCTCTTCGTCTAATGGGTATCAAGCCGGTGAACGAAGCGAACAGCGCATACACGCTGGATCAGGTCGAAACCATCGTTGAGCACTCAACTCGTGAAGGTGTCTTGGTCGATGCCACCGGTGCTATTGGTAATACTTTTGAATTCACTGACAAGAAGGTCCAAGACATCCTTGTTCCAATCGATAGCTTGATTACCTTCAAGTTAGATGTCACACCGAGAGATATTGAACAGGCTGTTGCTAAGCACGGCTTCAGTCGATACATCATTCTGGATGATCTAGGTGAGATGGAAGGTTATCTTCACCTCAAAGATGTTATTGATAGTGATGAAGAAGAAGCCGATCAGCCAGTTCCGCGCAAGCTAATCAGAACTGTGAAGTCTATTGGCGGAACAGTTGAACTTGAAGATGCTCTTGCACTAATGAAGAGAGATAGACAGCACCTAATGGCTAACTTCAACGACGATGGCAAACTAGTTGGTTTGCTATTCCTTGAAGATATCTTGGAAGAACTTGTTGGCGAAGTGAAAGACGCAACCAGGCGCGACTAAGCAGGGTACGTCCCTCTGACATATTGGTTAGGCCAGTAGTCGACCTCAACACCGAGTTCATGAGCTGCACGAAGTGGCCAGTATGGATCTCTGAGTGAGAGTCTGCCAATCATGATGATTTCAACATCAGTACTCTGCAAGATTTCTTCAGCCTGCTTTGAATCGGTAATCAATCCAACTGCTGCAACTGGTGAATCAACTTCGCCGGCAACCTCGTCAGCCATCGGAACTTGGTAGCCAGGACCAAAAGGAATCTTGACCCCTAGAACAAGACCACCACTTGAAATATCAAACACATCTGCGCCAACTTCTTCACAGAGCTTGGCAACCTGAGCACAATCTGAAACAGTAAAGCCATCTTCGCGATAATCAGTTGCTGAGAATCTAACAATGATCGGAATCTCTTCACCAACTGCTTGTCTAATGCCACTCACGATATCCACCAAATACTTAGCTCTCTTTTCTAGAGAGCCACCAAACTCATCTGTTCTTTGGTTGGTGATAGGGGATAGGAACTGGTGAACAAGGTAACCGTGAGCTGAGTGTATTTCTAGAACATCGAAGCCAGCAGCTACTGATCTAATGCCCGCATCAATCCAGTCCTGGATAGATGCATAAACCTCTTCGGTAGTTAGTTCATGAGGAGTATTACAATCAGGGAAAGCTTCACTGGTTGCCGATACAGGCTCCCAACCACCATCTGCTACTGATACAGCGCCTTGACCTGACCAAGATCTGTAATTACTTGCCTTACGGCCTGCGTGGGCTAACTGAATAGCCGATAGTGCGCCATGTTCTCTAATGAACTCAGTAACGTCTTTCCAAGCATTAGCCTGATCATCGTTCCAGATACCGGTATCCCAAGGGCTAATTCTTCCTTCAGGGCTTACAGCGGTTGCCTCACACATCACAAGACCTGCGCCACCAACAGCTCTTGAACCTAGGTGAACAACATGCCATGAGGATGGCATTCCATCCTTGTTTTCGCATGAGTACTGACACATCGGGGCTATCCAAATGCGGTTTCTAGAAGTTTTGCCACGAATAGTTAAGGGTTCGAAGAGCTTTGTCATAGCCCCAGCCTAGTCAAGGCTCTAAGTCTTCACGCCTAGACTTGCGAAAGGGACAATTTCTAGGAGAACACTTTTGTTTACTTCACTTATGCTACGCATCAGGGCTCTGCCGGCAAAGTTTTGGTTCATTCTCGCAGCTGCTCTTGTAGCTCAGCTGACCTTGATATGGCTAGGAACAGCAAGCGGAGATCCTTACGGTGATGTTAGATACACATACTCAGCGTGGGTAACCACAAGTATTCAAAACGGATTCATCCTAGGTATCAATGAGCCTTGGGTTTATCCATACATTGCAAACATTCCGGTTTGGTTAGCAAGTTGGATATGGCCTGCTGATTACATGACCGGTTGGTTCATACTCTGTGTGAATGTGAACATGCTACTTATCGCCTACCTTCTTGGTTGGGGTAAGCAAATGAAACAATCAAAGGCAGCTTGGTTTTTCATCGGTGCAATATTTCTCTGTGGTCCTGTAGCTCTTGGTCGACTAGAAGTCTTTAGCCTTGCCCTTACTGTTCTGGCTGCTATTTCTTTTGTTAGACAAAGAGAATCCTCCTCAATGCAGTTCTTCAACTTTGCTACCTGGATCAAGGTTTCACCGGTAGCAGGTATCTTCACTGGTTTTATTGTGTCTGACAAGAAGATCAGATTTGTTTTGCACCTGGCAATAGCAACAGTGATCCTTGTTCTCATTGGATTACTGCTCGGGGGTAACGAAAGCATGTTTAGCTTTATTGGTTTGCAGTCAGGTCGAGGCATACAGGTTGAATCAACTGTTGCCATTATCTGGTTAGTGCAGATGCTCTTTGGAATTGGTGGAGCAGATGTTTACTACGACAACACCATCCTGACTTTCCAGGTGTCAGGATTCGGTGTCACTGAGATTGCTAGCGTGATGACTCTGATTCAGTTTGGTGCTTTAGCTATCACAATGTTCCTAGGGTTCAGAGCTAAACGTAACGGTGTTGATGCGAACACCTTGTTTGCTTGGATGTTCCTAACTGCGACCATGGACTTACTTGTTTTCAATAAAGTAGGTTCACCCCAGTATCACCTGTGGGTAATTGGCGCAGTGATGTTCGGACTAATTGCTGGAACAGCAAAGTGGAAGCTAGTTGCTTGGATCACGCTAGCAACCTCAGCAGTGTCTTGGCTACTATTCCCAATCTTCTACGGATCACTTCTAAATGGGGCACCGCTGGGTGTAACCCTTACAATCTTGAAGAACCTAGGATTTGTTGCGATTCTGGTGATTGGAAATATCCAGCTAACGAAGTTGGGTAATAAAACTAAGAGCGCAGCAGCTTAGCTAATAGCGGTCCCACTGTTTTGTGTTCGATTAGGAACCCATCGTGACCGTATTCACTTTTGATGGTTTGGAGCTTGCCACCAACCAACTCGGAAGAAATGTTCTCTGCAATGAAGCGCTGATTCTCAATAGGGAATAGTCGATCACTATCGATACCGATAACCAAGGTCTTGGCTCTGATTTTGTTGAGTGCGACTTTGGCTGACTTTCTGCCACGACCAATGTCGTGTGAGTTCATCGCTTCTAGCAGTGTGATGTATGAATTGGCATCAAATCTTCTTGTGAATTTATTACCGTGAAAATCTAGGTAAGAGACAACAGCAAAGCGACCACCATCACCCAATGGGCTAATCTCACTCTGCCAACTTCTATCGAATCTCTCATTGAGTTCACTAGGGGAGCGATAGTTCAATAGAGCCATTCTTCTAGCCAGTGCAAGACCAGCATGAGGACCAAGACCTGCTTTAGCGTCGTAGTAGTTACCCTTAGCAAAGTTAGGGTCTGACTTGATGGCTTCAATCTGAACAGAGTTCAAAGCAATTTGATCTGCTGAAGTAACAGCAGGGGCTGCTATCACAGCAATTCGGTTCACTCGCTTGGGATAGCTGATAGCCCATTCCAAGACATGCATTCCACCCATAGAGCCACCGATGATGGCGTGCCAAGATTCAATCTGAAGTAAATCACTAAGCGCTACCTGAGCACTAACCTGATCTCTGATGCTTAGGTAAGGAAATCTTGAACCATGCTCTTTGCCTGACTTATCTAAAGATGCAGGACCAGTTGAACCTTGGCAGCCACCTAGAACATTAGGTGCAACAACAAAGTACTTATCTGTATCGATAGCAAGGCCAGGACCTATGAGTTCACTCCACCAACCTTCGGTTGGATGCTCCTTGCTGGCTTTGCCAACAGCGTGGGAGTCTCCAGTTAACGCATGCAGAACCAAAACAGCATTTGAGGCATCTTCATTTAGTGTTCCCCAAGATTCAAAAGCTAGTTTGACTTGGCTAAGTTCTTTGCCTGATTCCAACAAAAGAGTTCCGAGGTTGGCAAAGGATCTATCACCTGTTGGATCACCGTCCCGCCAAGCACCAGTTGCCTTAGGCTTGCCCACTAGTTGTCGGGCAAGCTCTTCGGTAATGAGCTCGGAGGGAACGGTGTCCTCAGGTGTTTGGAATTCCATTTATTGTGTGTGGTTGGCTTTCCTATTTAGCTGCAGCAAATCCTGTTTCTAGATCAGCAAGCAAGTCTTCGATTGACTCTAAACCTACAGACAATCTGATAAGCCCAGGGGTAACACCAGCGGTTAGCTGCTGCTCTGGAGTTAGCTGAGAGTGTGTAGTTGAGGCTGGATGAATCACAAGAGATCTAACGTCACCAATGTTGGCTACGTGTGAGAAGAGTTGCAGTGAGTCAACGAAGTTGGCTCCCTTTTCTCTGCCACCCTTGATTTCGAATGAGACGATGGCACCTGGCCCCTTAGGGGCATACTTCTTAGCTGCTTCAAACCAAGGGGAGGTAGGCAGAGCTGCGTAGTTCACTGATTCAACCTGTGGGTGAGCATCTAGCCAGTTAGCAACCTTCTTAGCGTTCTCAACATGTCTTTCAACTCTTAGGCTAAGAGTTTCAATTCCCTGAAGTAACTGCCAAGCGCTTGCTGGAGCAATAGATGAACCTAGGTCACGAAGTAGTTGAACTCTTGCCTTGATGATGTAAGCAATGCCATCGCCTAGAGCTGCTGTGTAGTTCACTCCGTGGTAAGACTCGTCTGGGGTAGTAAGTCCAGGGAACTTATCTGATTTAGACCATTCGAACTTTCCACCGTCAACGATTGCACCAGCAACAACTGTGCCGTGACCACCTAGGAACTTAGTAGCAGAGTGAATAACAATGTCTGCTCCATGCTCAAGTGGTCTTACTAGGTATGGGGTAGCAACAGTGTTATCAACGATTAGTGGAACACCTGCTTTGTGTGCAACATCTGCAACCTTCTGAATGTCCAGAATGTTGACCTTAGGGTTTCCAATAGTTTCAGCAAAGAAAGCCTTGGTGTTAGGTCTAACTGCAGCAGCCCAAGCTTCTGCATCATCCTGATCTTCAACGAAAGTAGTTTCAATACCTAGCTTTGGCAAGGTGTACTTAAACAGGTTGTATGTTCCACCATAAATAGATGATGAGGAAACAATGTGATCTCCTGCTTGAGCAATGTTTAGAATTGCAAAAGTTTCAGCGGCTTGACCAGAGGATAGAAGCAGCGCAGCTGTTCCACCTTCCAAAGCAGCGATGCGCTTTTCAGCAACATCCTGAGTTGGGTTCATGATGCGGGTATAGATATTTCCAAACTCAGCTAGTCCAAACAACTTAGCCGCATGCTCAGATGAGTTGAAGACGTAGGCGGTGGTGTTATAGATAGGTGTGACTACAGCGTTGGTTGTTGGATCAGGGGTAGCGCCAGCGTGAATCTGTGCTGTTTCGAATCCCCAGTTTTCAGGTAAGTTGCTCATTGGTTGTTTGCTCTCTTTGTTGGTTTGAAGTGTGTTCTAAGGGTAAGTAGTAACCAGTTTCAGGCCAAGTTAGGCCTGAAACTTTATGTAACCTTTGTTTACCTGGACTTCATTGACCAGAGCAGAATTACTTGGCAGCAGCCTCATCAAGAGTGTCAAAGGCCAATGCTGCTAGTAGAGCAGCTCCATCGGCTAGAACACTTTCATCGAACTTGGCCTTATTGCTGTGGTTAGCCTCACGCTCTTCAGGCTTAGTGCCTGGGAAGGCTGCTCCTAGGAAGACGAATGCTCCTGGGATTACCTCAACAATGCTGGCAAAGTCTTCTCCACCTGGGATTGGCTGCTGCATTGTGATGTAACGGGCATCTCCGAAGAGCTCCTTTGTTACACGCTCAACACGGTCAACTGATGGGTGGTCATTGATAAGCACCTTGGTTGCTGGAGTGAATTCAATCTCAGCATCTAGCTCGAATGCTGCTGCCATGGACTTGATGAAAGCAGGAATCTTGGTGCGAGTGTCGTCATAGCCCTTCTTAGAGAATGATCTAACAGTTGCACCGAAGCTCACTGTCTCAGGAACGATGTTGGTGGTGTGATCATTACCTGCCTTGATCCAACCAACGTTTAGAACGATAGGGTCTAGGGCATCAAAGTTCTTAGCGATGTATGACTGTAGTGAACTAAGGATTTCTACCATTCCTGTGATTGGGTCTTTAGCGGTCCAAGGCATAGAGCCGTGACCACCACGACCTTTAAGTGTTACCAAGATATCTCCTGCAGAGGCCATCATGGTTCCCTTACGAGATAGGAACAAACCTGGTTCAGGAATAGAGAACACGTGCAAACCAAATGCAGCAATAGGCATTTCTCCTGAGGCTAGGTGCATATCTTGAGCAAGCATTAGACCTGCTCCATCGTGACCTTCTTCACCTGGTTGGAAGAACATAACGACATTACCTTTGAGCTTGTCTTTGTTTTCTGCAATTAGATGAGCAGCACCGATACCCATAGCCATGTGTAGATCGTGGCCACAAGCGTGCATGTATCCGTTAGTTGATGCGAAATCTAAACCGGTGTCTTCTTCAACAGCTAGTGCATCCATGTCTGCTCTTAGAAGAACTGTTGGGCCAGGTTGGCTACCTCTGATAACAACTGCAGCTGCAGTCATGTCCTTACCTAGGGTTAGTTCACCTAAGCCTTCAACTTCTTTGAGGACAATAGCCAAGGTCTTAGGAAGATCCAAACCAAATTCAGGAACTTGATGCAAAGCACGTCTAATGGAAACTAGGTGCTCTTGCTTAGCGTTAGCTTGGGCTTTGAGTTCGTTCTGGTCCATGACTTCTTCTTTCTCGGAGGTATACCTATTTTGCCACTTGGTATCCATAAGTTTATGCCTACCATTTACTTATGTTCTTTGAAGCGATGCACCCTACTTGGCAAGCCTGGCTTGCGCAGTTAGAACCTGTGCTCAGACAGATAGAGGGCAAGGTAAGCAAGGAAATTGAGGTTACCCCTGATTCGCCTTCTGTTATGAAGGCTTTTGAGCAAGATCCAAGCACGATAAAGGTTGTGATTATTGGGCAAGACCCATATCCAACCAAAGGCGATGCAATTGGTCTGGCTTTTGCAATGAACGCAGGTAGCAAGATGCCTAGAAGCTTGGTCAACATCGTGAAAGAACTTGAGAGTGATTTAGGTATAGAGACTAATGCCCATGCCGATCTTTCTAAGTGGACAGAACAAGGGGTATTGCTGCTAAACAGAACCCTCACTACTCAGATTGGTAAAGCCGGGGCTCACTCTAAGTTGGGTTGGGATGAGTTCACTTCAGCAGCACTTAGTGAACTAGCTAACCGAAATGATCTGGTGTTTATTCTTTGGGGAACACCAGCTATTGAGCTTGGAAGACAAATAGCTGCAGGGGCTAATAAGAGATGTGTATTGATAGAGTCGACTCACCCATCTCCACTGTCTGCCTACCGAGGGTTCTTTGGTTCAAAGCCGTTCAGTAAAACTAATGAACATTTAGTTGCTCTAGGTTTAGAGCCAGTAGATTGGTCCCTATAAGGAAGTGATGATTTGCCTCTAGATTCAGAATCGCGTTGGCGTTTAGTTAAGTTACTAAAGTCCAAGGGTAGCCAAGAGATATCCGTTGAGGACTCTACTTTGCGACCTGCCACTAAAGACGATGTCAAAGAGATCACTGATATCTATAACTACTACGTGATCAACTCTGTGGTCACCTTTGATATTGAAAAGACCACAGAGGCAACCTGGCTAGACAAGCTTGAATACCTCAATGGATTAGATCTACCTTTTATAGTTGCCCAATCAGCTTCTGGAGATGTGCTGGGGTTTGCTTATGTGGCTCCATGGCGGGCAAAGGCTGCTTATCGAAGAACAGTTGAAAACACTATCTATCTAAGGCCTGCAGCTATTGGTAAGCGTCTTGGCACTAAGTTGCTTGCTGAACTAATTGTTCAATCTAAGGCAGCCGGAGTTAGAGAAATCGTTGCTGTTATCAGTGACAAAGGGGCAGATACCTCAATTGCTTTGCATGAGGCCTTTGGCTTCAAGAAGCAGGGACACCTAGCCAAAGTTGGCTTCAAGTTCAATCGCTGGTTGGGAACAGTCCTTTTACAGAAAAGTCTGTGATTAACTTCAGGCTCCTCTCAGACGTTGGGTTTAGAGTAAGAGCATGAAGCGGGGTACGAAGATAACTGCTGTAGCACTAGTGCTGCTACTAGCTCTCGGCTACCTAACCGCCTTGGTTTCTTCAGTTGGCACTGCAACCGTTTCAAGTGATCCTGCTTATAAAGATGAGCCAGTCGTTGGCTTAGTGATCAAATACCGTGCTGGTGTTGTGCCACTAGACATGTTTGGTAAACAAGTTGCTCTGAACTTAGCTAAAGAGAAACTAATCCCTGGTGAAGATATTGGTTTGGGGATGCATTCTGCAAAGTTTGAAAAACAACTAACCGAAGTTGAGGCTTTGGAGGTTGCTAACCAGGTTGCCAAAAGCCCAAGTGTTGAAGCGGTTTATCTAGATCACTTTCTAACCAAAGCGAGATACAACTTGTCAACACCAAAGCTTGCAGTTCTAAAAGCAAGCCCTGCTCCAACCAAGGTTGTTGCAAAAGATGGCTGGTCGGCAAGTTTTCCTGATAAGGCAAGAGTCACTCTAAGTTGGACTGCTCCTACAAAACTTAGCGGTGGCTTTATATGGGGATACCGAATTAGTCGTTACGACAAAGTTTTAGAAAAGTATGTGGTCATTGTTAGTAACACCAAAAGTAGAGCAACTTCTAGACTCATTACTACAGGCCTTCTCGCAGGTGAAGAAGCTCGATTCAAAGTTGCAACCATTACCAAGACCAGCAATTCCAAATACATGGCAATCAGCAAGGACTCTTTGGTTGCTAAAACTATTCCAACCGGATTGCCTAACGCTCCAATCCTGCAGTCAGCAGGAAACATAACTTCAGCAAACACGCTTGTTTCTTGGGTAACCCAGAGTTTGGTCGATCGTGGTGGTTTGCCGGTAACCTACGCAGTCAAAGCAACAGCCCCAGATACTTCTAAAGCGACCTGTTCATCGTCTGGCGTTTCTTGTAATTTGAGCGGGCTGGAGGCAGCCAAGCGGTATCAAGTAGTTGTGACCGCCACAAACAAACGTGGTTCAGCATCATCTCTACCAGTGACTGACACTTTGGATCCGATGATAGGGCAGCAGTGGTATCTGGATGGGGAGTACGGGATCAATGCTTCAGAGGCTTGGAAGATTACTAAGGGTAGCCCGAGCATCGTGGTAGCAGTTTTGGACACAGGCATTACAAGCCATCCAGACTTGGATGCCAACATGCTTGCTGGCTACGACATGATTACCGATCCAACCAACTCTAGAGATGGTAACGGTCGAGATGCAGACGCCTCAGACCCAGGCGATTATGTTGGAACCACAACCCCTAGTTCTTGGCATGGAACCCACGTTGCAGGAATAGTTGCAGCCGAATCTAATGAAATAGGAATCTCAGGTATAGCTCCTAATGTCAAGATCCTGCCAGTTCGAGTGCTTGGAATCAGGGGTGGTTCTGAAAGCGACATTGCCGCTGGAATCAACTGGGCGATGGGAGTGAAGTTAGCTGGTATTCCACTTCCTCCTAAACCAGCTAAAGTCATCAACCTCTCGATTGGCTCATCGTCTTTTTCAACTTGTTCTTCCAATTCACCAACTCAACTAGCTATTGATGAATCAAAGCGCAGAAACGTCACGATTGTTACTTCAGCAGGTAATGACGATAAGTTTGCAACTAGTTCATATCCAGGCAACTGTTTTGGAAACATAACCATCGGAGCAACAGGGATAACTGGTGATCGGTCCTATTACAGCAACTACGGTGGTTACTCAACATCACAAGAAATATTTATCGGCGTTGACATCTCTGCTCCTGGAGGTGATGACAGAGTCGGCATGAACAAAACTGCTGACGGTCTCATTTGGTCAACAATCAACGACGGTAAGACAGCACCAGGGCGTGCCACCTACGGTGGTGAGCAGGGAACCAGCATGGCGTCACCGATAGCTGCTGGTGTTGTTGCTTTGATGTATTCCATCAGGCCAAGCATTACCGTTGATCAAGTTTGGAAGATACTCAGTGGAACGGCTAGTTCATTCAACCCAGACTCTGACTGTGAATATCAGATGGTAGATACACAGATGAACGATGGCTCTATCTTGACTACAGGTGAGTGCGGCATTGGGATTATTGATGCTAAAGCAGCAGTGCTAGCAGTACAGAAGTTAAACAAATAAAGCCAGCCCTAAAGGGCCAGCTTTTATTGTTGCTGGTGCGGAAGGTGGGACTTGAACCCACACGCCAAGGGCGCTAGAACCTAAATCTAGTGCGTCTGCCAATTTCGCCACTCCCGCGAGCCTTCCTATTCTATGCCAAAAATCAATGCTCTGCCTGTGGAGAACAAAAGCAGGTTTTCTAAGGATTTGTAAACATGGGCTATGGCCCGAGAAGCAGTCCTAGGTATCACAGAGCGAGCTCGCTCCATCTTGGTTTCTAGCCCTAATTCCCTCGATGAAGCCATCGCTCAGGCCATCGATGAAGCTTATGAAACTAGCCAAGGTCTAGCTCAGTCCGTGGAGGCAACTCTGGCTGATGAGGTGAGGAGCGCACTGTCTGGCTATGGCCAACTGGATGACTTGATTGCTAATCCAGCCATTGAAGAAATCTGGATCAACGCTCCAGATCAGTTCTTTATCTTTGAAAACTCAAAGACCAGAAGGCTGGATCTGAACCTAACCGCCTTAGATGTCAGGCAAGCTGTTGAGCGAATGCTGCGGGATTCTGGCAGAAGGCTAGATCGCTCTGAACCATTTGTTGATGCAACTTTGCTCAATGGTTCCAGGCTGCATGTTGTTATCCCAGATGTGACCCGCGAGCACTGGTCAGTAAACATTAGAAAGTTTCCAACCAAGGTTTACTCACTTGAGGATCTAGTTCTTCTTGGTTCCATGAGCCAGGCTATGGCTGGTTTTCTCTCTGAACAATTTCGACACGGAATCAACATTCTGGTTTCTGGTGCCACTCAAGCAGGCAAGACAACAATGCTTTGTGCTCTTTTGAATGTTGGTCACCTGAGCGAGCGACTAGTAAGCGTCGAAGAGACCTTTGAGATTAGAACCAACTATGTTGACTGGGTTGCTTTACAGGCAAGACAAGCAAACCTGGAGGGAGTAGGGGAGATAACTCTTCGCAGGTTAGTAAAAGAAGCCTTGCGTATGAGACCAAGTCGATTAGTAATTGGCGAAGTTAGACAAGCAGAGGCACTGGATCTACTTATTGCTTTGAACTCAGGCATCGCTGGTCTCTGCACTATTCACGCTAACTCAGCCTTTGATGCTTTAGAGAAACTCAAGCTCCTTCCACTTCTAGCAGGAGAGAACATACCTTCACTATTCGTATCTCAAACCGTTGAGAGAACAATTGGTTTAGTTGTGCACTGTGAGATGGATAGTTCTGGCAAGAGAAGAGTTGCTCAGGTAATCCAATCTAAAGGAATTGAAACTTGGATTGAGGTGAACCTGTGAGAAAGATAGCCAATAGCCTTAGCGCTGCCGGAATTACAAGAATTCAACCAGCCCAATTCGTTCTTTTGGCCATTGCTGGGCTCCTTCTTTCGCTGACCCTTCTGACTCTGGTTACTGGCTCGCTATTGATTGCCAGCAGTGTTTGTTTCTGTGTTGCGGTTCAACTTGTCGATACCTTCCAAAACCGAATCAAAGCAGAGAGATTCAAAGCAAATAGCCAATGGCCTAAGTACTTAGATTCCATTCACTCAGCCGCTTGGGCCGGTGCATCACTTGAGCAGGCCATCTTGGATTCAGTGTCCTTCGCCCCTCCCAAGTTAGCGTGGGCTCTCTTGGAATTTGAGAAAGATCAAAGCTCAGGAATTGCCTTTACGCAGAGCCTTGACAATCTCAAAGCTAGGTTGGCTAATCCTGTAGCAGATCGGTTTATAGAGATAACAAGATTGGCTAGTGCTTCAGGAGGCAGAGGGTACCTTAATGCACTAAGAATTCAATCTCTTCAGCTGAGATTAGAGAACGCTACTTGGACTGAGATTCAGGTCAAACAGAACTGGGTCTTAGGAACAGCGAAGTTAGCAGTGTTGGCACCTTGGTTAGTTCTAGTGCTTTTGAGTTTGCGACCTGAGACCGCAATTGCATTTCAAACCGAAGTAGGTATTGCAGTTTTAGTTATCGGGCTTGTCGCATCACTCTTGGCTTTTAGGTTGGTCAAAGCTTTAGGAGCTCTTCCTGAACGAGTAAGAACGCTGGGAGTCTGATGCAGTATCTAGCTATTGGCTCAAGTGTTCTAGCAGCTTTTGCTCTCTATTGGAGTTTAGGAAAATCTAGTTCATCGAAACTAACTCGACGACTTTCTCCCAGAGAGGAAGTAACAGAACGAATAACTGTCAAGGGTAAGTTCAATCACTTAGCTGCATTGATGGAGATACCAGATTTTGCTTCCATACTTTGGTTCGCGGTTAGTGCCGGTGAGTCATTAGATGTTTCGCTGAGGATTGCTGTGAGTAGGTCTAGGGGATACGTATCTTCCGAATTTGAACGAGTAATCAGGAATGTTGAGCACGGAGCTCTATTGCAAATCGAGTTATCTAATCTGGCTGTTGAATCAAAGTCAGAGCCAGTTAGAGAGCTCGCGACCAAACTTGCTGTTGCTTTGACCAATGGTTCAGCTTTGTCTGATCTGATGAGCGATTTTGTCCAGTCCACTACAGCGTCCCTCAGAACCGAGCTACTTGCCAAGGCAGGTAAGAACGAAACCAAGATGATGATTCCGATGGTCTTTGTTATCTTGCCCGTCACGGTGATGTTCGCCCTGTATCCAAGTCTTGCCTTAATCCAAGGCAGTTTTCTATAACAAGGAGAGAAATGAAAAACAAAATAATGTCCGAGCAAGGCGATGTGCCAGGTTGGGTTCTAGTAACGCTAATGACAGCTGGACTTGTAGTCCTGCTTTGGGCTGTAGCCGGTCCTGCTCTTAGAACTTTGTTCAATAATGCGGTTTCCAAGGTCGTTGTTATCTAGGTTCAAGGGCGAAAGTGGCTCTGCAGTTTCAGAGTTCGTGTTGCTAGTTGTTCCAGCATCTCTTCTCGCCATTCCTCTGATGGAGGTCTTTGGTTTATACCAATCGGCCATAGTGCAGGAACAGGTGAGTTACGACATAGCTAGATTTGCCGCCTTAGCCGATGTCTCACCAATAGATGCTGAAACCTATAGACAGATGAAGGATCCCAATAGCAAGTTGATAACTGATACTCGCTCTGGTTCTTGCTCTATTCTCACAAGCCTAGAAATTCAGCGCAGTGTTACCTTTTGGCCTGAGCTCATCAAAGTTCCAATTGAAGTTAGGGCAACGTGTGAGAACTAAGAGGCTCCTCGAAGATCAGGGCAGCACACTGATAGAGGTAGTAGCTTTCGCTGTTGTCGCATTTGGTTTAGTGCTGACCCTTGGGTTTCATATGCTTGAGCAAGAACGCAAGGTATTGGAACTTCAGAGCATCGCTAGAAACTCTATGCGTTCGTATCTGCTCTCTAACTCAAATGACATCCTTGGTGAAGTATCTAGGTTGCAGGCATCAAGCAGGTTATGGAATGAAGAGCGAATAGAGGTGCAAGTGAACTGTGTGCCAGCTAACTGTTCTGTTCCAAAGACTCTGATCTGGTTAGAACTGTCTGGATCTGGTTTAGATGCGAAAGCATTTGGTGTTCAAGGTGGTTAGAGATGATGAAGGAACTGCGCTGGTCTGGTTTGTCTTTCTAGTCGCCTTATTGTGTTTAGTTGTTCTTACTCTTGCCACAAGCGTTCATCAGTATCTCTTCGCCAGAGAACTGATTGACTTCACTGAGCAGTTTGCGATAGCCGTGAAAACCCAACTTCAACTTGAAGAAACAGTGCCTGTTACATCTGTTGCTAAGGACTTACTCAGTGCTGTTGCTTCTCAGTATTCATTTCCTAACCTTCAGCTCAGGCAAGTAAGTCTCGAGTCGGGGGACACTGTTCGAGTTTTCTTTTGTGCTGAGTGGGTTTCACCGCTAAGGGAAGTTAGTGCTTCAAGGACTATCTGTGAGATGGCCCTAGCTCGCTAAGGCTTCTTCTTTGGTGTTACTGCGTAAATAGGAATGTATTTATACATAAGTCCTGCTCCTACAAAGCCCAGGATTCCAAAGGCTGCCATGGCTCCTGTTATCCCAACTGCAAGAACCAGCGGGGCTAGAACAAGTGGCGCAGCAGCGTCACCGAAGTCAACAAGCAGTCGGTAGGAGGCTAGGAACTCACTTCGTTTATCAGGTGGGGCAAGATCTGCTCCTAGAACCATGATCACACCGCTACCCATTCCATTAGCTAGTGACATGAGAAGTGCAATTAATAAGAAGGTGTTGGCATCAATTGCGATACCTACTATTAGGTGCGCAAGTCCAAGACCTGCAAGTGTTGGCACTGCAGCAAAGCTTCTACCAAAGCGATCCATAATCTGACCACTTAGGTAGAACATCGCAAAATCTAGTGCTCCAGCGATGCCAATGATTAGTGAAGCTTGTTCAGTTGGAATAGTTAGTGCAACTGCAATAAGTGGAAGACCAATCATTCTGGTTCCACGCAAAGCACTAAGGATAGAAGAAGCAACTCCAAGAGTTGCTAGTTTCTTACCCTCACGTCTGGCAACTGCAAAAGTGTCTTTGAAAGAAGAACTGTTCTTAACAACATCTTCACTGCCTCTAACAAACAGCAGGATTGTTGCAGCCAGTCCACAAAGAATAAGTGGCAGGTAGTAAACAGCTTGAACAGAGAATAAAGCAATAACACCAGCAGCTAATGAAGGACCAACAAATGAGCCTGCTCTAAACATTCCACCAAGAACAGAGAGTGCTCTTGCTCTAATCGCGATAGGAACATGCTCAGTCATCCAAGAGAGTCTTGCTAAACCAAAGACAGCAGACCCTGCTCCAACAATGAACACACCAGCACCGAGCATGAACAAGTTGGCAGCAAAAAGGCTCGGCAGTATTCCAATTGCTCCAGCAGCAGCTGCAACTATCATGGCTCTTCGTTCACCGAGGAAATCAATGAGTTTGGCCGCTGGAAGATCTGCTACCAGTCTTCCAATCATGAGTAAACCGGTGATCAGACCTGCGGTTGCCAGATCTGCTCCTAGTAAAAGTGCGGTGGCAGGGATGCTCGGAATGATTCCAAATTCAGCTGAAGAGAATAGGAAAGATGGCAGGTAAACAGGTAGCACTAACTTGCGTTTAGAGAACTCTGCACTTGAAGCCATTAGCCCATTATCGCCTAGGTCCCAAGCCGAAGGAGTATTGGCCTTGTCACGCCTAAACTAGAGAACATGTCTGACCTTGATCTCTCTGCTGAAATCAAGCAAATCCGTGAAATCTTCCTCACGATTGCTGAGGTTACCGACCTACCTAGGCTAGAAACCGAGATTGATCAGCTAGAGGAAGATGTTCAAGCCCCTAATCTTTGGGATGACCCAGATAAGGCTCAGAAGCTAACTAGTTCACTATCCAGAAAGCAAGCCCAGGTAAACAGAATTAACAGCATCGCTAGCCGTTTAGATGATCTTGAGGTTCTGATTGAACTGGCTAACAGTGAATCTGATAAGTCAGCAGCCACAGAGGCAACCAACGAACTCGAGGCACTTAGAATGCTTGTTGCTGAACAAGAAGTCGAAACCCTTCTCAATGGTGAATATGACTCAAGAGCTGCCATTATCACTATTCGTTCTGGTGCTGGTGGTGATGATGCTACTGACTTTGCCGAGATGCTCATGAGAATGTATTTGAGATATTCCGAGAAGCAGGGTTGGCCTGCTCAAGTTTTGGACATCTCACATGCCGAAGGTGCAGGCATCAAGTCAGCAACATTTGAGATTGATGCTCCTTACGCATACGGTCAACTATCTGTTGAAGCAGGAACTCATCGTCTTGTTCGCATGAGTCCATTCAATGCTGCAGGTAAGAGACAAACTAGCTTTGCAGCTGTTGAAGTTGTTCCACTTATCGAGCAGACAGATGTTATTGACATTCCAGAAAATGACATCAGGGTTGATGTCTTTAGATCATCTGGTCCTGGTGGTCAATCAGTGAACACAACAGACTCTGCTGTTCGTATTACTCACCTTCCAACAGGAACTGTGGTTTCTTGTCAGAACGAAAAATCCCAACTACAGAACAAAGCTTCAGCTATGAGAGTGTTGCAATCAAGACTTCTAGAAATCAGAAGAACAGAAGAAGAAGCAACAAAGAAGCAGCTAGCTGGAGATGCAACTGCTTCTTGGGGTGATCAAATGCGTTCCTATGTTTTAGCTCCCTATCAAATGGTGAAAGACCTTAGAACTAACTTTGAAGTGAATAACCCTGATGCTGTCTTTGATGGAGACCTATCTGGTTTCATTGCTGCAGGCATTAGATGGCGTAAAACAGGCACCATTTAGTAAAGACACACAGCCAATCAGAGCCCTGTAGGGCATTAGTCAATTTAGGCTAAAAACCTAATGATTTCTATTTCTCAAGTAACCAAGGCCTATCGGGGTGCCCCAAGGGCAGCGCTCGATAACGTATCTCTGGAAATAGATAAAGGGGAGTTCGTCTTCCTAGTTGGTTCCTCTGGTTCAGGTAAGTCATCTCTAATGAGAATGATCCTTAGAGAAGATATGCCAACTAGTGGCAGCATCCATGTTTTAGGGGAGAACCTAGTCGGCATACCTTCAAGAAGAGTCCCGCACTTCAGAAGAAAACTAGGCGTAGTCTTCCAAGACTTCAGATTGCTACCAAACAAGACAGCAGCTCAGAACGTAGCCTTCTCACTTGAAGTTATTGGTAAATCAGCGGGCTTCATTTCTGAAGCAGTGCCAGATGTTTTACGTCTTGTTGGATTAGAAGAAAAAGCAAACAGCCTGCCATCTGAACTAAGTGGTGGCGAACAGCAAAGAATCGCTCTAGCTCGAGCAATCGTAAATAAGCCAGCAATTCTTTTAGCCGATGAGCCAACAGGAAACCTCGACCCAGCAACAAGTGAAGGCATCATGGCTTTACTTGAGCGAATCAATCTTTCTGGAACAACCATTGTTATGGCAACCCACGATGTTGGCATCGTGGATAGAGGGCGTCGGCGAGTAATTGAACTAAGTCAAGGCAAGATCGTTAGAGATGAACGCAGTTCAGGTTATGGAATTGACCGATGAGATTTAGTTTTGTGTTTAGTGAAATGGGTATTGCCATCAGGCGTAACCTGAGCATGATTGTCTCAGTAATTTTGGTTACTTTTATATCTCTTACCTTCGTTGGAACTGCAGGGTTATTGCAGCAACAAATCGGTTCCATGAAAACTTACTGGTATGACAAAGCTCAGGTTGCTATCTACCTGTGCACCAAGACATCTCCTCAAGAGATTTGCCCTCAGGGCGAAGCAAGTAAAGATGTTCAAGGAACTATCACTGAAAGACTTGAGTCAGAAACCCTAGCCCCATACATCGAGCAGTATTACTTTGAGAATCATCAGCAGGCCTTTGAAACTTTCCAGAAAGAATTCAAAGACAACTCAGTTGCTAAATACGTTACCCCTGAACAACTAAACGAAACCTTCTGGGTGAACCTCAAAGACCCTAACCAAGCACCAATCATTATTGAAAGCTTCAACGGTCTAGCCGGGGTAGAAGAAGTTAAAGATCAAAGAACTTATCTAGATCAAATCTTCAGCATGCTAAACATCGCTAGCCTTGCAGCCATCTCTATTGCAGGTTTGATGCTCTTCTCAGCAGCTCTTTTGATTTCAACAACCATCAGGCTCTCGGCAGTTATGCGAAGACGTGAGATTGGCATCATGAGATTAGTTGGAGCAAGTAACTTCTACATCCAGCTACCTTTCATACTCGAAGGAGTAGTAGCAGGAGTAATCGGAAGCCTGCTCTCCGGAGCAGCCATCATCGGTATTGTCCAGTTCTTTGTTCAAGGCTTCCTAGCCACCCAGCTACCTTTCACAACCTTCGTTGGCCTAGGTGATGCCCTAGCCCTACTACCTGGCCTTGTCCTAGTAGGAGCAGGGCTAGCCGCAATAGCTGCTGCCACATCCATTAGAAGGTATTTGCGCGTTTAGAGTTAGACTGATTGGCTGTCTTGATATACAAGACATTAATGATCTATTCAGGAGAACATCGTGCCTAGAGAGCGTGGCGAGAAGGTAGTTGCCACTAATCGTAAAGCCCGACACGACTACGCAATTGAAGACGTGTTTGAGGCTGGCATTGTCCTAACCGGAACAGAAGTGAAGTCGCTAAGAGCAGGTCGAGCAAGCCTGGTTGATGGCTATGCGAGCATAGATAACGGTGAAGCCTGGCTTGAGAATGTTCACATCCCTGAATACTTCCAAGGCACTTGGAATAACCACAACACCAGAAGAAAGAGGAAACTCCTTCTTCACAGAACTGAGATCTATAAGCTCTCCGGCAAGATCAAAGAATCAGGTTTCACCCTGATTCCGCTATCCCTTTACTTCAAAGACGGCAGAGCCAAGGTTGAACTAGCTCTTGCCAAGGGTAAGCGTGAATATGACAAGCGTCAGACCCTAAAAGAGCAGCAGGACACCAGAGAAGCTGCCAGAGCAATGTCTACTAAAGGCAAAGACTGGTAATTGTTTGGGAATACGGGAATAAATACCTACTAGCTGTTGTTTCTATAACTAGATGGCTTTAGAGTTGTCTAGCCCGCAAGGGTAATTGGTAACTAAATATGGGGATGATCGGTTTCGACAAGGTATCTTGATGCGAAAAGAAGCGGGTCGTGAATGCAGCGTCAACACGTAAATGTCCGTTGCAAAATATAGGTGCTAAATCTAAAAGCACTGACTTCGCCCTAGCTGCTTAATAGCGCTAGCCCGAAGTCCGTTAGTCCAACATTAGATTTCGTGTTGGGTCCTAGCGTCATTTAGAAATCTAGCTGCGAAGTTGCGCCTTAGGGCTTCGCGGGACTTTTACTCAGGCTGGGCTAGTCGGTTTAGTCGCTTCGTGCAAAAACCGTAGCCGAGAAAATCATTAGTGAAGCTACACCCGTAGAAGAGTTCGTTTCGATGTCATGGACGGGGGTTCGATTCCCCCCATCTCCACCAATTAAGCATTAACCCCTAGAAATAGGGGTTTTTGCGTTTAACCGAACGGCAACAGTAAAATTCAAATAATTATTTCGTATCTCTGATAGGGGCAACTATGGATTTGAGCCTGGTGATTCTTCTTCTCGCCATTGCGGGATTATTTTTGTGTCTTCCACTTATTGGTAGGAAGTGGTCAGCAATCATTTCTTACATAGTCTTTGGATCATGGTTCGGGTTAGGAGCGGTTATCGGATTTGACCTGCTGAGCAGACCTTCCGCTGGTACCAGTCATCAATTCGGTGTTGTCTACGTTGTAATAGCAGGTATTGCAGCAGTGATGATCCTCTTGACTTATTTTGTCTATCGTTACCGCCAACGCAAGAGGGCTTCCCACGCTTCATAGAGAATATCCGCTGAATCCGTTGTCAGATTGACCTAGTCTGGGACATAAGCAATGTGTGAGCTCTATTTCCTTGTTTAGGGGAGTAAAGGATATAGAAAGGTGAATAGCGTGGATCAAGACAAGTTTGTGGCCACCTTTAGATCTCACCTTCAAGATATCTCTAAGTACCTAACTAGGAGAGTAGAGCTAAGCCAGGTAGAGGACTTGGCTAGCGAAATCTTTGAAATAGCTTGGCGTAAGCGTGAGAGTTGCCCTGAAGGCTTTGAACTACCTTGGCTCTACAAGATAGCAGGGTTTGTGGTCTCTAACCACAGAAAGAAGCTCTCGCGAAGAGCCATCACGGTTCCTTTGCTGGATCACGATAGGTCAGCCCCATCGGCTGAAGATGTTGCTTTGGATGGTTCAGCGGTGGCTCAGGCCTTTGATGAACTCTCAGCCAAGGACAGACAGGTGCTAGCACTTCTGGTATTTGAGCAGCTGAGCATCAAAGAGATAGCAGTTGTTCTGGGAACCACTGAGAACAACACCAGTCAGAGACTAAAAAGAGCACGAGAGAGACTTGCCAAGAATCTCAAGCAACAACTGTCAGAAACTAGCGATTAGGGACATAAACCAAGTATGAAGAACAAGTTTGAAGATGATGAGGTACTAGCTCAGTTGAGCAAGGCCGCTCGTAAGACCAAAGCTCCGAAGCTTGACGAGAGCATCATTCAATCTGCCATGTTGAGTAAGCCAAAGTTTGGCCCAAGAAAGTTCTTGACCCCTGCACTCATGTTCAACCTTGCCGGTGGAGCAGCTGTTCTTGCTGGAGTATTTGTCCTAACAGGTCCTCTTAGTCCAACTGCCCAAGAAATGGTTTCCAGTGGAACCATGGATCCATTTTCAAGGATGGAAGGCTCAGCGCTTCTGGTACAAGGTGACGTGAAGATTACTGAGGAAGATCTTTTGGCTCGTGATGGGGTGTCTTTGGCTGAGCATGGTTTGAGTGCTATCGGAAACTATGTTTCAAATAGCCCTGCCGAGTATGTTGATGAGATCTGGACAGGTCAAGGCGGCACTGAAACCGGTAACCTGTGGGTTTTTGTCGTCACAGATGCTGTTTACATTGCTAATGATGAGAACTCTGTTCCTCTGAGTTCTTTCCTTACTAGCGAGAAGCTGGGCTCTGCTATCGGAGAAGATAGTTCACTTGGATATGGCGAACAGCTAGCATCAAGCTCGGATGCCGACGGTATCAGACTTCTTGTCCAAGGCGATAACAATATTCTTTACCCACTAGTCGTTCCAGTGAACGAAGAGCCAGGCAGTTTGTATTCAGAACTCCTAGGCAAAATTGTGAGCGATAAATTCACTAAGGTTCCTACCTTTTAGCCTTCACGCTTCCTAATTTGGTCCCAGCTGACCACTAGCATCTAGGTATGTCTAATTTCACAGATAGATCTTCCTCTGCTCTTTTAGTTGTTGACGTGCAGGTTGGGGTGATGAATGATGCTTATGAGCGTGATTCAAAGATTGCCAACATGCGCCTTGCAGTTGATAAAGCGAGAGCTGCTTCCGTGCCAATAGTTTGGATCCAACACTCTGATGAGGAGTTGGTCCTAGAAAGCCCTGACTGGCAAATAGTTCCTGAACTTGAACCACTTCCAGGTGAGTCTCTAGTTAGAAAAACATTTAGATCTTCTTTCGAAGAAACAAATCTTGAAGAGGTTCTAAGTGGTTTAGGTGTTGCACATCTATATGTATGTGGAGCAGAGACCAATAACTGCATTAGGCATACCTGTCACGCAGCTCTAGAGAGGGGATATGACCTGACTCTGATTGCTGATGCCCACACCACTACAGGCTTTGAGTGGGATGGCTACATCGTTGATGCAGCAAGGGTTATTGATGAGCAAAACACAAACTTTATGGGCTATTCTCTGCCAGGAAGAGAATCTAGAGCGGTTTCTGTTACCGAACTTTCCTTATAGTTCCCAATACACTGAATCAGAACACTATGAAAGGTGAAACAAATGGCTAAAGCCGAAAAGAAAGCTGCCAAGGCAGCAGGAAAAATAAGTGAAAAGGGTCTAACTAGATACAACCTAGTTGCAGGTCTATTGCACTTGTTCTCCGCAATCTCCCTAACTGCAATTCTTGTGCAGGTAGAAGTGCAGGGTTACTTCCCTGTAACAGCCACTTGGATGGATGGCCCTCCGGGATTCAAGCCAGGTCAAACATTTACTCAGGGTGGTCAGACATTCACCTTCCCAGAGCCAAAGACTGTTGAACTGTTCACAATCAACCTAGGTGGAGCAATTATTGCTTTCCTATTGCTATCAGCGATCTTCCATTTCCTGATCATTTCTCCATGGTTCAAGAAGCGTTACTTCGCAGGTCTTGCAAACACTCACAACTACTTCCGTTGGACTGAGTACTCACTTTCTTCTTCAATCATGATTACTTCAATCATGTTGCTGAACGGTTTCACTGACTTCGCAGGTCTTATCGCAGTATTCGCTGTGAACGCAAGCATGATTTTGTTCGGTGCTCTTCAGGAGAAGTACGAGAAGCCAGGTAACGGTAAGGGTCTTCCATTCATCATGGGTTGTATGACCGGTGTTGTTCCTTGGATCATCATCTTTATCTCAGTCTTCCGCCCAGGTTACGAAGGCGCTAACGAGATTCCGGGCTTCGTCTATGGAATCATCGTCACCATCTTCATTGCCTTCAACACATTTGCTATCAACCAGGCTCTGCAGTACAAGCAGGTTGGAAAGTGGAAAGACTACCTATTCGGTGAGCGTGTCTACATCACACTTAGCTTCGTAGCGAAGTCTCTTCTTGCTTGGCAGGTATTCTCAGGAGCTATCATTCCTGCACTAACTGCTCAGTAATACAAAGTATTAACTGTTGGCGGTCGCTTATGCGGCCGCCAACACTTATTTAAGTCCTAGCCTGCGCTCAATTGATGGCCTTATATGTTTGACTCAGGGTTCGCCACAGTCGTGGCATTTTTATTGAAAGGCACCAATGGACATCTTCATCACAATCGCTGCTCTGGCAGCTTCCCTATACGTCGCTTACGCATTTGTAAAAGCAGGCGTTGACAAACTTCGCACATCAGATGCTGCTCTACTAGCTAGAGGCTGGGGATGGGTTGAGAAGTTCCCTAAGGGATCAACTAAGTTCATTGGTCTAGCAGAGCTTCTAGGTGGCCTTGGAGTTATCTTGGCACCGGTTGCAGTAACAGTATTCAACTTTGACTGGGCTAAGCCACTTGGTATTGCTGCAGGCGCTGGTCTTGTTCTAGTAATGGTGCTAGCGAACCTAACTCACATTGTTCGCAAGGAATTCAAGTACACATACAAGTCAGGTCTAATGCTGCTTGCTACAACTATCGTTGCAACAGCTCTACTAGCTATTTACCCGACAGCCTAAACTTTCCTGCCAACACCAGCTCTGGTTGCTGCCCTCTTAAGGGTAGCGATCAGGGCTGTGCCAGTTAACAGGATTAGTACTGAGGTAGTGATTGCTCTGCCGGTATCCCAAACAAGTCCACCTGTCACAATCTCGTATTGCAGGAATCTGGTCAAGTTACTCACCAGCGGATCTCCAGCTACGTAGCTAATCTGTGTTCCAGTTCCTGCGAGGTATGGCCAGTTCCATAGAGTCATCAAAGCGCCATAGCCAAATGCAGCTATCACTGCATAGATAACGAGGTAGGTCTTGGTAAGCCAAAATCTCTTCACATGAGGAATAAGTCCGGCACCTAAACCAACAAGAGCAGCAGCCATCATTTGGAAAGGCAGCCAAGGACCAACCCCTCCGGTGATTAGAGCGGATACAAATATGGAACCTGCACCAAGAATGAAACCAAAGCCACTGCCAAAGACATAAGCACCCAAGATGATTAGGAAGAAGGAAGTTTCAATACCTGCAGTTCCAGCCCCCAATAATCTGATCACAGCATTCAGAGCAACTAAGACTCCAAGCAGAGCTAACTGCTTGGAACCAATGTCACCGGTTGCAAACTCAACCAAGATGAGCAGCAAGATTAGCGGCATCAAAACAATAAAGACGCTTTGAGCCAATTGAGTTTCACTGGTGGTGCTTTGAGCAATCAATAACGGCCAGGCAAACATTAGCAGGCTGCCAAATCCAGCCAATGTGATACTAAGTCTTGAAATCAGTATCTTCATAGCTTCACCTGCTCAAGACTTATAAGCCCTGGCTCTTGGGTAATCTCAGCAAGCTGTGATGCAAATGTTTTTCCAAACTCAAGAACTGCTAGAGGAGAGTCATCAATAATCATTGAGCCTTGTTCAAGAACTAATACTCGGTCAGAGACCATGGCAACAAACTCAATGTCATGAGTTGCAATAAGAACAGACCTATCTTCTGATCTAATGCTGTTTAGTTGTTTAGCAAGAGCATGTTTGGCTGAGTAATCCAAACCTCTGGTTGGTTCATCAAGAACAACAATCTTTGCTTGCTTGACTAGTTGTATTGCTAGAACAAGAGAGAGCTGCTGACCGGCAGAGAGATCTCTTGGGTGGATAGATGTGTCGATACGACCAGCAAGATCTCTAAACAGTTTTGCTGTGCTACCAGACTGGACGTTAGCAAATCGATCTGATTCCTCTAACTCAGCACTGAGGGTTGGCAGGAAGAGGAGGTCAGCGGCACGCTGGGGGACCATGGTGAGAACTTCAAGTCTTTCGTTAGAACCTAGTTCTGCGGTGTCTCCCTTGAAGGAGGTAACACTTCCTTTGGTTCTAGTTCCCGATCCTTGAAGTGCCCAGCAAAGAGTTGTCTTACCAGAACCGTTTTCACCCATCAGGGCAGTTATCTGATTTCCATAGAGGCTAAACGAAGTTGGTCGAATCGCTTGAACAGCACCAAAACTAACTTCCAAGTTCTCTATCTTGAGAACCTCTGCTTTTGGTGCAAAGAAGGTTTTCTGCACAAAAGAAGTAGCGCTCTTGTTCCACAATTCAGAGGCATCACTGACTGACACTGGCAGTGGTCTCCAGCCAAGCTTGAGACCCAGTTCAATAATCGGGGGAGCGAACCTAGAGTCATTGAACTGTGTTGTTGGAGCACCTTTAGTTACGCTGCCATCACCGTGAACTACAAGAACTGAATCCACTTCAGCTATTACTCGAGAGATTCTGTGTTCGGCAAGCAGAACTGTTACCCCTTGCTCAGCACTTAGTTTCTTGAGAATTCTTAGAACTTCAGCGGCACCGTCAAGATCTAGTGCTGAAGTTGGTTCGTCAAGTAAAAGTATTTTTTGACCAGCAACAAGCGCTGAAGCAATGGCTACTCTTTGCTGCTGCCCACCGGAGAGAGTTGCCAGTGGTCTGTCTAGAAGTTCAGAGATCTCTAAGATTTCAGAAATGTTTTCAACAGACGTTCTAATCTGTTCGATTGGCAGGCCCAGTTGTTCAGCGCAGTAAACAATCTCATCAATTACTGTGTCGCCAACAAAAGCGTTCTCTGGTTGTTGGTTAACAAAGCCAACCAGGGAAGCAAACTCGTGAGGTTCTGAACCAATAAAGTCCAAACCGTTTATCTTTAGTTCACCAGTGATGACTCCACCCGTGAAACTAGGAGCTAGGCCATTGAGCGCCTTGAGGAATGTCGATTTACCTGAACCAGTTGGGCCACACACTAAAACAAATTCACCTGCACCAATAGCTAGGTTCACGTTGTTTAGCTGTGGGGTTTCAGAAACTTTAGAGCCATCAGATTTGAGATAGCTAAAGGTGAGGTCTTTGAGTTCAATCATCTAGCGAACACCCCACTAAAAGCCAGTAATACAAGCGTTAGTGCTGCAACTAGAAGAACTAGGTCGCCTATACGCCAAGGCTCTTTACGGTATCTAGTAATCGTTGCTCGAGCTGAAGAGAGTTTGACTGATAGGGCAGCTGTGATGATTCCAACTACCAGCAGAGTCAATGGGAATCCTTGATCTTGAGGAGAGAACAAGAGCAGAGCCGAGCCTGTGATGATCAGGCAGATGGCCGCAAAAGCCAACAGCCTTGCACCAACCGTTTGCAGATAGGTTCTGTTACCTTTGCGACCAAAGCCTCTTGCAGACATGCTTGCAGCTAGTCCCATGGACTGATCTATGGTGTCTTCAAGAACTGGAATAACAATTCCAGCCATGGCTTTGATTCCCTTTGACTGGCCTCTAAGCGATCTTGCTCTTCTTACTCTGCCGAGGCTGGCGATGAGTTGCGGGGCTAAGTTAATCGCAATAGATATTGCTGTTGCGATTTCGTAGAGTGCACCAGGAGTTGATTTCAACAGTTTTCTTGGATTAGCCAACGAGTTGGCCATTCCAATAGCCAAAATGATGGCAGCTAATCTAAAGCCGTCTACTAGAGCAAAGCTGAAGGCCTCTTGAGAAATAGGGCCAAACAGTCTCAATGAATTACCAAACCCAAGATTTAGATCTATTGAAGGTAGCAGTAGAAAAGCGTCTTTGGTTGATGTGCCTAAATTGAAGATGATTCGAAACAGAACTCGAAGGGCAACAACGATTGCCGCTAGTTTGATGTAAAAGCCAATTGACTGAGCCCAAGGTGAATCATCACGGCAAAGCCTGATAGTTAAAAGTGAGCTAACGCAGATTGCAATCAGAATAAATACATTGCTGGAGAGTGATGCTGCAACAGCCAGGCTAATTCCAGCTAGCCACCAAGAAAGTGGATTAGTTTTATTTGCAGATAAAATATGAGCTGCTCTAGTTACTGCAGTCATAGGTTCTTGGTGCTACACGCGGGGGAGTTTCAACAGGTTCGCCCGGCAATAGAAAACGCCAACCTTCGCTGACACCGCACTTGGTTTTATGAGTGGATGCGCCTATTGGGCTGTATTTCCAAGAGCCATCTTGTTCACTTAGGAAATAGGCCCAACTGCCATTTTTAGTGCCAGGGGTGTCGATGCATTTTTCCTGTTCTTCACTAGGGAAGTTTTCAATTCTGCAGACAAAACCAACCGGATACTTTTGCGTTCCTGATAGCTCAATTGATGCTGCTTCGAAAAGATCCCATGAGTAACCTTCAAAGTTTTGAATGCACTTCTCAATTAGCTCTTGAGACTGTCCAGTTCCAAAGTCAATGATCAAACTGGTTCCAACATCCAGACATTGACCACTAGTCACAGTGGGTAAGACTTCGTCCCCGTCGCCATTAGTTTGCTGTTGATTAACAACAAAGCCAATGGCGACGAGTGTGACTAGCCCAATGAGGCTAAATCTGACGAAAGATCTCATGATTTTTGTTTAGCCGTTGCGTCCAGCTTCAACTTTGTCCATCACATCAACAAATGTGACTCTCGAAAGAGGAAGTAACGACTGAACAGTTGTGAAGACATCGCTCGCTTCTCCACTATATGGAGATGGAATACCGGAGTCTTCTTGGCTGACTCTGGCCGCAAGCCAAGCTTCTGGTTTGGTTGAGTCTTGATTAGTTGAAATCAAGGCCATTATTCCAAAAGATGTTCCAGCAATGTCTACGTTTTCCCAGGCTTCAAAGTGATCGTCATCAATCAGATTCTTTAACAACCAATTTCTAGACTTTTCAATCGAGAACTGCTTAGCTGTTTCATCTTCTTCTGTTCCGATACCAAGACTTGCTTGGATAGCCATGAGAGACATAGAAGTCACATCGGCTGACTCAGAGCTTGTGGTGTCACCCTTGGTGTATTTGTAACCACCTGAAATCTCAGCGTTGTTAATCATCTTTAGAGCGACCTGGTTGGCAAGATCATTCTTTTCGCTGGCTAGAAGCGCGAAGAGAACGTAAGCGTAGGAATAGTTGTTGGTGTCTTTCACCGTTCCATCTGCTGCGATTGCATCCTTCATGATTTGAAGTTGAGCAACAACTGATGGGTCTTCTGAGAAACCAGCAACATATGAAGTGAATACATAGTGAGCCTTTAGCCCAGTAGAAGTAAGCAGTTCAGTGTTGGATTTAGCCCAGTTGATTGCGTTCCCTAGGTCAGCTTCGCCATAGCCAAGAGTGCTCAAACTAGTGATTCCCTCCAGAGTTAGGCCCATGTCGGCCTTGCCATCTTCGAATGGGTCTAGGAACTGACCACCCTGGAAGGCATTTAGGACGAATTTGCTTGTCTCAGGGTTCTTATCCAGAACTTGAGGCGCAGGGCTTGAGCAGCCGGTTAGAGCTACTGATATAGAGGTAATTGCTGCTATAAATAGTGCGAAACGGCGCACTTCCTTTGTTTTTGTTGACATCGCAACCCTTTCGGTGTGTGCGATCCTTGTGCGATAGACGGGTAAAAGGTACTTACCCGACTCCACCCGTAGACCACGACGGTTTGTTTTGGAGTCATTGATTTAGGCAGGCATTCCGACTCATCGGGCCTAAACCCCTTATAAACACTGGGTTTAGCCGATTTACGGTTGCGGGTCAGCACTGGGTTTTCACCAGTTTTCCCTGCAAAAAGCAACTTAGCTCGGTTGAGCGTTCCATAACACTAGCACCGAGTTTCCTGATAGGGGCGAACAACGCCAAATGGCTCAAAAAACCTCCAGAATCCTTTGGTTTCAGTTAGGTAAAGAAATGTAACGATTTGACAGAAAAGTATATGTTGGGTGTGTTTTTAGTTATAAAGTTTCATTACCCAAGGAACTTGTGGGCTGAGAGCAATTTTGGCGTACCTGTACCTAAATTAATAAGGAGAAACAATGAAGAAAAACCTGGTCAAGGGCGTAGCCCTAGTCGCAGTTTCTATTCTTGGAGTAACAGGCCTTAGCCTCTCTCCAGCGAATGCAACTGCTGCTAACAAGACCGTGATTGCCCAGTCGGGTAACACACTTTCAGGTCTTAACAGCTCAGTTAACGGAAAGAACCTTGTTACTAACGTAGAAGTAACTGCTCCGACAGGTGCAGGTTTCACTTACTACAACAACAAGACTCAGCTAATCCGTAACACAGCTTTTGGTACCTTCAAGATCACCCAGAACACTTGTGCGACAAACCAAGCGTTCGGATGTTTCAAGGTTACCTACACAATCAAGAAGGGTTTGAAGTACTCTGACGGAACTCTAATTACCGGTCAGGACCTACTTCTAAGTCACGCAGTCTCAAGCACCGATTACTCAATCAAAGCTGGACTAGGTGACCCTAACTCTGACGCTGGTTCAAAGTTTGACTCACTAGGTTTCGGTGGCGCATACGACGAAAACACTCGTGCAACCTCAATGACCCTAAGTGATGACAACTACTCAGTTACCTTGAGCTACGAAAAGTTCATGCCAGACTGGCAGATCATGGGCCCTGGTCCAGGTACTGTTCACGCTCTAGTAGCTCTTGCAAAGGGTAAGAAATCTCTTCAGAGTGCTCGTACAAACGCTTCTTACAAGGCAGCATTCGAAGAGGCTTACTACGGTGCCATCGAAACTCTTCCTCCAACAGATGACGAAGACTACGAAGCCGCGCTAGATGACAGAACTGCAGCTCGTTCACTAATGTCAAAGATGGCAGTGAAGTGGTCTACAGCTTGGAACATCACAACAGTGACTTCAAGCACAAACCCACTATTGCTTATCTCTAATGGTGGATTCAAGATCACTTCATGTGGAGCTTCTTCTTGTACTTTGGACAGAAACCCACTAGCTTCTGTCGGTGGATCACCAAAGAAGACTGGAAACATGGAAAGACTGATCTTCAAGTTCCCTGCTACAGGTACTACCTTCAACCCGAACCTAGTTGGCCAGGCCATCAAGAACGGTGAAGTAGACCTATTCTCAGGTGAAGCAACTGCTGCTTTCTGGTCAACCGTAAATGGTGACCCAGACATCACTGCTTCAAGAACATCAGTTCTTCTATACGAGCACTTCGACATCCGTTCAGGTGACGCTAACAATAAGAACGAAACTGTTAACTCAGATGGAAACTGTGCTGCACCGTACGACGGTCCGTTCAAGGGTTCAACCCAGCGAGCTAAGGATCTTCGTAAGGCGATGATGCTAGTTGTTCCTCGTCAGACAATTGCCAACACATACATTGGTAAGGTCTTCGACCCAGGATTCACTGGTAACTCACCGATGCTAAACAGCTCATTCTCGCTAACAACTGAAGGTGACTACTCTAAGGTTGTTGCTGGTTCAAGCTCATACGTAAACGACTTCACTAAGGACCAGGCCACTAGAAACGCAATGGCTCTTGCTCTTATGAAGAAGTACTACCCGAGTGCAGGTCCAGGCTCTGACAGCATTAGCGTCAAGATGCTTACAAGCACTGCAGCTCGTCGTGTTGACATCGCTCTTCAGATCCAGCTACAGGCAGACAAGGTTGGTATCAAGCTAACTAACACTGCATCAACTGGTTGGTCAGGTCTGATTAACTGTAACAACTACGACGTGATGACATTCGCGTGGTCAAAGTCATCAATCTCTCAGACTGGTTACTACCCACAGTATGCAAGCGATGGTTCTAACAACCGTGCAGGTTGGAACGACCCAGCACTAGACACACTGCTAAGAAAGTTCGAAGACTCTCTAAGCGCGACTCAGCTGATCTCAGCTAAAATCGCTGCTGAGAGACAGCTGTGGTCAAACTACTGGACACTACAGGAATACCAGTGGCCAGGTGTGGCAGCGTGGAACAAGGACGTGAAGAATGTTCTTCCGGCCCCACTGAACCCAAACACCACATGGAACTACTGGCAGCTTGGTTACTAATTCATAACTCTTTAGTTATGGTTTAGAAACCGAAAGCCTAATCTTGGCGGTACTCCGAAAGGGGTGCCGCCAAGATTCTTTTTAACTGGGAATTTTGAACTCAGTTGCCGACGGTCAAGTTTAATTTTTAGTAAACTACTAGTAGGAACTATTGCCTGAAAGAAAAAATAGAACGGACAGCAATTGCTAGCTTTTATTGGTCGAAGAATTTCTCTTGCTCTTTTAATTTTGTTTGGGTCCACGTATCTGACCTACCAGTTGGCAGCTTACTCAGGAGATCCTCTCGCGGGTGTGCGTGAATCCACGGACCCTAACAAGGAAGTAATCATTCGAGAGCTAACTCGTACACTTCAGTTAGATGTCCCACCACCTGCTCGTTACTTCTTGTGGTTGCAAAAGGCTCTTGGTCTTGCCACAGGTACGCCAGATTTTGGAAACACAGTTCTACTTAGATTCCCTGTAATCGATCAAATTGGAGCTGCGATTCCAATTACTATTCGTTTGCTTCTTATCTCAACAATTCTTGCGATTGTTCTAGGAATTACATTCGGTGTTCTAAGCGCGATTCGTCAGTATTCACGTCTTGACTACTCACTTACTTTCCTTTCCTTCCTGCTCTTCTCTCTCCCGATTTTCTGGGTAGCGGTTTTGCTAAAGGAATTCATGGCAATTCAGTTCAACGACTTCCTTGCCCGACCTTCGATAGACCTGGTCAGCAATCTTGTTATAGCCACATTGTTGGCGGTGATTATTACGGGCTTCGTCAGTGGAACTAGAAAACGAGTGCTAATCACCTTCGGTGTTTCATTCTCAACTGTGTTCTTGATTTTCTTTGCAGCCGGTGCAACCGAATGGTTCCGTTACCCAAGCCTAGGTATCTTTGGAATCACCTTGCTGGGTGCTTCTTGTGCTGTTGGATTTACTCACGTGTTCACAGGTCTTGCAAACAAGAAGGCTCTAGGCGCAGGTCTAACATCGGTTGCTCTTGGTGCGGCTGTTTACTACCCATTCGGCGCACTCGCTGGGCCTGGTACAAACTACCCACTCATGCTCGCTATGGCAATCTTGATGCTTTCATCTAGCTACTTTGTCGGTTACTTCTTCACAAAGATCGATAAGGGTCCTGTGATTCGAGTTTCTATGTTGTCTGCGTTCTTCGTGGGTCTGTTCACCGTTCTAGACAAGCTGATGCAGACATGGGACAAATATTATGAGCTGTCCAACGGTCGTCCTATTGAGACCATGGGTTCTTACAACATCACGTTGAAGTCAAACGACTTCTGGATTGTAAACCTTGACCTTCTGACTCACCTAATCTTGCCTACAACAGCGCTGACTCTGATTTCATTCGCTGGTTACCTTCGTTACTCAAGAGCTTCAGTTCTTGAAGTTCTGAGTATGGATTACATCCGAACAGCTCGTGCAAAGGGTATGCCTGAGCGTGAAGTTATTCTGCGTCACGCACTGAGAAACGCGATGATTCCTCTAACTACTTTGATTGCCTTCGATATCGCAGGTCTTCTTGGTGGAGCGATTATCACGGAAGCCGTATTCGGTTGGCGTGGTATGGGAAGCCTTGCAAACGAGGCGATCGTAACTCAAGACCTAAACCTACTGATGGGAACTTTCAGCATCACAGCGTTCCTAGCGGTAATGGCGACTCTTGCAGCCGACCTAATTTACTCAACCCTTGATCCTCGTATCAGAATTAGAAAGTAGAGAATCTGATGGCAACTAATTTCCGTAAAAAGAAAAACACCGCTCCAGTAATGGAAGGCGGCGAGACCGGAAGCGAAAACATTGAGGTTGTTGGTCTAAGCCAAGGTCAGATCATTAGGAAGAGATTCTTCCAGCACAAGCCTGCTATTGCAGGTCTGGTATTCATGATCTTCTTTACAATCTTTGTTTACTCTGCCGCTGGTATTCACCTTGGTACTGAAGCTAACAAGATCAGCATCCCAGGCTGGTGGAAGTACTCACACGAAGACATCCTTCCTCAAGGAAGTTGTGCTGATGGATGTCCAAGTGCTGATCACCCAATGGGTCAGCTACCAAATGGTAGAGACTACTTCTCACTGGTTATGAGAGGTTCTGAAATCTCTCTAATGATCATGGTTGTTATCGGAGGTCTAGCTGGACTTATCGGAACTGTTATGGGTTCTGTTTCAGGATTCTTCGGCGGAATCATTGACGCTGTTATGATGCGTTTCACAGACTTCATCATCACAGTTCCAGTAATTCTTATTGGTGCGGTTATCGGTTACAACGTTGGAAACTTCGGTGTATTGCCGCTGGCTGTGTTCCTAGGTTTGTTCTCGTGGACGGGTCTCACCCGATTGGTTCGTGGAGAGTTCCTAACCCTTCGTGAAAGAGAGTTCGTTGATGCAGCTCGTGTTGCAGGTGCATCTAACCGAAGAATCATCTTCAAGCACATCCTGCCTAACTCTGTCGGTGTAATCATCGTTTCAACCACTTTGCTTCTTTCAAGCTCGATCCTGATTGAAACGGGTCTGTCGTTCTTGGGCTTCGGTGTTCAGCCGCCGGATGTGTCTCTTGGACGTTTGATTAGCGATTACCAGGGTGAGTTTATTTACGCACCATGGTTGTTCTGGTGGCCAGGTGTAATCATTATCGCGATTGCCTTGAGCATCAACTTCATTGGTGATGGTCTTCGCGATGCGTTCGACCCACGTCAGGCTAGAAGAATCAACCGTAAAGATTTCTTAGCTAAGTCCAGCACTCGCGACGCAGTAAACAAGCGCAAGTAATAAAGGAAAGAATCATTGACTAAGGGTAAAGAGCAGAACAGCTACGCTGCTCAGGCACACCGCGATGGCCAACCAGTTCAACTGTTTGACCAGGTGATCGCTAGCCGTACCCTTTTGGATGGCTTCTTGACTGTGCTTGTTAGCAAGGATGAGAGCAACGCCGGATTCGGATTTAGGGGAGTCGCTGGGAGCGATTACCTTTCTGGCTTCCAGTCCGGTACCTCTGTAATCAGTGTTGTGGAATCTTCTGGTAATGAATCTGTTAGCAGCTGGTGCTGCCCAAGCGGAGTATCTGGATTCCTTGACCAAGACGGTGAAAGAGTATTTGGTGACGAAATCATCAGCTCTAAGCCAACCGACTTTGACGGTGCGGAATGGATTATGAATCTCAATTCCGGTAGTGGTGAAAACAACCTTTGGGTGAACGATGAAAACCCAGAAAATCGCAACAACAGCAAGGCTGTTGATGAGGGTGATGTTTCCTTCACTGACCATGCCTGCTGCATAAAAGGATCCAGCAGCAAGTCCAAGGATGGTAACTACCAAAGCAAGGTAAGCCCAGTTAGTTCTAGGGCGATAAACATATTTGTCAGGCATGATGGCCAGACTACAACAAGCAACACCAAAGTTTCAAAAGAAGCAGTCACTAAGGAAGGTATTTAATCTAATGGCAACTAAAGATCCGATTCTAAAAGTCGAGAACTTCAATGTTGAGTTCTGGGTTGAGGGTGTCTGGTATCCAGCAGCTATCGACATGAACTTCGAGGTTGCAGCCGGTGAGGTGCTTGCCATTGTGGGTGAGTCAGGTTCTGGTAAGTCAACCACAGCTATGGGTTTGATGGGTCTTCTTGCCCCTAACGCTCGATCTTCAGGTAGCGTTCTGGTCAAGGGTGTGGAGATGCTGAACCAGCCTTTGCATTTACTGCGCAAGTTCAGAGGTAAGGAAGTTGCTTACATCTTCCAGGAGCCAATGACTGCTCTAAACCCTGTCTACACAGTTGGATTCCAGATCGTTGAGGTTCTTCGTAACCACTTTGAACTGGGACCTAGCGAGGCTAAAGAACGAGCCATTGAACTACTTACCATGGTAGAAATACCAGATCCAGAGAAGTCATTCGACAAGTATCCACACCAGCTTTCAGGTGGTCAGCGTCAACGTGCAATGATTGCACAGTCTTTGGCTTGTGACCCATCACTCTTGATCGCAGATGAGCCGACAACTGCACTTGACGTAACTGTTCAAGCTGAAATTCTTGACCTAATGCGTAACCTAAAGGACAAGTTGAACTCAGCTGTTCTTTTGATTACTCACGACATGGGTGTTGTTGCAGACCTTAGCGACCGAATCCTTGTTATGAAGGATGGCCTAACAGTTGAAGAGAACACCTCAGATATCATCTTCAACAAGCCAAAGCACCCATACACACAGTCACTACTTGCTGCTGTGCCAAAGCTTGGTTCAATCAAGGTTCGTACCCTTGCTCCTGAGGCAACTAAAGCTCAGCCAGTTCTTGAAATCAAGGACCTTGTAATTGAGTATCCAAAGCGTGGACGCATCCCTGCATTCCGTGCTGTTGATGGTGTTTCATTCTCTATCCAGCCAGGTGAAATCCTAGGTCTAGTAGGAGAGTCAGGATCAGGTAAGACAACAGTTGGTCGTGCAGCTATCGGTCTATTGCCGGTTCACTCAGGTTCGATTGAGATCCTTGGTAATGACATTGCCGGTAAGAAAATGAGAGAGCTGAAGGTTATTCGTCGCGACACAGGAATTGTGTTCCAGGACCCTTCTTCATCTCTAAACCCTCGTCTGCCAATCGGTGAGAGCATCGGTGAGCCTCTGCTACTTGCTGGTGAAGCAAGCGGTGAAGAACTAAACAACCGTGTTGAAGAGCTTCTGGACTCTGTTGAACTTCCTCGTTCATACCGTAACCGTTACCCTCACGAGCTATCTGGTGGACAGAAGCAGCGTGTAGGTATTGCTCGTGCTCTAGCGCTATCTCCAAAGCTTTTGATTGCTGATGAGCCAACCTCTGCTCTTGACGTATCAGTGCAGGCTAGATTCCTAGAACTACTGACTGAACTTCAGGACCGCCTAAAGTTTGCTTGTTTGTTCATTACTCACGATATTGGTGTGGTTGATATCTTGGCTCACCGTATTGCTGTTATGCAGTACGGAAAGCTTGTTGAAGTTGGTCCTCGTGACCAGGTTCTAAACAAGCCAACCGAGCTATACACCAAGAGCCTGCTGGCAGCTGTGCCTGTTCCAGATCCTAAGGAACAGAAGAAGCGTCGTGAGGCTAGAGCAAAGCTTTTGGCTTCAATCGGAGAGTAAAACTCACCTAATCACCCTCTTATGTGGGCAGAAAGAACCTTTTGTTCCTGATAGTCAATATCAGGAGTAGGGTTTCAACATGGCTTCAAAGAAGCCGAAACCTACATTAGGAGTAAAGATTATGAAGTTCAAACGCACATCAATGGTCGTTGCAGCAGTTGCTGCAGTGACCACAGCATTGAGTGGTTGTGCAACCGGGGCTAGCGATGTTGTCGCTGGTTCGACCATTTCAGTAGCTTGGAACCAATCGTTCTACTCAGCAAACAGCTCAACCAGCAATGGTAACGCTACTGCTAACGCGAACATTCTGTACCTAGCTAACTCAGGATTCAACTACTACGATTCAGAGCCAAAGCTCATCAAGAACGAGCAGTTCGGAACCTACGAAAAGGTTTCAGACAGCCCACTAACAATCAAGTACACAGTCAAGTCTGGTGTTACTTGGTCAGATGACACTGCAGTTGATGCAGCGGACATGATGCTTGCTTGGGCGGCCAACAGCTGTAACTTCAACAACGTTGAGCCAACCTATGACGAGAACACTGGTGAAATCACAAACCAAGATGAACTAGCTGCCGGAGTATTCTTCGACTCAGTTGCATGTGGTGGAGATCTATCACAAATTACCGAGACCCCAACTATCAGCGATGACGGTCGTTCATTGACACTTGTCTATGACAAGCCAGTTGTTGACTGGGAGTTGAACTTTGGTATTGGTGTATCTGCTCACGTAACTGTTCAGCAGGCATTCAAGGATGAGGCTCTAAGTGCTGCTGATGCAAAGAAGAAGTTGCTTGATGCTATTGCTGCTAATGATTCTGCAGTTCTAGCTCCTATCGCAACTGCTTGGAGCACAGCTTACGACTTCATGGACATGCCTGAAGACACCTCACTATTGGTATCTAACGGTGCTTATGTTGTGACTGATCTAGTGAAGGACCAGTACGTAACTCTTACTGCACGTAAGGGATACAGCTGGGGTCCATCACCAAAGATTGAGAAGATCACAGTTCGTATCATTGCCGATCCTCTAGCAGCTGTAACAGCTCTTGCTAACGGTGAAGTAGATATCATCTCTCCTCAAGCAACTGCGGACATCGTTACTGCACTAGAGGCGTCAGATGTTACTAGCAAGGGAATTACTTTTGCAAGCACACCTGACTCAACCTACGAGCACGTTGACCTAACCTTCAACAACAAGGGTCCATTCGATGCTGCAACATATGGTGGCGACGAAGCTAAGGCTCTAGCGGTTAGACAGGCGTTCTTGAAGACTATTCCTCGTCAGGACATCGTTGACAAGCTAATCAAGCCAATCAACGCCAACGCTAACGTTGTTGATTCACAGACAACTTTGCCTGGTGCTGCTGGTTACGACGACATTGTTGCAGCTAACGGCGCATCTGAGTATGCAGCTGTTGACATTGAAGGCGCGAAGGCTCTTCTGGCTAAGGCTGGAGTTAGCAAGGTTGATGTGAAGTGGCTATACGGATGTTCAAACACTCGTAGAGCAAACACCTTCGCTCTAATCCAGGAATCAGCAAAGAAGGCTGGCTTCAACGTAATCAACAAGTGTGACGAGAACTGGGGATCACTACTAGGTTCTGGTACTTACGACGCAGTTGAGTTTGCGTGGCAGATGACCAGCCTTGGAGTATCAGGTTCAATTTCTACTTTCCAGACTGGAAACGGAAACAACCTAAACGGTTACTCAAACGCAAAGGTTGACGCAGCTTATGAGTCAATCCAGACCGAAATGGATCCTGCGAAGCAGATTGCTCTAAAGCTTGATGCTGAAAAGGAACTATGGGCTGATGCATATGGTGTAACCATCTTCCAGTTCCCAGGCATCACTGCTTGGAACACAAACAAGGTTGATGGCGTTGTGCCTGCTCCACTATCTCCGATGTTCTTCTGGAACTTCTGGGAGTGGACTGCTAAGGGAAATGCTGTTCAAGGCTAGTTACTAGCTGAAGCACTGCAAGGTGGGAAGAAATCAAATGGTTTCTTCCCACCTTGACCCTCCCTAAAGAATAGACAGATCTAAATGAACACCTTTCTAAGTTTTATCCTCAAACGCTTAGGCGTAACACTTTTGGTACTGTTCGCAGCTACCTACTTTATGTATGTGCTAACCGCATACTCAGGAGATCCCCTAGAGGATCTAAGAACCTCGACTGCTAGAAACAAAGAAGAGTTGATTGCTCGTCGAGTTGAACTTCTAAATTTGGATGTGAACCCCTTCCTCAGATACTTCATCTGGCTTGGGGGAGTCCTAAAACTTTTTATCGGCCAATTTGATTTAGGTAAAAACCTAAACGGTCAAGACGTGACTGACCTTGTTGGAGCTGCTATTTCCTCAACTCTTCAGTTGGTTACTACAGCTACTTTTATTGCCATCACTATCGGTATCACCGTTGGCATCTTGACTGCGTTGAGACAGTACAGCAGATTTGACTACAGCGTGACCCTGCTAGCTTTCATCTTCTTCTCATTACCGGTGTTCTGGGTTGCGATTCTGTTGAAGCAGTATCTTGCAATCGGTTTCAACGACTTCCTACAGAACCCCAATATTGGATGGCCAGCGTTACTCGCCATCGGAATAGTTACAGGATTCTTCTGGGCAGGAATCATTCAAGGTAATAGGAAGAAGCTTCTAACGGTCTTCGCAATCGCCTTTGTGGGAAGTATTGCACTTATCCAGACGTTGGTTTGGATTAACTGGTTCAATAACCCAGGTATTGGCATGTTCGCAGGAGCAGTTATAGGGTCAGGGCTTGCTCTGCTAATAACTGCCATTTCTGTAGGTCTTGAAAACAAACGAGCAAGAAATCTAGCTCTAGTTCAGGTAGCAATTGGTTTGGCGATTTGGATTCCATTCAACATGGTTTCGCTGTTTGTGAGTCCTATTCTTCTAGTTCTGATCTTTATTGCGATGACCCTAATTGGCTGGGCCATAGGTTACTACTTTGGTGGCGAAGACAAACACGCAGTTGCTAGAACGGCAGCTCTCGCTGGTTTTGCTATGACAGCGGTAGTTTCTCTAGATCGATTCATGCAGGCTTGGAAGCCTTATTCAGAGAGCTCTTTCATCAACGGCAGACCTTTCGCAACGGTAGGTTCACAGACTCCTAACCTTGTCTCAAGTTTCTGGGTTCAAGGTGTGGACTCTTTCACTCACTTGTTGTTGCCAACCCTTGCGCTGCTACTAATTGGTTTTGCTGGTTATACCCGTTACGCCAGGGCAAGCATGCTAGAAATCATGAACCAAGACTTCATCAGAACCGCTAGGGCGAAGGGTTTGAATGAAAGAACAGTCGTGATGAGACATGCTTTCAGAAACTCTTTGATTCCCATGACCACTCTGGTTGCTTTTGATTTTGCTGGAATTGTTGGAGGCGCTGTTATTACTGAAACAGTCTTTGGCTGGAGCGGTATGGGTTCACTCTTTGTTGAATCACTGAAGAGAGTGGATCTGAATCCTGTTATGGGCTTCTTCCTGGTCACAAGTATTGTGGCGGTTGTTTTCAACCTGATTGCTGACATTGTTTATTCCCTTCTAGACCCAAGAATTCGAGTTAGTTAAGCATGAGTACTAACAATTTGGAAAAGGGCCTAAGCCAAGGGCAATTAGTTCGCAAACGCTTCAGAAAGCACAAAGCTGCGGTCGGCTCAATCGGAGTCTTAGTTTCGGTGATTGTTCTCGCTTTCAGCTCAGTTGGTTTAGATTTTGGAGCTGGCCCATTCGTAGTCAAGCTCAACGGCTGGTGGCCTTACGACTGGATTCAAACCAGTCCAGTAGAGAATTCTGGAAAGCCAACATTTAGTTTGTCTGGTTTGGGAAATCACCCATTCGGTCAAGATGAAATTGGGCGAGATGGCTTTGCCCGCGTTATGCGTGGAACCCAACAGTCCTTGATGGTTATGTTCATCCTCGGTGGAGTGTCAACTCTTATTGGTGTGACCATTGGTTCGATTGCAGGTTTTTACCGTAAGTGGGTAGATGCCCTGCTTATGAGATTCACCGATCTAATCATCACAATCCCTGTAGTTGTTGTTGGTGCGGTCATCGGTCGAGCTGTTGGCAACCTAGGTTCATTCGTGCTTGCAGTTTTCCTAGGTCTCTTTGCTTGGACAGGTTTAGCAAGATTAGTGCGAGGTGAGTTCCTAAGTCTTCGCGAACGGGAGTTCGTTGATGCAGCAAGAGTAGCTGGAGCAAAGAACCCTCGAATAATCTTCAAGCACATTCTGCCTAATGCTTTAGGTGTCGTCATCGTTAGTGCAACTCTACTGATGTCCTCTGCAATCCTTCTTGAAACAGGATTGAGCTTTATTGGATTTGGTGTTCAACTTCCCGATGTTTCTCTAGGGCTTTTGATTTCTGAGAACCAAGCTGCATTTAGCACTAGGCCATGGCTATTTTGGATGCCTGGTGTGTTCATTGTGATTATTGCCTTGAGCATCAACTTTATTGGTGATGGTTTGAGAGATGCCTTTGATCCAAGACAGACTGAACGAATCAAGCGAAGCAAACTTGCTAAAGGTTCAAGTGGCTCAGACAAGGCTGCTGCTTTCGAAGCTAACCAAACTCTTACAAACTCAAATCAAGCAATTCTTGAAGTCAAAAAGTATGAGGTTGATTTCTTAGTTGATGGCGTTTGGTATCCAGCGGTAGTGGACATGAACTTCAGCATCAAATCAGGTGAAGTGCTCGCCATCGTTGGTGAATCGGGTTCAGGTAAGAGCTCTTCAGCTCTTGGTTTAATGGGCCTGCTTGCTAAAAACGCTAGGACTAGAGGATCTGTTCTTGTTAAAGGAATGGAAATGCAAGGAGCTACTCCTACGACCCTGAGGAAGTTCCGTGGTCGAGAAGTGGCCTACATCTTCCAAGAACCTATGTCGGCTTTGAACCCGGTATACACAATTGGATTCCAGATTGTTGAAACTCTTCGTGCTCACTTGGATATCTCTCCGGCAGCTGCCAAGGAAAGAGCCATTGAACTAATTGGAATGGTTGAAATACCTAATCCTAAAGATTCTTTCAATAAGTATCCTCATCAGTTATCTGGTGGTCAGAGACAGCGAGCAATGATTGCTCAAGCGCTTGCTTGTAATCCTTCGCTACTGGTTGCCGATGAACCAACAACAGCCCTTGATGTCACCGTTCAGGCTGAGATATTGGATCTGATCAGAAACCTCAAGGACAAGCTCAACTCAGCTGTCTTGCTTATCACCCATGACATGGGTGTCGTGGCTGACCTAGCCGATCGCATCATGGTGATGAAAGATGGTGTAACGGTTGAAGAGGGAACTGCAGATCAGGTTTTCAATAAGCCAAAGCACGAGTACACGATTTCATTGTTGAGCTCTGTTCCAAAACTTGGTTCAGTTTCAACTCGAATACTTTCAAGAGCAGACAGTAGCTCAGCACCAGTGCTATCCCTTATAGATGTCACCGTTGAATATCCAAAACGAGGCAAAGTAAAAGCCTTTGTTGCTGTTGACTCGGTGAGCCTTGACATCATGCCAGGTGAAGTATTGGGTCTAGTTGGTGAATCTGGTTCAGGTAAGACAACTGTTGGTCGAGCAGCCATTGGCTTACTACCGATCAAGTCAGGTTCGATAAGCATTGATGGCAAAGAAATCGGTGGAGCAAGCCTTAGGGATCTAGCGGATGTTAGAAAGAGCACGGGAATTGTTTTCCAAGACCCTGCATCGTCTTTGAACCCAAGACTGCCTATTGGCGAGAGTATCGGCGAGCCATTGCTTTTGGCTAATGTTGCCAGAGGCGCAGCCTTAGACAAGATGGTTGAAGATCTATTAGACAAGGTTGAACTGCCTCGTTCTTATAGAAACCGCTATCCGCACGAGTTATCTGGTGGACAGAGACAAAGAGTGGGTATTGCTAGAGCACTAGCACTAAGTCCTAACCTGTTGATTGCGGATGAACCAACATCAGCTCTGGATGTGTCTATTCAGGCCAGGTTCCTAGAGTTACTTCAAGAATTACAACAAGAACTCAAGTTTGCCTGCCTGTTTATCAGCCACGATATAGCCGTAGTTGAGATCCTTGCTCACCGAATAGCAGTTATGCAGAACGGTAAGTTAGTTGAAGTTGGTACCCGTGACCAGGTCCTAAACAACCCAACCGAGCTCTATACCAAGAGCCTGTTGGCTGCTGTTCCTGTTCCAGATCCTAAGGAACAGAAGACACGTCGTGAGGCTAGAGCCAAGCTAATGGGCTCTATAGGTAAGTAAATAGACTCAAGTCTCTTATCTAACCGAAGGCTCACTTTTAGGGCTTACTCGGTTAGACTTGACTAACTAAGGCTCTTGCACCTACTGTGCCCGTAAGCCTCACAATCAAGCGTTGAAGTGATAACTCGTTTTGCGCTGAACAACGCCCTAAAGGACCCAAAGTAATGGCCCAAGTAACAAGAGATGATATCCGTAACGTAGCAATCGTGGCTCACGTTGACCACGGCAAGACCACACTGGTTGATGCCATGCTTCGCCAAACCGGTTCCTTTGGAGACCACGCCAACCTAGGCGAGCGTCTAATGGACTCTGGGGATCTTGAGCGTGAAAAGGGTATTACCATCCTTGCCAAGAACACAGCCATTGCATACAAGGGCCCTGCAGCTAATGGTAAAGAAATCACCATCAACGTAATCGACACCCCAGGTCACGCTGACTTTGGTGGCGAAGTTGAACGCGGTTTATCTATGGTTGATGGAGTTGTTCTTCTAGTTGATGCTTCTGAAGGTCCACTACCGCAGACTCGTTTCGTACTTCGTAAGGCACTTGAGGCTAACCTCACAGTTATTCTTTTGGTCAACAAAACTGACCGTCCTGATGCTCGTATCGATGAGGTTGTTGAAGAAACCCACGATCTACTTCTAGGACTTGCATCAGACATTCATGAAGATGTTCCTGATCTTGATATTGATTCAATTCTTGAGCTTCCTGTTATCTATGCATCTGGTCGTGCCGGCCGTGCTAGCTTGAATAAGCCTGCTGATGGTGCAATGCCAGACAGTGAAGATCTTGAGCCACTATTCGGTGCAATCTTGAAGCACATCCCAGCTCCTACTTATGATGATGAAGCTCCACTGCAGGCTCACGTAACTAACCTAGACGCATCTCCTTTCCTAGGCCGTCTTGCACTTCTTCGTATCTTCAACGGAACTATCCGCAAGGGCCAGCAGGTTGCTTGGGTTCGTCAAGATGGCACCACACAGAATGTGAAGATTACTGAACTTCTAAAGACCAAAGCTCTAGAGCGTTTCCCAACTGAATCAGCTTCTGCTGGTGACATTGTTGCGGTTGCTGGTATTGAAAACATCACCATCGGTGAAACCCTTGCTGATCCAAATGATGTTCGCCCACTACCGATGATCACAGTTGATGACCCAGCTATCTCGATGACTATTGGTATTAACACCTCTCCTATGGCAGGTCGTGTCAAGGGAGCTAAGGTTACTGCTCGTCTAGTGAAGGATCGTCTTGACCGTGAACTTATCGGTAACGTGTCTCTTAAGGTTTTCCCTACTGAGCGTCCAGATGCCTGGGAAGTTCAGGGTCGTGGTGAATTAGCTCTAGCTATCTTGGTTGAGCAGATGCGTCGTGAAGGTTACGAACTAACTGTTGGTAAGCCTCAGGTAGTTACCAAGAAGATTGATGGCAAACTCCACGAGCCAGTTGAAGATCTAACCATTGACGTTCCTGAAGAGTTCCTAGGTGCGATGACCCAGTTGCTAGCAGCTCGTAAGGGCCGCATGAAGAACATGGTTAACCATTCAACCGGTTGGGTTCGTATGGAGTTCCTAGTTCCTTCACGTGGTCTGATTGGTTTCAGAACAGAGTTCCTAACCTCAACCAAGGGAACTGGTATCGCTAACGCCATCTCAGCAGGCTATGAGCCATGGGCAGGAGAGATCGTTACCCGTGTCAATGGATCTCTCATCGCTGACCGTTCAGGAGTTGCAACACCATTTGCAATGATCGCCCTGCAAGAGCGTGGATCATTCTTTGTTGAGCCAACCAGCGAGGTTTACGCAGGTATGGTCGTCGGCGAGAACTCTAGAGCTGATGACATGGATGTGAACATCACCAAGGAAAAGAAGCTCACTAACATGCGTGCTGCTTCAAGCGATGAGTTCCAGTCTCTAACACCTCCTCGCAAGATGTCACTTGAAGAGTGCCTGGAGTTTGCTCGTGAAGACGAGTGTGTTGAGGTTACCCCTGAGGCAACTCGTATTCGTAAGGTCGAACTGGATGCCAACATCCGTGCTCGTAACCTTTCGCAAAAAAAGCGTGCCAACGAAAACGCTGGCTAACTAAGTGCCAAATAAACCCTCAAAGCCTATTGCTTTGGGGGTTTTGGCCTAAATTTAGGGGCTTGTTCGTAGCTGTGGCTAGAACTGAACTAACATTTGTCTATGGCCAAACAATCTTTCAACGCCAAAAGAATCTTCTTAGTTCATGCTCACCCAGATGATGAGACCATTCAGACTGGCCACCTCATGGCCGATGCCGTTTTGCGTGGAGCTGAAGTATTTCTACTCACTCTCACTAGAGGTGAGCGAGGCAGAGCAAAACTTGAGGAGCTAAAGTCTTTAGAAGCTAACCCTTCGGCAATGGGTGCCTTTAGGTCGGGGGAGCTAAAGAATGCAATGGCTGCTCTTGGTGTGAAGAATTACAAGTTTGCAGGAACTAGAGCATATCTAGATAGTGGAATGAGAATGGGAAACCTAGGTGTTCCAACAACTCCGCTAAAGCTAGATCAGATGTCGCTAGCTGCTGTTTCAACTCCTGTTGTTGCGGATGATATTTTCCAGGCAATGGTTGAATTCAAACCTGATGCAGTAATTACTTATAACGCCCAAGGTGGCTACGGTCATCCAGATCACAAGAAGGCTCATGATGCAACAGCCATGGCCATGCGAAGATACCGCAAAAATGTCAGAGGTAGAAAGCCAACCTTTTGGGTAATTGCAGAACCAGGTGAAAGAGCAACAGTTTCTATCGGTGGAGAAGCAACCGCTGATCTAAAGAAAGCAGCTCTCCAAGCTCACGCTAGTCAGGTCACTCTGAAGAGAGATACCTTCTCTGTTTCGCCAGGCATTGAATTCAACTTCACAGACCCTGAGCGTTTACGCCAAGCTAACCCGAACTTCTTACCTTGGTTCAAACCGGCTTTTAGAGCATTGTTTGGTTTGCCATTGGGAATTGTTTTAGGTTACGCAGGAGCTTTTGTGCACAACATCGTGGCAGCCAATGAAAGACAGTCTCCGCTGGGTCTTTATCTGGCATTAGGGGCAACCGCATCGATAGCTTTTGGGCTTAGGACTTGGCGTCACTCAAGAGGCGCTTTATACCTTCTGAATGCCGGGATGATGATCGCTATCTGGTGGCTTTCTCGCAACGAGACCTTTGATGCCTTTATTGCCGATGATAAGTATGGCAACCGCTATGTCCTGTTTGCACTGGCCATTTGTATTGTGGCAGCAGTATTTCCAAAGATTGATGTCGCAAAATGGCGTGCTAGGTCCAAAAGAGTGCACTTCTAGATAGATAATTGAAACTAAGAACTACAAAAGGATTATCTAAGTGACTTACATAATTGCTCTACCTTGTGTTGATGTCAAAGACAAAGCTTGTATAGCTGAGTGCCCAGTTGACTGCATCTATGAAGGTGACCGCATGCTATACATCCACCCAGATGAGTGTGTGGACTGTGGTGCTTGTGAGCCAGTATGTCCTGTAGAAGCTATTTACTATGAAGACGATCTGCCAGCTCAGTGGGCTGACTATTACAAAGCTAACGTTGAGTTCTTCAGTGTTGTTGGTTCTCCTGGTGGAGCTGCAAAGACAGGCCCTATCGAAGGTGACCACGAAGTAATCAAAGTTCTGCCACCTCAGGCCTAGTCCATGTTTAATCGCTTGCCGGAATATCCGTGGCAGAAACTTAAGCCTTATCAAGCGATAGCTGAACAGCATGCCAAAGGCATGGTTGATCTCAGTGTTGGTTCACCAGTTGATCCAACTCCACAGATTATTCAAGACGCAATCAAGAATTCAACCAATGCACCAGGCTACCCATCAACTGCCGGTTCTCTAGAATTCAGAACAGCAGTTGCTGAATGGTTTGGTAGAAGAAGAGGAGTAACACTTACCTCTGATGAAGTCATGCCAACTATTGGTTCTAAAGAGTTCATCTCATTCCTGCCACTAATGCTTGGTCTTGGAAAAGGCGATGTCATTATTCAGCCATCAGTTGCGTATACCGCATACGTTGTTGGTGCTGCTTTGTGTGGAGCTGAAATCATTAGCGAAGATGACCCAGCAAAGTGGCCTGCGAATACAAAACTGATTTGGATTAACTCACCAGGAAATCCTGACGGTCGAGTCTTCGATGTTGATCAGATGAAGGCAAGAGTTATTAGAGCTCGTGAACTAGGAGCAGTTCTTGCAAGCGATGAGTGCTATGCCGAACTTGGCTGGGGTAGATGGGCAGAGACAAGAATCCCATCAGTTTTAGATCCAAGAGTTTGTGATGGTTCTTATGAGAATCTTCTTGCAATCTATTCCTTGAGTAAGCAATCAAACCTTGCTGGTTACCGTGCAGCCTTCGCAGCAGGGCCTAAGGAACTAATCAAAGACCTTGTTAACATCAGAATGCATAGCGGGTTGATCATGCCTGCACCTGTTCAAAAGGCAGTCATTGTTGCCTTGGGCGATGAGGAGCATGTTGCTACAGAGCGAGAGATTTACCGTAAGAGAAGAGAGGTTCTTCTTGAGGCAGTTAAGGCCTATGGCTTTGAGATAGCTGACTCTGAGGCAGGGCTTTATCTTTGGGCAACCTTAGGGGAGGACTGCTGGGCAACCGTCCAAAGGATGGCCGAACTAGGAATCTTGGTCGTGCCAGGGGAGTTCTATGAGGCTGGTGGCAGCAAATACGTAAGGTTCTCTATCACCGCAACCGACGAGAAAATAGCCGAGGGTGCCGCAAGATTGACCAATGCCCTAGGGTTAACTCACTAGCCAAAAGATACACAGGAGCAAGTTTTGTCAGCTGATAACAACTCGAAAGTTACCCTGAACTACCCAGGTGGAACTGCCGAATTCCCTATTATTCAAGCCACCGACGGTGACTCAGTAATTGACTTCTCTAAGCTAAATGCATCTACCGGTCTGAACGCTTTCGACATTGGTTTCGTAAACACAGCAAGCACCAGATCTGCAATCACATACATCGACGGTGATGCTGGAATTCTTAGATACCGTGGTTATCCAATCGAGCAGATTGCCGGATCAAGAAGCTTTGTTGAAACTGCTTACCTTCTTATCTATGGTCAACTACCAAACGCTAAAGAGCTTTCTGATTGGGAAGAGCGTCTAAGTAGACACACTTTGATCCACGAAGATCTAAAGAACATCTTCCACTCAATGCCACAGGCAGCTCACCCAATGTCTGTGCTTTCAGCAAGCGTTTCAGCGCTATCAACTTTTTACCAAGACTCACTAAACCCACACGATGACTACCAGGTTGAACTATCAACTGTTCGTCTTCTAGCAAAGCTGCCAACTCTTGTTGCTTACTCGCACAAGAACGCATTGGGTCAGGCACTTCTATACCCAGATAACTCACTGAGCTATGTTGAAAACTTCTTGCGCATGAGCTTTGGCAACATGGCTGAACCTTTTGTGCAGAACCCAGTTGTTACTAAGGCCCTAGACACACTCCTAGTTCTTCACGCAGATCACGAGCAGAACTGTTCAACATCAACTGTTCGTTTGGTTGGTTCATCTCAGGCAAACCTGTTCGCTTCTGTTTCAGCTGGAGTTTCCGCACTGTTTGGTCCACTACACGGTGGCGCTAACGAAGCTGTTCTTGAAATGCTTGCTGAGATTAGAGACTCTGGTGAATCAGTTCAGAAGTTCATTGAACGAGTAAAGAACAAAGAAGATGGCATCAAGCTCATGGGCTTTGGTCACCGTGTTTATAAGAACATGGACCCGCGTGCAACCATCGTCAAAGCAACTGCAGATAAGGTGCTCGCTGATCTTGGTGTTAGTGATCCACTACTAGACATTGCTAAGGAACTAGAAGCAGCTGCACTTGCTGATGAATACTTCATCTCTAGAAAGCTCTATCCAAACGTTGACTTCTATACCGGTGTTATTTACAAGGCAATGGGCTTCCCAACCAGAATGTTCACCACTTTGTTTGCTATGGGTCGTCTGCCTGGTTGGATTGCGCACTGGCGTGAAATGAACCACGACGCTTCAACCAAGATTGGCCGCCCTCAGCAGCTATACATTGGTGAGACTGTTAGAGATCTGAACTAGCCTTAATAATCTTCATCTGTTCTTTGTAAACAGTTGGGAATAGCAGCAAAAAGGCAACACCTGCGGCAATACCTGCAGCCACGAATACTTCTCTAACTCCAAAGGCTCCAACAGCCAGTCCTGCTATACCCATAGAGCTAATGCTGGCAACAGAAATGAGTGCACCAAAGGCTGCGAACACACGACCCTGCACCTCATGTGGAGTTTCCTTGATCATCATTCCAACGCCATAGCTGTTAATGGTTGCGTTAGCAGCCCCTGCGATAAACCAGATAACCATGACTACCCAGTAGTTAGGTGAGATACCTACGAAAGCTCCCGCTACTGACAGTATTCCCATGCCAATGCCTAGAATCTGTAGTTCCTTGGTAAGTGTGACTTTGGTCTTACCAATAAGCACGTTAGATAGCAGCATGCCAACTGCGAAGCTGGTTCCAACCAAGCCATAGATGAAAGCATTTCCGCCCATTTCTTCGGTAATCAGGAACACATCGCCAACATTGATAACAGAAACACAGAAGACAAGTCCAAAAACCAAGATCACTAGAGAGCGTAGCAGAGGGCTTTTCATGAGGAAGCGGAATCCATCGGTCGTTCTAGTCTTTTCACCGGCAGCCAGTTCTTCAGGCTCGTGGTTCAGATTCAAGACAAAAGGAATGAATGCGATCATCACTGTGAGGGCCGCATCAATCATGAAGGTGATAACGAATCCAGTTCTATCAACCAGAATTCCTGCAATAAAAGGACCAGCAAGACCTGCTAGAGCAAAGTAACTCTGGATGGTTCCCATCGCTCGACCAATGTCTTCTTTCATCGCAAGAATAGGAGTGAGCTTTCCCCAGGTTGGGCCAATGATTGACTGACAGGTGTTTGCAACAAACAACAGCGCCAACATCAACCAGTGATTGACATCCTGACTCAAGGTGAAGATAGCGCTAGCACCAATTACTGAAAATAATGGAACTACCTGCTTAGTACTAAAGCGGTCAGCGATGGTTCCAGCCCATGGGGCAAAGAGGATAACTGGAAGAGTACCAACGATGAATAGGGTTGCAATCGCTGCAGGTCCTGCTTCTTTTTCTCTAAAGACCAGAGTAAAAACCGTTAGTTGGCTACCAAGGATGCTGAATGCTCGAGCTAGAGCGAGAGCTTGTATCTTTCCCCATTGTGTTTTAGTTGGTGCAATCACTTTTACTTACTTTCTAGCCAGTAGACGACAGTGTCTCCGTATGACTTTTCTTCTGTTACGTGTAGCTCTTCGGGTAATTCAGGAATCGGGGTTCTTGAAGATCTCTCCAAGATAATCACTGCATTTTCCTTCAGGTGAGGAAGTAGAGCAATTAGATTTTCATTGATGTCTGTATTTGATACTTCATAAGGAGGGTCAATGAAAACCAAGTCAAATTTACTGGAGAAGGTGGCTAGGTAGCTAGCAACAGTCTTACCTTCAGCCCTAATGTCACAGTCAAGTTCTTCCTTCTGAAGAGCAGCCTTGATCATTCGCTGGTTTGTGATGATGCCACCTAGAGCCTGCTTGTTGTTTTCAACCAGCAGCAGTGACCTGGCTCCTCGGCTAGCGGCTTCAAAACCTAGGGCACCAGTTCCTGCATATAGATCTAGTACATCTGCACCATCAATTAGGTCCAAAGCCTCTAGTCGATTGAAGATACTCTCACGAATACGGTCGCTTGTTGGCCTCGTAACTTTTGCTGGAGAGGCTAGGGTTCTTGATCCGGCGATGCCGCCAATGATTCTGGTCATAGTGTCCCTAGCCTAACTTGTCCTTGGCTTCGGCGAAGATTGACTCATGCTGTTACCGCTAACGCCCTTAGACCGCCTGATAGGCGACAAGACAGCTAAGGCTATGGCTAAGAACTTAGGGCTCAAGACAGCAGCCGATTTACTGCAGCATTACCCTCGCAGATACTCCTCAAGGGGAGAACTAACCCCAATCAAAGAGATACCGGTTGGTGAGACAGTCACCCTGGTAGCCGATGTGGTCGAGGTTTATGAGCGACGCATGAAGGGTAAATCTGGCGTCATCTTAGAAGTGAAACTCACAGATGGCGAAGGATTCGTTACAGCCACCTTCTTCAACCAAGCATGGCGTGCTCAGAAACTAAGACCAGGGGTAAGAGGTCTCTGGGCTGGAAAGATTGGCAGCTACCAAAACAAACTTCAGCTAGCCCATCCTGACTATGAACTCTTCGGTGATGAAATCGAAGATGAGGTTGCTAAAGCTTGGGCTGAGTTACCTATTCCTATTTATCCAGCATCATCAACCTGTTCAACTTGGATGATTCAAAGAGCCATGCGAGTAGTACTTGATGTCATTCCAACTATTGAAGATGAAGTCCCAGAAGAGCTTAGAAAGAAACATGATCTTCTAGATTTGCACGATGCCATAGTGAAGATTCATCAACCTGCCAACATGGGGGATTGGATGGCAGCTAGAGATACCTTGAGGTATCACGAAGCATTCATCCTGCAATCAACGTTGGTGAAAAGAAGACTTGAGAATAAACACCAAAAGAGCACCAGCCGTGTTTCCAAGGAAAAGGGTTACCTTTCACAGTTCGATGAAGCTCTACCTTTCACTTTGACCAATGGTCAGATTTCTATTGGACGAGACATAGCCGAAGATCTTTCGCAGTCTCACCCGATGAATCGCCTTCTTCAAGGTGAAGTTGGTTCTGGTAAAACTCTTGTTGCAGTTAGAGCGATGCTAACTGTTGCAGATAGTGATGGACAGTCAGCTCTACTTGCTCCAACCGAAGTGTTGGCTGCTCAGCATTACAAATCAATTGAGCGAACACTTGGGCCAAAGTTAGCCAAAGAACTAGGTCTCACTCTGTTGACCGGTCAGCTGAATGCAGCAGATAGAAAGACCGCGCTCTTGAACCTGATTTCAGGTAAAGCCAAGATAGTCGTTGGAACACATGCTTTGTTTGCTAGCAAGGTCGAGTTCTTTGATTTAGGGCTAATTGTGGTTGACGAGCAGCACAGGTTTGGCGTAGATCAGAGAGAAGCTCTAAGGCTCAAGGGCAAGTTACCACCACATGTTTTGACAATGACTGCAACCCCTATCCCTAGAACACTTGCTGTCACTGTCTTTGGTGATCTTGATGTTTCGATACTTACAGAGTTACCAGCAGGACGTCAGGCAATTACTTCACATGTGATTACCGATGACCAGCCAGCACTGGTTGCCAGAGTCTGGCAAAGAGTTGCTGAGGAAGTTTCTAATGGCAGACAAGCTTTCGTGGTTTGTCCACGTATTGATGAATCAGATGAAGGCGAAGAGCTCTCAGCTAGCGGTGGTGCTGCTCAAGAAGACGAAGAGTTCTTAGAAGAAGGTAAGACTCCTAAACCTAAGCGACCACTTGCTGCAGCAATTAGTGTTGCCGAAGCTTTGAGCAAGAACCCAGCCCTTCAAGGACTTAAAATATCTGTGCTTCACGGAAGACAATCCTCTGAAGAGAAGAACGAGATCATGACTGCGTTCTCGAATAAAGAGACTGATGTGCTTGTCTCAACAACTGTTATCGAAGTTGGTGTTGATGTGCCTAACGCCACCACCATGGTGATCCTTGATGCTGACAGGTTCGGAGTCTCTCAACTTCATCAGCTACGTGGTCGTGTTGGTCGAGGTGGGTTACCAGGTCTGTGCCTGATGCTGACAAGTGCTGAGCAAGATTCACTAGCTCTGGAGAGAGTCAATGCAGTGGCTGCAACCATAGATGGATTCAAGCTCAGCGAGATTGACCTCGAGCTAAGACGTGAGGGAGATGTCTTAGGAGCCAACCAATCAGGTGGCAGATCTAGCCTGAAACTCCTTCGAGTATTGGCTGATAGCAAGATGATTCAAGAGGCTAGGGCTGAAGTAATTGAGCTTTTCGAAGCGGATCCAACCCTTGAGAAGCATCCTTCCTTGGCCGAGTGCCTTGAGCAGTTAGATAAGCAAAGACAAGACTTTCTAACTAAGTCATAGTCGGCTAACCTAATCACATGGCCATTGCCGTTTATCCAGGTTCCTTTGACCCTTTCACCTACGGTCATTTAGATATCGCTACCCGTGCTGCCAAGATGTTTGAAACAGTACACATCGTGGTTGTTCACAATCCAGCAAAGAACCCGAGACTTACTACTACCCAAAGAGTTGATCTGATTACTGAGATCCTTAAGAACAAGCCAGGAAACTTCGTGGTGAGCTCATTGGATTCAGGACTATTGGTTGATTACTGCAAGAGCCTCAAGGCAGATGCTCTAGTCAAGGGTGTTAGAACCAATGTTGATTTGGACTATGAGCTGCCTATGGCTCAGGTCAATAGGGATCTAAGTGGAATTGAGACTATCTTTATCCCAGCAGATCCAACCCATGGTTTTGTGTCATCTTCTTTGGTCAAGCAGGTTTTTGACCTAGGGGGAGACATCAGTAAATACGTCCCAGAAGAAGTAGTTAAGGCTCTATCTAAATAATGAACAGTTTCCTTATCCCAGTGCATGATCTGATGCACAAGCCAGGCCACATGCGTGAACTGGAGAGCACAGTACCCCTAGAAGCCAAGCTTGGCGAAGGCCTAGCCCAAGTCCCAAAGGGCGGTGAAATCGCCCTAAAGATACGCCTAGAGAGCGTTCACGAGGGTATTTATGTCTCTGGTGGCTTGAAAACACTGGCCGAAGCAGAGTGCTCTAGATGTCTAGAGCCAGTAACCGTGCCCCTTCAGGTAGATATTCAGGAGCTTTTCGCCTATTCTTTAGAGGTAGAAGATGACTTGGTCATTCAAGACGAACAAATCGACTTGGAACCAATAATCATTGATTCGGTAGTTCTCAATCTTCCGTTCACCCCAATTTGTAGTTCAGACTGTCTTGGTTTGTGTTCCGAGTGTGGTGTTAGGTTGAATGAAAACCCAAATCACGCTCACGAAGCCCCGATTGATTCGCGGTGGAATGAACTAAAGAAACTTGCTCAAGAAAGTGAAGACTGATGCCAGTACCAAAGAGACGCCTATCGAGATCAAACACTCGTCACCGTCGTTCAGCATGGATTGCAACTAACACACAGTTAGTTAAGACTGTCGAAAACGGTAAGACCGTATACAGCTTGCCTCACCGTGCTCGTGCCGTAGAAGACGCTAATGGCGTTGTTCAGTTCTACGAGTACAAGGGCCGCAAGGTAGCAGACGCCTAAACTTCGGTTCACACTTTGAACTACGCCTCGCTCACTCAAAGACTTGGCATAACTATTGAAGCCGAACTACTCGAGTTAGCTTTAACTCACAGTTCTTACGCTTACGAGAATGGCAAAATACCCAACAACGAACGCCTAGAGTTTTTAGGCGATTCAGTGTTGGGTTTTGTCGTAACTGGGCATGTCTTCTCAGAGAACCCAGATCTTGATGAAGGATCACTTTCAAGACTTAGAAGTGCAACTGTTTCAGCAAAGACTCTAGCAATTGCTGCAGATCAAATTGGACTTGGTGAATTCATTCGTCTAGGCAAAGGCGAACTTGCTACCGGTGGTCAAACTAAAACAAACATACTTGCGGACACCTTCGAAGCAATCATTGGTGCCGCTTATCTCTCCGGTGGGTTAGCACCGGCTAAACACATTATTGATTCACTAGTGCTCCCTCTTCTAAGTTCAGAAGACGAACACCTAGAAACTTCTGAACCTAGAACTGTTCTAAGTGAACTCCTGAAATCTCTTGGTAAGTCAGATGCAACCTTTGAAGTTACCCATGAAGGTCCTGATCACGACAGAACATTCTTTGCTGAAGTGATTGTTGACGGCTCTTCTGTTGCTAAAGGTTCTGGTCGCACTCGTAAAGCAGCTGAAGCTCAAGCAGCAATCGCAACACTTAAAACCCTTAGAGGTTAGTTATGCCTGAGTTACCTGAGGTTGAAACTGTTAGAGCAGGACTTGCTGACATTGTTGCAGGAGCAAAAGTTACTAAGGTCAAAATTCATGACGTTAGAAGCTTGAAGCGTCATCCAGCATCTTCTGGTGATTTTGTTGACACCCTAACTGGCAGAACAATCCAGGCTGCAGTTCGTAGAGGTAAGTTCCTATGGCTTCCGTTGAATAGAAAGAAGAACGAGCCACAGCTAGCCCTAATTGGTCATCTAGGGATGAGCGGGCAGATGTTACTTAGAACCCCTGGCTTTACTGAAGATGCTCTAACTCGAGTGACCATTTATTTGAAGGCTCAAGATGGTGAAAAGTATGAACTTAGATTTGTTGATCAAAGAATCTTTGGTTCTTTAGCAATTGATGTTATGCAACCAACCGAAGATGGTTTCCCCGGAGGGTATAGCGGACTGGAAACTTCAGTTGAGCCTTGGGAAAATATGATTCCCAACCAGGTAGCACACATCTCAAGAGATCCATTGGATCCGGTATTTAGTGTTGATGATGTTTTATTGAAGTTCAAGAAGAAGAACTCAGGTATCAAGAGAGTGCTCCTTGATCAGGGTGTTCTTAGTGGCATTGGCAATATCTATGCTGATGAGTCATTATGGTTAGCCAAGATTCACTATGACCAACCCGCAGCATCTTTATCTAAACCAAAGGCTAGAGAACTCCTGGAGCATGTTCGGGTGGTTCTAGCCAATGCCTGTGAGGCTGGGGGTACCAGCTTTGATGAGCAATACAAGAACATCAACGGGGAGTCTGGCTATTTCAGCATCAGCCTCAATGCCTATGGGCTTACTGGGTTGCCATGTAAAAGGTGTGGCAGGGCTATCAAAAGGGAGAACTGGATGAACCGAGGGTCCCATTTCTGCCCATCTTGCCAAAGACTTAGGCGATAAATAGCCCCCAGAGCCCCCAATTCTGGCTTAAGAGCAAAGTGAGGGCTTCGGATAAGGTAATTTTTATAAAGACCCCTAAGTTTAGGCATTTAGCCTTTACGCCCTCCTACGAAAGCGAACTGTTTTGCATCTGAAAAGCCTGACCCTCAAGGGCTTTAAGTCGTTCGCGAATCCAACGACTTTCATCCTTGAAAAAGGTGTAACCGCGGTCGTCGGACCTAACGGTTCAGGTAAATCTAACGTTGTTGATGCTCTTGCCTGGGTTATGGGTGAGCAGGGAGCTAAGACTTTACGCGGTGGAAAGATGGAAGACGTCATCTTTGCTGGTACCGCAACTAAGGGTCCTCTAGGTCGAGCAGAAGTTTCTCTAACAATTGATAACACTGATGGTGCTCTACCAATTGATTACAGCGAAGTCACTATTTCAAGAACACTGTTTAGAAACGGTGGATCTGAGTACGCCATTAATGGTGAACCATGTCGACTACTTGATGTTCAAGAACTTCTAAGCGATACCGGTCTTGGTCGTGAGATGCACGTCATAGTTGGTCAAGGAATGCTTGATGGCGTTCTAAGAGCAACACCTGAAGAGCGTCGCGGATACATCGAAGAAGCTGCCGGTATCTTGAAGCACCGCAAACGAAAAGAAAAGACTGAGCGCAAGCTTGAAGCGATGCAGGGAAACCTAACTCGTCTGAATGACCTTGCAGGTGAAGTTAGGAGACAGCTAAAGCCACTTAGTCAGCAAGCTGAAACAGCTCGTCAAGCTCAAGGCATTGCCTCTGTTGTTAGAGATGCCAAAGCCAGACTGATGGCCTACGAAGTTGTTGGTTTACTGCAAGGTCTTGATCAGACTTCTCAATCAGAAGCGGATAGAAAAGCTGAGCGCAACATACTGCAGCACCAGTTAGATGAAAACAACGCCAGACTTACTGAACTTGAGAATCAGCAGATGTCTAGTGAAGTTGAAGAAGCAAGATCTCTGGCCTTTGCATTTGACACTGTTACTGAGAAGTTCCGCACCATGTTGGCTATCGCAAACCAGAGAGTTGCTCTGCTTACTTCACAAAAGACCTTGACTGCTTCTCAGGTTGACCCTGCTGCTATTGAAGCTGATGCTAAAGCTGCTGACTCATCTGTTGTTGAACTTACTGTTGCCGTTGAAACTCTTAGAGGAGCACTGCGCGATGCAGAGCTACACAGAGACGAAGCCAGAGCAATCCTTGAAAGCTTTGATAACCAGGCAGCTGAACGTAGCGCAGAAATCGCAGCATTCGATGTCGAGCTAGCAAGACTCGATAGCCAAGCAAACCTCACTAAAGCCAAGCTTGTTTCTGCACAGGAAGAACTTGCTCGTCACGAAGAAGCTCTGCAGGAAGCTAACTCAAGACACCAGGCAGCGGTTTCAAGCTATGAGTCTTTGGAATCAGAGTTGAGTTTTGCGTCCCCTAAGGACAGCTCCTACGAGCAGGCCTATGAAGAAGCTCAGAACGAAGTAACCGCAGTTGCTGCCAAGATTGAATCTCTAAGAGATGAACTACACACAGCAGAGCGTGAAAGAGATTCCCTTCTTGCTAAGCGCAGTGCACTGAATCTAACCCTTGAGCAAAAAGATGGAACTACAGAGCTAAACTCTGCAGGCCTTCAGGGTATTAGGGGCCTAGTTGCCTCACACATGAGAATTGATGCTGGCTTTGAAGCTGCTATCTCAGCAGCTCTTGGAACTCTTGCCGATGCGATTGTTGCTGACAACAGATCAGATGCTCTAAGTGCTATTGAGCACCTGAAGAGCAACAATGGTGGACGCGTTGAACTGGTTGTTGCAGATGTTGAGAGCAAAGTAAAGCCAACTAACCTGCCACAGATTCCTGGCACCAGAAACGCTGTTGATGTTGTTGATGCACCGACTGGAATTCTTGCTAACCTCGTCAACGTTGTAATCGTTGATGACATTGCTGCTGCTAGAAACCTTTACACCGCGCAGCCAAGTGTTGCCAAGTTAGTTGTGATCACCAAAGAAGGTGATGTTCTAACCGAGTCTGTTATTCGCGGTGGTTCAGGTCAGCAGCCTTCAAAGGTTGAACTAGTAGCAGAGCGAGACAGTGCTGAATCAAAGCTTTCATCTGTTACCGAGAGTATTGAAAGACTAAAGGCAGATCTCAGCACTGCTCGTGCTCAGGAAACCTCAGCTAAAGAAAAGACTGCTCGTGCTCTTGCTGAACTAAAGAAGAACGATGCTGAATTAGCATCCCATGCAGAAAAGCTAGGCCGTCTTCGTGTTCAGGTTGAAGCCCTTGATGGTGAACGTGCTCGTTTGGAAAGAGTTGCTGACACCGCTCGTCAAGGGATTGCTGTTGCCAAGAGTGCTGTTGAACTAGCAATTGGTAATCACCTAGAGTTCTCAAAGCGTGAACGACCAAACCTAGATACTTCTGCTCGAGTGGAGCTTGCTCTTGCACTAGATAACGCTAGACAAGCTGAACTAGATGTTCGAGTGGAACTAGGTTCAGCAAGCGACCGTCTAAGAGTTGAAACTGATAGAGCAACTGCACTTCGTTCTCAAATCGGTGATGCTCTAGATGCTATTGAAAGATCTAAAGCAGCATCTCAGCTGCAGGCTAAACAACTAGCCAGTGCTCAAAGTGTCTTAGAACTGCTTCCGGTTGCTATTTCAGCTATTGAGAAATCAGCACAGGTAGCCAAGCTAGCTCTACACGATCTTGAGAGTAAGAGAAGAAACCAGAACGAAGAACTAGTTCGTCTTCGTGGTGAAACCTCAACCATTCAGAACAGACTCTCAGCCCTTACTCAAACAGTTCACGATATTGAACTTTCTAACCATGAGAAGAGACTGAACCTAGCGAACCTAGTTGCAAAAGCCAATGAAGATCTTGGACTAGAGCAGCAGGTGCTAGTCAATGAGTATGGACCTGATCAACTAATTCCAGATCCAGAGAACCCTGAGACTCCTAAGCCTTTCGTCAAATCAGAACAGCAGAAGAGACTGCATGAAGCAGAGAGGTTGCTTGAGCGTCTTGGTCGAGTGAACCCACTAGCTCTTGAAGAGTTTGCTGCTCTCGAGCAAAGACACAAGTTCCTAACCGAGCAGCTCGCTGACCTTACTAAGACACGTGCTGACCTGATGGATATCATCAAGGAACTAGATAGCAAGATGCAGTCCATCTTCGAAGAAGCTTTCGAAGATACCAAGAAGGCATTCGAGCAAGTATTCCCAGTGCTATTCCCTGGTGGTACCGGTTCTATCTATCTAACCGACCACGACAACATGCTCACCACAGGTCTTGAGGTTAACGTCAAGCCAGCAGGTAAGCGTATTGAAAGATTGAGCTTGCTTTCAGGTGGTGAGCGATCACTTGCAGCATTGGCATTACTAGTAGCTATCTTCAAGGCTCGCCCTTCACCGTTCTATGTTCTAGATGAGGTTGAGGCTGCCTTGGATGATGCCAACCTAGGTCGTCTATTGGATATCTTCCTAGATCTAAAGAAGTCATCTCAGCTTGTGATCATTACTCACCAGAAGCGCACGATGGAAATAGCTGATGCGCTATACGGTGTTTCAATGCGTCAAGACGGTATCAGTGCTGTTGTTAGTCAGCGCCTAGAAGTTAGCGAAGACTAACCTTGGCAGGGCTAATGTTCTGGCGCAAAAAGGACAATGCAGCCGACCAGGTTGTTGAAGAAGCAATTGTCCAAGAAGCAGAAGTAACTGAAGAAGTGGTCGTTGAGACTCCAGCTGTTGCAGCAACCCAAGATTTAGTTGCCGTTGAGCTTCCTAAGCGAAACCTAACTAAAGGTTTCAAATCTGTCTTTTCAAGAATCAAGTTTGATGTTGAGAACTTAGAAGAACTCGAAGATGTTCTTATTCAAGCTGACTTCGGGGTAGGGGCTGCTGAGCAAATCGTTGCTGAAGTAAAGACCAGAGCAAAGAAGGCTGGCTCAAGAAGCGAAGCAGAACTCAAGATAATTTTGACTGAGCTCCTAACCGAGAAGATGACCAGAGCAGATTCTTCACTTAACCTTGATTCAGGTAAGCAGCCTTATGTGATCTTGGTAGTTGGAGTAAACGGTGCTGGTAAGACCACAACCATCGGTAAGTTAGCCAACTACCTAGTTGAAGGTGGAGCAAAGGTAACTCTCGGTGCAGCCGATACTTTCAGAGCAGCTGCTGTTGAACAACTTGAGACTTGGGCTAAAAGAAGTAACTCTGAAATTGTGAAGCCGGTTACCGAAGGTCAGGACCCTGCAGCAGTTGCTTTTGAGGCAGTTGAAAAGGCAGTGGCTAACGGTAGTGATGTTTTGATTATTGACACAGCTGGTCGTTTGCAAAACAAGCAGGGTCTGATGGATGAACTAGGCAAGATCAGAAGAGTGATTGAAAAGAACTTACCAATCTCTGAAGTTCTTCTGGTTCTTGATTCAACTACTGGTCAAAACGCTATGACTCAGGCTAAAGCTTTCACTGAAGTCGCATCGGTTACCGGCATTGCCCTGACTAAGTTAGATGGCAGTGCTAAGGGAGGCATTGTTTATGCCATCCAAGATCAGTTGAATATTCCTGTCAAACTTGTAGGGGTTGGTGAAGGCATCAATGATTTTGGTTTCTTTGATGCCAAAGAGTTTTCAATTGGGTTAGTAGGTGAGAACTAGTGTTTGGAAATCTTTCAGATCGTTTAGTCGAAACGTTCAAAGGTCTTCGTGCCAAGGGAAAACTATCTGCTTCGGACATTGATGCAACGCTTAGAGAGATCAGAAAAGCTCTACTTGAAGCAGACGTTGCTCTTGAAGTTGTAAAGACCTTCATCGCTGCTGTTCGTGAGAGAGCACTGGGCGATGAAGTATCTAAGGCTCTCAACCCTGCTCAACAGGTTGTTCAGATTGTTCAAGAGGAACTGATTGTTATCTTGGGTGGGGAAGCTAGAAGAATTCAGTTTGCTAAGAACCCACCGACAGTAATTATGCTGGCAGGTTTGCAGGGTTCTGGTAAAACAACCCTTGCTGGAAAATTAGCTAAGTGGCTCAAGGAGCAAGGCCAGACTCCTTTGCTTGTTGCCTGTGATCTGCAAAGACCTAATGCTGTGAACCAATTGCAAGTTATTGGTGAACGTGTCGGTGTTCCTGTGTTTGCTCCTGAAGAAGGTAATGGAAAAGGTAACCCGGTCAGCGTTGCTAAAGATTCGATCAAGCATGCAAAGCAGAAACAGTTCTCTGTTGTCATCGTTGACACCGCGGGTCGTCTAGGCATTGATGAAGAACTGATGAAGCAGGCTAACGACATCAGAAAAGCTACCGATCCTGATGAAGTTCTGTTTGTTATTGACTCAATGATTGGTCAAGACGCCGTCAATGTTGCCAAGGCTTTCGAAGATGGTGTTGGCATCACCGGTGTAGTTCTAACCAAGCTTGATGGTGATGCTCGAGGTGGAGCTGCGTTGTCCGTGGCTCAGGTAACTGGTAAACCCATTCTTTTTAGTTCAACCGGTGAAGGCATGGATGCCTTTGAACCGTTCTATCCAGATCGCATGGCTTCAAGAATTCTGGACATGGGAGATATTCTCAGCCTTATCGAGCAGGCTCAGAAGTCTTTCGATGAGCAAGAAGCTCTTGTCATGGCTGAGAAGATGGCCAAGGATGCTTTCACACTTGAAGACTTCTTAGACCAGATGCAGCAGCTCAAAAAGATGGGCTCACTAAAGAGCATGCTTTCGATGATGCCAGGAGCAGGAAAGCTCAAAGGTCAACTAGATAACATCGATGAAAAAGAAATTGACCGCACCGAAGCAATCATTAGAGCGATGACCCCTAAAGAACGTCGTGATCCAAAGATTCTCAATGGTTCAAGAAGGCTACGTATAGCTAAGGGTTCAGGAATGACCGTTACCGATGTGAACTCTTTGGTCAACAGATTCGAGCAAGCAGCCAAGATGATGAAGGTTATGGCTAAGGGTGGAAACCCAGGGCTACCTGGCATGCCTCAGGGGATGGGAGCTATGCCTAGACCTCAGGTCAAGAAAGACAAGGGAAAGAAGAAGGGCAAGTCTGGTAACCCAGCTAAGCGTGCCGCCGAGATTTCAGGTATTGAACCTCCAAAGCAAGGAAATTCAGGGTCATCCTTCGGCTTAGGGGGATAGTTGGTTGCTCCTGCCAATTATTTCTGGCAGAATAGAGAGGTTGCCTGCAGCTTGACCCTCTAACCAAGCTGAATGGGCAACCCATCAGAGCTTTTATACCGAGTGTGCCCCCACGCTCACGGTTGATTGTTCGCCCCAATTCATAAACAGGAGCATTGTGGCTGTAAAAATCCGCCTAAAGCGTCTAGGAAAACTAAAGACGCCTCACTACCGTATCGTCGTAGCCGACTCACGTAAAGCACGTGATGGTCGCGTTATTGAAGAGATCGGTCGTTACGTACCAACTAACCACCCATCAATCATTGAAGTTAACTCAGAGCGAGCACTTTACTGGCTAGGTGTTGGCGCACAGCCAACCGAGCAGGTAATGGCTCTTCTTAAGCTAACCGGTGACTACCAGAAGTCGAAGGGTGACGCATCTGCAAAGAACACCGTGCTACCTCAGATTCCTAAGGCAGTCTTCGAAGCTGACACAAAGAAGAAGCCAGTTCTAAAGCCACGCGACGAGATCGTTGTTAAGAAGCAGGCTGACAAGGTTGCAGAAGATGTAATCGATGCAGCTGTTGATGCAGCAGTTGCTGAAGGCAACCTAGAAGACATCGTAGAAGCAGCAGCAGAAGTAGTTGCAGAAGTTGCAGCTGAAGAAGTAGCAGCAGAAGCAGCTGAAGTTGTAGAAGCAGCAGCAGAAGCAGTTGCTGAAGAAGCAGCTCCTGCTGAAGCTGAAGAAACCAAAGAGGCTTAATACGTGTTATCCGCTGCGCTCGAACACTTAGTCAAAGGTATCGTTGACCATCCTGAGGATGTCACCGTCACTGAACGCTCAACAAATCGTGGAGATTTGTTAGAGATTCACGTTCACCCTGACGACCTTGGAAGAGTGATCGGGCGCAACGGACGCACCGCCAAAGCACTGCGCACCATCATTAACGCTCTTGCCGATGGCAAGAAGGTGCGCGTAGACGTAGTAGATAACAATTTCTAAGCAGACCACCCTTCGGGTCGGTCGGTTATTAAAGGCCCACGGCCTAAAAGGTGCTATCAAGCTAGAGCTTTACACCGACACCCCTAATGAACGTTTTGTTCCAGGTGCTACTTTCAAACTTCAAGTTCCAGAAACCTCTGAATGGTTTGGTAAAACCATAACCGTCAAAGAGATGAAAATGTATAACTCCCACCCAGTGCTATTCCTTGAAGGAGTAGAAACTAGGGAAGTGGCTGAAACTCTAATCAAGGCAATCCTGTTAGTTGATCAGAACCTTGAAGAACTTCCGGTTGAACCAGATGCTTGGTATGACCAGCAGCTAGTTGGACTAAGTGTTATTCGTGATGGTGTTGAAGTTGGCTCAGTCGTTCGAGTTGAACACTTCCCGGCTCAAGACATGCTGATTGTTCTAACCAAAGATGAACGAGAAGTAATGGTTCCTTTTGTGAAGGCGATTGTTCCTTCGGTTGATATCAAGGCTCAGACTTTGACTGTTACCCCACCTAATGGTCTATTTGAAGAAATAGAAGGTGAGTAATGAAGATTCAAGCAGTAACAATCTTCCCTGAGTATTTCGAGGCCTTAGACATTTCACTGTTGGGTAAAGCTCAAGAAAACAAAGTGATTGAGTTCGAGGCTATTGATCTTCGCAAATTCACTCACGACAAACACAAGACTGTTGATGACAGCCCATATGGCGGTGGAGCTGGAATGCTAATGAAGCCAGAGCCTTGGGGCGAAGCGTTAGATGAATTACTAGACCCAGATGGAACAACAGTGTTGATTGTTCCTTCTCCTGCAGGTGAGCTATTCAAGCAGGCAACGGCCCAAGAGTTCGCAGCTAAGGAGCACATTGTCTTTGCCTGTGGTCGTTATGAAGGTATTGATCAAAGGGTCTTTGACTGGGCTAAGGACAAGGCTGAGGTAAGACTTGTCAGCCTTGGCGACTACGTCCTAAACGGTGGGGAAGTAGCATCCCTAGCCATGATCGAAGCCATTGCCAGACTGATTCCTGGGGTTATTGGTAATGCTGAGAGCCTTGCTGAAGAGTCACATTCTGATGGTCTTTTGGAGTACCCAAGCTATACAAAGCCTGCCTCTTGGCGAGGGCTAGATGTGCCTGAGGTACTTAGAGGCGGCAACCATGCTGAGATAGCCAAATGGCGTAAAGAGCAGTCCCTAGAGAGAACTAAGGCAGTTAGACCAGACCTTATAGAGGACTAGGCGTTGCTTGAGCCTGGTTTTTATGGCAAGATGTACAGGTTGCCTAAATAAAGCTCTGCCGCAGGGGAGATTAGGCAAAAGCACCAAATCAAGAAACTAACAAATACCCGTTATTGACCTGCAGGCAAGAACAGAAGGCAGAAAAATGCAAATTCTAGATTCAGTAGATCTACCAAACCTTAGAGACAATGTCCCAGCATTCCGCGTAGGAGACAACGTAAAGGTCCACGTAAACATCATCGAAGGTAACCGTAGCCGTGTGCAGGTTTTCCAGGGTGTTGTAATCCGTCGTTCAGGTGCTGGTGTCCGCGAGACATTCACCGTACGTAAGGTAACTTTCCAGGTTGGTGTTGAAAGAACTTTCCCAATTCACTCCCCAGTGCTAGACAAGATTGAACTTGTCTCTCGTGGTGCTGTTCGCCGTGCGAAGCTTTACTACCTACGTGACCTACGTGGTAAGAAGGCGAAGATCCGCGAAAAGCGCGACAACACAACTTCAGCTAACTAGTTTTAGATAGTTCACAGGTAAGGGCACTAACCTTCCATCATGGCTAAAAAAGAAAAGCAAGAGAAGCCAATCAAGGGGCCTTTCAAAACTTCTAGAGAGAAGTTGCGAAAGATTAAGTCCAAGAACTTCCTGCTTGCTTTTTTAATTGACACAGTCGTAATCATTGTTTCTGCACTGATTATTTCTTTTGTCATCAAGTCATTCTTGATTAGATCCTTTTACATTCCTTCAGGGTCAATGTTTGACACTCTGCAGATCAACGATCGAATCATTGTAAATCAACTTGTTCCTAACATAGTTCCGCTAGAGCGTGGCGATGTTGTTGTCTTCAAAGATCCAGGTGGTTGGCTAGGTAGCACACCAGAAGAACCTGCCGGTGATGTTCTTTCACAAATAGGTGGTTTCATTTCTTCTGTAGTAGGTCTCACTGCTCCTGACAACAACCAGCATCTAGTTAAACGTGTTGTTGGTAAGGGCGGAGACAGAGTTATCTGTTGTGATCTTGATAACCGAATCACAATCAATGGCAAGGCGATCATCGAGCCATATCTTGCCAAGGGTTCTAATCCTTCAAACACTGAGTTTGATGTGATTGTCCCTAAGGACTCATTCTGGGTAATGGGCGATAACAGAGGTAACAGTGAAGACTCTAGATATCACCCTGACACTCCAGGTCGTGGCTTTGTTTCAAAGAGCTATGTAGTTGGTAGAGCTTTTGTTATTTCTTGGCCTTTCACAAATTTCACGTGGTTAGATAATTACCCGAATGTCTTCAAAGACGTCCCAGCACCCAAGCCTTAGTTTCGAGAACTCGTTCTTTGAAACGGGCACTCGATTCATAATCGGCATTGATGAAGTTGGTAGAGGATCTATCGCAGGTCCAGTTGCAGTTGGCGTTGCTCTAATAGATAGCAAAAGAGATCTCCAGAGCTGGCCTGAAAAACTTAGAGACAGCAAACTAATCTCAGAAAAAACTCGTGAAGAGATTTATCCTCAGGTTGCCTCTTGGGTTAGTGGTTGGGCTGTCGGTATGGCAACCGTAGAGGAGATTGAAACCAAGGGCATAGTTGAATCGCTTAGCCTTGCTGGTTACCGTGCTCTTGAGCAGTTGGTGAGAGACCCAGCCCTTAGAGAAGCCATCGCTCAAGAGGGAGTGACGATGATTCTTGATGGTTCACATAACTGGCTTGGCGGTAAGTCTCTGGGCATGCCGGTAACCGTGAAGACCAAGGCTGACCGTGACTGTGTCTCAGTTGCCTGTGCATCGGTGCTTGCCAAGGTCACTAGAGATCGCCTGATGCTTGATATTCATGAGCAGCACCCACTCTTTGGCTTGGACTCAAACAAGGGTTATGCCTCAGAAGCCCACATCTCAGCACTTCGGGAACATGGCCCATCCCCAGTTCATCGCCTAAGTTGGCTAACTAAGATTCTTGCGAGATAGACTTTTAGCCACATGGACGAGAACGATTTTGACGATTATGACCGCGAGGCAGAGTTAGCTCTGTTCCGCGAGTATAGAACTGTCGCAGACACCTTTAGATTTGTTATTGAGACAGAGCGCAGACTCTATCTAGCCAACGAGGTTGACTTCAAACGTATTGATACTGCTACCGATTTTTACTTTGAACTAGTCATGAGCGATGTTTGGGTTTGGGACATTTATAGAACAGACCGCTTCGTAAAGAGCGTAAGAGTTCTAACCTTCAAAGACGTAAACATCGAAGAACTTACTGGCAAAGCCTTTGACATTCCAAAAGAACTAACAGTTGGCGAATAGCTAAAGCTTTTCCACATATTCAACTGCAAACATCCAAACATCTAGTTATTCCTTCACACTCATGCTGTGAACGATTCAAAACTATTAGCTTCTGCAACCTGGAGTCTGCTCTGTGAACCAGGGGATTCGATGGCAGGAATGCTTCGACGAATACTTGGAACAGAAGAAGCTCTCTATGAAATCAGAAGAGCAAAGTCCTCCAAAGAAATAGCCTCGGTATTACCCGAAGACTTCTTCAGAGCACCGGCATTTCTCTCAACTCTTGAAGACTCTTTGGAATGCTGGAAGAGAAGGCTAGCTACAGTCAATGTGAATAGATCAATCGATAGCCTTGAGGCTCTTTCGGGATTTCTAATTAATTCAGATTCTTCTGATTGGCCTAAAGGGCTTATCGAATTAGGAGACTCTGCACCTTCCGCAATCTGGGCGATGGGAATAAGAAATGTCCTTAAGAATCAAAAGACACTATCTGTTGTTGGAGCGAGGATAGCGAGTCCTTATGGACTTGAGGTCACTAGAGATTTGGTTCAGGCAGCTGCATCCAAAGAATATGTCGTTGTGTCTGGAGGAGCCTTGGGAATAGATGCGAAAGCCCATCGAAGTGCTCTGGATGCCAAAGGTGAAACTATAGCTATCATGGCTGGAGGTTTGGATAGGTTGTATCCACCGAGAAATCTAGACCTGTTTGAAGAGATCAAGAACTCAGGACTAGTTATTTCTGAGATGCCACCTGGCACCTCACCTGCCCGATGGAGATTCTTGCAACGCAACAGATTGATAGCCGCTCTCGGTCAAGCAACGGTAGTTGTTGAAGCCGGATACAAATCCGGTTCCATCAACACTGCAGGTCACGCTAATGAACTTGATCGTCCAGTTGGGGCAATACCGGGGCCAATCAACTCAACTAGATCCGCTGGTTGCCATCGCCTTATCAAAGAGCGAAGAGCGGAACTTATCAGTACCCCTGGTGAACTCTTTGAACTCTTAGGCCAAGATACTTTGCATCCATCAGCAAAGTTTGGTCTAACCGGTAATCAAACTAGGGCTCTAGATAGCTTTGGTTACTTCGAGCAAGGAACTGAAAGAGTTGCTGCTATCTCAGGAATGACCATGAGTGAAGCCAATTTTGCCTTGGACTCTCTTGAGAGAATCGGGCTAGTTGTTCGAACCTCCAGTGGCTGGATGAAAACTTCAAATACGCTTTGAGGTATGGCAAGTGAAATAGAAATGCAGGGTCAGCGCTTCGCTGACAATCTTTCTGCTGCTCGCGGCTATTCGCCAAACACTGTGAAGAGTTATCTCAGTGATGTTCTAGATCTTGCTGGCTACCTTGAATCGAAAAAAGTTACCGATGTCAAAGAGATTGATCTTGAACTACTCCGAGACTGGTTATGGGAAGTAAGCCAACGTAATTCAGCTAAAAGCACTTTAGCTAGAAAGAGTGCAGCAATTAGAGCCTTCACGGCTTGGCTTGCTGCGGAAGATTTAGTTGTTGCAGACCCAGGTCAAAGGCTAAAGTCACCCAAAGCTGACAGGCATCTTCCTAAGGTAGTAACTAAAGATTCTCTAGATGATGTTTTTGGCCAGTTGAAAGCTTTGGCAAGTGAGGGTGATCCTTCTGCAATTAGAGACCTACTGGTCTTTGAACTTTTGTATGCAACAGGTGCTCGCGTTAGTGAACTTTGTGGACTGGATTTAGTTTCAGCTGATTTAGGTAGAAATGTTCTACGAGTAATTGGTAAAGGTTCAAAGGAACGTGTCGTTCCGTTTGGGCTTCCTGCCAGAGATGCTCTAGATAGATGGCTAGATGTTAGAGCAGCATTGAACCCTGCTCCAGGTGAACAAGCATTGCTTCTAAACACCAGAGGTAAAAGACTTGGGGTTAGATCTGTTTATCAACTGGTAGCAACTCTTCTTGCTGGGACATCAACCGGCGTTGCTGGTCCACACACTTTGAGACACACGGCAGCAACGCATTTACTTGATGGTGGAGCAGATCTGCGTGCTGTTCAAGAACTATTAGGGCATGCGAGTTTGGGTACAACTCAGATTTATACCCATGTCTCGGTGGACAGACTCACAGCTGGGTACAAGAACGCTCACCCCAGAGCGTAGTAAGCAAGTCTTGAAGGAGTTAGCCCTCCGATGATTGCCAGTGGTGAAAAGTAACCTGATTCAGATCTAGTGCCAAAGTGCAAACAAGTTTGTGGGCAGTGCCAAATGTATTCAGGGTCAGGTTCACAAACCAAGCCGATTGGATCTCCTAGTTGCACGCTCATTCCCTCAACCAAATCAGAACAGACAGGTTCAAGGGAGGCAGTGAAGCTATTGCCGAACTGGATGGAGATTAGGTTTCGGTAGCCAACCTTTCCCACGAAGCTAATCTGACCTGTGGCAGGGGAGAGAACCTGATCGCCAATCAGGGCAGGCAGGTCTATGCCCCTATGACCTTGCCCATACTCACTCATCGGGGCTAGGTACTGGTTTAGAACATCCTCATTGCTTTGGTAAGCCAGTGGCATGGCTAGGAGAGTCTCAATTGTTGAGGATTGGGCAGGTCCAAGGCCTATTGGGGCACAGGCAAGGACTAAAACAAGGGTTCTTCTTAGGGTCATGGCTCAAGTATTCAAGGCTTACTGAGCTCTTGTTTCGTGAGGTTGTTTAGGGGTGGAAAACCCCTGAACACGGCTGCTATGCTTATAACTAGCGGTCAGCCGTATAAATCCAAGAATAAATCCCTTGAATTTCTATGTGCAGGCCGACTTCGCGTGTCGAATAACATACCGGTTTGTCAGTCCCATAAGTTTCACGGGTAAACCGGATGCGGCACCAGGTGTGTTAAGCAACCGCTTTTCACAATCAACTGATCGACGCACTATTGCGTCATAAAGGAGATACTGCCATGGCAGTAGTAACCGTTCGCCAGCTGCTAGACAGCGGTGTTCACTTTGGTCACCAGACCAGACGCTGGAACCCTAAGATGAAGAGATTTATCTTAACTGACCGTTCTGGCATTTACATCATTGACTTAGCTAAGTCTCTGACTCACATCGACCAGGCATATGAGTTCACTAAGAACCTTGTTGCTTCAGGTGGATCAATCATGTTCGTTGGAACTAAGAAGCAGGCTCAGGAAGCTATTGCTACTGAAGCACAGCGTGTGAACATGCCTTACATCAACGAGCGTTGGTTGGGTGGTCTATTGACCAACTTCCAGACTGTCTCAAAGCGTCTTGCTCGACTAAAGGAACTTGAAGTCATGGACTTCAACGACAAGAAGTCAAGCGGATACACAAAGAAAGAACTTTTGATTCTTAGCCGTGAAAAGGTAAAGCTAGAAAAGACTCTTGGTGGTGTTCGCACACTAACTAAGGTTCCTTCTGCTATCTGGGTTGTTGACACAATCAAGGAGCACCTAGCAATTACTGAAGCGAAGAAGCTTGGTATTCCTGTTATTGGAATCCTAGACACCAACTGTGATCCAGATGATGTAACAATCGGTATTCCAGGTAACGACGATGCAATTCGTTCAGTTCACCTACTTACCCGCGTTATTGCTGATGCAGTTGCTGAAGGTCTAAAGGAGCGCCACTCAAAGCCAGAGACTGCACAACCTCTAGCTGACTGGGAGCAGGCACTTCTAGACAACGCAGCTCAGAAGGACGCGTACCTAGCTAAAGAAGCAGCCGCAGTCGCTGATGCACCTGCAGCAGAAGCAGTTGTTGAGACACCTGCAGAAGTTATTGAAACCGAAACTACAAAGGAAGCTGAATAATCATGGCTAACTACACAGCAGCAGATGTGAAGACTCTGCGCGATCGCTCAGGCGCTGGAATGATGGACTGCAAGGGCGCTCTTGATGAGGCTGATGGCAACATCGATAAGGCGATGGAGTTCCTTCGCCTTAAGGGCCTAAAGGGTGTTACCAAGCGTGAAGGAAGAACCACAAGTAACGGAATCGTTCTTGCTCGTGTTGCTTCAGGCAAAGGCTACCTAATCGAACTAGCTTGTGAGACAGACTTCGTTGCTAAGGCAGAAAAGTTTGTAGCTCTTGGTGAAACCATCGCTGATGCTATTGCAGCAGCTGGTGCAGACACAGTAGAGGCAGCTCTAGCGGCTCCACTGGATGGTAGAACTGTTGGCGATTCAATCACTGACGAGGCTGCAATCATGGGCGAGAAGGTTGAACTTCGCCGTCTATCAGTTGTTGCAGATGACAACATCGATGCTTACCTTCACCGCACATCAAAGGACCTACCTCCACAGGTTGGTGTTCTAGTTGCGTTCAAGGGAACAGACGTTGAAACAGCTCACGATGTTGCAGTCCACATTGCAGCATTCAGCCCAACCTACCTAACCATGGCAGATGTCCCTCAGGACATCGTTGACACCGAGCGTCGCATAGCAACAGAGACTGCTCGTAACGAAGGTAAGCCAGAAGCTGCTCTAGAGAAGATCGTTGAAGGTCGCGTAAAGGGATTCTTCAAGGAAAACTGTCTATTGGAGCAGGACTTTGCCAAGGACAACAAACTGAGCGTCGCCAAGGTACTAGAGCAGCACGGTCTAACCGTCTCTGCTTTCGTACGTTACCGCGTAGGCGCATAAGTCAAATAGCTTGAAATTGAATTGGCTCGGTCTATAAAGACCGAGCCTTTTCAGTTGCGGGCCTAAACTAGAGACGAACAGGTCTTTGAGAGGGATGAAAATGCCAGGAACCCCACGTCGCGTCTTATTGAAACTATCCGGTGAAGCCTTTGGTGCTGGCAACCTGGGAGTGAACCCAGATGTTGTTTCAGCTATTGCAAGAGAAATTGCAGATGCTGCTAAAAAAGTAGAAATCGCAGTTGTTGTTGGTGGAGGTAACTTCTTCAGAGGTGCTGAACTATCTCAGCGAGGTATGGATCGTGCACGTGCCGACTACATGGGTATGTTGGGTACAGTCATGAACGCTCTTGCTTTGCAAGACTTCCTAGAACAAGCAGGGTGTGACACTAGAGTGCAGTCAGCTATTTCTATGGCTCAGGTAACAGAGCCTTACATTCCTCTAAAAGCTATTCGTCACATGGAGAAGGGAAGAGTTGTAATCTTCGGTGCCGGTGCTGGTCTGCCTTACTTCTCAACCGACACAGTAGCTGCTCAAAGAGCGCTAGAGATTCACGCTGTTGAGGTTCTTGTAGCTAAGAACGGTGTTGACGGAGTTTACTCAGCAGATCCTAAGAAGGATCCAAAGGCTAAGAAGATTGAGGAACTTACTTACCAGGAAGCTCTGATCAAGAAGCTAAAGGTTGTTGACTCAACTGCTTTTAGCCTCTGCATGGATAACAACATGCCTATGGTGGTCTTTGGTATGCAGCCAGAAGGCAACATCACCAAGGCCCTGTTAGGTAAAAACATTGGAACTCGCGTAAGAGCGTAGTCTTTTTAGTAACACATATAAGGAGAAACATGATCAGCGAAATCTTGGCAACCGCAACAGAGAAGATGGGTAAAGCTGTCGAGTCTGCTAAAGAAGACTTTGCAACTATTAGAACTGGTAGGGCAAACCCTGCACTATTCCAGAAGCTGATGGTTGATTACTATGGCACACCAACCGCTCTTTCTGCGCTAGGTTCAATTGCTAACCCTGAGGCTAGAACGATTGTTGTGACTCCTTATGACAAGGGTGCGCTTGCAGCTATTGAAAAAGCCATTAGAGACATGCCTAACCTGGGAGCTAACCCAACGAACGATGGTGCTCTAGTTAGAGTGACTCTTCCAGATCTAACTGAAGAGCGTCGTAAAGAGTATGTGAAAGTCGTAAAGACCAAGGCTGAAGATCACAGAGTTGCTGTTAGAAACGTTAGACGTAAGGCTAAAGATGATCTTGATGCTCTAAAGAAAGACGGTCTAGCTGGAGATGACGATCTAGCGCGTGGTGAAAAAGAACTTGAGGCTATTACTAAGACTCACGTTGACAACATCGACGAAGCGCTAAAGCGTAAAGAAGCCGAACTGCTCGAGGTCTAGTTGAGTACCGAAGAAGTTAAAGGTAGATCTTTATCACAGTCAGTAATCTATGGGTTACTTCTGGCATTTCTATTTTTAGCTTCAGTACTAGTAGTTAAAGAACTCTTCATATTTGTCCTAGCAGTCGCAGTAGCCGTAGGGGTTTGGGAACTATCAACCGCCCTAAGGCAAAAGAATTGGCATGTCCCTAGAATTCCAGTGACGGTTGGATCTCTAATTGTTATTCCCTTGACTTATTGCGGTGGGGAACGTGCTCAGTGGCTAGGTGTTCTAGCTATTGTTGGGGCCCTAGTGTTATGGCGAAGTCTTGAACTTCTAATCAAGCGTGGAACCCTAAAGAGAACATTCTCTGAAGCTTTCAAGGATTTCTCTGCATCAGCTTTTGTTGTTATCTACCTTCCACTGACCATGAGCTTTGCAGCCTTGCTATTTAGAGAGCCTGCTCACGGTGGATTTGTTGAGGGTAAGTATTGGATTATTACTTTTGTAACAACCGTCATTCTTATTGACAGCAGCGCGTACCTGTTTGGAAGAAAACTAGGCAAGCATCCAATGCTTCCTAAGGTAAGCCCCAAAAAGAGCTGGGAAGGCTTCGCCATCTCTGCAGTGTTTGGTTTAGCCAGTGCTGTGTTCCAGACTGTATGGCTACTTCAGCTGCCTTGGTGGTTTGGCGTTATCTTCGGTTTGGTCATTTTGATTTCTGCTGTTCTAGGTGACTTTGCGGAGTCTCTAATCAAACGTGATCTTGGAGTGAAGGACATGTCTTCTCTAATTCCAGGTCACGGTGGCATCATGGACCGTCTCGATTCGATGCTGCCAGCGGCTTTGAGCTCATATCTGCTAATGGCCATAAGTGTCAGATTCTTCTAAAAGGTATTGAGAGAATAGATACGTGAGTTACACATTTAACCGAGCAGGCAAAAGAAGACGCGGCTATAGCATTAGCCAGGTTGATGAGTTCCTCAAGACTGCCCGTGAGCAATACAACAACCCTTCAATGTCTTTAGTAACGGCAATGGACGTTAGAGCAACTCGGTTTGAATTAGAGAGAAACGGCTATTCGATCTCGGTAGTGGATGCGGCTTTAGAGAAGCTTGAAGATGCCTTCGCGGCCGCTGAGTTTGGTAAAGAACTCCTGAATCAAGGGTATTTTGAGTTCGCAGAGGACTTGACTGAAGTCAAAAAGCTTGTGCTTGACCGGTGTAGTCGTAAAAACAAGAAGAAGTTTCGCAAGCGTAAGTGGCCAAACAAGGGTTATAGCACCAGGCAGGTCGATGCGTTTTGTTCTCAACTGGGGAAAAAGATTGAAAATAAGGCAAACTTAACAGTGAAAGAACTTAGAGTTGCAACATTCAAGTTGAAAAGAGGCGGCTATGCAGAGTATCAAGTCGACGCGTTCCTTGAGAAAGTTGTTGAAGGGCTCCAACGTGAGCAAGCGCTCAGCAAGGTTAGCCGCTAGTTCACTAGCTCTTTCCCTAGTTCTTGGCTTCAGTGCATCTGTAAACGAACCACTGGTTGTTAGCGCTAGCACTGGGACTAAAGCAAATGTCCTATTGGCAAAGATTGCTATAAAAGGTAGAGCTCCAAAGACTGGTTACGACAGAGAACTCTTTAGTGATGGTTGGGGAGATATCGGCGAGTGTGATGTTCGGAACTACATCCTAAAGAGAGACCTGAAATCAATCACTTGGAAGTCTTCTCCTAGATGCACAGTAGCCAAGGGTATTCTCAACGATCCATACACCGCCAAGAAGATTTACTTTGTTCGAGGTGTTGGTACCTCAAACGCTGTTCAAATAGATCATGTCGTTGCCGTTAGTGATGCCTGGCAGAAAGGCGCTCAGCAACTTTCTTTTCAGAAGAGATACGCCTTCTATAACGACCCGCTAAACCTGCTAGCCGTTGATGGTCCAACAAATAGCCGAAAGAGTGATAGCGATGCGGCTAGCTGGTTACCACCTAACCGCAAATACTGGTGCTCATACGTCTCGAGGCAGATAGCGGTCAAACATAAATACAAGCTGTGGGTCACTAGAGCCGAACGAGATGCCATGGCTCGTGTCTTGAAAACATGCCCTAATCAACTAGTTCCTAGGGGTTAGCGACCAGCCTCTAGGCTCTAAGAGACCCTTGCGGTAAACTTAGTGTTTGTTACTAAGGCGGTGAATAAATGGGTAGATACGAGCTGGTTAGACCAACTCTTCGTCAACGCATTAGTCGTCGCATCCTAGGTAAAAACCTAGCCACCAATCTTCAGAACCTTCAGTTGGCTAAGAAACTAAAGCGACTTGTTGTGACCACCATCGCCATTTCCTTTGTAGCAAGCTACGCGATGGTAACTGTTATCGATCCTTACGGTGGGGCACTTAACTCCGCCTATGCATACAACTCGACATATTCCAATACCGGTGAAGAAGATCAGATTTATGGTTTTACCGCTCAGCAAAAGATTAGTTTTCAGAGAGGTGGCTGGGCCATTGTCACTGGAGATGAAGCGGCAGCAATCTATGTTGCTAATGCTGAGACCCCTGAAAATGGCAGCATTAAAGCTTTTGCCTATGAGTTAGTGCTTTCAAACAACTGGGGAAGAGATCAGTACTCATGCCTAGTAGCACTTTGGGAAAGAGAATCTAACTGGCGCTGGAATGCTCTAAACAAGAGCTCAGGTGCTTACGGAATCCCTCAGTCACTACCAGGACGTAAGATGGCAGAGATGGGTGCTGACTGGGTCACTAACCCTGAAACTCAGGTTCGCTGGGGTGTGAATTATATCAAGAACCGTTACGGTGCTCCTTGTGGAGCGATGGCTCACTCAAACAAGTTCAACTGGTACTAAACCGTGGGTAGAAACAATAAACCTAAAGGCTTCAAAAAGGCAACTGAAGAAGATGAGCCTATGGACATCGTTCGCCTAAGAGATGGCATCAAGAAATCCGAAATCAAAAACGGTGTTGAGTTTTATGTTCAAACCACATCAGGAAATAATGCTGAAGAAACCAAGAAGTGGATCTGCCCTTTCTGTTCACTATCCTTTGGCACCGGAATCTCTCATGTCGTTGCTTGGGAGAGTGCCTATGGACCTGAGAAGAGAAGACACTTTCATAACCAGTGCTGGAAAAAGTTCCAAGGCAGACTGTTTTGAGCTCTATCGAAATACGTTCCTCTGTTGAATTACCTTCAACCAGAATCCCACTAACGCTTAGAACCTCTGATGGTTTAGACCTTGTTGCTGAGTTAGCGCTGCCGGTAGATAAAACTCCAGTTGCAACCTTGATTATGTTGCATCCACTGCCAACAGCAGGCGGCTTCATGGATTCACACATTTATCGCAAAGCTAGTAATCGTTTGCCAGCTCTTGCAGATTTAGCCATCCTTAGATTCAACACCAGGGGAACATCCTCTCCTCATGGGACAAGCCAAGGTTCCTTTGACGGTGGAGTTTCAGAGCGATTCGATGTTGAGGCAGCTGTTTGCTATGCGGTTGAAAACAATTTGCCAAACATTTGGCTTGTTGGTTGGTCCTTTGGAACAGAGTTGGCTCTGAAGTATGGTCCTGACCAGAAAGTACTTGGCGCGGTTTTGCTATCTCCACCACTTCACAGGACCAGCGTAGAAGAACTTGAGCGCTGGAACTTAGTTGATAAGAAACTGGTCGCGCTTATTCCTGAACACGATGATTATCTAAAACCGCAAGAAGCTGCGGTTAGGTTCCTAGCAATCAAGAACATTGAATTGATAAATGTTGAAGATGCTAAGCATCTATGGGTAGGGGAGACTGCTACCAAACGTGTACTTGATGAAATCGTAAGAGTAACCAACCCAGCTAGTTATCCACTACCTGAGTTTTATACTGCCTAGCGTTTATTTTGCCTAGGAACCCAAACTTCTCGAATTATCAACAAAATCGTTGCTGCCGTTGGGATTGCAAGAAGTGATCCTAGAATTCCAGCCAAAGCACCTCCGGCAAGAGCCGAAACAATGATGAGTGCTGTCGGTACGTTTACTGCTTTCTTTAGAACTCTTGGAGCAACTAAATAGGCTTCAATCTGAATGTATGCAAGAAGTGCAATAGCAACAGCAATGGTTGTCTCGGTTGGTGATGTCGCAGCAGTGACCAAGATCACAATCGATGCACCAGTAATCGAACCAATTATCGGGATTAGCACCAGTAGGAAGTTGATGAAGGCTAGAACAACAGCAAACTCAACTCCTGCAATCATCAACACGGCGAAAAGAATTGTTGTGTTGATTGAAGAAACAACAACCTGACCCATTACGTAGCGGCCAACCGAACCGATGACCTGGTCAACAATACCTTCAAGTTTTTGACGGTGAGACTTTGCTACCAAGTTGATTCCCACACGCTTAATGCTAGGAAGAGCGCTCATGAAATACAGAGTCAAAATGGTTACGGTTAGGAATCCAAATATGCCGTTAAGAAGAGTGATGCCAACCTTGACAACTCCACCTAAAAGGTTTGGCCAATTCTTGCTGTCAGTGATGAATTCACCAGCGCTATTTAGAGCGGTAGCAATACTGCCGCCAAGTCTTGAATCTATGCTCTCGACCAATGGAAGCTTGAGGAATTCTTTTAGAAGATCAGGAAGGTTGGTAATAAATGTGCTGGCCTGAGAGATTAGTGGAGGCAGGATGGCGAAGAAAACCGCAGTTAGTATACCGAGCACACCTAGGGCTACGATGCCGATAGCAAGCCCGCGTTTCTTTACTCTGCGCTGCAGTAACTGAACCAAAGGCTCAAGACCAAGGGTTATAAATAAGGCAGTGATGATCGATGTGATTATTCCTGCCAAAGAAACAACAGCGCTACCGAGAGCAATTGCTGTTAGAACACCTAGGCCACCTAAGAATCCAATTTGATACGCGTGTGTAATCTTTCTGTGGTTAGTCTCTGGCATCCCCGCTCCTTAGTCTTACTTGATTTCTTTGCTGACCTGATCAATAATCTGTTTTAGGTTATTGAGATACACCATAATGCTGTCACGCTCATTGCCTAATTTGCGTTCAGCACTCTCCATGATGTGAAGTCTCTGCGTCACCTTGACTTGAGTGGCAGCAAGTATGGCTCGAGCTTCACTTTCCGCAGCTGTGATAATTTCTTCAGATTTGTTACGAGCTTCTTCGGTTGTTGCCTTATTGATTGATCTTGCAGCAGCTTCCAGAGTCTCAGCTTCTAATCTCGCTGCAGAAACTTTAGTCAGAGCAGTAGAAAGTTGAGCATTTGCATCATCAAGATACCTTTGGGTTTGAGCAACTGCTTCCTGGTACTTCTTTTGGTAGGTAACCTCGGCCTCAGCTCTTCTGGCAGTGAGTTCAAGATCTAAATCAATTCTTGCCTGTTCAGATAGAAGTGCGGTTTTCAGAACATCATCAAGCGGTTGGGTTAGTTGACGCTCAAGAATTAGCCTGCGCTCTGCGAGCTCTCGAGCAGATGCTGATTCTCTAACTTCAATCTCGCGCTTTGAACTTGCGCGCATTCTGGCTACTTCTGTCGAAATAGCCCCTCTAATAGCTCCTGCTTCGCGAGTTGCTTCTTCAATAATTCTTTCGGCTTCAACTTTGGCTTTAGCCATTGTTTCTTCATAGTCAGCTCTAGCTGAGTTGATGATACGTTCAGATCTTCTCTGGGCTTCGGCGACTAGTTCGTCGTAGTACTCCTGGCCGTCTGCCTTGAGTTGTTCAACTTCTGAGCTAACGCTAGCTAAAACTCCATCACGTTCTGCTTCAGCGTCAACTACTAGCCTCAGGGAGAGTTCTTCTGCTGTGCTGAGGATTTGGGCCGCTTTGGCACCAACACCGGCATAGCTAGGGTTCTTAGCCTCAGCGGCTTCACTTTCTAGCTCTATTAGGCGGTTTTGGGCTTCTCTGAGCTCTGTGGCCAATTGGGTGTTCAAATTGGTCAGATTTATCAGTTCTTTACGAAAATCCTTGATGGTGTCATCTACTAGGCCACGGTCGTAGCCTCGCATTACCAGCGGGAAATCAGTCTCATCGGCTGCCAAGGGTGCTCTCCAGAGGGCTTAGGTAGAATAGACGGGGTCGTCAATCACCCCAAGTTTAGCCTGAAAGGAGCATTATGCGTTTTGTTATTGCCACTGTGCTCCTTGTAGCCTCGGCAGTCAGCGTAGTTCTGGGCTATGCCACCAGAGCCCAGTTCGCCGAAGATTCAGGCCACAGGGTCGAATATCAGGTCGATTCGGCCTATTCCTATGTGGTTATCCCGAACAGTACCCTTACAGCCTTCGAGGGTGAAGTTTCTATTGAAGCCTCCGGAGTTGATGAGATCTTCTACGCAGATGCCAGAGAGAAGGACATTCAGGACTGGATTGGTACCTCAAACTATTCTCGTCTTAACCTAAAGCCAAACACTTTCGAACCTGATATCTCAACAATTACTTCAGGTGGCCAAAACGCTGACCCAGCCGGCAGTGACATGTGGCGAAGCCAGCTAAATGTAAGGACCAAGCTGTTGAATGTTGTCAGCATGTTTGACGACACTGCAGTTCTACTAGCCAGCAATGGCTTTAGTAGAGCTCCAGACAAAATAGCAGTGATCTGGGATGCAAAACCACTGGTGAATTGGCCTCAAGTTCTAATTATTGGTGGCTTCATTCTCCTGCTTGCTGCCATAATCATGAACTACCTGGCTTTCCGTAACATCAGAAAGCTTCGCGGACCAAGAAGAAGAATTCCTAAGTCGCCTAAGGGTCCTAGGTACCGTCGCAAGATAAAACAAGACGTACCAGTTCGCGGTAGAAGAGCAGTTGGTAAATCCAACCGAAGAAGATTCATGGCTGCCCCTGCCGCAGTTGTTTCACTCGCACTATTGACTGGATGTTCGACAGCTGCTCCAACAACTGAAGAGACCAAACCTAAATTTGAGTCTGTGAATGTTGTCGTTACTGAATCTCAACTGCAAAGAATTGTTACCAATGTTGCAACAACAGTTAAAGATGCTGATGGAACAAGAGATGACAAGATTCTAGTTACGAGAGTGGCTGGTTCTGCTCTTGAACTTAGAAGAGTTCAGTATCTATTGCAATCCAAAAGTAGCAAGATCCCTAAGCTGCCAGAGATTATTGCAAATCCGATTACTGTCGCGTTGCCAATGGAACTGCCAGATCCAAGCCTTGGTTGGCAGCCAAGAACTCTAATGGTGGTTACCAAAGCTGAATCGACGACCAGTGCGCCACAAATGCTTGTTCTACAGCAAGCGACCCCTAGAGACAATTACAAGCTTTGGTATCAAATTGACTTACTGCCAGCAGCTAAGTTCCCTAATGTGGCAGCTCAAGCAACAGGAGCACTACCGGTTGCTAAAGACACCGAATATCTAGTAACTCCTTTGAAGAGCATCCCGTTCAAGTATGGTGACACACTGAACAAGGGCGGCGAGAGTAAGTATGCTTCTGAATTTGATTTAGCTTCAGATGAGTTCTATGCAGCACTATCTGAATCACAGATTCAACAAAAAGATGATGTTGAGAAAGTAAGTGCAACTATCAAGTTCCAGCACTCACTAGGTAACCAAAACATCTTGGGCATGCTAACAGTCGAGTCAGGTGGCCTAGTAGCGCTAACCATGAATGACACATCAACTATTAGGCCAAAGATCTCAGGTGCAGCAGTTTCTGTTACTCAGCTAGACCAGAAGACCCTGTTGGACGCACCTGGAAGTGCAACAGGTCTACGCATTGTATATAGCAACATGCTCTTGTTCTATGTTCCTGTAGCTGGCTCAGAAGAGAAGATAAGGCTAGTTGGAGCATCTCAAGGCCTTCTTGCAGTGAGGTCAATAGATTGAGCGATATGAATTCAGCTATGCGAGGTGGGGTTGACCTCTCTTCTCTGGCTAACAAAGTTGTTAAAGAGAAACTAGCTAGCACTAGCAGTGTTCAGGTTGACCAAGGTAGAAGAGTCAAGGTTCCTGCCTTTGTGGTTGAAGTAAACCAAGCAAACCTAAAGCCAATCATTGAACTGTCTTCCATAGTCGCGGTGGTAGTTAGCTTCTATAGCCAAGCAAACGAAGAAAGCCTTACTCTCAACAGCAAGTTAGAAAAGTTAGCTAATGCATCAGAAGGCAAGTGGCTTCTAGCCAAGATTGATCTTGATGCTAACCCTGAGATTGCTTCCGCTTTTGGGGTAAATCTTCCAGCTACCATTGCGGTGATTCTAGAAGGTGAACCAAAGCCACTATTCCAAGGAGATCAGCCAGAGAGTGCTCTTGTTGACTTCCTAGGCAAGCTAGTTGAAGTTGCTGCATCTCAAGGACTCAATGGAACTCTAGAAGTTGATGGAGCAGAGACTAAAGAAGTTGAACCGCAGTTATCTGAATCAGAGATTGCGGCTTTAGATGCAATGGATAAAGGTGATTTTGGAGCAGCGGTTAATATCTATGAAGAAGAACTAAAGCAGAACCCAGGTAACGAAGAGTTAGCAGCAAGACTTGCCCAAGTGAAGCTAGTTGAGCGAACTTATAACGCTGATCTTGAAAAAGAACTCTCTGTTGAACCAACCAGTGTTGCCATCGCTATGCGCAAAGCAGATTTCCATCTAGCAGTTGGTCAATCAGAGGAGGCCTTTGAGCTGCTATTAGCTTGGTTTGATAAAGCTGATGGGGAAGAGCGTAAGGCTCTGTCTTCACTGTTTCTAGAGCTATTCAATGTGGTGGGTAAATCTCATCCAGCTGTAGTTGAAGCGCGTAAGTTACTAGCTGCGAAGATGTTCTAGTCATGCCCGTTTATCTAGACTATGCAGCAACTGCTCCTCTTCGTAAAGAAGTCCTAGATTGCTATGTTGAACATTTACAAACCCTAGGTAATCCTTCATCCGTGCACAGTTCAGGACAAATAGTAAGACAAACATTAGAAGAAGCCAGGGAGTCACTAGCAAAAAGTATTGACTGCAATAGAAGTGAAGTTATCTTCACCTCAGGTGGAACTGAAAGCGAAAACCTAGGTATCAAAGGTCTTTACTGGCAGCGAGTAGGTGAGGATGCAAACCGTAAGATAATCATCTCTGCAGCAACCGAACACCATGGCTCACTTGATCCGATGGAGTGGTTAGAAAAGCACGACGGTGCAGAGATACTCTGGCTACCGGTTGATTACCAAGGTGTTATTGATTACAAGTTCTTAGAAGAATACCTGAAAGAAAATCACAACAAAGTTGCTCTAATCAATTTGATGTGGGGTAATAATGAAACTGGTGTCATCACAGACATCGAAAAAGTTGTGAGCCTAGCCAAACCTCTTGGTATTCCTGTGCACTCTGATGCAATTGCAACCTTCGGACACATCCCAATCAGTTTTGCTAACTCTGGTCTTAGTGCCATGAGCATCTCGGCCCACAAGATTGGTGGCCCAGTAGGAGCAGGAGCACTCATTGTTTCAAGAGCAACCAAGCTTGTCCCCATCATTCACGGTGGTGGCCAAGAACGCGGCATGAGATCTGGAACCATGAACGCTCCAGTTGCCAAGGCCTTTGCACTTGCTGCTGAACTTGCAGTAAAAGAATTAGAAGCAGAAACTAAGCGACTAAACGTTCTTCGAGGCAAGTTAGTTCGAGGTGTCTTGGCAACATCACCTTTGGCGAATCTCACTTCTGCAGAAGCTTTGCGTATGCCACACAATGCTCACTTCACCTTCGAAGGTTGTTCAGGGGATTCTCTGCTGTTTCTTCTAGATCAGCAAGGTATTTGTGTTTCTGTTGGTTCAGCCTGTCAGGCTGGTGTGAATGGGTCTTCTCATGTTCTTTTAGCCATGGGCAGAACTGAACGAGAAGCAAATGGTTGTCTTCGTATGACTTTAGGTAGAGACACAACTGATGCTGATGTTGACGCTTTCCTCGAAGCACTACCTAAGGCACTTGATGGTGCACTTCGTGCTGGTTTGACGAGTTAAGAGAGAATTAGAGCATGAAGGTATTGGCAGCAATGAGTGGTGGCGTTGATAGCGCCGTTGCTGCTGCTCGCGCCGTTGAAGCGGGACATGAAGTAGTTGGTGTTCACCTAGCACTATCTCGTATGCCAGGAACTCTTAGAACTGGTTCCAGAGGTTGCTGCACTATTGAAGACAGCATGGATGCCCAAAGAGCAGCAAACGTTATTGGTATTCCTTACTATGTCTGGGACTTCAGTGAGAGATTCAAGCTTGAGGTAGTTGATGACTTCATTAGCGAATATGAAGCAGGTAGAACTCCTAACCCTTGCATGAGATGTAATGAGCGAATCAAGTTCGCAGCTCTATTAGAAAAAGGTTTAGCACTTGGTTTTGATGCCGTCTGCACAGGGCACTATGCCAGCATCATCAAAGATGATGAAGGCAACCTAGAATTACACAGATCAATGGCCTTGGCTAAAGATCAGAGTTATGTTCTTGGTGTCTTAACTGCAGAACAACTCCAGCACTCAATGTTTCCTCTAGGTCACACAGCAAGCAAAGATCTGATCAGAGAAGAAGCCGCCAAGCGTGGACTATCAGTAGCCGCTAAGCCTGATTCATATGACATTTGTTTTATTCCTGAAGGTGACACTCAAGATTGGTTAGCCGATCGACTAGGTAACACCACAGGTGAGATTGTTGACATGCAGGGCAACGTCCTAGGAGAGCACAAGGGTGCTCACGGCTTTACCGTAGGTCAACGTAAAGGTCTTCAACTAGGAAGACCCGCTGCTGATGGCAAGCCACGCTATGTGTTAGCTGTTGATGTGAAGTCAAACAAGGTTGTTGTGGGGCCTCAGCAAGCGCTAGCAGTTGTTGAACTAGTTGGTAACAAGTTCACCTGGTGTGGCAAGCCTCAAGCTAACCCAGAAGAATTCTTTGATGCTCATGTTCAGGTAAGAGCACACGGTGAACAGGTTGCCTGTCAGGTAGCAGTAGTCGATGGAGCAATGGTTATTCGTTGTGAAGAGCCAATCTATGGTGTTGCTCCTGGTCAGACTGCAGTTGTTTACCTAGGCACCAGAGTGCTTGCTCAGACCACTATCGATCACACAGTGTCTGCAGTTGACTCTTTTTCAACAGCCTCGGCGAGTATCCTCTCCGGTGTCGAGGGTGCTGTTTAGGCTTATCAGGTGCCAGAGAAAC
>Ga0208481_1000002_pt1 | contig 108500 bp, 108 predicted proteins | sample LakMenEpi02Jun10_FD_150662 | JGI IMG/M metagenome (GOLD analysis project Ga0208481, IMG submission 150662) | Freshwater microbial communities from Lake Mendota, WI - 02JUN2010 deep hole epilimnion (SPAdes) | ecosystem: Environmental > Aquatic > Freshwater > Lake > Epilimnion/Euphotic zone ... | reverse complement strand
CTGGTGCTGGTGCTGCGCTTGGTCCCTGGTCCTTTTCGACTTTTTTGGCGGGTGCCTTCTTGTCAGGAGACAAAACCATTGTCATGTTGCGACCCTCGAGACGGGCTTGGGTTTCCACTTTTGCAAGTGCTCCAAGCTGTTCAAGTGCCGCATCGAGAATCTTTGCGCCCAGTTCTGGGTGGGCAACTTCTCGTCCGCGGAATTGCAGTGTGACCTTTACTTTGTGTCCGTCTTCTAGGAAGTCACGCATATGCCGAACTTTGGTGTCGAAGTCGCCCTTTCCGATCTTTGGTCGGAACTTCACCTCTTTGATGGTGACGTGGGTTGTCTTCTTCCGTGATTCTTTGGCTTTCTGCGCCTCTTCGTAGCGGAACTTTCCGTAGTCCATGATGCGACACACTGGTGGATTCGCGAGTGGTGCGACCTCGACTAAGTCAAGATCTAACTCTCGCGCCAGGGTGAGGGCATCAGCGGTGGTGCGAACACCAACTTGACTACCGTCGGGACCGATAAGGCGAACCTCGCGCGCACGAATGCGCTCGTTGTAACGGGGTTCATTATTCTGCGGCGTAGCTATGGCTGTCTCTCTTGTGCAATGGGCCTCGCCCTCCTCTGTGTGGAACCACTTTCGTGGTTCGTTCGTGCCAGTGCACGAAGCAGAACACAGAGCAACAAGAGTTGCTCGCAATCTCGACCCGACGCACTCCTGAAACCAGGGTGGACAGGTGGGGGCGGAACCCCACTTCGCTCAGTTGACGCAGATTAGGGTATCGCCCAATGAGCGCAGACGACACCATGCCCCCCACAGAACCTCTCCTCGACGACCAGACAGCCGAGGCCCTCGAGGCAGTTGCCGAGACCCGGCGACGTCTTTCTGAGGTCCCTGCCTCAGTTGTCGTCACCAATCACGCCATGGGGCTCTTCGAATTGGCAGCGATCCACCTCTCATCTGAGCCTCCCCGCCTCGATGATGCCCAACTGGCTATCGATGCTTTGGGGTCTCTTGTTGACACCTTGGGCGACCGTTTGGGTGAGCATGCAGAGACTTTGGCAGCAGCACTCGGAAACATCCGACTGGTCTTTGTCCAGAAGGTGAATGGCTCTACAGAGAGCTGATTTCGAAGGCCTCATCACGAATCACGTGAAACTGAGGCCGAAACTGCACAGCTGTGCCTAGTTCAATCATGCGAGAGCCATCGGTCAACATGGCGCAGTGGAATGGCCACACGCGACCTTCACCGTCGGTGATTTCACCGAGACCAATTCGACGATCGAATTGAGTGACGCGACCGGTCAGAAAGTCCGTCTGAGCCATTGGTCAGTGAATGATCTTTGAGATCGGAATCTCAAGAAGGTCAGATGCACCTGCATCAATCAATGCAGGAATCAACGTATTGATGCCACGCTTAGCAACAACGGTTTCAATCGCATAATCACCAGAGGCAAGATGCGCGATGGTGGGTGACTTCGCTGATGGCAACAAGGCAACAACTTTTTCCATCGCTTCTTTGGAAACGTTCAACTTCAACAAAACCTTGTCGCGAGCCTCAAGTGTTCCCGTGAGAAGCGTCATGATTTGCTCCATTGCGTGACGCTTCGCTGGATCTTCAAATGACTTCTTATTCGCAATAAGTTCTGTATAACTCACGAGGATTGTGTCGATAATGCGCAGACCAGCCGCACGCAATGCACGTCCTGTTTCTGTGATGTCGACAACACAATCAGCAATATCAGGAATCTTTGCTTCACTAGCTCCGTAGCTCAAACGGATGTCAGCCTTCACCCCTTGTGCTGCAAAGAAGCGACGGGTCATCTCTGGATACTCGGTCGTGACACGCACACCTTCACCAAGATCTTTCACTGACTGAGCGGGTGACGAATCAGCAACAGCAACGATGACGCGAATAGGAAGTGCTGTGGCCTTCGAGTACTTCAACTGACCAAGACTGACGACATCGCTATTGGTTTCTTCAATCCAGTCACGACCAGTGATACCAATATCAAACAGACCTTCTTGCACGTATGAAGCAATTTCCTGTGGACGAAGAATGCGGACCGAGTCAACGCGAGGGTCATCAATAGAGGCCTTGTAGTCAACAGAGGAAGAGCGGACCACGGAGAGATCGGCAGCTTCGAAGAGATCGAAGGTTGCCTTCTCAAGAGAACCTTTGGGGAGTACGAACTTAAGCACGGCATGAGGTTATCTAGGCACCCTCTGCCATAACCCCTGAATTACGAGTGTTTACAAAAATTGAGTCGGGGCGAGAGTCGCGCGGCCACGCATCCAATCGGCTGCAGGCATGGGGCCTTTGCCTTCTGGCTGCACTCGCACGAGAAGAAGATCGCCTTGTCCTGTACCCACATAGCAATCAGACTCGACTTCACCTGGAGCCAATGTTGCATCACCATCAACGAGCGCCACTTCAAGAATCTTGATTCGGGAGCCGCCCACAACTGCATAAGACCGCAACGCCCTCACCTGACGGTGAATCTGGACTGCACTTAAAGACCAGTCAATACGTTGCTCTTCAACGGAAATCTTTTTGGCATACGTCTCGCCATCACCTTGAGCTATCGGAGTTCCTAAGCCAGCTTTCAATGTGCGCACCAAGAGGTCTGCGCCTGAGTGTGCCAATTCGTTCGTCAAAGACACTGAGGTCGACACGTCTGAGATCGCGACTTCTTCTCGGGCATAGACAGCACCAGTATCGAGTGTCTCCTCGATGTCCATGATGCACACACCTGTTGTGGTGTCCCCCGCCAAGATGGCGCGTTCGACGGGCGCTGCACCACGCCATCGTGGAAGCAACGAGAAGTGAATATTGATCATGGGTGTGTGAGCCAGAATCGACGCGGGAATGATTCGGCCATACGCCACAACGATGCCCAACAAGTTCTCTTCCCGATGAGCGACGACCCACTCAAGACCATGGCTCACGGGAATGCCTAAACGCAGTGCCACTTCTTTCACTGGGCTGGGAGACAATGACGACCCGCGACCACGCTTTGCATCGGGCCGTGTCACGACATGAGCAATCTCAAAGCCGGCATCGACCAGACGCTCGAGAACAACTGCTGCGGCAGGAGGCGTACCAAGAAACACGAGAGGTCGAGCCTCCGCTGCCATGGCTACTTCAATCCGATATGACGAGTTTCGCCTTCGTACGAACCACCATCTGCGATTCGTGCGTATTCACGCAAAGCTTCTTCGCGCTGTTCGGGAGTCATGCGCTCAAACATGAGAACGCCATTGAGGTGATCAAGTTCATGTTGGAACAAGCGAGCAAGCAAGTCATCGGCTTCTACCTGAATGGTGTTGCCGTTGAGATCAACTGCCTCGAGGAGAACTTCTTTAGGCCGAAGCATCTCAACGTAGAGACCAGGGATAGAGAGGCAACCTTCGTCGTAGACCCATTCGCCACGTGATTCAACGATGCGTGGGTTGATCAATGTTGTTGGCTCACCATCAATGTCATACACAAAAATCTGCTTCTGAACACCGATTTGAGGTGCAGCCAAGCCAAGCCCTGGCGCTTTGTACATCGCCTGCAGCATCGCCTGCGTCAGGCGAATGACCTTGCCGTCGATGTTCTCCACCTGTTCTGCCACTGCGGTGAGAACCGGATCTCCGAAGGTGCGGATGTCATAACCCATAATCTGAAAGGCTACATGGGTCATGAACTCGTCACCTGAATCCCGCGACTCGCATTATTTCAGCGAGAGCCCTGCAGGGCCGTCGCGGCCATCCGAGTTTGACATCGATGTCAAAGGACACACCCTCACATTGGAGTCTGATGTGGGCGTCTTCAGCCGTCATGGACTTGATAAGGGAACTGCAGTCCTTCTCGACATCATGAGTCGGGGCAACTACCCCACCATCGCCGACGGATCATTTCTTGCCGACATCGGATGTGGCACCGGAGCTATCGCACTGACCTTGGCATCTCTGTATCCGGCCTGCACTGTTGTTGCGGTGGATGTGAATGAGCGAGCGCGTGCCCTCTGCGCATCAAACGCCAAGAAAAACGGCCTTTTGAATGTCACAGTTCTCGCCCCCGAAGAACTTGATGAGTCCATTCGCTATGCATTGCTGTGGTCGAATCCACCCATTCGCATCGGAAAGACAGCGCTTCGTCAACTTCTCGATGAGTGGATGCAACGGCTTGCGGTTGATGGAATCGCTCATCTGGTCGTGAGCAAGAACCTTGGCGGAGACTCTCTCGCACAGTGGCTCACCGACAGCGGATTTGCGACTCGCAAACTGGCAAGCAGCAAAGGGTTCCGCGTCTTTGAGGCAGCCGCGCGTCAGTAACGCTTCGGGCCAGCATGTACACGAAGTGCAGTTCCGTAATGCTGTCGCAGTGTCTGAACAGCTGCAGCCAGTGCGACATTGTCCACACTTTTCACAACGAGAGAGTCGTCGTCGCGTGCGACGTCAACATTGTTGAGAGATGGAACATCATCAAGCGACTTTGGCGCAGCAACGCTCACGCGCACCATTGAAGAAAATGGTGGAAGTGAGAACGCTTGGCGTTGCGCGATGTCTTTTTGCATCCAACCGATGAGGGCTGTTGACGGATCTGTCGCAGCCAATGCTTGCAATAACGGGTGTTGCGGTTGACGCGTTTGGATAACAACGCGACCATATGGGCCAACGATTCGTGCAGCACGGGCAACCAGAGAAAGAACTTCTCTCGATGCGGTAATTCTCGGTGCCCCGAGGTCTCGGTCGATGTCAGCAAACACGACGACATCGGTTGAAGGAATGCGATACAGCACTGCTTCTGTGCCGATGAAGACGCTCCCCTTTGTCCACGTGTCATCAGAATCCGCCGTCACTTCAACAACAGGATTACGTGTCGACTTCACCACTTGAGCAACAAGTTGAGACACACCACCACGAGGAACGACAAAGGAAGTGCGGCCGCACGACACGCACACTGATCCCGCCGAAGTGTGACAGCGCACGCAAAACAGCACACCATCATCTGACTGCGTCAACAGAGACGAACATGCACTACATGCTTGAACAGCACGACAGGACTTACACGCAATCAGTCGTGCTTTGCCCTTTGTGTTCAACACACACACCGTGGTCATTCCTGGAGTTGTTGCACTCTCCAGGAGCTCAGACGACAGCAAAGATCCGCTGACAGGAACATCGTCAAGATTCACAATGCTGATCGTGGGCCACTGAGACTCCCCTTCTGAAACACGAACAAGATCAGTGTCCGTGCGCAATGCAGCAGCCGATGGAACCGGAGAAGTAAGTACGCACGGAACATTTGCACGCCGTGCACGTTCCCGAGCAACGTGCGGTGCATTCCACGTTGGCGCACGTTCTTCATGATGTAGCTCGTCATGCTCATCAATGACAACGATTGAAGACAATCCAGCACATGGTGCAAGGACTGCCGAGCGAGCACCAATCACAATGTCGACACCCGACTTTGCGGCGTCCCAATCATCGGGAACTAAGGCAGTTGTGAAACCACGCCGGCGAAGTGCGGCTGCACCCATCACAGCCATGCGTTGGGTGGGACACACCACGAGGACGGAACCGTCACGAGCAAGTTCTGCAACGACATGCAGGGCTGATGCCAACGGCGGCACCATCAATACACCGCCACCACGAGAGACGAGTTCTCGTGTGGCCGTCGTTACTTCATCGTGAGGAAAAGTTGGGTTTTGTCCACGACGCGGATTGACATGACGACCACGCATCCGAGGTGCCGATGCACTGCTCAAAGTCGCTCGCCAACTACCAAACCACTGCTGCGACATCCACTGCGTGAGTGATACAACGTCAGGCTCGACACCATCTCCAGACACAGAGACGATGGGAACGAGCCGATTGATATCTACTTGAACATCAGTGCGCTCATCAGCGCTGCCGATTTCGACAATCCATCCGCCGACACGACGCCCATTGAGGTCAATACGAACTCGAGTCCCTCGACCAACACGTGGCACAAGGGACTCGGGTACGAGGTAATCAAAGACTTTGTCGATGCCCGAAACCTCGGGCACCACCGACGCGATGATCGGCGACAGAATCGTCAGAGCTTGACGGCGGACTTGAAGTCAGACAAACGTGAGAGTGCTTCCCACGTGAACTCTGGCTCGTTACGACCGAAGTGTCCGTATGCAGCTGTCTTCGAATAGATCGGGCGCTTCAAGTCAAGGTCGCGAACAATTGCGCCTGGACGAAGGTCGAACACATTGCGCACTGCAGCTTCGATGGACTCTTCGCTCACCGTATTGGTGCCGAACGTTTCCACCAAGATGCTCACTGGCTGTGCCATACCAATTGCGTATGCAACCTGTACTTCACACTTCTCTGCTGCACCTGATGCAACGACGTGCTTGGCAACCCACCGTGCTGCGTATGCAGCGGAACGGTCGACCTTTGAGGGGTCCTTACCGGAGAATGCGCCACCACCGTGACGACCCATACCACCGTATGTGTCGACAATGATCTTGCGGCCAGTCAAGCCAGTGTCGGCGTGTGGTCCACCAAGAACGAACTTGCCGGTTGGGTTGATGTAGATCGCAGGATTGTCGCCCTTGAATGCTTCAGGGATTGTCGGCAAGATGACCTGCTCGATGAGGTCAGGACGAATCTCAGTCTCACGGTTCACACCATCGCGGTGCTGAGTTGAAATCAACACAGTGGTGAGACGCACTGGCTTGCCATTTTCGTATTCGAAAGTGACCTGTGTCTTGCCGTCTGGGCGAAGGTACGGGATGAGGCCGCTCTTGCGTACTTCTGTCAAACGCTCTGCAACACGGTGTGCAAGCCAAATTGGCAATGGCATGAGGTCTGGAGTGTCGTTACATGCGTACCCGAACATCATTCCCTGGTCGCCTGCACCTTGAGTGTTGAGTGCATCTTCAGCGCTTTGTCCGCTGCGAAGTTCTTCTGACTTGTCAACGCCTTGAGCAATGTCAGGGCTTTGAGCGTCAAGTGCGACGAGCACACCACAGGTGTTTCCGTCGAAACCAAATGCAGCATCGTTGTAGCCGATGCGGTTGATTGCTTCACGGGCGATTGCTGGAATGTCGACATATGCATCGGTGGTGATTTCACCAGAGACGACGCACAGACCAGTGGTGAGCAATGTCTCACATGCAACTCGGCTGTGTGGGTCCTTCGCGAGAATGGCGTCGAGAACTGAGTCAGAAACCTGGTCTGCCATCTTGTCGGGGTGACCCTCGGTGACGCTTTCTGATGTGAACGTGAAATTCCTCACGACAACTCCTTCGTAGTTACGGACGAGGGGTCGTCCGCGATTTGACCACGCTATCTAATACAGCAGTGGCGATTGTGTGTTTAGTGGCTAGGGGAACCTGTATTTGCTGCCCATCGGCAAGCAAAATGGACACAGCATTGGTGTCATGACCGAATCCGACGCCCGGGGCCGACACATCGTTGGCAACGATCATGTCGAGGTTCTTGCGCTGCAGCTTGCCCTGAGCGTTGGCCACCACATCATCAGTTTCTGCAGCAAAGCCCACCAGCGTCTGACCCGCAGGCTTCGCAGCGCCGAGGCTGGCGAGAATGTCGGGGGTTGCTTCGAGTGTTATTTCAGGGATTCCGTTGTGCTTTTTGATCTTGCCATCAGCAGCGTGCACGGGTCTGAAATCAGCGACGGCAGCCGTCATTACAACGACATCACTCGATGGCGCAAGAAGACTCACTGCATCAAGCATCTGTTGCGCTGTTTCCACTGGAACCACTTCAATGCCCGAGACAACGGGACGTTCAACCGTGGAGATCAGAGTGACTGAGGCGCCACGACGATGTGCTTGTTCTGCAATTGCGTAGCCCTGCTTGCCACTGGAACGGTTCGCAATAACTCGTACTGCATCGATGGGCTCTCTGGTTCCGCCAGCAGTCACCACAACAGACAACCCCTCCATGTCACGTCCACTACCTGAGAGTGCTGAATCAATAGCCGAGAGAATCGTTTCGGGGTCTGCAAGTCGACCAGTGCCGACATCGCCTCCTGCAAGACGACCTTCTTGCGGATCAACGACGATGACTCCGCGAGAACGCAGCAACGCAAGGTTGTCCTGCACAGATGGGTGTTCCCACATCTCTGTGTGCATAGCCGGACAGATGACAACTTGAGCACGAGTAGCGATCAGCGTTGCGACCAAGAGATCTTGAGAAAAGCCCATTGCATAGGCAGCAATAACTCGTGCAGTTGCAGGCGCAACAACAATCAGATCTGCGGTTTGACCAAGCCTCGTGTGAGGAATGGGAGATGCGTCGTCCCACAAACTGGTGTGGACAGGTTCGGACGACAATGCCGACACGGTGACAGGACCGATGAACCGATGGGCATCTTCCGTCATGATGGGTGCGACGTGTGCACCTGAATCAACAAGTCGTCGAATGACTTCGATTGCCTTGTAGGCGGCAATACCGCCAGAGATTCCGACAACTATGCGACGACCGCGTACCGATTCCATAGAAATGACGCGGGGTGACTAAACGGTGAGACCGAATCTATTCAGCGTCAGATTCAGCGACGTCGAAGGCGTCGTCACCAAATTCGCCAAATGCTTCTGCAGCTTCAAGTTCCATGTCGTCAAACGGAAGGCGCTCAATCTTGATGATCTTCTCAGCAGCGATCTCTTCGAATGCAATAGACAAAGGCTTACGCGCAACGGACGACACCTGAGGAGGGACCATGTGTCCGAGACCTTCACCCAACTGGTTGAAGTACGAGTTGATCTGGCGAGCACGGTAAGAGGCAAGGGTCACCAATGCGAACTTTGAACCCTCGATGCTGTCACGGTTGAGCAAGCTCTCGATATTTGGGTGAATCATGGAGTCGTGTTGACGTGACATGTGGGACCTCCGAAGTCGCTTAAAGGCTATCGGCGAGCGCTGCGGGCTGCACCGATAATGCCCTGAATCTCAGCAACGGCACGCTCTAAGTCATCATTCACAATGACCACATCGGCCTGTTGAGCTCCCAAGCGCTCTTCGTCTTCGGCCTTCTTCAGCCGCTGGACAACATGTTCTTCTGAGTCCCCACGGCCCTGAAGGCGGCGGCGTTGCTCATCACGAGACGGGGGCTGAACGAAGACCAAAATTGCTTCGGGATGGCGCTCTTTGACCTGTTGGGCTCCATGAAGCTCTATTTCAAGCACAATGTCGACGCCCTGATCGACAGATGGAGCCGGAGAGCCATAGAAATTGCCCAAGAACTCGGTCCACTCGAGGAACCCCCCGCTGTCGATGCGATCTTGGAATGTGGCCTTATCGACGAAAACATAGGCATCGTCAGACTCCCCCTCGCGCTGGGCTCGGGTTGTCCACGACCGACTGAGCCACAACGCTGAATCTCGCTGCACCAGAGTTTCAACAATGGTGCCCTTTCCAGCCCCACCAGGACCCGAAACAATCACGATGATGGGGTCGCTCATTGGGATTCCCCCACCGCAGCAAGAATTCCGCTTCGTTGCTCACTTGTCAGTTGGCCCACCCGGGTGAACGGGACCACACCGAGATCTGCCAGTAGACGGCGACCAGAGACTTTGCCGAGCGCAGGGTGCACATCAAGCAGCTTGACGACATACACCTGTGCTTCTAAAGAGTCATCAGAGACAGACAACACCCCTGCCAACTTGCCCTCATGGGCCTTCTTCACCGCTACAACACGGGCATTTCGAAGGCTTTTCACCATTTCGAAATCGCTGACCGTGCTTTCCATGGGTCAATTGTACTTGTGACGATGCACAAGAGACAGGATGTCCTCCCACGAGGCAGCGCCTCGCTTCTGTGCAATGAGAGCCGCCTCTTGCGCAATTCTCCATGTCGCTGCTGGATCAGCAAAAGATGCTGTTCCGACTTGCACCGCATTTGCACCGGCCATCATCATCTCCACGGCATCGGCACCAGTAGAGATTCCACCGACGCCAATGATGTGAGAGTTCGGTAGCGCGATGCGGACATCGTGAACTGCGCGCACGGCAATCGGATGAATCGCAGCGCCCGAGAGACCTCCTCCACCATTTCCCAGTGTGGGTCGACCTGTCTGTACATCAATCTGCATTCCCAACATTGTGTTAACCAACGTCAGAGCGTGCGCACCAGCATCGGTCACGGTGGTAGCGACTTCAACAATCCGATCAGTATTGGCACTGAGCTTGGCCCACACAGGAACTGTCGCAACAGCATTGACAGCAGAGATGATATGACCTGCCAACGTTGGGTCGTGAGCAATGATGCCACTACGTCCTTCAAGGTTAGGACACGAAAGATTCACTTCGATCGCAGCAATCGCGTCGCCGGCATCACGCAGCTGTTCTGCCGCCACGGTGTATTCCTGCACAGTGCGACCCCAGATACTGACAATGGGAGTGACGTGAAGCATTGCAAACAGAGGCAATGACTCGCGCAACCATGTCTGCACACCAGGCCCTTGGAGCCCCACTGCGTTCAACATTCCTGCACGCGCAAGGTGTACACGTGGCGACGGATTACCCGGCCACGGTTCATGAAAGAGACTTTTCACCACTGTTGCGCCCAGTTGATTCATGGGCATGAAGTGATTGAGTTCAACGTCGTGGCCTGCAGTACCCGATGCAGTCATGAATGGAATCTTGAGAGAGACACCACCCACTGTCACTGCACCGAGTGACACGAGTGCATCTACAGCACGACGTGATTTTCTCATCGGCCGTGATACTCCTGTAGTGAGCACACTTCAATTTCAGATTGATACTGCTCCCACAAACCGTTCACTGCAGCCAACGCGGCCTCAACTGTTGTCACCGACGACACGCGGTTTGCGTTAGCCGCCTTGCGAATTGCTTCGCCATCTTCTCGCGAACCACGACCATGTGGTGTATTCACTACAAAACTGATCTCGCCTTGGGCCACCAGTTCAACTGCATTGTCCATGGAAGAACCTTCCATCTCTGACAGCTTGCCAACGATGCGATCAACGGGGAATCCGAACTTTGCGAGATACGCAGCGGTTCCCGTTGTTGCAGCCACACCCAGACCAAGATCTCGGAGTCGCTTCGCAACGACAAGACCCGCAGGCTTGTCCCCATCGTTGAGCGACAAGAACACAGTGCCCGAGGTGGGCAACACTGTTCCGGCTGCCGTTTGCGACTTCACAAATGCTCGTCCGAATGTTCTGTCGATACCCATGACTTCACCAGTCGAACGCATTTCTGGTCCGAGTGCTGTATCCACTTCAGGGAATCGGTTAAACGGAAGAACTGCTTCTTTCACCGATACGTGTCCACCACTCACTGGCGGAGTCAGCAAACCTTCGACGCGAAGTTCTTCCAAAGTGGAACCCAACATCACACGGCTTGCAACCTTTGCCAGTGGCACACCTGTTGCCTTCGCAACAAACGGAACCGTTCGTGATGCACGTGGGTTTGCTTCGATGACATACACAGTGGTGCCCAGTACTGCGAACTGCACGTTGATAAGGCCACGAACATCAAGTGCAGTTGCAATCGACTTTGTGTATTCACTAATGACTTCGACAACCCATGCAGGCAACGTTTGTGGTGGAATCGCACAGGCAGAGTCACCAGAGTGAACACCAGCCTCTTCCACATGCTCCATCACACCACCGATGAGGACTTCACCGGTGTGGTCACGGATTGCATCCACATCAACTTCAGTTGCATCTTCAAGGAACCGGTCAATCAAGACAGGACGTTCCGCAGAGAGTCCGCCTTCCTTACCGAGGCTTCCATCGCTGGCCATCTGTTCCATTGCACGCTGCAGAGCATCATGGTCGTGAACAATCTGCATCGCACGGCCACCCAAGACATAGCTCGGACGTACGAGTACTGGGAATCCCACTCGCGTAGCGATGACCTTTGCTTCATCTACCGTGACAGCAGTGCCACCTGGAGGCTGTGGGATAGAAAGTTCATTACAGAGTTGATTCCACTTTTCACGATCTTCTGCAAGGTCAATGGAGTGAGGAGAAGTTCCGGCAATCAATGCAGGATCAATTAAGCCCGACAACTTCAGTGGAGTCTGGCCGCCAAGGCTCACAATCACCTTTGGTGGGACTCCGCCTGATGCAATGGTCTCTGCTGCGATGACATTGAGAACATCCTCGCGAGTGAGTGGTTCAAAGTACAGACGATCTGATGTGTCGTAATCGGTCGACACTGTTTCTGGGTTGCAGTTGACCATCACTGTTTCGAAACCGGCATCGCGAAGAGCGAAACTCGAATGAACACAGCAGTAGTCGAACTCAATACCTTGACCGATACGGTTCGGACCAGAACCCAAGATGATGACGCGTGGTCGATCCGAATGTCGCACCTCTGTCTCATCTTCATATGTTGAGTAGTGGTACGGCGTCTCCGCTGCAAACTCAGCACTGCAGGTATCGACAGTTTTGTACGTTGGAATCACACCAAGTGATTCACGGTGCGCGCGAACGTCCATTTCATCTGCATTCCACAGGTACGCCATCTGGGCGTCAGCGAAACCGAGGCGCTTTGCACGGCGCATTTGGCTGCGCGTGACATCGGCGAGAGACATGTTGGCCATCGCATGACGCTCATCAATGATGATTTGCATCTGGTCGAGGAACCACACGTCAATCTTCGTTGCATCATGTACTCGGTCAACACCCATGCCGCGACGAAGGGCTTCACCTACTTGGAAGATTCGCTCAGGGGTTGCGACCGACGCCTTTGCGAGCAGTGACGCATCGTCAAGTGAGTCGTACAAGGACTCGCCCGGATCACAGTTGAGACCAAGACGTCCCTGCTCAAGTGAGCGGAGACCCTTTTGCAAGCTTTCGGGGAATGTGCGACCAATAGACATCGCTTCGCCCACACTTTGCATCTGTGTACCGAGTACTCCAGAAGTACCAGGGAGCTTTTCGAACGCCCAGCGTGGAATCTTTGTGACGACATAGTCAATGGTCGGCTCGAAACTTGCAGGAGTTGCCCGAGTGATGTCGTTAGGAATCTCATCAAGCGTGTAACCCACTGCCAACTTGGCTGCAATCTTTGCAATGGGGAAACCAGTTGCTTTTGAAGCAAGTGCAGAAGAACGAGAGACGCGGGGGTTCATTTCAATGACCACCATGTCGCCGTTAGCAGGATTCAACGCGAACTGGACGTTGGACCCACCTGTTTCAACACCGACTCGGCGAATACAGGCCAATGCTGCGTCTCGCATCTTTTGGTATTCAACATCAGACAATGTCTGCGCAGGCGCAACGGTGATCGAGTCTCCCGTGTGCACACCCATCGGGTCAAAGTTCTCAATGCTGCAGATGATGACGCAGTTGTCCGCCTTGTCACGCATGACTTCCAGCTCGTATTCCTTCCATCCGACGATGGAAGTTTCAATCAAAATTTCACGAATAGGGCTCGCATCAAGTCCGTCACTCACAATCTTGAGGAACTCTTCCATCGTGTTCGCAATGCCTGTACCACGACCACCCAAGATGTAAGCAGGGCGAATGATGACAGGAAGACCAATTTCTTCAAGAACCTTCACGGACTCTTCCATGTTGTGAGCCACACCACTGCGAGGAACACTCAGACCGATTTCAATCATTGCTTGCTTGAACTTGTCGCGGTCTTCCGCAGTTGCAATTGCTTCCGCGTTGGCGCCAATCAGCTCTGGTGTCCCAGGAACTCCGACTAAGCCCTGTTCATACAAGGCCATTGCAAGGTTCAGACCAGTTTGTCCACCCAATGTGGGAAGTACTGCGTCAGGCTTTTCACGCTCAATGATCTTCGCGAGAATCTCTGGAGTCAGTGGCTCGATGTATGTGCGGTCCGCAAAGTCTGGGTCAGTCATGATGGTGGCGGGGTTGGAGTTCGCAAGAACAACGCGATACCCCTCGGCCTTCAACACACGGCACGCCTGTGTTCCGGAATAGTCAAACTCGCACGCCTGGCCGATAACAATCGGGCCAGAGCCAATGATCAAGATGGTGTGAATGTCATTACGGCGTGGCATTACTTGCCCTCCATCATTTCTGCGAATTGTGTAAAGAGATAACGACTGTCATGAGGACCAGGTCCGGCTTCAGGGTGATACTGCACACTGAACGCACGATGCGCTTTCAGACGCATTCCTTCGTTTGTGTGGTCGTTGAGATTGAGGTGCGTGATGTCTGCGACAGTTGCAAGCGAATCGGGGTCAACGCAGAAGTTGTGGTTTTGACTAGTGATCTCCACTGCTCCCGTTGCGAGATTGCGAACAGGATGGTTTCCGCCATGGTGACCAAAGGGAAGTTTGAAGGTGTGCCCACCAAACGCGCGAGACAACAGCTGGTGACCGAGACAGATACCGAAGGTTGGTGTCCCGGCCTCAACAATGGATCGAATTGCGTCGGTGGCTCCCCCCGCCATCTCAGGGTCGCCGGGACCATTCGAAAGGAACACACCCTGAGGTGCCATGGCAAGGACTTCCTCAGCAGAAGTCGATGCCGGCACAACCGTGACAGTCGCAATCTCGGCAAGGCAAGTCAAGATTGTGCTCTTGATGCCGAAGTCATACGCAACAACGGAGAACTTTCCGTTACCGAACTGGTACGAAGAAGGAGTTGTTACCTGACTCACCAAGTCGATGCCAGCTGTTCCCTGGTCGGCACGAGCTGCAGCGAGCAAGCTTGCATGGTCCGCTGTACCAAAGGCGCCGCGCAAAGAACCTGAATCACGAAGGATGCGTGTGAGGCGTCGAGTATCGATTCCGGCGATGCCAGGCAAAGATTGCGACTTCAACATCGCATCCAAACTCTGTTCACTGCGCCAGTTGCTTTCACGACGCGCCATGTCTCGAACAATGACTCCGCGCGCAAAGGTTCCACGAGATTCGGCATCAAGATGCGTCGTTCCGTAGTTGCCGATATGTGATGTCGTGAACGTGATGATTTGACCTGCATAGGAAGGGTCTGTGATTACCTCTTGATATCCAGTCAAAGTTGTGTTGAACACAACCTCACCAACCGCGATTCCATTTTCGGGTACGTGGCCAATCGCTTCTCCTTCGAAAACGGATCCGTCTTCGAGAACGAGTGCTATTTCTGTGATTGCTGAACTCACTTCAGTGCCTTTCCATCGCGTACAACCAATTCGCCGTTGAAGATTGTGTGGCGTACGCGGCCACGCAAGTCCATGCCGTGAAACGGCGTGTTACGACTTTTACTTGAGAGATGATCTCGCGAGACCGTCCACACGGTGGAGGTGTCCCACACCGCGATATTCGCGGGCTCGCCCACTGCAATGGGTCTGCCGTGTCGCTGCGACACTTCGGCAATGCGCGCTGGCGCCCATGACATCAGGGAAGCAATTTGCTGAGGAGAAACGGTCACTGCTGTGTTCAAGACACCGAGAGCAGTTTCAAGGCCCAACATGCCGGGAGGCGCAGCGTCGAGCGGTTGCTCTTTGGTGTGTCCCGCATGAGGTGCATGGTCAGTTGCAACGGCATCGATTGTTCCGTCGGCGATTCCCGACTTCAGCGCTTCAATATCAGCGGCAGTTCGAAGTGGTGGGTTCACTTTGAATACAGGATCAAAGCCACGCAGTAATTCATCTTGCAGTGCCAGGTGGTGCGGTGTCACTTCGGCAGTAATCGGCAAGCCTTCTGCTTTGGCTGCACGGACGAGATCAACGCTTCCGGCAGTCGACAAGTGCAAGAAGTGCATCTTGGCACCCGTTGCACGGACAAGATCAATGTCACGACGCACCATCTGCTCTTCAGCAATCGATGGCCAACCCGGCACACCCATGCTCGAGCAACATTCACCATCGTGCATCACTGCGCCCGTTGTGAGCGACGCCACTTCACAGTGCTGTGCCATCGTGATTCCCAATTGCTTTCCGAGCATGAGAGCGCGTTGCATCAATTGAGCGTCTTGGACGCCAGTGCCGTCATCAGTGAACAACGTGACGCCTTCTTCAACAAGACGCGCATAGGGCACGAGTTGCTTCCCGAGTCGTCCAATCGTGATGCACCCACTAGGCACGACCTCGCAGAGACCTGCAGCAATACCCTGCTCGCGAACAAAGCGAACCGTTTCTACATTGTCCTGAGCAGGGTCTGTGTTCGGCATCGCAACAACTGCCGTGTAGCCGCCAAGTGCGGCCGCACGACTTCCCGACTCAATCGTTTCAGCTTCTTCTTTGCCTGGCTCACGCAAATGGGTGTGCAGGTCAACAAAACCCGAGGACAGATAACAACCTGTGCCATCAAGTTCGATGTCGGCTTGGAGCGAACCACCCACAGCAGCAATCACTCCATCAATAATCAACACATCAGCGAGAGAGATGGCATCTGGATTCACCACAGTGGCGCCACGGATAACGATTGACTCGCTCATGATTCGCCTCCCTGCTGCAAGACAGTGGTCGCACCGCTTCCGAGGAGAGTGAATAACACCGCCATGCGCACATTGACTCCATTTGTCACTTGCTTCAAGATGCGAGAGCCGGGTACGTCGGCAGGGTCAACAATCAGTTCCACACCGCGATTAATGGGACCTGGATGCATCAAGATTGCACCTCTCCCCATTCGCGCAGCACGCTCGGGCGTCAAAGAATAAAGCGCACAGTATTCAGTAAGTTTTGGAACGATTGACGAGTCCATGCGCTCTAGTTGCATGCGCAACATATAGAGAGCGTCAACTTCGCCGACAACATCATCAATTGTGTTTCGTACTTCCACGCCCCACGATTCAATATTCTTTGGCAACAGAGCTGGCGGGGCGACAACCACAACGTGGGCTCCAAGACGACGGAAGATATCAATGTTGCTTCTTGCCACACGAGAGTGCTTGATATCGCCAACGATTGCGATAGAACGACCACTGAGAGAATCCTTGGTTCCGAACTCTCGAGTGACTGTGTATGCATCAAGCAGGCCTTGAGTCGGATGCTGATGCCATCCATCCCCCGCATTGATCACTGCAGCATCAGTCCACTGAGTCATTGTGAGTGGCACACCACTTGATTTATGGCGAATCACCATTGCGTCGACACCCATTGCCGACAAAGTCTCGATGGTGTCACGCAGACTTTCACCTTTATTGAGACTTGAACTGGAAGCCATGAACGTCATGACATCGGCGGACAGCCTCTTTGCTGCGGTCTCAAAACTCAATCGTGTCCGAGTGGAGTCCTCAAAGAACACACTCGCAATTGTCTTTCCGCGCAACGCAGGGACTTTGGGAAGTGATCGAGTATTGATTTCGGCCATGTGGTCGGCAACGTCGAGGATTCCAACAATCTCATCCACGCTTAAGTCGTGAGAGGACAAGAGATGCTTCATTGAACAACCGCCGTCACGAAAACACCGTCCGGCCCGACGGACACTTCATCGGTGAAGTGGGTGGGAATGTTCTTCCCGACGTAATCGGGACGTATCGGCAATTCGCGATGCCCTCTGTCGACCATGACTGCTAACTGCACTGCACGGGGTCGACCATGGTCGTTCAAGGCTTCGAGAGCTGCCCGCACTGTGCGGCCAGTAAAGAGAACGTCGTCCACCAGAACAACTGTGCGGCCAGTGAGATCGAGTGGAATGTCAGTTGGTGCCGACAGAACGACAGGACGAAGGCTGAAGTCATCGCGATACATCGAGATATCAACTGCCCCAAGGGGAACTTCTATGGATTCTGCGATGCGATTCACAGTGTCGCGAAGTCGTTGGGCGATCCATACGCCACCGGTTTGCATACCCACGATGACAACGGGAGAAAGGTCGGGGTTGCGTTCAACAATCTCATGGGAGATGCGAGTGATTGCGCGAGATACGTCATCAGCGCCAAGGATCTCAGTTCCGGAGACTTCCGAGATGCTCACGTCGGTGCCGCTACCTGAAACTGGGGCATGAAAAACGCCCCTCGGGAGGGGCGTGCGTACATGAAAAAAGATCGAGTCATATTTTCCTTCCGTTCGAGCCTCACAGGACCCGTTTGACGGACAAGACCACTATACACAAGAAATGTTCGTCGACCTAAGGCTGCACTCTTTTAAACATCTGCCAGAACTGATTGCTGTCGACTTCTTGGAACTGGGACCGCACACCAGCCCACACCCACGAGAGCTCTTCTCCGAGGGCTCGGGGCAAAACGACATATTCAACGTCCTTGGCAGCGGGCAGAGGCTTGCCCGCCAAGGAATCATCTACCCCGTAATACAAAGCCTTGAACGGATTCGGGAAGAAGTAAATCTGACGACGGTGGCCAAGGTGAGCGGTCAAAGGGTCATAGGCGGAAACAACAGCGTCTTCGGGAATACCCTCAATAATCTCGAGCCCTGATTGTGCGAACGAGGAACCAGCCGTGAGCGCAACACGTGGTTGAGAAGCCAACGGATGAATACCCCAGGTCACGAAAGTTATGAGGGAACATGCCACGGTCAACCCCATCGCCACTCGTCTCCACTGCACCTCATACTTTGCAATCGCAACAACAGTGGCGACAAGCAAGATGGGGACAATCACAATTGAATAGTGATACTCAATCTGATGTTGATACCAGAACGTGCTGATCATGTTTGAACCCAAAACCGGAACAGCAAGAAGCGCAACAGATGGTGCAGCAAAGAACACACCCGCAAACGGAGCCATCATCTTGAAGAGATACATCGGCCGATTTTCAGACCACAAGTGATCAATCACATTGGTTGGATTGGTGAACGTTTCTTTGAAAAGCCCCGTGAACCCGCCAAACGGAATCCGCCATCCGTTGCGAGTCGGCACACCGATGAGGTGCCTCATCATCACGAACATTCCAAGAATGGTCACAATGAGCGAGAACAACGCTGTGAGCAAGCCACGTCGTCGGTCAAACCGCCACGCCACAAACAACCCGATGGGAACCATCACGAGCAAGACGTCCTCTTTCACCAGAACAGAGAGAAGAACAGCGACGGCGAACAGTTTCCACTTCTGAGTAAAAGCTGCGTACAGGGTTAATGGAATGAACAAGGCCAAGAATGAATCTGGATGAAAATTTTCCATTGCTCCACCATTGAGAGCAGGATTCGCAAGCCACATCACTGCTGCTCCGCACCCCATTGCGCCACTGTTCAACAATCGTTTCGCCAAGAGGTAAATCGGAATTGTGCCTGCAGCGACAACAATCGCCTGTACAACCAGCAATGTCATGACACCGGGAACAACCCAGTACACCGGGATGAAAAACAGCATGATGAGCGACGCATGATCGCCAAGGAGGTTTCGACCCATGAACGTCACATATGGCTCCTGGAACCGCGACAACAACCACACGCCCTGGTCATACAAACCCACGTCGTACGAAAAGGTCCCTAATCCATAATGCAGGTCATATGCGATCCAGATCATCCAGATTGCATGAGCAACTGCCAACGCGGTGACAATCCAGCCCCACGAAGACACCGATCGCAACCAATCGCGCATGAACGAAAGGGAGAAAGGTCGGTGATCGGTAGTCACCGAACAATCATTACTCAGCGGAGCGAGTTTGTTTCGCCACCGCCGCAAGAACGCCATTAACAAAACGTCCTGAATCGTCGGTGGAGAATCGTTTTGCAAGCTCTACTGCCTCGTCAATGACAACGGCGATGGGAACCTCAGGACGAGACATCAGCTCATAAATTGCCAAACGCAAAATTGCCCTATCTAGTGCTGGCATACGATCAAGCGCCCATCCGCGAGCATTCGTTTCAATGGAGGCATCAATTGCTTCGCGTGACCCCTCAACTCCTTCGAGCAAAACACGAGAAAGATCTTCTGAGGCAACGCCACGCTCGGCCATCAATTCAATTGCTGATGCCGAACGTTGTTCAGCCTCATAGAGAAGGATGACTACCTGTTCCCGAGCGTCGGTACGTTCATCATGAGGGCGGATTGACTCCGAATCATTCGGCATCAGACGCGTGTGATGTAATCGCCGGAGCGAGTATCGACCTTGACTTTGTCGCCCACGTTCACAAAAAGAGGAACTTGGATGACCTTGCCGGTCTCAAGGGTCGCAGGCTTCTTTGCGCCTGACACTCGGTCGCCCTGAACGCCAGGTTCAGTGTCGGCAATCACAAGTTCAACAGATGCAGGAATTTCAACAGTCACAATGTCGCCATTGTGATACGCGATAATTGCCATTGCTTGCTCAATGAGGTAGTCGGCTGCTTCGCCGAGAGCAGTGGGAGCAATATTCGTCTGGTCGTAGGTCTCTGTGTCCATGAAGACGAACTCGCCGCCGTCCTTGTACAGGAACTGCATGTCACGCTTATCGAGGATTGCCTGTTCAACACGAATGCCTGCGTTGAATGTCTTTTCAAAAACGTTGCCGTTACGAAGATTGCGCAACTTGGTACGAACGAAGGCTCCGCCCTTGCCAGGCTTCACGTGCTGGAATTCAACGACAGTAAAGAGGCCGTTTTCAAGCTCGAGGGTGATTCCGTTCTTCAGATCGTTTGTGGTGATCGCGGGCATGAGAGTTCCTTGGGACTGAGAGTGAGAATGCGGCAACCAGTGCCGGTGACGACGACTTGATCCTCGATCCTGACGCCGCCTACCCCTCCACGATAGAGCCCAGGCTCTACCGTCACCACCTCATTCGACTGAAGCACAGCCTCACATCGCGGAGAAAGGATGGGTTCTTCATGGATATAGAGCCCAATTCCATGTCCCGTTCCGTGAACGTACTCGTGTTCAAGACCCTCACGGGCAAAGACTGTACGAACCGCCCCATCGACTTCGGCTCCCGACACACCGTGTCGCACTACAGCCACTCCAGCCTCTTGTGCCTCTCGCACTGTGTTGTACATGTGCTGATACTCCGGTGACCACTCGCCTACTTGAATCGTTCGTGTCATGTCGCTGCGATAGCCAGCTACCTCTGCGCCAAAGTCAATCACCACACCATGGCCTGACTCAATCCGTGTTTCCGAGGGCTCGTGATGAGGCCTGGCACCATTTGCTCCTGTGGCAACAATCGTTGCAAACGAAACATCATCTGCACCGTTCTCGCGCATCACAGAGTCAAGACGATTGCGCACCTGCTTCTCTGTGCGACCAATCAACCCATCAGCAAGAACTGACGCCAAGGCATTATCTGCGATCTGCGCAGCCTGCGCCATGAGTTCAATCTCCCACTCTTCCTTCACCCGTCGTAATGCATTCATTGCTGTTGGTTCAGGAACAATTGTCAATACGTCCGCTAGTGCTTGAAAACGAGAAGCCATGATGTGGTCAAGATCAACACCAACATCGTTTGCCTGTGCGACTGATGCAATGGCAGACGACATTGATTCGCCTGACTTCAACAAACGAACATCAACTGTGGCACCGACATGCTCCGTCTCTGACAGTGCACGGTCGTAGTACCGTCCATCGACGAACAAGGCTGCCGATGCGGTTGAACGATTCACCAGTACAAACGAAGTTCGGCCCGTGAATCCAGTCAGCCATCGCACATCTTCGGGGCGAAGAATCAGCAAATTATCAACGCCACTCGTCGCTGCCAAACGATGAAGACGCGACGAAATATCCATGATGATCAGGAAAGGCGCAGAAGTGCTTGCACTGCCAGTGCGTAGCCCATGCCACCAAACCCCGAGATGCTTCCGTCAACAACAGGCGCAAGCACACTGACGTGACGGAAATCTTCTCGAGCACCGGGGTTAGACAAATGGACTTCGATGACTTTTCCTGGGAACGACCGCAATGCATCGTGCAGAGACCAAGAGTAATGCGTCAAGGCGCCTGCATTGATAATGATCGCATCGTGGGTGCCTTTGGCCTGATGAATTGCAGAAACCAGTTCTGATTCTGAGGCCGATTGGAGATCGGCGACAGCGATGCCGTGCGATGACGCTTCCGCTTTCACAGTGTTGACATGATCACTCAATGTTGCTGAGCCGTAAATCTCCGGTTCGCGTGTACCAAGCAAATTGAGATTCGGCCCATGGAGAACCAGGATTGATGACAACGACATGCCTCCACGGTACTCCGACCTCTTCGGCAATCGGAGGGATTAAACCTGAGGGGTTAATCGGCCAACAAACTCGGTCAAGGCAGTTCGAATATCGGCTTCACGCACGCCGGGCACAATCTCTAGGCCATCGGCTGAGTCCAGAATGAAGGTGATGGACTCCAGGGCCTTTTTGTCTCTCCCCATGGCATCAATGAGGCGATCAGCCACAAGACCAGAAGGCATGACAAGGTCAATGCCATAGACCTCGTTCACGACTCGGTAATGCTCGTCGACCCTGTCTGAGGTGATACGACCCATCACATGCCCCAAATGCGCAGCGAACAAGAGTCCAAGCGCAACTGCTTCACCATGTGCCATTGCAAAGTTGGTTTCGATCTCGATTGCATGAGCCAAGGTATGGCCGTAGTTCAAGAGTGCACGCACTCCCCCTTCACGCTCATCTGCAGCAACAATCTCAGCCTTAATCTCAATACTTCGAGCAACACGTTGTGCAAACGGCAACTCATCAAGATTCTCCCGAGCGATGAAGTGATACTTCGCCATTTCACCGAGACCACAACGCATCTCACGCGCAGGCAAAGATTCAAGTGCATCAAGATCGCAAATAACTCCATGTGGCTGCCAATAGGCGCCAACGAGATTCTTCCCCTCGGGAATGTTGACACCAGTCTTGCCACCGACAGCAGCATCAATCATTGCCAGCAATGAAGTTGCAACATGCACAACAGGAATGCCGCGGTGATACGAGGCGGCAGCGAACCCTGCAATATCGGTGACCATGCCTCCGCCGACTCCGACGACCACATCGTTACGCGTGAGACCAGATTGAGCGAAGGCGCTGCACAACGCTGCAATCGTTGTCAACGACTTATGTTCTTCGCCAATACCGATTTCGTGGATTGTGACCAGGTGATTGGGAAAATGAGGAATAAGAGAAGCCGGGATTCCCGATTGCGTCACGACTGCAACTCGCTTTGCTTTCTCTGGAAGAAGTGACGCGGCTTCAGCCACAGCCCCGTGGCCAACGATGACCGAGTACGTCCGGTCACCAAGGTCAACAGTCACACGATTCATCTCACTCATTTGACGTCTCTCCATATTTCACTGCTTCATCAATTGCATCAATCAACAAAGCGCACACCGATTCTTGAGATCTGTCAGAAACATCCACAACAATGTCGGCAACTTCCGAATATAACGGCGTGCGCTCCTGAGACATTCGAACCAGAGTGCCTTCACGATCATCGTCAAGCAGAGGACGATGAGATCCCTTAGCGGTTCGAACTGACAGCACTTCTGGTTGAGCATGAAGCCATACGACGATGGCTCCCGAATCTCGACGGGCCGCATTCAACATCTCGCGGTTCTCGTCGCGAAGCACCACCCCACCCGCACCTGCGATCACCGCACCCTGAGGTGAGCGCAAGCAGGCAGACAGCACATCGGATTCAAGATCGCGAAAAGCATCCTCACCATCTTCAGCAAACATTTGTCGCACAGGCTTTCCTGCACGTACTTCCACAAGTTTGTCCGTATCAAGACACTCAATGCCATAGTGCGTCGCCAAGGTTCGCGCCACAGTGGACTTCCCTGTACCCATTAGCCCCACCAGGACAATGGTGAGGCGTTCGTGAGTCACGACTCTAGTGTCGCCTCAAACGAGGCAGCATTGCGAATGAATTCTGCCAGCGAGTCTCCACCAAACTTTCGCTGAGCTTCCGCAGCAAGAACGAGTGCCACCATTGTTTCGGCGACAACACCAAGAGCGGGAACTGCCGTGACATCAGTGCGCTCTTTGAAGCTCACAGTCTCTTCTTTTGTCACAGTGTCGACGGTCTTCAGCGTGGGCTTGTTCAACGTTGCAAGAGGCTTCATTGCCGCACGAACAATCAACGGCTCACCAGTTGTTATGCCACCTTCGGTACCGCCAGAGCGATGACCTTCACGTACATATTTCTTATTGGCTGCGTCCCACAAAATGGGGTCATGAGACTGGCTACCGCGCAGTCCTGCGGTTTCGAACCCATCACCAATTTCAACACCCTTGACAGCCTGAATGCTCATCACTGCTTGGGCCAACATTGCATCGATCTTGCGATCCCAGTGGACATGACTTCCGAGACCAATGGGTACCCCGTACGCAATCACTTCCACGATGCCACCAAGAGAGTCTCCTTCACGGGCCGCATCTTTGATTGCAGTAATCATCGCCTCTTCGGCGTTCTTGTCAAAACAACGAACTTCCGACTCATCAATTGCAGCAAGATCAGAGAATGCAGGAAGCGATGTGTTCTGCGCCTTTGCGCTTCCCATCTGCACAACGTGACTGAGAATGTTTACACCAATGTGGCGCAACAACTGCTTTGCCAATGCACCAGCGGCGACTCGCGCAGCTGTTTCACGGGCACTTGCGCGTTCCAACACATCACGAGCATCCGTGAACCCGTACTTCTGCATGCCCACAAGGTCCGCATGTCCGGGGCGCGGCTGTGTCAACGGCGTTTCTGTTGCTCCGGGCTCAGGCGACATTTCTGCATGCCACTTATCACTGCGGAACCACTCTGAGTTCTGAATCTCAATGGCAACGGGAGAACCAAGGGTGCGACCGTGGCGTACTCCGCCGACCAACGTGATCACATCTTTTTCAAAGCGCTGACGCGGACCGCGGCCGTATCCGAGTCGACGACGTGCGAGGTCGGTTTCTATATCTTCAGCGACAATGGGCATGCCCGCAGGAAGGCCTTCCACGATGACCGTGAGAGCTTTTCCGTGAGATTCGCCAGCTGTGAGGTACCTAAGCACCATTTCAGACTACTTGTGGCGAGCGGCAAGTTCCCGCTCTGCAGCCTCTCGCATGGGTTCAGCATCTGGATTCCAGCCAAATTGATACACACATTGGCGTCGAGCCTGCTGAATCAGCATCCATAAGCCGTCCACTGTCTGATCGCCAGCCCGCTTGGCCGCCTTCAGCAATGCTGTCTCCATCGGCGAGTACACCGCATCGAGAACCACAATGTTGCGACGAAGAATATTGGCAGGGAGCGGAAGGTCATCTGAGTTCATCCCCACTGAGGTGGTGTTCACGAGAACTCCTGCACGACTGATTTCATCAAGAGAGCCGATCACAATGTCTCCACCAGCCTCTTGTGCGGCAGGCGCCAAAGTACGCACTAATTCTTCAGCCTTCTCGGCAGTGCGATTAATGATTGCCACACGAGCTCCACGCCGACCAAGTGCCAATGCGACTGAACGTGCGGTACCACCAGCACCAAGGACCACAGCATGAGCTCCGCTCAGCAAAGCACCGCCTTGTTGCTCAAGGGCATCACAACAACCATCACCGTCCGTGTTGTGACCTGTCGCTACCCCATTATTGAAATCAACACAATTGACAGCGTTCAGAAGACGAGCATCTTCATCAATGACATCAAGAAAAGGAATGATTGCTTCCTTCAACGGCATCGTCACAGACAATCCACGGACGCCACGCTGGCGCAACTGCGACAGAACATCTGCGATGTTGGATGCATCCGCTTCCATCGCATCGTATGAACCCGCCAACGATTGCGAAGCAAAAGCTGCACGATAAATGGCTGGTGATAGCGAGTGCGAGATGGGCGAACCCACCACTGCACCGAGTAAAGAGTTGTCAGTGTTCATGGGAGTAGCCCCGCCGCCTTTGCAATCGCAACTTTGGCAAGATGCTGTTCATATGTTGTAGAGAATGCGTGTCCGCCTTCGGCAGTTGCGAGCACATAGAAGAGGTACTGGCACTTCACACCCGCTTCAAGACCAACACATGCTTCGTCTGACTTCGGTGGCGCACCTGCTGGCGCAAGTGCCGCCTGGATCGATGCTCTACCGGGGTTTGCAATCGGCGTCGGAGGGAGGCCTTTATTGATGTACGTGTTGTACGGAGTATCGGTGGCCTTCATCTCAGTCCACGTCATCGCTGGATCTTGACCGTATTTCACAGCAGCATCTATTTCGAGCGGCATCTTCGCTGCGAGGCGGTTGTAGATCACCTGAGCAATTTTGGATCGGTCACCCGACACTTTTGCTTCTCGTTCAATGAGAGATGCGATGATCAAAATTTGATACGGGCTGTAGCCACGCAACTTCGCTCCAGCAGCCAAATCAACTTGACGAGCAACACGCTGCATCATCGTCACCATTGTCGACACGACACGAGACTCTGACCCATCGCCTGACACTTGATACGTGTCCGGAAAGAGCAGTCCCTCAAGTGAATTGATGTCTTTCGGCTGTAATTCAGATCGAATTGAGCCGTCGGTTGCTGCTGTCGTGAAATCTGACGCGGACATGAATGTCAGCTTCGAAGAGAGACGATCAGCCATTTGGGTGAGTGTCATCCCCTCAGGGAAAGTAACCGAAACAAAGGTTTGAGCAGGTGGAGTCGACAGCGCCTTGATGATTGCACCCGCGTTATCACCTGCACGCAACGTGTAATACCCCGGCACAAGGTCAATGCCGCCTCGCGTTGATGCGTACCAGCGGAAAATGGACGAACTCTTAATGATGTTCTGATCCGCCAAACGGCCAGACACACTCGACAACGTGTCACCATCGTTCACAGTGAAATTCACCGATGCTCCTGGTTCGCCTGCAGGATTCAATTGATGGACAACCCACCACCCTGCTGATCCGATGAGCAATATTGTCGCAATAACAATGGAGACAATCATGCGGACAGGACGGCGCAGAGATTCAAAACCGGGGACGAGCTCTTCTGTCGCCCCTTCAGATACAACCGATACCTCGTCCCACGGGTCCTCATGCCAATCGCCGGGCAGAAGCGGATCACCGGCCACGAACATCTCCGAGATGTCCAGCATCAAGCCACGATTGCAGAATGACGGCTGCCGCGACCTTATCGATCACTTTGCGGCGGTCCTGTGCGTTGAGTCCGCGTTCCATCAACACTCGGTCTCCTTCCACCGTCGACCGACGTTCATCATGAATGTAAATCGGCACACTGACCACCGTAGCCATTCGATCGGCTTCCATTCGGGCAGACTTCGCTGCTGCTCCTTCAGAACCATCCATATTCAGAGGAAGTCCCACCACGATCGCTTCCGCTTCTTCTTCCAGCACAATCTTTTGAATCGCATCATGATCAATGCGCTGGGAAGAACCTCGATGCAGAACAACGAGTGGTGATGCAATTGTTCCACTGCGATCAGATGCAGCAATACCGATTCGCTTGCTTCCGAGATCGATACCTAAGACTCGCACGATCTCAGCCGAGTGAGCCGATGACGGCTGCGGCTTTCTCTCGCGCAATAGCGAGCGCTTCGTCGAGTGCTTCTGGATTCTTTCCACCAGCAGTTGCGATGTCTCCCTTGCCGCCACCGCCACCGCCGACTGCCTTTGCGGCATCTTTGATGAGGTCACCAGCATTGGCTTTGACCGAGGGGGAAGTTGCACCGACGATTGAGACACCACCTGTGTCAGTGACGCCGCCCAAGACAACCGCAGCGATTCCAGATTGCTGGCGAACAGCAACGGCAAGATCTCTGAGATCGTTTGCCGTGATTCCATCGACGCGAGCCACAACGATTCCGTTTACAGCTTCTGCAGCGAGTTCCACAGCACGCCCTGATGCAAGTCGAGACCGGAGCACCTTTAACTCATCTTGTGCAGCCTTTAGTTCGTCAAGCTTTCGCTGCACCCCAGCAACTGCATCATCAGCCTTCGTCCCCACCACTGCGGCAACTTGCTCAAGAATGTCACCGTTGCGTTGAACAAACCGAAGAGTGTTTGTGCCAGTGACTGCCTCAATGCGGCGCAAGTTTGATCCGATGGATGACTCTCCGACAATCTTGATTGTTCCGATATCGCCAGTGGCCGAAACATGAGTGCCACCGCACAACTCGGTGGATGCTCCGGCCTTCAACACACGAACTGTGTCTCCGTACTTATCGCCAAAGAATGCAATCGCACCCGCAGCAAGAGCCTCCTCTTTTGATGTTTCAAAAGAATCAACGGCGACGTTCAGCAGTACTTGAGTATTGGCAAGCTCTTCAATGCGGGCGATTTCTTCCGCAGTGACGGAGTCGTAATGACTGAAGTCGAAGCGAAGTCGATCAGGCGACACGAGGGAGCCCGCTTGCTTTACATGCTCACCCAACACTGTGCGCAGAGCCCAGTGAAGAATATGAGTACCTGTGTGATTGCGACGGGTCGCCGTGCGCGCAGCAGTGTCAATACGAGCCGACACCACTGAACCCTCAGTGGGTGTTCCTGACACAACCCTGCACATATGACGACGAAGCCCTGGCAGTGCGAAATTTGTGTCGAGGACCTGCAACTCAAAGTCAGCTGCTGTGAGAACTCCGATGTCCCCTACTTGGCCACCGCTCTCGGCATAGAACGGAGTGTGATCAAGGAAGACTTCAACAATGCCGTCTTCGCCTTCAATCACTGCAAGAACTGTGGACTCTGACGCATCATGCACATACCCCACGAACTCAGTGATTCCGTGGGCTTCCATAACCTCGCGATATGCCTCAACTCGATCACCATCAACACGACCAGACTTTCGAGCATCTTTTGCACGAGTCCGCTGTTCATTCATCTCGGATTCAAAACCGGCGATGTCAACTTCGACACCACGCTCGGCAGCAATCTCTTGGGTTAATTCCAGAGGGAACCCATATGTGTCATGCAGTAGGAACGCCGAACGGCCGGACAAACGATCTGGGTTAGCAGCGATGTCATCTTCCAAAATCGCAAGACCAGTCTTCAGAGTGTTGCGGAATCGCTCTTCTTCTTTTGTGAGAACACCAACAATGAAGTCACGATTCTTCACGATGTCGGGATAGGCGTTGCCCATGACGTCAACAGCCACTCCGGCAAGTGTTGGCATGACAAGTTTTTCAGTTCCGAGCAAGAATGCGTGTCGCACTGCACGACGAATGATGCGTCGAAGGACATAACCACGATTCTCATTGCTGGGGAAAACACCATCGTTAATCAGCATGGTTGCTGAACGAGCATGTTCTGCAAGAACTCGAATACTGAAGCTGTCACGATGTTCGTAGTCACCAACTCGGTACTCGCCACCGGTGATTTCTTGAGCAGCTTGAATCAGTGGGAACAATGCATCGGTCTCCCACACAGAGTCAACACCCTGCACCAGCGCCAGGATTCGCTCGAGGCCGGCCCCGGTATCAATGCTGGGCTTTGGCAGCGGTGTACGCGTTCCGTCTGGCGCTTGGTTGTACTGCATGAAGACCAAGTTCCAGAACTCCATAAAGCGGTCACCATGGGGATCATTTTGAGGGCCACCATCGGGACCAAAATCTGGGCCTCGGTCATAGTGAATTTCTGAGCATGGTCCGCACGGACCTGTGTCTCCGGCTTGCCAGAAGTTGTCCTTGTCACCGAGACGCTGAATGCGCTCCATCGGAACGCCAACTTTCTCGTGCCAGATCGCTTCGGCCTCATCATCAGACTCATGCACTGTGATCCAAAGGCGCTCTGGGTCGAAACCAAAAACTTCGGTCACCAACTTCCATGACCAAGGGATTGCGTCTTCCTTGAAATAATCGCCAAAACTGAAATTGCCCAACATCTCAAAAAAGACAAGGTGACGCTTTGTGCGCCCCACATCATCGAGGTCATTGTGCTTTCCGCCTGCACGGACACATTTCTGCACTGTCACGGCTCGGTCGTACGGAGCAACTTCATCACCCATGAAGTACGGCTTGAAGGGCACCATTCCGGCCACGGTGAACAACAACGTCTGATCGTGAGGAATGAGACTGGCCGAAGGCACAACCGTATGCGCACGGTCACCAAAGAACTGAGAGAAAGCCAACCTCAGTTGATCAGCGCTACGGGGAGTACCGGGAGAAAGTGGTGAAACCATGAGACTTCCATGTTACCCAGCAGCCCTCTGTCAGATGGGAAGACTTATGGCTGGCGAGGCTCCGGGGGAACCGGAGCAGAAGATGAGCTCTCAGATTTGCCATACAAGGCAATGAGACGTGTCACCAATGTCTTGGCCGAGTCAATGAGAACGGAAAGAATCGCGCTTGGCGTGATCTTTTCGGCTGCAGCAATCGCCTTGCGGCGCGCCCACATCAGACCAGTTGCGCCAGCCACCACACCGAGAGAAAACCAAAAGAATCGCTTCATCATGACAATGCCCTCACCCGAAATACCTATTCACCATCTGCACGGTAATAGCGAAACTCACCAATTCCCAAGGGTCGAAAACCCGGTGGCTGTGCTGTTGTCGCCGGAGCCTGCCCAGTACGCCCTTCACGAACGTCGGCCACGGCTCGAGCAATTGCATCAGTCACTGCACGGCTTTTGGGCGCACGGGACAAATGAACGACCGCGTGAGCCAAGTTATGAAGCGCCTCGGGTAGCCCCACACGATCAAGCGCATCAGCAACAGCAATCGCAGTCTGCAACGCCGTCGGGTCAGCCATTCCGATGTCTTCACTTGCAAAGATGATCATTCGACGAGCGATGAAGCGTGGATCTTCTCCTGCCTCCACCATTCGTGCAAGCCAGTGCAATGCAATATCAACTTCTGAAGCACGCATTGACTTGATGAATGCAGAGATCACGTCATAGTGGTCATCTCGACCCATCCTCGACACACTTGTATCGAGAGCTGTTGTTGCATTCTCAACTGTGACAACTGCGCCACCCGACAACGCAATCGCCACTTCCAGCGCCGTCAAGGCTTGACGTGCATCACCAGTACAGCGACGAGCGAGAATCTCAATCGCCCCATCCTGTGCTTCAACTCCTTCATGAATAAGTGCTCGACGGAGAAGTTCAGTGACGGCACTTTCATCAACAGGCTTCAATCCGAAAACTGATGATCGACTCCTCAGGGCAGGATTCACCGAAAATGCGGGATTCTCAGTTGTTGCACCAACCAAGGTGACGAGACCACTCTCCACTGCATGCAGCAACGCATCTTGTTGAGTCGTGTTGAAACGATGAATCTCATCAACGAACACAACTGTTCCACGATCATCGATTGTCAGACGCCTCTTGGCTGCATCAATGACTTCACGAATATCTTTCACGCCCGCAGTCACAGCTGAGAGTCGTTCAAAGTTTCTTTTTGTCGTACTTGCAACAAGTTCTGCAAGTGTTGTCTTGCCCGTCCCTGGAGGACCCCACAAGATGATGGACGCCAAGCGATCAGATTCGATCAGCCGACGAAGCGGACCCGAAGGACCCACAAGATGCTCTTGTCCGACGACATCTTCCAACGACACCGGACGCATCCGGGCTGCCAATGGTGCCCGCGATGCAATGCGCTCTTCCACGGATGCTGTGAAGAGGTCTGGTGCATCCATAAGAACTACGACGTGGCAGGAGGAGGCAAAAGACGCAAACCGAGATCAGCCAAATGCGCAGGCTCCACCGGCGTAGGTGCATTCGTCATCGGGTCAGAGCCACTTTGCGTCTTCGGGAAAGCAATCACCTCACGGATGTTCTCTTCCCCAGCAAGAATCGCAGTGAGGCGATCAATACCGAAGGCGAATCCACCATGTGGAGGTGCACCGTATTTAAATGGTTGAAGGAAGAATCCGAATCGCTTATCGGCTTCTTCGTCCGAGATACCCAGACGGTTGAACACTCGGCGTTGCAATTCAGGTTCGTGAATACGAATGGAGCCTGAACCCAATTCCCAACCGTTGAGGACAAGGTCGTATGCGAGTGCACGAACCTTCAAAGGTTCTGATTCAAACAAGTGCAGGTCATCAGGATGTGGGTGACAGAACGGGTGATGCCCTGGTCGCGGTGCCCCCGTGACCGGATCAACGCCAATGAACAACGGGAACTCGGTCACCCATACATAACGGTACGGACCTTCATGTACAGGAGGACGACCGATGTCGTTGCGCAAGGTGCCCAGCACTTCACACGTCGTCATCCACTCATCGGCAACAAGGAGAATCAAGTCACCTTCGACTGCGCCCATGGTGGACACCAACGAGATGCGTTCGGCGTCTGAGAGGAACTTTGCAACCGGAGACTCAACGGCGGAGTCTGCACCGACTTTCATCCAGACAAGACCCTTGGCCCCGATCTTCTTTGCCCGGTCGGTCAAGGCATCAAGCTTGTTGCGACCATACGCCGCAGCTTCTGGATACGTTGCGGCATCGACACAAATGCCTTTGATGCATTCGGCGCCTGCAAACGCCTTGAACTCAGTTGACGAAAAGAGTGGTGTCAACTCCACTAACTCCATCCCAAAGCGCAAGTCTGGCTTGTCGCTTCCGAATCGCTCCATTGCTTCTCGCCATGTGATTCGCTCGATTGTGGGAGGAGCTTCACCAGTCACAGCGGTTGCCGCAGCAACAACTGCGCGACCAATGAATTCGAGAACATCATCTTGCGATACGAACGACATCTCTGCGTCCAACTGCATGAACTCATACTGGCGATCTGCTCGGAGATCTTCATCGCGGAGGCACTTTGCAATCTGGTAATACCGATCGACTCCCGACACCATCAACAACTGCTTCCACAACTGAGGTGACTGCGGTAAGGCAAAGAACGAACCATGTTCCTTGCGAGATGGAACGAGGAATTCGCGGGCGCCTTCTGGTGTCGACGGCATGAGAAGCGGAGTCTCCACTTCGAGAAAACCGTTTTCTTCCATGGCACTACGAATCGCACTATTGACCTTGGCGCGTACACGAAGATTCTTTTGCATGCGCTCACGACGAATGTCGAGATAGCGATACTTCAGGCGAACCATTTCATCAACATCATCTGCACGTTGGTCAACAGGAAACGGTGGTGGCTCTGCAGAGTTCAAAACTTCAACAACACACTCGCCCACTTCAACTTGGCCAGTCGACAATGCTGTGTTCACTGTTCCTTCTGGACGAGCACGAACAACGCCCGTCACCCGGATGACGTATTCACTACGGACATCGACGTCATTGTCGACCACGCACTGAATGATCCCGGAATGGTCGCGCAAGTCAACGAACGCCAGTTTCTCGCCGTGCTCGCGACGGCGACCCACCCAGCCACAGACTGAGATGGTGGTGCCGATATGAGACTCGTTCAACTCACCGCACATATGTGTGCGCATTGCGGTTGACTTCATTGTGTGTTCCTCCGGGGGTTACGTTCACCAACGATGGACGCGAGATGTGTGACCACTTCAGTTTGCAAAACAAGGCTTTGTTCCGAGGTCATCAGGTTACGGACAGTGCAGTTCCCCGCCTCAGCCTCATCGGGACCAATGATGATGGCAATCCGAGCGCCGCTTCGGTCAGCGACTTTCATCTGCGATTTCATACTGCGTCCGTCATATGCACGGTCAATAGTGAATCCGGCAGCACGCAATTCATCTGCAAGACGAAGAGCTGTCATGCCGTCGACAACATCAACAATGAAGGCGTCAATCTGAGGTGAAGCACCCTGGAACACTTCTTCGCTGTCACATGCCAATAACGTGCGGTCAATTCCCAAAGCAAAGCCCACACCTGGCGTTGCGGGTCCACCAAGATCTTCGACTAATCCGTCATAGCGGCCTCCGCCGCCCACAGCCGTCTGCGCACTGTCAAGCGACGTTGATACGTACTCAAACACGGTGCGCTGGTAATAATCCAAACCACGAACCAGACCTTCGTTGACCGAGTACGTCACACCCAATGCATCAAGGCCAGCTTTCACCTTTGTGAAGTGAATCTGTGCATCTTCTGACAAGAATTGAGAAATTGTCGGAGCGGCATCAATGATGGTCTTGTCTTGCACACGCTTGGAATCAAGGACTCGAAGAGGATTGCGCTGCAAAGTGGCGCGAGATTCCTCGGACAGTTTTTCTGAATGAGACTCAAAGTACTCGCGCAAAGCTTCAATGTACGCCGCACGGTCTTCCGGGTCACCCAGCGAATTGATCATCAACACGACATTTGTCAATCCGAGAGACTGGAAGAACTGCCATCCCAAAGAGATGACTTCAACATCCAGCAACGCGTCGGTGCTACCGAGAACTTCGATTCCTACTTGGTCGAATTGTCGGAAGCGTCCGGCTTGTGCTTTTTCATACCGAAAATTAGAACCGGAATACCACACCTTCCACGGAGTGGTTGGTCTGTGCTGCGCAAAAGAGCGACAGATGCCTGCGGTGTGCTCAGGCCGCAATGCAATACGTCGCCCACCCTTGTCCTCGAAGTCATACATCTCTTTGGTGACGACATCTGTGGCATCACCGAGTCGCAGAAATACTCCGAGGTCTTCAAACATCGGGGGAATAATGCATTCGTATCCGGCCGATTCGACGATGTCTGCGAACTGGCTCGTAAAGGCACGCCAGCGACCCGCCTGCGGGGGAAGGATGTCTCGGGTACCCGGACTGGTCTGGAATGACGGCACGACAGGCAAGGCTAGTCGGGCGCACCACCAGGGACGATGCGATATGCGTCGAACACCGAATCAATGGACTTAATCACCCTCAGAACCGACTCAAGATGATTCGGGTCGGCGAGTTCAAATTCAAAGCGCATCTTGGCGACTCTGTCTGAACCTGTGTTTGTGCTGCAGGCAACGATATTCACGTGTTGTTCCGACAATGCATTAGCCACGTCACGCAAAAGACGACCGCGGTCGAGAGCGACCACTTCGACACCCGCAGTGAACAGTGTTCCCGGTGCCGTGCGTGACCACTCCACGTCAAGCATGCGTGTGGGTTCATCCACCATCAGGGTCACTGCGTTGGCACAGTCAGATCGGTGGACACTGACTCCCCTGCCCTTTGTCACGAACCCCAAGATGTCGTCACCGGGCACCGGGGTGCAGCAGCGAGACAAACGAACCAATACATCTTCAAGGCCTTCGACATGAATACCGACAGAACCACGACGCTCAGTCGTTGGTCGGTCCACGCGCATCGGCATGGCCAACTGCTCATCGCTGCCTTCACGTCGAACTGCACGCCCAATACGCTGAGCGAATCCACGGGCAGACACATGATGTTCACCCACAGCGGCAAACAACGTGTCGATGTCTGCCATGTTGAGTGCTTCAAGTTCTTGAAGGAAAGCATCTGAGGTCCAGATTTTCTGAACAGGAAGCCCCTCGCGACGGAGTTCAGCAGTGAGTTCCTCGCGACCAGACTCGACCATGTCTTCGCGTCGTTCACGAGTGAACCAGTTCTTGATCTTGGTTCGTGCTCGTGGAGATTGGACGAATCCGAGCCAATCTCTCGATGGGCCGGCATCTTCCACCTTTGAAGTGAAGATCTCACACGAGTCGCCTGAGGCCAGGCGTGCATCAAGAGAAACAAGACGACCATTCACTCGAGCGCCGACGCATGCATGCCCCACTTCTGTGTGCACCGCATACGCAAAATCAACTGGTGTCGAGTTCAGCGGCAATGTGATGACACGACCCTTGGGAGTAAATACAAAGACTTCTTCTTGTTCAAGGTCACTCTTCAAGTCGGCCATGAACTCGTTGGGGTCAGTGATGTCTGACTGCCAATCGATAATGCGATTCAGCCAATCTGAATCGTTCGAGTCCGTTCCCTGCTTGTACGAGAAGTGGGCAGCAACTCCCCACTCGGCTCGTTCATGCATTTCACGAGTACGAATTTGAATCTCTAACGGCTTACCGCCAGGACCGATCACCGTTGTGTGCAACGACTGATACAAGTTGTACTTCGGCATTGCGATGTAATCCTTGAAGCGGCCGACGACTGGACGCCACTTACCGTGAATGCAACCTAAGGCTCCGTAGCAATCGCGAATGTTTTCAACAATGATTCGCACTGCGACGAGGTCAAAGATTTCATCAAAGTCTTTGTCCTTCTGAATCATCTTTTCGTAGATGCTCCACAGATGCTTTCCTCGCCCTGTGACATCACCCGCGATGTTCACATCTGCAAGTCGAGTACGAATTTCTGCAATCGCCTTCGCCAAGTAGACATCACGTTCAGGAGTACGAGTAGAGACAAGATGGTCTAATTCTGCGAAGCGCTTCGGGTAGAGAGCAGAGAACGATAGATCTTCTAACTGTTGCTTGATCTCTTGCATGCCCAAACGGTTTGCCAGTGGTGCATAGATATCGAGAGTTTCCTGGGCAATACGCTGCTGCTTGTCGACAGGGACACCCGCCAACGTGCGCATGTTGTGCAAGCGATCAGCCAGTTTGATAACAAGGACGCGCATGTCACGCGCCATGGCAACAAGCATCTTGCGCATCGTGGCAGCCTGCTGAGCCTCACGGGAGTCAAATTGCAGGCGCTCTAACTTGGTGACACCGTCAACAAGGTTTGCTACCTCGTCTCCAAAATTACGTTTCACATCCTCAAGCGTGATTTCTGTATCTTCCACCGCGTCATGCAAGAGAGCAGCCGCCAAAGAAATGTCATCAAGACCGATGTCGGCAACAATGCGAGCAACAGCGATGGGGTGATTGATGTATGCCTCACCTGAAGAACGCTGCTGAGAGATGTGTGCAATCCGTGCTGCCTCATAAGCGCGGTTGACCAACGCAACCGATGCCTTGGGATGACGCTTTCGATACGCCGTAAGGAGAGGCGCTATTTCCTCAATGGGCGCACTATGGTGCCGTCTCCACGGAAGGACGCGGTCGGCAGTGGCCATGGCGCAATGTTACCGACGCGACTTCTTCCGGGGTCGCGGTGGGTGGCTAAGAATTGCCTCCACTGCGGGAACCGGTGTGGGAGTTGATGCATCTGTACTTGCCGCATTGTCGACCTGACGTGCACGACGGCTTTGCGGAGTGCCTGTGGCCATGACATGAGCCATATCTGCACCGATTGAGACCTGACCACGCAGTGCGCTGTACTCATGACTGCGTTCTTTCAACAAGCCCAAGACCGGAGAAGCGATGAAGATCGATGAGTAGGCACCAGTTGCCATACCAACGAGCAATGCCAATGCGAACTCTTGCAGTGCAACAGCACCGAAGACGCCAGAGCCGAGAATGAGAAGGCTCAAAACAGGTAGAACAGCAGCAACGGTCGTATTCAAGGAACGCATCAGTGTCTGGTTCATCGAGACATTGACAATGTCGGCGTACGGAACCCGCGCGTTCGCGAAACGCTTCTGATTCTCATCGACTTTGTCGAATACCACGATGGTGTCATACAACGAGAAACCAAGAATGGTGAGGAAAGCAACGACGGTTGCCGGAGTGACTTCAAGTCCTGTAACGGAGTACACGCCCACACTGATCAGCACGTCGTGCACCACTGCAGCTAGTGCACCGGCAGCCATACGTGCTTCGAAACGCCATGCAATGAACAGCGAGACAAGAACGAGGAATGTCAACAGAGCCTGGATGGCATCCCGTGTAATCCCGCGACCCCAGGTGGCACTTACCTTTTCAATGCTGACATCACCAGCTTTGATTCCGACTTTGGTCGCCAGGTCTTCACGAACAGACTCCTCCACCTTTGGTTCAAGAACCTCGAGCTGGATACGGATGCGCTCATCAGCGCCAGAGCTCAGTGTTTGAATCTTGGCGCCTGACGCCTCGACCTTGTTCTCTTCCAAAATGGAACGAGCTTCTTCAACGGTGATTTTTCCGTTGACTGACATTTCAAAAGCGACGCCGCCCTTGAAGTCAATACCGAGATTGAGACCTTGTGCGAACAAAGAGACAATGGTGACCAGCAGGAGAAGGCCTGATGCAATAAAGCCGACGTTGCGACGGCCGTAAAAGTTAATCGTGGTCTCACCGCGATAGAGACGCTGCCAACGACCGGACATTATGCAACCTCCGCTGCCGTTGATGTGCCTCTGACTCCGAGAACTTTTCCATTGTTGAACAACTTTGTTCGAGCAAGAAGAAGAACTGAAGGTCGAGTAAAGAAGTACGAAACAAACATGTCAATCAATGTGGACAAACCGAGGAAGAAAGCGAATCCGCGCACCGAGCCGACGGTGAGCCACCAGAGAACTCCAGCACCGATAAGGGAGGCTGTGTCGGCCACGACGATTGCACGCCAAGCCGAGTCAAACCCTCGAGCAGCAGAGTTCCGCATCGTGCGACCAGCTTGAACGTCGTCCTTTAACTTCTCAAAGAACACGACATACGAGTCAACCGTGACACCAATTGACACGATGATTCCGGCAGCGCCCGACAATGTCAACGCAAGACCGTTTGTCTTAGACAACCAAGAGATCACACTCCACATCAGAAGGCCCGAGACACCGAGACCAGCAACAACGACCAATGCAATGAGGCGGTAGTAGAAGATGAGGAACAAGAGAACTAAGAGAACACCGATGAGACCTGAGATCAATGCAGCTTTCAATGAATCCTCACCCAACGATGCGGACACTGTCTGCACGGTAGGTGTATCGAACTTGACCGGAACTGCACCGAACTGAAGGATGCGAGCGAGATCGTTGGCTTCCTTCTCAGTGAACGAGCCTGTTATCTGAACACTTCCATTGAACGAAGGCGCCTGCACCACTGGCGCCGAGATCACTTCACCGTCAAGACTGATAGCGATTTGCTTTGACGGGCAACCTTCCCCACCCTCAAAACACTGCTTTGCAAGAGCATTCCACTGATCTTCACCAGCTGCGCCATCTCGCAAATTGACCGACACAGCCCATCCACCCGCATCAATCTGAGCAGTTGCTTCATTCGTGAATACTTCGCCGGTTGCACCAGCTGGACCTAGGAGATAAATCAGACCATCTTTCTGACCTGCGTACACAGTCTGACCAGGAGCAAGACCAGTTTCAGGATCTGTTCCCGGAACTGTGGTCGCAACGGGAACTGTTGTTTGCGGCACTGCACGTCCGCGCGACTCGCCACCTCCACCAGATGGAGGCGCCAACGTTGTTGATGACTGAGCAACAGTTGACGACGTTGCGCCCTTCACGGTGGTGGTCGTAGCGCCCTTGGCGCCAGTTGTCGTTGTTGTGTTCTCAGGGTTTTCTGCTGTCCTCAACACCGGACGCATCTCAACAGCGCCAGTTCGACCAATCAGGTCGAGGGCCTGTTGCTGATCCTTCACACCAGGAAGGTTGACAACAACTGTGTCGCCTTGGCGAATGATTTCTGGCTCTGCCACACCAATGGCATCAACGCGCTGACGAATGATGTCCACAGCAACTGAGAGTGCTGCTTCTTCATACTCGCCAACTGGAGTCATCGTGACCGACGCTCCGCCTTGGAGGTCTAATCCGAGAGACGGCGTGTTGCCGACGATGAGATTGCCGATAAAAAGTCCGAAGGCGACAACGAGAATTGAAATTAAAGAGACAAGAAGATTGCGCTTCGGCATGCTCTACTGCTTCGCAGCGTCGTCAGCTTCGCCAGCCGACACAATTTTGCGAGCAACTGCCGAACGGCTCACGCGCACTTCGATGCGCTCTGTGCCATGGCCATCAGCAATGTCCACCCACAAGATGTCGTCTTCAATAGCGCTAACAAACCCGTAGATGCCAGATGTCAACACCACTTCGTCACCAACAGCGGTTGAAGCCACCAGCGCAGCAGCCTGCTTGTTGCGACGGCTACGTGGACGAATGATGACGAAATACATTCCGGCAAAGAGCACCGCATAGACAACGATGATTCCGACAGGAGAGTTACTGTTACTTTCAGCGGCGAGAAGAATTGCATTCACGGTGGTGAATCCTAGCCCTGAGAGGGCTACCGAGCCCGAAGAACTAGCCCCAAAGATCCAAAACTGAGGCCCTGAAGCGAGAAAAAGTTCCGTTCGTGATGGACTCGCGCATTTCTGCCATGAAGTTGATGGTCCACGCCACATTGTGCACTGAGACCAACCGAGCTGCACTGGGCTCCCCGACTTGCGTCAGATGTCGCAGATAACCACGTGTATGGGACTGGCACACCCAACAGGAACAGGCGGGGTCAAGAGGCTCATCTGATTCTGCAAACTTGGCATTCTTTATCTGAAGACGCCCTTGTGATGTCAGAGCAGCACCATGTCGTCCGAGCCTGGTCTGTAACACGCAATCAAATTGATCAACACCAAGAGCAACTGCTTCCACGAGAGAGGCAGGGTCTCCAACACCCATGAGGTAACGAGGCTGATCATCTGGAAGTTCCCCAATGCAGGCACCAATTGCATCAACCATCTCTGCACGAGATTCACCCACCGACAATCCACCAATGGCGTACCCGTCAAACCCAATCTCCACCGTGCGACGAGCACTCTCCGCACGCATCGCTGCATCGGTTCCGCCTTGAACAATTCCAAACAAAGATTGATCAGGTCGGGTGTGTGCAGCTTTGGCGCGCTTGGCCCATTCAGCAGTGCGCTCTAGTGCGAGCCGAACAACACTTGGCTCAGCTGGCAGAGACGTACACACATCAAGAACCATCTGAATGTCTGCGCCCAATTTCTGTTGAACGTCAACAGCGATCTCTGGCGTAAACCGATGATAGGAACCGTCATAAGTGGACTTGAATGTCACGCCATCATCATCAACCTTTGGGTCAAGTGAGAACACTTGAAAGCCGCCCGAGTCAGTCAGCGTGAGCCCCTTCCAACCGGCAAATGATCCAAGGCCACCGAACTTCTCGATGAGTTCTGCACCAGGACGAAGCATGAGGTGATACGTATTGCCCAAGACAATCTGAGCACCCAGTTCTTCGTAGTCCCGAGCACTGAGATATTTGATTGCTCCACGTGTACCCACTGGCATGAATAATGGAGTGTCATACGTGCCGCGATGAGTCGTAGCGGATCCGACTCGAGCATCGCCATCACGGGCACTGATATTGAGTTTCACTGCAAACATGAGTTAGTTCTCTTTCTTGCGGTCAATCAACATCGCATCGCCAAACGACAAAAAGCGGTACTTCTCATTAATTGCGTCTGCATAGAGATCTCGCCACCGTCGCCCCACAAATGACTCGATCATCAACAACAGCGAAGTCTTGGGCATATGGAAGTTCGTCAACATCGTGTCAACTACTTTCCATTCATAACCCGGGGTAATAAATAAAGACGTACGACCTGACGGCTGACCCAACGTGGAAGATGATTCAAGGGCGCGTGTCGCAGTTGTCCCAATCGCGATGACTCTTACGGCTTCCTTGCATGCCTGCAACACAGACGGCTCAACATGAAAGTACTCAGAATGAATCACGTGATCGAGTGGATTATCCGTTGAAATTGGCTTGAACGTGTCGAGACCGACGATCAGTTCGACTCGTTCAATGCGGGCTCCGGCGTCTTGCACCTTCTGCATTAGTTCAGGTGTGAAATGAAGTCCAGCTGTTGGCGCTGCTGCGCTAGCGGCTCGACGGGAATACACGGTTTGATAACGCTCGTTGTCTTTCAACGAGCCACGAATGTACGGAGGTAATGGCATCGCTCCGATGCGTTGAATCAAGTCAAGTGGATCATCGTCCGTGATCTCCACAACAAAAGTGTCGCCCGCTTCTGTACGAGGGCCTATACGAACCACGCGCTTGCCGAAATACTCCAGCAACTCCCCTTCTTTCAGCTTGCGCGCAGGCTTCACCATCGCTTCCCACAACCGACCATCGGGAGAACGTTGTTCGAGGAGCAATACCTCAGCAGCGCCTCCCGTCTTGCGATTCAGTGCAAGTCGCGCGGGAAGCACACGGGTGTCGTTGACAACGATGACGTCACCCGGACGAACCAACGTGTGCAGATCGCCAACTGAGAGATGCCGAATACCAGCGCCATCAACATCAGTTAACAAGCGGGCAGAGTCCCTCGGTTCAATGGGCTTCTGAGCGATGAGACCCTCGGGCAGGTCATAGTCAATGTCCGAAAGATTCACGTGATGAGGCTAGGGGCTCGCAAGGTGCGTACGGGCGGCATCCATCGCGATTCGTCCCCGTGGCGTACGGGCGATCAGACCAAGCTGAATCAGGAAGGGCTCATACACATCTTCCACGGTTTCAGGTTGCTCACCCACAGCGATGGCCAATGTGGTCAGACCCACTGGTCCACCATCGAACTGTTCACACAAACTGCGCAAAATCGCGCGATCGACTTTGTCGAGACCCAGGTTGTCAACACCAAAGACTCGCAATGCCTCGGTAGCAGTGTCGTTATCGATACGACCATCACTACGCACTTCAGCAAAGTCGCGTACGCGACGAAGAAGCCTGTTTGCGATACGCGGGGTTCCTCGGCTTCGCCGTGCAATCTGCACTGATGCACCTTCATCAATCGGAACATCAAGAATGCGCGCGGCCCGCGTCACAATCAGTTCCAACTCATCGTGGTCGTAGTAGTCAAGGCGAGCGACGAGACCGAATCGGTCGCGCAAAGGCCCAGTGATCATTCCGGTGCGAGTGGTGGCACCGATGAGAGTAAAACGAGGAAGCGTCAAACGGATGGAAGATGCAGCCGGTCCTTTGCCCACAACAATGTCAATCTGGAAATCCTCCATTGCTGGGTACAAGATCTCTTCGACCGACCGTGAGAGACGATGGATCTCGTCGATGAACAACACATCGCCTTCACCCAGTTTGGTGAGGATGGCTGCAAGATCTCCGGCACGTTCGAGAGCAGGACCACTTGTGACATGCAAAGCCACACCCATTTCGGCAGCAACAATTCCGGCCATCGTGGTTTTACCCAACCCAGGTGGCCCCGCCAACAAAATATGGTCGGCCGCTTGCCCACGTTGTTTTGCTGCACCCAAAACAATGTCGAGATGTTCTTTCAGTTCTCGCTGCCCAACGAATTCATCGAGTTCTCGTGGTCGCAAACTGACTTCATCAGACACTTCATGATCTGACGCCAAGGCTGGATCTAAAAACTCATCCCGCACGACGTGCCCCTAACAAAGCGAGTGCATCACGCAACATGGATTCAGAATCATCAGCAGTATTCAATTGGCGCATGGTGTCACGAATCTCTTCAGTTCCGTACCCCAATGCAGTCAATGCTTCACGAACATCTGCGGCAGCTGATTGAACAGAATCAATGGGGTCTCCGCTTGTGATCCCGTCAATATTCAAACGTGACTTCAATTCCACCATCAGGCGTTCAGCAGTTTTCTTTCCGACACCAGGAACAACGGTGAGAGCCGCAGTATCGCCCGACCCCACGATGCCAATGAGCGCAGTTGGTGCGTAGGTAGAAAGAATTGCCATCGCCATTGATGGACCAATGCCATGTGTCGCGATCAAAATGTTGAAAGTGTCTCTTTCAACACGCGAGGTGAAAGCAAACAAGGTATGTGCATCTTCACGGATGTGTTGATGGATATGAAAGAACACCGGAACTGTCGGTTCACATTCACCAAACGTTGCGGTTGTGACATTGCATAAGTACCCAACGCCGGCAACTTCCAGAAGAACCGTGGAAGGAACGAAACGTTCAAGGACAATTCCTCGCAAACTGCCAATCATCGAATGCTCCGAGCAATAGCCGCATCTCGTGATGCGATGAACGGTGCGATAGAGCAATGACACAGTGCAATGGCAGCTGCATCAGCTGCGTCGGCAGGCTGAGGAATCGCCTCGAGACGAAGACGTTGCTGCACCATCAGACCAATCTGTTCTTTGGTGGCACCACCCCATCCGGCAACCGTGTTCTTCACCTGCGATGGGGTGTACTGAGCAACGTCGCATCCGGCACGAGCAGCAAGAGCCAACACGATGCCACTGGCTTGGCCAACCCCCATGGCAGTGCGAACGTTGTTCTGAAAGAACACTTGCTCGATAGCAACAGCATCTGGCTTGAAGTCAGACAACAGGCCTTCCACCTCGCGATGAATCTCAGCAAGACGATCATGAAGTGCCGCTGAAGGAGGGGTACGAAGCACACCAATGGCCAAGGCTTTGATGTCCTGTGAAGAATTCATGCCCAAGACCGCATACCCACAACGGGTGAGGCCAGGATCGACCCCGAGGACCACTTGAGCGAACATATGTTCTATGTTACCCGAGGCCTTTGGCCGAAGGGCGGAACTTCAGCGTGCAGCCTCGACAGCTGCAACTAGCTCTTCGACTGGCCTGAAAGTCAGGCCGGCAATGGCCTTGTGGGCATAGCGGATGACCCCATTTGCATCGATCACAAAGACGCTGCGTCGCGGATATCCCAATGGACCCACCGTGCCAAAGAGCCCTGCCACCGTCTTGTCGGTATCAGCGAGGAGCGGAAACTTGAATCCGTGCTTGGATGCAAACTCTTCATGACTGGAGACATCCTGGGCAGAGACAGCAAGTACTTGCGCACCCACGGTGTCAAAAGCAGAGAGTTCGTTGTTATAGGAATTCAATTGCTTCGTGCAGACAGGTGTGTCATCACCTGGGTAGAACACCAAAACAACAGGCTGGCCCCGATACGAGGACAACGTGTATTCGCGGCCACCAGTGCCAGGAAGTGTGAAATCGGGAGCGAGGTCCCCTACTGCGATAGCCATCAGCCAAGCTCCTGCATTAAAGCGTCATCAATATCAAAGTTTGCATACACATCTTGCACATCATCATTGTCCTCCAACATGTCCATGATTCGCAAAATCTGTTTTGCATCTTCAATATCGGTGACCTCAATTGACGTGGAGGACACCATTGTTGATTCAGCGCTTTGCACATCAATACCAGCCGCTTCAAGCGCATCCTTCACGTCATACACAGCCGAAGAGTCGGTCAACACTCGCCATGAATCTCCATCGCGCTCAATATCTTCAGCGCCTGCTTCCAGTGCTGCCGACATCACAGTGTCTTCATCGAGAGAACCATCCACAAGGACAACACCGCGACGCGAGAACTGCCAGCCCACTGCTCCGGGCTCTGCCAATGAGCCACCAAACTTGCTGAATGCAGTGCGCACATCTGATGCAGTGCGATTGCGATTGTCAGTCAGAGTGTCAACCAGCATGGCCACACCACCAGGCGCATATCCCTCGTACATGATCGTTTCGTAGTTAGCGCCATCGTTTTCACCAATACCGCGCTTAATCGCACGATCGATGGCGTCCTTAGTCATCTGACCGGCTTTTGCCTTCAGCACCATGGTGCGTAGTGCCGCATTGGAGTCAACGTCTCCGCCACCTGCGCGTGCTGCTACTTCAATCTGACGTGCAAGTTTTGCGAAAAGCTTTCCGCGAGCCTTGTCGGCCGCGCCCTTCTTGTGCTTGATAGTTGCCCATTTGGAGTGACCGGACATCGGCTACACCTTTCTCGCAGTTGTCATGGTTGTTACAAAGTACTCGTGAAGACGAGCATCGCCCGCCAACTCAGGATGGAAAGACGCGGCCAGCACATTGCCTTGACGCACCAATACTGGCTCATCTCCGAGTCGCCCAATGACTTCGACGGCCGACCCGGTGCGCTCAATACGCGGTGCACGAATGAAGACTCCGTGGAATTCCCCAAACGGCGTATCGATAGCAGTCTCAAAAGAATCAATCTGACGACCGAAAGCATTGCGCCGCACCGAGATGTCGATTGCGCCAAAACTGCGCTGGTCGGGACGACCATCAAGCACTTCAGATGCAAGAAGAATCATTCCGGCGCATGTTCCAAATGTGGGCATGCCATTCGCAATACGTTGCGCAATCGCATCGAAGAGCCCCGATGACAACAACAATTGTGACATCGTGCTGGATTCGCCGCCCGGCATCACCAGCGCATCAACGTTTTCGAGTTGTTCAGGAGTACGAACTTCCTGAACAGATACGCCAAGCGAAGTAACACACTCAGCGTGTGCTGCAAATGCTCCTTGGAGAGCGAGTACTCCAACGACAAGGTTCACCCGGAGGCCTCGAATCCATGTGACTGAGTACTACTTACCAGCCGCGCTCAGCGAAGCGCTGAGTTCCGTTGATCTCGTCCATTGCGATACCGGTCATCGGCGCACCAAGGCCACGACTCACGCGAGCGAGAACATTGGCATCACGGAAGTGAGTGGTTGCTTCAACGATTGCTTTCGCACGTGGTGCTGGATCGTCGCTCTTGAAGATGCCTGAACCAACGAACACTGCTTCTCCACCCAATTGCATTGCGAGTGCAGCATCTGCAGGAGTAGCGATGCCACCTGCACAGAAAATGGGCACAGGGAACTTGCCGGTTTCTGCAATTTCCTGCACAAGACCAAGAGGTGCCTGCAATGTCTTTGCCCACTGGAACAACTCTGCATTGTCAGCCTGAGTGATCTTGCGGATATCACCGAAAATATTGCGAAGGTGACGGACAGCTTCCACGATGTTGCCGGTTCCGGCTTCACCCTTTGAGCGAATCATGCACGCGCCTTCGGAAACGCGACGAAGGGCTTCACCAAGATTTGTTGCACCACAGACGAAAGGAACTGTGAATCCAAACTTGTCGATGTGGTGTGTTTCGTCAGCAGGGGTCAACACTTCAGACTCATCGATGAAGTCGACGCCGAGGGCTTCGAGAATCTGAGCTTCAACGAAGTGACCAATACGAACCTTGGCCATCACAGGAATGGTGACAGCGGCCTTAATGCCTTCGATCATCTCTGGGTCACTCATACGAGCAACTCCGCCATCACGGCGAATGTCAGCAGGAACACGCTCGAGAGCCATGACGGCACATGCGCCAGCATCTTCTGCAATCTTTGCTTGCTCAGCATTGACGACGTCCATAATCACGCCGCCCTTCAACATCTCAGCCAAGCCACGCTTTACGCGCTGGGTGCCGACAGAGGATCCGTTCGTCGAGGTCATGGTTAGCAGGCTACAGAGGGCACCATGCCCTCCTGCCACTGAATAAGTGAGACGTTCGTCAGACTGCGGGGAACTTGACCGTCTTCGGGTCAATTCCGGGTCCGACTGGCGCCAAGGAGTTCTTCCACGCCAATTCAACCCAGGTACGCCCTGGTGTCATTCGAACAACCGCACCGTTTGCATCGGTCAATGTGAACGGGACAAGACGATTTGGTCGTACCCAGTTGATGGGGATGAGCCCACCGTCGGTCATAACGAAGCCGGTCCCCTTACCCACGGTGAGAGCATTTGGGCTCTTGCGGTCAGCCTTGCTGCGTACGTAGGTGACGTAGAGAACGAGAACATTCTTTGTGTTCACCTGACCATCGTCAGCCATGTGGGGCTCAAGTTCGCGCTTGAGATTCTCAGTGAAACGAATGAAGTTGCTTGTCGCCGCATCCCACTTCCAGTACACCTTCACGTTGTACATCGAAACTTTTGCTCCATCGACAGCGGTAGAGGTTGCGGGCTTCGCATCACTGCTTCCGCGGTAGGTGAATTGTGGCTGTGGTGGTACAGCATCTTTCGGTGCCAGTGTCCAAAGATTTGTTGTCTTTGCAAACAGGTTGTACGGCGCCTTCTTGTCTTTAGCTCGGTAATAACCACCCTTGCCACGTGAAGCGCTGTAGCCAACATTGACCAAGTCGCTGTCGTTGATCGCGCGAGTGACTCGATAGTTGCCGCCACTCCAACCGAAGAGTGGCTTATTGAAAGAACCCAAGATGTTGATGTCTTGTGTTCGACCACTGCGGATCGGTCCGACGGGGTCACTGCCTTCACTGTGGAACACTGCGGCGAAACGCGTCAACGCTTCCACGTTCTCTTCAAAGACGATGTCGGCTTTATTCAATCCAGTTTGTGGGCGTGCTGTTGGATGATTATCAATCTTGACAGCCAATGCAGGACGCGCAGCTGCTGCTTTATCTTCAATGGGCAAACCAGTCAATGGATAGTTCACACCATCACCTTGTCCGGGGACTGCTGCATTCGTGCCGTCTGCTGAAGAGGTATCTGAGGAAGAACTTCCTCCACCGCATGCTGCAAGAACAGAGACAACCAAGACGGCTGCGGCCAAACGAATGAGTGGGCGATGATTTCTAGACATTTCAAATCTCCTTGAGAACAGCAATGCGTTCCGCTAATGACGGACGGGCAAATACAACACTAGGAACTATTGATGATGAATCTGTGTCATTTGATGAGAGCTCTGGCAGTGCAAAACAGAATGGAGCAGCCACACCAACGGAAATAGTCTCTTGAAACTGAGCACATTTTTCTAATGCAGAGATCAATGCAGGTGGATAACGAGTGGCTTGGCACGCAGAAATGTCTGCCCAAATGAGCGCACGAGTATCGACAGATCGGTCAATGACCTTTTGTGCAAGACGAGAAAGACCCACTCGAGACATCAAAGAATGAAACGAAATGAGATACGCCACTAGTGCGGCATCACCAGATCTGATGCGCCACAACAGATGAGAGACAACTGCTTCAGTTTCCACCCGATCCATCACACGCAAGAAACCGTCAGAGACAATGATGTTTCCGTCAGAACCTGCTTCCGAGATTGCGAATGCAAGAGGAAAGTCAGACGGTGTGATGTACATCGCAGGACGATGGTCGCCACTACTCATACGAAGACCTTCCACAACGTTGAACAGACGCGCATGGTCATTTTCATCTGCAGGCGTCAACGACAGTTCCGCAAGAATGTTCTCTTCTGCGTTTCGTCCAATCGCCCATGCAAATGTGCCGAACACTGCCAAACCGAGCACGGCCAGCAGAGGCTGCCCGACAGCAAAACCAATCAGCAGAAAGAGAAGCGTCCCTCCGGCTGTAATCACCCACTCAAGTTTCTTAATCCGGGCCAAATTCGGCGCTGCTGACTCTTCAATGGGAATCCACTGTCGCTGATTCATAGTTCCTTCCGTGCCGACCTATTGGTCGGACCCTCCAAGTCGATTTCTTCTCAAAAAGCGTCCTTCGAAGCGCTTCAGCATACGAGGTAGCTCAATCTTCGTGATGTTGTCGGCTTCCATACCGAGCGCCTTCTCGTACAACAGTACGTAATGGTCAGCTAATGCGTCGAGCGAATAGGACTGTGCGTGAATACGTCCTGCGGTTGTCAAACGAGTTGCTAGTCGAGGATCAGCAACAATTCGAGACATTGCAGATGCAAGAGCCTGTGCATTACCTGGTTCCACTAACAAAGCATTTTCACCATCGGTTGCAACATTGCGATACCCATCGATATCAGTGGAAACAACAGGAGTGCCAGCAGCCATTGCCTCGAGCAACACGATGCCGAACGATTCACCACGCAGTGATGGCGCACAGAACAGCGACGCTCGACGAAGACGGTCAATCTTTTCTGCATCAGAAATTCGACCAAGCCATTCAATGCGCTGGTCATTCTTGTACTGATCTTTTAAGTGCTCTGTTTCTGGTCCATCGGATGCAATCCATAATCGAACATCCCCCGGCATCAGCGACACAGCCTCAAGCAGCACGCCAAGACCTTTTCGTGGTTCATGACGCCCGCAAAAGAAAATTGCGTTATCCCGCTGCTCCACAATTGGACCGCTGTAGGCCTCCAGATCGATGCCGTTGAAGAGAATTTCGTATTCGCCACCGATGTAACGCTGAGCAAGTTCAACAGCATCCGCAGAGACAGCAACTCGCACATCAATGCGTCGCGCAATTGGACGGCCCAGCTTCTGGAACGTCTTGTACGCCCCTGACTCCCCCGCCGAATGGAAGGTTGCAACAATTGGCGCAAGCTTGACGAGAACTGCTGTCAGGGTGGGACCGGGGACAAGAGGCTCATGCACATGGAGCACGTCAAAGGCTTCGTCATTGAGAGCCCGGATAGTGCGGAAAGCAGCAGATGCATCGGGCGCCACGGGCGCCACCGAGCCGTTGATGGCTGTCGGAAGACTGTTGCCCAACGGCGTCACGAATGAATCAGGAGGTGGACCGTCACATGGGCCAAGAACACGAACCTCGTGGCCCTTCTCTCGCAATGCCCGAGCGAGTCCCAAAACTTGCTGCTGCACTCCCCCTGGAATTGTGAGGCTGTACGGGCTCACCATTCCAATTCTCAACATGCGACTAGGTTACGGGAATGACTCAGGTTGATAAGTCCTTCCGTCCCGCCCTCTCCGTTGTCGCGACACCAAATAAGCGTCGCGCCATCCTCGATTTAGCCGTCGAGGCCGAAAACCGTGGATTCAGCGGTCTTGCATGCCCCAGCCTTGGCGGCACCATGGGGCTCTGCGTCTCATTGGCGCACGTGACATCGCGCATCAACTACTGGACCTCGATCCAGCCGATTTACTACAGCCACCCAGTGGAAGCTGCGAACACAGTTGCCCATATCAACGAAATGTCGAATGGGCGATTCCGCTATGGCATCGGCGTCAGCCATGGTCCCGTCACTCAGCGTCTCGGCGTTGAGACTGGAAAGCCATTGTCCGACATCAAGAACTACGTAGCAGCAATGCGCACTAATGAGCGTTTTGGTGGTCAACTTCCCCCGATCTATTTGGCCACTCTGCGCAACAAGATGCTGGAGCTTGCAAGCGAAATCTCAGAGGGCGCAATTTGGGCAAACGCATCCCTCAGCCACATGGCAACACAACTCGGAGAAGTACCGACAGCAGTCAGGGATGATTTCTTCCTCTCCAACATGATCCCGACAGTCATCGACGACGACATCGAAGCTGCACGCGCTATCAACCGTCGCACTCTCACCGGATACGTCTCACTGCCGAACTACCGCAACTACTGGCGCGCTGCTGGATACAACGACGAAATGGATTCCATCGAGGAAGCACTCAACGCTGGGAACAAAGAAGCACTGACCGGACTCATGACAAACGAATGGCTTGATGACTGCACCATCAGCGGGTCAGCATCTCATGTTCGTGAACGTCTTGCCGATTGGGCCAACGCAGGCGTCATGCCCATTGCGGTGATGTCTTCGACAACAGGCGGCCAGGCAAAAGCAATTGCCGAACTGTTCGAAACCTACAACTGAGACAACAGTTCTTCGACGTGTGATCGAATCTCATCACGGATTCGTCTCACAACATCAAGCGGCTGACCTTTCGGGTCGTCCAGTGGCCAGTCAATGTATTTCTTGCCAGGGATATACGGGCATGTGTCTCCACAGCCCATCGTGACAATGACGTCCACCGACTTGAGAAGTTCATCGTTGAATTTCTGTGGGACATAGCCCGCAATATCAATGCCAACTTCGTTCATCACTTCGATTGCAACGGGATTCACATTTTCCGCTGGTTCAGAACCACCAGAGAGAATCAGTACTTTGTCGCCGGAAAGACTGCGGGCAAAACCCGCAGCCATCTGCGAGCGACCAGCATTATGAATGCACAGGAAAAGAACTCCGGGCATTAGTCAGTACCTTTCGATGACCACAACGTTGTGATGAGGACAAAGCCAACAAGCCCACCGATGATTTGCATAAGAGCAAACATTGGCCACGACTGAGGCGCGATTCCTGCAAAGGAATCTGAGAACATACGACCAAAGCCCACTGCAGGGTTCGCGATACTTGTTGACGAAGTAAACCAGTACGCACCAGTGATCCACGCAGCAACAAGAGCGGCAACATTTGCACGCGCATGTGTGCCACCCCAGATAATCAACAAGAGTCCGACCGTTGCCACGACTTCTGAGAACCACGTGGGACCACCCTCGCGAATCTTCATTGACTTTTCAATAAACGGATGGGCAAACATCACATTTGCGATAACGCACCCAACGACGGCGCCAGAAAACTGCGCAACAATGTCGGATGCCACTGAGGACCACGATGACTTGCCATCAAGGAAATGTCCGACGACTGTGACAACAGGGTTAAAGGAAGCACCAGAGATGGGCCCGAAAATGGTGATGAGACCAAACAGTGCACCACCCGTTGCAATTGCATTAGCAAGCAACTGCACTCCTACATCTGATGTGAGGTTTTGGGCCATGATGCCCGAGCCCACGACCGACATCACCAAAAGAGCAGTGCCCAAGAACTCCGCAGCGAAGCGACGTGAATTCAACTGCAACCCTCAGGTCCGCAGCAACTGCCGGTATCAGGAACACCCAGCATGATGGGCATGGGCTTGAGCGATGTGTCTTGCGGAGCGTCAGCCAAGACTGTGTACCACTCCCATGGCAACTCCCCGCCCTTAATCCACACTTTGTCTTGCACTGCGAAACAACATGTGGTGCTCTCTTGCAGCTCAATTGGTAATCCCACATTGACTGCATGTTCCATCTTTGCTGCCACCTGCTCGGTGTCTTCGACTTCAACGCCCACATGGTTTAACGTGCCAGCGTCACCATGACCTTCAATCAGAACCAGCTTGAGTGGTGGGTTCTCAATGGAGAAATTGGCGTATCCTTCACGCACTTTTGCTGGTCCGACACCAAACATCTTGCTGTAGAAAGAAATCGCTTCTTCTATATTGCCGACATTGAGTGCAAGCTGAACGCGTGACATGGGGACTCCTCTTCGATGAGCGAGCACCACAATGCGCGCACATCAGATAATTAGATGATGGTCAATATATCCAGCACATTGATGGTTGTCAATGTATGGTGGAGGCATGGCATCTGCAAAGTCGATTCCCCTGTCCAAGAGACCGTTAACGGATTCTTCGGCAGAAGAACTCGCCATTGGTTTTGCCGCACTCTCCGACCCAGTACGACTGCGCCTATTTGATCTCGTATGGCGTGCCGGCAGCAATGGAGTGTGCTCATGCGATCTTGTTGAGCCACTCGAACGCAGCCAACCAACGATTAGTCACCATCTCAAAGTGCTTCGCGAAGCAGGACTCGTGGAATCTCGCCGCGAAGGGACATGGCTCTGGTATTCAGTTGTGCCAGATGCGCTCACCAGTGCACAGGCATTTCTCTCTCGTTAAACCAGATTCTCTCTCGTTAAACGAAGTGGTCGCCGTAGCCAGGGTCGCTTGGCCAATTCGGCTGAAACAAATGCCATTGTTCCGGAGCACGACGAATCAAGCCTTCTAGTTCCACGGCAAGTGCTTGTGTTCCGGCGGTAATCGCGGTGCGAAGTTTTCCTTCTCTATCCAGCGGTAAGGGTGGACGAATCACAGCATGGTGACCATCCACGGAACTCGTGAAATAGGTTGCAACTGGAAGCACTGCTGTGTTCCCTCTGATTCCTAACATCGCTGGTCCAGCGGGAAGAGTTGTCTTCTCCCCAAAGAAATCGACTTCGATGCCGCCGCCTTGAATGTCTCTGTCTGACAACAAACAAACAATTTCATTGCGCTTGAGCGCACCAAGAATTGCAGGGGCCGCAGCAGGACCAAGTGGAACAACATTCATTCCCAAGTCGCTTCGCAGTTTTGTAAACCACTCAAACAACTCTGGTGGATTCAGTGGCTCCACAATCACAGTCATGCGATGACCACGATCAGCCATCCATCGTCCTGCCCACTCCCAGCCTCCGAGATGCGGTAACGCAAGAATTGCGCCATTACCTTTCTCCAACGCTTCTTCAATGTGGTGGAAGCCATCAGCGCTGAAACAGCGATCAACGTGCTTCTTTGACAAATTCGGCAAACGGAAACTCTCCGTGTAATACCTCATGTAGCTGTCGAAGGCCTGTTGCGATGCACGGCGCAACGACAAGCCTTTGAGAGCAGGATTCACACGTTGCAGGTGGCGTTCCACCATGAGTCGCTTACTGCGTAACGACAATGCGATTCCTGGAGCAAGCAACGCCGCTGCACCTTGCGCGACAGGTCCTGGAGTCACTCTGGCAATGAGTGAACCCAATTTGTACCCACTCACTGTCAACGAGTCAGTGAGCTCGTCAAAGGGACTAGCCATTACGTTGACGCTTGCGCTGTCGCGACACGACCGACAGTTGGCGTCGTGATGCACGAGCACTTTGACGAGACATACGTCGAACTGTGCGGACATCTCTCTTTGCTTGAGTCGTCGAGGAGACTTCCGCTTGACGCCACACCTGAACAAATCGCTGAATTGCAGTGATCACCGTCAATGCGAGCATGATCCACAAAATAGGGACAAGAAGCGAGTCGAACAAAAGACCAATACACAAAACGATGATTCGTTCTGCACGCTCCATCAGGCCGCCCTTGGCATAGAGACCCAGTGCCTCGGCCTTTGCTCGCTCATACGAGATCAGTGACGACACACCCATGATGGCCATCGGCAAAAGTGCCAGATGAGGCGACTTCTCCGATGCAAAGAACCACGCCACTCCACCGAAAAGGACAGAGTCGGTTACACGATCAACAACGGAGTCGAAGAATGCCCCGCGCTGACTCGCAGTGTTTGATGCTTTCGCTAACGCTCCGTCCAACATGTCGGGCAAGGCAGCAAGAATGACTAGAGCAAGGCCACCCTGTAACGCACCATTACCAATCGCAAAGGCTGCAGCAATGGCAAAAAGGATGCCGAGAACGGTGAGATGGTCAGGAGACATGCCGGTGCGGCGCAACAACATGCCCACGGGACGTACAGCCTTTTCAATAGGCGTTCTGAATCTGCCATCAAACATTGGGTGAACGCTAGTCCTGCGAAGACGACTCGGGAGCGGATTCAGCATCGGGGTTTGCTTCAACGAGACATTCAACAATGTCTCCGTTCACTGCATCCACCAGCACTAATCCACGCTGACGAGGTGGCTCTTCCACGCTGTAGCAAAAGATGCGCCATGTGGGGCGACTACGCAGACCACGCCATACCTGCTGAGCCGAAGCATGACCCACAGGGAATCCGACTTTTCGAGTGGCTCGAACAAGGGCTTCAGATTCATCAATTGTCATCCGCCAGCCACTACTAAAGCTGATAATTGCCATTGCCCCGAGAAGACACGCACCAAACAACAATCCACGGTTCACCAAGACTGAATCATTCGATGTGCCGAGTTGCCAGGCAAGTAAGCACAGGAGAGCAACAACGCCGTACAGAATGCCAGGGATACGTCGGCGGCTGTTGTCCGGAAAGTCATAAGCGGCGACATTGTCAACCGCATTCAAATCTTCAGGAAGTTCGTCACGAATATCGTCGGTCATTGGTCCCCCTTGGGCCATGCAGCACGAACTTTTGATGCCGTGAGCGAGAGTGGTTCTGGAATGGTGCGAGTATCTGCCACCGATGTCATGAAGTTTGAATCCCCATTCCATCGGGGAACAACGTGCACATGAAGGTGACGAGCAATACTGCCACCTGCAGCTGCTCCGAGGTTGATTCCTACGTTCAATGCATCAGGCGTATGCGACTTCTTTAGTGCCACCGTTGCATTCGTGACGTTTGCCCACAGATCACGGGCTTCATCAATTTCGAGATCTTCGAGATGTGCAACTTCGCGAAATGGCAATACCAGGAGATGTCCCGAGGCGTACGGATACGCATTCAGGATGACAAAGGAATGCTCGGAACGATGAACAATATGTGTCTCTTCATCAGACATCTGAGAGTTCAGAATGCGCGTGAAGACAGATTGCGAGTCATCTGATGTCTCGGCAGTCCCCTGCCCCACATACTGGGCTCGCCACCCATTCCATAATTGATCGAGCGACATTTATTGTCCGCCTGATTGCCCTTCAGCAACTTCGTGCGCAATACGTGCCAGGAACTCAGTGACCTTGACATCACGCTCTACTTCGCCACCACGCGGGTTCACACCAACAGACCCGTTGGCGACATCGTCATCTCCAACGACAAGAACATAAGGCACCTTGCTTGTCTTTGCATTGCGAATGCGCTTACCCAATTGTTCATCAGCATGATCAATGTCAACGCGCAGTCCTGCGGCTTTCAATTGAGCAACAACCTGTTGCGCATAAGCGTCATGTGCCAAAGCAACTGGCAGAACACGAACTTGTTCCGGTGACAGCCACGTGGGAAAAGCACCGGCATAATGCTCGATGAGAACTCCGAAGAATCGCTCAATGGAACCGAACAGAGCACGATGCAACATGATCGGACGATGACGAGCACCGTCTGACCCGATGTACTCAAGGCCGAAACGTTCTGGAAGGTTGAAGTCGCATTGAATCGTGCTCAACTGCCACTTTCTTCCGATTGCGTCACGAACATCGATATCGATCTTCGGACCATAGAAGGCGGCATCGCCTTCCTTCATCTTGTACTGCACTCCGTGACGATCAAGCGCCTCTTTCAGTGCAGCAGTGGCCTTCTCCCAAATCTCATCGGATCCCACTGATTTGTCAGGATCACGAGTCGACAGATTGAATTCAAAGTCTTCAAACCCAAACCGGCGAAGTACCGACATGATGAAGTCGAGAAGAGAAGCGATTTCATCTGCCATCTGCTCTTCGGTGCAATAGATATGGCTGTCGTCTTGCGTAAAGCCTCGAATACGCAAGAGTCCATGCAATGTGCCCGCACGCTCATATCGATACACATTTCCGAGCTCAAAGAGACGAAGTGGCAACTCGCGATAACTGCGTTGACGACTGTTGAAAATGAGACAGTGCATCGGACAGTTCATCGGCTTCATGTAGTACGTGCCGTTGTCCATTTCCATCGGCGGGTACATACCGTCTGCATAGAAGTCAAGGTGGCCGGACTGTGCAAAGAGATTCGCATTCGCAAGATGTGGCGTGTACACGAATTGGTAATCACCGTCTTGATGGCGCTGGCGGCTGTAGTCCTCCATCAGTTTGCGAACAATCGCACCCTTCGGATGCCAAACAGCGAGTCCCCCGCCCAATTCTGTGGGGAACGACAAGAGATCTAGTTCATTCGCCAGACGGCGATGATCACGCTTGCCTGCTTCTTCCAAACGATGAAGATGTTCTTTGACTGCCGCATCGGATTCCCACGCGGTGCCATAGATGCGCTGCAGCATCGGACCCTTTTCATTGCCACGCCAATACGCGCCTGCAACTTTCATCAGTGCAAAGTGACCAAGTTTTGCCGTTGACGGCACATGGGGCCCGCGACAGAGGTCGACAAACTCATCTGTGTTTCGATACACACTGATGGTGTCGCTATCGCCCACTTCAGCGGCGTCACTGCCGTCGGCAGCACCTGAGGTCACACGTTCGATGATCTCGCACTTGTACTTCTGTGAAGAGAAGAGAACCAATGCCTCAGCTGCAGACATCTCAGAACGAACAAACGGCTGGCTGGCCTTCATGATCTCGCGCATCCGTGTTTCAATCGCAGCGAGATCATCATCAGAGAACGTGCGTCCGCCGGGCAACTCAAAGTCGTAATAGAAACCATCTTCGATTGCCGGCCCAATTGAGAACTGCGCTCCGGGGAATAACTGAACGACAGCTTGCGCAAGAACATGCGCGGTGGAGTGGCGCAACACGTGACGACCCTCGTCGCTGTTGTCCGTAATCACAGACACCGTGACGCCATTTGTCAGAGGAGCACTGAGGTCGACTTCGACGCCGTTAATGGTGCCTGCGACAGCAGCCTTGGCCAAACGAGAACCGATGGATGCGGCCAAATCAGCAACGTTGGAGCCCTGCGGCAACGAACGGGAGGACCCGTCCGGAAGGAGTACGGAGATATCAGCCATGAGGACCCCATTCTACGGAGTGGGTTGGGGCGAGAACCCCCTCATTATGAGGCTGTAATGACCGCTTGCTCCGTCGGCAAGGACTCCGCCTTCTTGGTGGCGTAGACGTTTTTGTACTCCTGGCCCGTTAATTCTCGAATCTCAAACATCAATTCGTCGGTCAACTCTCGCAAGACGAGGTGATCGTCACCACGGTCGAGATAGCGCTGCGGAAGAATTGGCTGACCGAATTTCACGGTGCACTGCAGGCCAACTTTCGGCAGGAATTTGTCGGGAGGTTGAATCTCTCGTGTACCGATGATGCCCACCGGAATAATTGGACACCCGAGTTTCACTGCAAGTCGTGCCGCACCGGTGTGGCCTTTATACAAAACTCCGTCTCGACTGCGGGTTCCTTCTGGATAAATTCCGAACAGTTCTCCCCTGCGAAGAACATTCTCTGCCGCAATCAATGCACCTTCACTTTTTGAACCACCCGCGCGATCAATCGGAATCATTCCTAATGCAGGAAACAGATGTTTCGTTTTCCATGAATCCATGTACTCGGCTTTGCCAACGAAACTGATCTGTCGTCCGGCGTACACCATCGTGAAAACCGAATCGAAGAAACTGATGTGATTCGGACACAGAATTGCTGGACCTTCAGTGGGGATGTTTTCTAATCCCTCGAGAGTGACTTTCCAGAAGCTATTCAGTACTGGCCGAATGACTCGCCGCACACGGCGCTGCGCTCTGCCAGTTCCCGGCAATGCTGCAGAAGAAATGTCTGCAGAATCTGAAGTATCGAGCGGAGCCATCTCGAGCGAACATTACCCCGTATTCGAGACGCTGTGAACGGGGTGCGCGATGATGCGACCCAGCAAAGAAAAGGGGCTATTTAGGGCCGACGGCTTCAGTCAGTTCAACGCCTAAAAGCGATGCTGCTGCTGACACATCGTGACCCTGTGCCGCAGCTGAGTCGATTGCCGCAACTGCTCCTGGCGTATCGAGATCATTATCGAGGCATGCACGAACGTTCTCCAACACATCGGAGGCGGTTCCGCCAACAGAACCCTTCCAGGCGACAAGACGCGCATGATTACGTGGCATGAGGTCTTCGTCCCATTCCCACTCGTTGCGATAGCTGTGCTCGATAATCGCAGTACGAATAGAACGTGGATCCCATTCAGTGCGGAGTTTGTCAACGAAGACAAGATTGCCAAGGCTCTTTGACATCTTCTCGCCATCTTTAAAGACCATCGCAACATGCATCCAGTGCTTCACAAAGGTTTCACCAGTCGCGGCTTCTGACTGAGCACGCTCACATTCATGGTGCGGGAAGATCAAGTCGCTTCCACCGCCATGAAGATCAATCGTCGTGCCCAGTTCACGAAGTGCAAGAGCAGAACATTCGATGTGCCAGCCAGGGCGACCAGCACCCCAAGCAGTGTCCCACGCTGGTTCATCCTCAGCAGACGGATGCCACAACACGAAGTCCAACGGATTGCGCTTGTGAGGGTCGTCAACGTTGCCGCCCCGTTGACGAGCGAACTCAATCATCTGTTCGTGGGAGTAATGAGAGACGTCACCAAAGGACGGGAACTTGGTGACATCGAAATACACCGAGCCGCCTGCCGCATATGCAAACCCGCGGTCGAGTACCTCACCAATGAACTTACGGATATCAGTGATGGCAGACGATGCACGAGGAGTGCTGAATACTGGAAGTGCATTAAGGGCAACCATGTCGCGGTTGAAGCGGGCTTCCTCCCCGGCAGCAAGATCCAAATAATGAACACCGAGTTCACGAGCTTTCGCAAACAACGGATCATCAACGTCAGTCACGTTTCGAACACACTTGACGGTGTGTCCGAGGTCGATGAGACGACGTTGAACGATGTCGTACATCACGAACGTTGATGCATGACCAAGGTGTGTGGCATCGTACGGCGTGATGCCGCACGTATACATGAGGACAGTTTCACCTGGGGTGAACGGAACGACCTCGCGGCGCGCCGTGTCGTACAACCTCATGGACATAGGAATCAGGCCTTCGCCCGTGGATCTCTCTTGATTCCAGTCAGCTTCGGTGCCACTCGTGTCTTGTAGCGAACATTGAGCTGCAACAGGACTGCGGTAAACGCTTCGATAGCTGTTGCATTAGAAAGCTCGCCTGCGTCGAGTGGACGGCAGCCAGGAATACGTTCCGTGATTTCCATCGTGATGCGCTTTGCGTCATCGTCATCGGAACAAATGAGAACGTCGGAGTCAATCGGATCACCGAGATGGCCCAACTCTGTTGCAGGAAGGTGATGAAATGCAGCGACAACACGACACTCTGGCACTGCTGCCTGAACGTGTGCCGCAACACTTCCACGTGGAGGCATCAATGGCTGAAACTCGTGACCGACTCGCACCAATGCGTTAGCCATGCTGATGACCACTTTGCCTGCCAAGAGCCCAATGTGTTCTTGGGCAGTAGTAGCTGCGCCTTCCCATGGAGTAGCAAGAACCACCACGTCACACGCAGAGGCAGCTTCATTGTCTCCGGCCTCGATGGCCAAATTCAGATCAGGCCACTTGGCCTTCAAGCCGTCAACAGCCTCTAGTGCGCGATACTTCGATCGAGACCCGATAATGACTTCATAGCCAACCGACGCCAAACGAGCGCCAAGGGCACTTCCGGCAGGCCCGGTTCCTCCGAGGATTCCAATACGCATTTGATAGAGCCTTACACATAGACCCCTACCGAACTACGGTCATAAGCATGGGTCTTCTTGACGGTAAGAAAATTGTGGTGACAGGCGTGTTGACAGATGCGTCGCTCGCCTTTCGAGTCGCACAGCTTGCGCAGCGCGAAGGAGCCGAAATTGTGCTCACCGGCGCTGGTCGGGCACTCTCGCTCACGCAACGCACGGCTCGTAAACTCGACTCTCCCGTAGAGGTCTTTGAGTTCGATGTCACCAATGCCGCACACGTCGAATCAGTTCGTGAACAAGTGCGCGCCTCCTTAGGCCGTGTAGACGGTGTTCTCCATGCCATTGGCTTTGCCCCCGAGATCTGCCTCGGCGATGATTTTCTTGCTGCTCAGTGGAGTGACGTTGCCATCGCCATGGAGATCTCTGCCTACTCCTTGAAGACAATGGCCGATGCATTTCTTCCTCTTATGCAGCCCGGCTCCACGATTGTTGGTCTCGACTTTGACAACACCGTTGCATGGCCTGCCTACAACTGGATGGGTGTTGCAAAGGCAGCGTTCGAAGCGACGAACCGCTATCTCGCAAAAGACCTCGGCCCACGAGGCATTCGATGCAATCTTGTTGCTGCTGGCCCGATCAAAACTATGGCTGCGAAATCCATTCCCGGCTTTAAGAAGTTCGAAGACATTTGGGATGAGCGTTCACCTCTGGGGTGGGATGTCACTGACTCCACTCCCGTCGCAAAGACAGTTCTTGCTCTGATGTCCGATTGGTTCCCCGCAACTACTGGTGAAGTCATTCACGTTGATGGCGGCTACCACGCCATGGGCGCATAGACCACAGTGTCAAATCGTCTCGTCGACGCAACGTCTCCGTACCTACGCCAGCATCGAGACAACCCCGTTCACTGGTATCAGTGGGGTGACGAAGCATTTGAAGAGGCTCGCCGCACGGGTCGCCCGATTTTGTTGTCGGTTGGGTATTCAGCATGCCATTGGTGCCATGTCATGGCCCATGAAAGTTTTGAAGATGACGCCACAGCAGCGGTCATGAACTCTCTGTTCATCAATGTCAAAGTTGATCGCGAAGAGCGTCCGGACGTTGATGCCGTGTACATGGATGCCGTACAAGCCCTCACGGGGCGAGGAGGATGGCCGATGACGGTCTTCCTTACTCCCGATGGAGAGCCCTTCTACGGCGGCACGTATTACCCCCGCGACACATTCGTGAAACTCATGAACGCAGTCGATGACGCCTGGACGAATCGCCGTGACGAACTACAACAAAACGTCGACGCACTCGTCGAATCCATCGGACGCACTGCACTCATTGCGCCCGCAGACGACATTGACACTCCCCGACTCATCTCATCAACTGTTGATGCTTTGCGCCAGAACTTTGATTCCACGTGGGGCGGATTCGGTGGCGCACCAAAATTCCCCTCAACGTTTGCACTCGACTTATTGATGCGGATCTATTCCGTTAACAAAGACGCCACTCTTCTGCCACTTGTGCGCACATCTCTTGATGCAATGGCTGCCGGTGGCATGTACGACCACTTGGGCGGCGGTTTTTCTCGCTACAGCGTTGACCAACAGTGGCTTGTTCCGCACTTTGAGAAAATGTTGTACGACCAAGCTCTCCTCACTCGGGTGTACTTGCACAGCTGGCAGCTCACAGGCGAACAACGAGATGAACAGGTTGTCCGCGAGATTATTGCGTACATAGCTCGAGACCTCACACATTCATCTGGCGGGTTCTACAGCGCCGAGGATGCCGACTCACTTGACGAACACGGTCATTCCGAAGAAGGGGCGTTCTACACATGGACCCCTGCAGAAGTACGTCGCACAGTCAGCGGAGATGCCGAAGCCGTCCTTCAGTACTGGGACATAACCGATGATGGCAATTTTGAAGGTCGATCAATTCCGAATCGCATTCGCCAGCGAGCCGACATCATTCGCCCCGCCCACATTGTGACGGCGCAACAAGAAATGTTGGCTGTTCGCTCGCAACGCCCACGCCCTGGTCTCGACAACAAAGTCCTCACCGAGTGGAACGCAATGATGCTTTCTTCTTTGTGCGAAGTTGCTGCCGCCTTCGAGGACCAGACATACATCGCGATGGCAACTGCTAATGCACGTTTCCTTGTCGACAATCTCCGCATGCCCGATGGCTCATGGCGTCGCAGTTGGCAATCCGACGCCACACCGTCTGCACGACACAGCGCACTCGCACATGACCTTGCCCATGTTGTTGATGCGATGACGCGCATGTATGAACTGACCTCAGATCATGAATGGCTCACAGTCGCCATTGAGACTGCACAACATTTGATTGAACATCACTGGGACACTGAACATGGCGGGCTCTTCACTGTGGGCAGTACTGCCGAACAGTTAGTTGTCCGTCAAAAAGACTTGATGGACAATGCCACCCCATCTGCGAACTCAGTCGCAGCGATGGCATTCCTCCGTCTTTCAGCGATCACAGGTGATGAGTCGTTGAGGCAACGTGCTCACGACATCTTGCGCTTGCTTGCTCGCGTCGCACCCAATGCTCCTTCGGCATTTGGCAACGCATTGGCTGCGGGGCTTCTCCTGCACATCGGCACCACCGAAGTCGTGATTCCGGGCACTGAGCAAACACTGATCTCCGTTTATCGCGAACAGTGGCGACCGCACGCAGTACTTGCTTGGGGTGCACCAACAGATTCGCCACTTTGGAGCGGAAGAGAACCCGGTGCGGCCTATGTGTGTCGCGATTATGTCTGCCTCTTGCCGGCATCCACCCCTGACGACATGCGTCAGCGGTTATTCACCACCGAGAGCGGTGAATAACTTCGTCAACTGTTTTGCGAAGTCGAGACGCACTGCGACCACGTCGTTCTTCTTGTTCGGTTGCGTATCCGAGAGCCACTGTTCCAAGAATTTGCACATTGTCTGGCAATTGAAACTCTGCTCGTAATTGTGGTTCGTTTGCATGAGCAAAGAACAAAGCGCCGAGGCCGTTGTCTTCCAACGCCAAGAGAAACGTCATCGTCGAGAATGATGCGTCAATTGTCCAATATGGCGCCACCCATGCTTCGACAGATTCACCAAGTCCAGTGTGGGCTTTGTCATCTTCTGAATAGCGCTGCAAGTACGCCGAGGTATCAGCAAGCATGAGAGCAATCACTGGCGCGGCCAAGAGATGCGGGAATGCGAAATTCTCACGCTTGCTCTGCGGCAATGCAGTGTCCCAGTAACGAGACGTCTCTTGCCCCTGCAGTAACAACACATGCCACCCCTGCGACTTCCCCGCACTCGGAGCACGCAGTCCTAAGTCAATGCAGGATTCAAGCAGCGCAGGATCGACAGAATCCGGACGAAAAGAACGAGTCATCCGACGCGAACGAACGACGTCGGCGAAAAGCACAGCGTTACGAGCGTGCGCCGAGCTTGACGAGGCTCTCTGCCATCGTCCAGCCGTGAACGATAAGAACGCCACCCTTCTTGGCATTAACGCCTTTGAAGAGTGATGTGATTTCGTCAGAGATTTTCTCAGGCTTCAACGACACATGATCGAGGAAACCACTTTGACCGCCTGATGCGACCGTGAAGGACTTCTCGTCATACGTTGCATCAACTTTGAAGCGACGAGCCAAACGCTTGCCCCATGCACGAGCTTCGCCATCTGCGCGATGTTCAAAACGGGGAATGATGTCGGTGAGGGACTTGAACGCTTCCATGCCATCGGCTGATGGGAAACGACTACCGACAACAACGTCTTCGTCAGGGAATGCCATGAGTGCGCGGTGATAGGCCTCGCCCATGAGGCCCTTCAAGATGGAATCGCGCTTTGCAGTGCGCTTGATGGTCATCAGGCCGAGCAGCACACATGGTGTTCCGCCAATGCGCTCGAGAGTCGAGAAGGTGACACCGTGCAGTTTTCCGTCAAGGCGAGCAAGTGTGCAGAGCACCCAGTCTTGCTGTGCCTTCTGAAACTGCTCAAGGCCAAAAGAACCCTCAATGGTCAGCATCTCTTCGAGCTGAGCCTCTGTAAGGGCACTGCTGTCCTGTGTGGTGACTTCCAACGACATAGAACCGAGTGACTCCCTAAGGCTTTTCGCGACGACGACGCCGACAACAACCCCTCTATTCTGCCATTCCAAATGTCGGAACCCTGAAACGGAGCCGAATAATCAGATGATTTTCACCGCATTTGACCCAAAAGTGAGTCGAAGCGGGGCCACAGCCTTCTCAATATCCACCAAATGACCAGACCCAAGGTCAAAGACCTTGCCACCAGCTAGTTGCAATCGCACTGGTGAATCACCGGGGAACTCAGAAATGATTGTCTTTAGTGCATCAAGTTTTGTGCTGTTGAATCCCGACGGCAGCGAGATCAGAACTTCTGAAATGCGCACATGAAGATTCTCGGGAACGACGATGCGTTGTGCTGAAAAGCTTGCAGGAGCGTCTTCACGCCGATTCAGTCGACCAGACACTGTGATGACCTGATCATCGGATAACAGATGACCGAACTCGCCAAGAACTTTTGAGAACACAGTCACTTCAATCGCAGCATCTAAGTCTTCCAACACAAATGTCGCCATCTGATCGCCACGCTTCGTGAATCGGCGATTGAGCGATGTCATCACTCCTCCAATAGTGACATTGCCTGCTTCGCGAGTTTCAAGGTCACGAATAGAACTTGTGGTCATACGACGCAATGCATTCTCGACGCCGCGCAGAGGGTGATCAGAGATGTACAGACCCAGCATGTCTTTTTCGTGACGTAATTGGTCGGGCTTAGCGAACTGCAAATCAGGAATGGCAATCTCAGAAGACCATCCACTGTCACTCGATTCTTCAAGCTCGCCAAAGAGCGACATCACGCCCTTTTCCTCTTCGCGACGCTTTGAGACTGCATTATCGATAATCGACTCAAATACCATCAGCAAGCCGCGGCGAGGGTGACCCAACGAGTCAAAGCCGCCAGCCTTGATGAGGGACTCCACAGCTCGCTTGTTCAATGCTTGCTCGGGAGCTCTCTTTGCAAAATCATGGAACGATTCGAACGGGCCATTGGCATCTCGTTCTTCGACGATCTGTGCGACAAGACCTTCTCCGACATTACGCACTGCAGAGAGAGCAAAGATGATGCGCTTCTCAGTGTCTGTACAGATGGCTTCAAAGTCGGCACGACCAGCATTGACATCAGGGTTTGAAACTGTGATGCCCATCGAACGGCAATCTGCGAGGTGCACTGCAGCCTTTTCGTAGTTGCCCTTCACCGACGACAAAAGCGATGCTGAGTACTCAACCGGGAAATGCGCTTTGAGATATGCCGTTTGATACGAGATCAGTCCGTAACCGAAGGTGTGGCTCTTGTTAAACGCATAGTCAGCAAACTTGCGAATCACACCGAAGAGGGTTTCACCAAGCTCGCGGCCGTACCCGGTTTTCTCACAGCCATCGACAAAAGCACCTTCTTCTTTTGCCATGGCGACGTGATCCTTTTTGCCACAGGCCTTTCGCAAGTTGTCGGCTTGTGCAAGGTCGTAGCCGGCGAACTTTTGCGCGACACGCATCATGCTCTCTTGGTACACCATGAGTCCGAAGGTGTCGTGCAGAAGCTCTTTTGCTTCGGGGTGGAAATACTCTGGCTCTTTGCGATGGTTCTTGTAGTCCGCGTAGTCGTAATGCATGTTCACGCTCATCGGACCAGGGCGATACAACGCAAGAACAGCGCTCACGTCTTCGAATGACGTGGGCTTCATCGACTTCAACAATGCTCGCATCGGCGGAGACTCCAGCTGGAAAATACCGATGGTGTCTCCCCTGCCCAACAATTCAAATGTCAACTTGTCGTCAAGTGGCACATTGTCGATGTCGAAGTCAGGATCACGTTGCCGGCGAATCATTTCCACCGCGTCCGTGATGACGTCGAGGTTGCGCAAGCCCAAGAAGTCCATCTTGAGAAGACCAAGTTCTTCCACGGCGTGCATTTCATACTGCGTCACGATGGGCGCTTCATCAGCCTTTAAATCGCCGACTGGCTTGCGCTGAATAGGCAGATACTCCGTGAGTTCCTTTGGCGTAATCACCACAGCAGCTGCGTGAATACCGTCGGAGCGCTTCAGGCCTTCAAGACCACGCGCCACGTCAACAACTTTGGCTGCAACTTCGTCAACAGCAATCAGGTCTCGCAAGCCCTGGGCGTCGCGATACCCGTCTGCAAACTTGTCGTTGAATTCGAGACATGCAGCCAATGGTGTATCGCGGCCTTGGTTCAGAGGCGGCATCAACTTTGCAATGCGGTCGCCCACTGCATACTCATGACCCAATACTCGCGCCGCGTCGCGCACGGCGTTGCGTGACTTAATGGTGGCGAAGGTGATGATCTGAGCCACATGATCGCGACCGTACTTATCTGCCGCATACCGAATCATGTGATCGCGATAACGAGAGTCGAAGTCCATGTCGATATCGGGCATGCTCACACGCGACGGGTTGAGGAATCGTTCGAACAGAAGGTCGTACTTCAAAGGGTCGAGCTCAGTGATACGCAGGCAATACGCCACCGCACAACCAGCAGCAGAGCCACGACCAGGTCCGACACGAATACCTTCATCTTTGGCGTGCTTGATGAGGTCCCACACGATGAGGAAGTACGAACTAAAGCCCATCTGTTTGATGACACCGAGTTCAAACGCGACACGCTCCACCACTTCAGCAGAGAGGTCTTGACCCCAGCGCATTTTCGCGCCTTCCCAGGTGAGGTGTTCGAGATACTTCTCGTCGTTGGCGAACTCTTGAGGAATCGGGAAAACGGGCAGGTGGTACGTTCCCAATTCAATCTCGACATTGGAACGCTCTGCGATCCACAACGTGTTGTCACAACTTGTGGGTTGTTCACGCCAGAGATACCGCATCTCTTCAGATGTCTTGAGATAGTGCTCGTTCCCTTCAAAGCGGAAACGGTCTTGGTCACGCATGAGCGCACCGGTTTGTACACAGAGCAATGCGTCGTGAGCCTCATGGTCGGCCTGATTGACATAGTGCGAATCATTGGTTGCGAGAAGTGGTGCGCCAATCTTGTTTGCGATCTCAATCAACTTGGGGTTCGTGCGCAACTGATCTGCAATGCCGTGATCTTGCACTTCAACGAACAGATTGTCTTTACCGAAGATGTCTTGCAGGCGGCCCGCTTTGGCAATGGCTCCCTTCTCGTCGCCGTTGAGAAGTGACTGCAGCACGTGTCCACCGAGACAACCGGTCGTTGCGATGAGGCCTTTGGAGTGACGCTCTAACAATTCCCAGTCGATACGTGGCTTGTAGTGGTAGCCCTCGAGGAAGGCAAGGCTGGACAACTTGATGAGATTGCGATAGCCCTCATTCGTTTCGGCCAACAGAGTCAGGTGGTAGTACTGCTTTTGGCCGCGTTCGTCTGCGCCGCCGTTGTCGTCCATCTTTCCGCGACGCGCAATACGTTCTGTGCGGTGGTCGAAAGCCATATAGGCCTCTGTACCGATGATGGGCTTAATGCCCTGCTTCTTACATTCCTTGTAGAAGTCGATGACGCCATACATGTTGCCGTGGTCGGTGATTCCCAATGCGGGCTGGCCGTCTTGCACCGCCTTTGACACCAGTTCATCGAGGCGCGCTGCACCGTCCAACATGGAAAATTCGGTGTGAACATGCAGGTGTGTAAACGATGACGACACGCCCACACTCCTTTACACATCCGCGACTTAACTGATTCCACCGATAGCCGAGGGCACGACTGAGGTGGGCTTCACAAAGGTAGCAGTCAGGTGGGTCAGGCCTTCAGAGCCAACAACGGCACCAGCATCTCATCGGCAGTCAGCGACCCATGACGACACACCAGGTCGAATGCTCCGCCATCCAAAGGCTCCTCAAAGCTCACCGGCGCATGCGCTGCAAGAGCCACGTCACCCATTCGCCGGATCACCGCATCACTCACTCGCGGACCAAACCAATTTTCTTCCAACACCTGCTGTTTCGTGACAACCCAGGCCACGTCGTCATATTGGCGGGCTGCATCTAACAGTGCGCCTTCACGTCCACGACGAGCATGTAACCAGCGAAACCGCCCTTCACCCGATTGGTGGTGGACATGTTCTGTCACCGATGCCATCGGAACAATCGTGTTGTCACCCACATGTACTTGACCGTGGTCAGCTGTGACAATCAGAACTGTGTCGGGTGGAAGCACTGACAGCACATTCGCAACCAGATTGTCAGCAGCGCGTAGCTCGGCTGTGTAGTGATCGGTGAAACCTCGCTCATGAGCAATCTTGTCGATGCCGTCGTAATAGGCGTACACAAAGTCCTCACCAGCAGCCAAGGCCTCACGAACAATCACAGGGATACTGCTAGGCGCACGCCACCCCATGTGTTTCACCCCATCAAGATGAGCCAAAGTAAAGCCACTGCCCTCAAGTTCAGCCTTACTCAACACAGGAACACTGGAACCTAGGAATGGCGGACATGGTTGCGTCTGTTGCGGTGGATAGCGCCGACGAAGATCGCCGTTCTCATCTCCCCAACGCAGAACATTCATGACGGTGTCACCCATATCGACGCGATACCCGATCAGGCCATGCTCCCCTGGAGAGAGCCCTGTTACGAGCGAGGTGAGAGCTGTTGCTGTCGTCGACGGCGCCACCGTTGTGATGTGGCCCCCTGTCATCGAAGCAAGAGTGGGCATGTGCTCGGCATAGGTCTGCAATTGATTCCAGCCGAGTCCATCGAGAAGGAGAACCACAATGCGTGGGGCACCCTGAACCACCCCAGGCATCCATGAGGGCACCGTACGAGGCCCTCCAGGCGCGCAGAGCACGGGAATGATGTCGGACAGGCATCCGGCCGAATATCGGGGCAGGACGGGGGATGGAGTGCTCACCCCCCTAGTTCACCACCTACGATGGGCTTGTGCGAGTTTCTACACGAGGTGATTATGCGTGCAGGGCACTTTTGTCTCTGGCGTTACACACCGAAACCGGCACGCCCACCTCTGTTCGCGACATCGCAGACCGTACGGGTCTCCCCCAGCCCTACCTCGAGCAAATTCTTCTTGCCCTCAAAGGTGCTGGCCTTGTGCGTTCCAAACGCGGCGTTGGTGGCGGATATGTCCTTGCAAAGGCCCCCGCAGATATTCGTCTCTCAGAGATCATTTCTGCCGTTGATGGCCCCATCACGCTCGGCGACTTCGGTCAGCCCCATCAAGACGGTTCATGTGACCACGAAGGTCAATGTGTGCTTCTTGCTATCTGGGATGTCGCAGGTCAACACATGCGTGAGCACCTTGATGCGTACACACTTGAGTCCATTGCAGCTGCTGCTGCGGGCACTGGCCCTTGGCCAAAGGCTGATCCTCACCATCACCACTAACGGTGAACGAGGATCTTTAGTCGATTGTTCGCACTGAACACTTCGCGATAACCGCCGCCATGTCAGCAGGCAGTTCTGCTTCGAAGGTCATCTCTTCACCGCTGCCGGGGTGAATCAACGTCAAGCGTCGCGCGTGCAACATCGGACGAGGCGCAACGAGAGCAGACCGTGCACCGCCATACATCGAGTCACCGACCACAGGATGACCCACTGCACCGAGATGAACACGAATCTGATGTGTTCGACCAGTTTCCAATGTGCATTGCACCAGTGTCACTTCAACAGGATCATTGAATGTCTCCTTCACTTCAAGATGTGTGCGCGCCCATTTGCCACTGTTGACCACTGCCATCTTCATCGGGTCTCGCGGGTGACGACCAATGGCTGCATCCACTGTTGCAGTGGGCGAATCAAACCGACCCCATGCGAGTGCCAAATACTCGCGACCTACTTCATGTTCTTGCAGAGCTGCAACGAGCGAGTCATACGCACGTTGTGTGCGAGCAACAACCATCATGCCGGTGGTTCCCGAGTCAAGACGGTGAACGATGCCGGGGCGACCAGGCTGACCAACCGTGGCCACTTCGGGATACAACGCAAGAATTCCGTTTACCAGCGTGCCATTGCCATGACCTGATGCGGGATGCACAACGACTCCCGCGTCCTTGTTGATCACGATGATGTCGTCATCGACGTAGACAACGTCCAACACAACTGAAGCATCAGGCCCTGGCAGAACAGGAACAGGAATCTTGTCGAGATCAACAACAACTGTTTGACCTTCTTTCAGACGCGATTTTCCAGAAGTCACGACAGAACCATCAATCTCGGTCCCACCATCAGCAATGAGTTTGGTTGCATCAGAACGAGAGATATCTGCAATCAGCGACACCACGCGGTCAATACGTTCACCGTCTAACGCAGCCGGAACTGTCTCTTCAACTTTCATATGTGCCTCTCGAGACGTTTTGCTTCTCTGTACTCGCGGAATAAACCAAAAATCAATACACCTGCGCCGACGGTAATCGCCGAGTCAGCCGCGTTAAACACAGCGAACCACTGAAAATCAATGAAGTCCACGACATGCCCATGCAGCCAACCATCACCACGAAAAACACGATCGGCAAGATTTCCGATGGCTCCACCGATAATCATTGCAAGACCGTATGCAGCAAAAACTGTTTCTGCACGCACGGCAGCACGAATCAATAACGCCACTGCCACAAGAGCAACAATGCCCACGACAGGACCAAGATCTTGAGCTTGAGAAAAAGCAATACCGCTGTTGAAACCCAATGCAAAACGAAGCGTCCACACCACATCAATGGTGCGACCATCATCTAAAGCATTCACAGCCCATGATTTTGACCATTGATCAACAAGGACAATGAGGGCAACAAAAAGCGCCAAGCGGCGCGGAGATGGCATGGAAAAACTGGGCGACCTAACGGCGGCCCAGTCCACCAGCACGCTCGGTCACCAACTCGGTCGCCCACGGCAATGCCTTGAGGCGCTCACGAGGAATTGGTGAACCCGAAACACTGGAATAGCCGTATTCGCCAACCTTCATACGAGCCAATGCAGCATCGATCTCTTCGACTGTCTGACGAGCAAATGCTGACAATGTGAGGTCCTGCTCGCGCTCCACCACCATGGTGTCGCCTTCGCCGCCTTCATCGTCGAACTGCACATCGCCCATTTCAGCATCAGCGATCATCGCATTTGCTTCATTCTCAAGACGATTTGCCTGGCCGACCAACTTGATGCGCTCGTCATTCAACAACTCACGCTGCGAGAGAAGAAACTTCATGTCGAAATCCTTCGTAGCGGTGATGCCGTCTTTCGTTTCGCCCTTGACAATGACGTGACGCTTTGGTGGTTCGACCTTCTTCAGCGGAATTCGCGGTGGCATCGCTGGAGGCATAGGAGCAGCAACGGGAGCTGCCTTCACTGCAGCAGATGCAGCTTTCTTAGCATCAGCCTTCTTTGGCTCAACCTTGGGGGCTGGCGCAGTTTTCTTTGGATCAACCTTTGGTGCTGCTGCTTTCTTCGCAGGAACAACCTTCTTGGCTGGTGCAGCCTTCTTTGCAGGTGCCTTCTTCGCAACGACCTTCTTTGCGGGAGCTGCCTTTTTCGCAACAACTTTCTTTGCGACAACTTTCTTTGCAGGAGCCTTCTTTGCGGGAGCCTTCTTTGCGGGAGCCTTCTTTGCAACAACCTTCTTCGCTGGTGCTGACTTCTTAGCGGGAGCTGCCTTTTTCGCAACAACCTTCTTGGCAGGAGCCTTCTTTGCCGGAGCAGCCTTCTTCGCAGCGGTTTTCTTGGCTGGTGCAGCCTTCTTCGCAGGCGCGGCCTTCTTTGCCGGAGCCTTCGATGCCACCTTCTTTGCTGGCGCCTTCTTAGCGGGGGCCTTCTTCTTGGTTGCCATGATGATCTCCTTCACCGAACTTTCGCCCGTGTTGCCCCGAGAGGCTACGACCCGAAAGGGGGTAACTCAACGACTTACAGCAACAAGTACAGCGATGGATGTCCCTTCAATGGACACGGTGCGCTCGAGGCTCGAGTTCCACACCACTTCCACCGCAAGGGTTTCACCAGCAATCAGAGCCTCATGAGGCGCCAATTGAGCATGAACTGCGTCATCAGCCCCCAAGGTCAAAACAATCCGATCAGAGACGTTGAGATCGGCATCTCGGCGAGCTTGTTGCACCGCGCGCACCACGTCCCGGGCCAAACCTTCGGCCTCCAACTCTGGCGTGAGGGTGATATCGAGAAGGACGACTCCCGCACCACCAGGCAATGGAGCACTGGCAGAGTCCGACTTCGTGACCAATTTGAGCGCATATTCACCGGGCTGCAATGTCTCCCCTGCCACCAAGATCGTCTCGCCGTCTTGCGTCCACTCGCCCTTCTTCACCGCGACGATGACCTGTTGTGTGTTCTTCCCAAGGCGAGGTCCCACAACTGCTGGCACTACTTGCAACTCATGTGACGCGACAGCATCAACATCAGCAGTCAAGAGCACCTCGCGAACATTGACTTCGTCTTTCACGATGTCGAGATAATTCTCCAGGGACGACGCATGAGGCGACGCAACCGTTAACGAGGCCAATGGCAAACGAACGCGACGGCTGTTCGCCTTACGAACCGACAGTGCAGATGAGCACACATCACGCACCATGTCCATCGAAGCAACGAGTGCTACATCACGTGGCAATGAAGCCGAGGTGGGCCAGTCAGCAAGATGCACACTCGGAGCATCAGCGCCGTTCAACCCTGTACTGATCTCGTCAGTAATCAGTGGCAAGAGTGGAGCCGAAATCTTTGTGACGTAATCAAGAACCGTGTGCAATGTGTCAATGGCATCTTGATCGCCTGCCCAAAAACGATCACGACTACGACGGATGTACCAGTTGGTCAGGACGTCGAGGAAAGTTCGAATTGTGTGGCACGCTGCGAACAGGTCATAGGAATCCATTGATGCCGTGACACTGTCAATCGTGTCGGCCAACTTGGACAGCACATATTGGTCGAGAACATTCTTCGAATCAGTGCGGACAGATCCGGTCTTACCCTCGGCATTGGCATACAGCGACAAGAAGTAATACGAGTTCCACAACGGCAAGAGCACTTGACGCACCGTGTCACGCATACCCACATCGGTGACCGAGAAATCTCCGCCGCGCAGAATCGGCGATGACAACAGATACCAACGCATTGCATCAGCACCATGTGAATCAAAGACACCCATCGGGTCTGGATAATTGCGAAGGCTCTTTGACATTTTTGCACCGTCGTCACCGAGAACAATTCCGTGGCTCACACATGAAGCAAAGGAAGGACGGTCAAACAGTGCCGTTGCAAGAACATGCAATGTGTAGAACCAGCCGCGCGTTTGGCCGATGTATTCCACAATGAAGTCACCGGGATAATGGTTTTCAAACCATTCGCGATTCTCAAACGGGTAATGCACCTGAGCAAATGGCATGGAACCACTTTCAAACCAGCAGTCAAGTACTTCAGGGACGCGGCGCATCATCGACTTCCCTGTTGGGTCATCAGGATTCGGACGTACCAAGTTGTCGATGCCAGGACGATGCAAATCAGTGACGGCAACACCGAAATCATTACTGAGTTCTTCAATCGATCCATACACGTCGATACGTGGATAGGTCGGGTCATCGCTCTTCCACACGGGAATGGGAGAACCCCAGAATCGATTACGACTAATTGCCCAGTCACGAGCGTTGCCGATCCACTTTCCGAAATTGCCATCCTTGATGTGCTCTGGAGTCCAGTTGATGTTCTGGTTCAACTCCACCATTCGGTCACGGAATGCAGTGACTTGTACGAACCATGATGAGACCGCGCGATAGACAAGCGGCTCCGCACAACGCCAACAATGTGGATAGCTGTGGTTGTAGGTGTCATGACGAATCACCACACCCATTTCTTTCAACGCCTTGATCACGTCAGGGTTTGCATCAAACACATGACGACCTACCCACGGAGTGATTTCTGCGGTGTACTGACCATGCTCGTCCATCGGACAAATCGTCGGAATGCCCGCTGCATTGCACTCGTTCTGGTCATCTTCACCAAACCCTGGGGCCATGTGTACAACGCCCGTGCCATCCTCGGTCGTCACAAACTCTGCACCGAGCACCTGGAAAGCATTCTCTGTATCCGCAAAGAACGGGAACAGAGGCGTGTAACGGCGGCCCACAATCTCTGAACCCTTCAGAGTTGCTACTTGCTCTGCACCTTCGAGTTCTTTTTCATATCCGCCGAGACGTGCAGCAGCCAAGATGTACTTGTTGCCATCGGGGTGAGCCATCACTGCGTAATCAACATCGGGACCCACTGCGAGTGCGAGGTTCGAAGGCAACGTCCACGGCGTGGTCGTCCACGCAAGAATCTTCTCCCCTGTTTCCAATTGGAAGGACACGGTGAGCGCAGGATCTTGACGATCGCGATACACATCATCCATGCGAGTTTCGGTATTACTCAACGGAGTTTCACAGCGCCAGCAATATGCGAGTACGCGGAAGCCTTCATAGATGAGGCCTTTGTCCCACAATGTACGGAAGGCCCACATGACACTTTCCATGTAGGGCGTGTCAAGTGTCTTGTAATCATTTTCAAAGTCAACCCACCGTGCTTGACGCGTGACATACCGTTGCCATTCGTCGGTGTAGCGAAGAACGCTTGTGCGACATGCATCATTGAACTTGTCAATACCGAATTCAGTGATTGCTGGGTGACCAGCGATGCCAAGTTCTTTCTCTGCTTCGACTTCTGCAGGAAGACCATGACAATCCCAACCGAAACGACGCTCGACTCGACGGCCCTTCATGGTTTGATAACGAGGGACGGTATCTTTCACGAATCCGGTGAGCAGGTGACCGTAATGCGGAAGACCATTGGCAAATGGCGGACCGTCATAGAAAATGAATTCGTTGTCACCATTGGGACCGGCATCGCGCGCTGCCACGCTTGCTGCAAAGGTCTGGTCACGTTCCCAGCGAGCAAGGACGCCCTCTTCAAGGCGAGGGAAGTTCGGCTGAGGGTCGACCTGCGGATATGTCACGCCGTAAGGCTAGGGCGCGGGCTCCCCACGCCCACGGAACCTCAATGAATTCGGCGGGTTATCGAACGAGAATTGAAGTGAGAACTTGCAATCCGATGATGAGCACAAGTGGAGAAAGGTCGAGTCCGCCCATTGGGGGCAAGACACGACGAATCGGCGCAAGGACTGGCTCGGTGATGCGATGTAAAAACGCAACCACTGGCGCAAGTGGGCTGTCATAGCGAATGGGAAAGAACGACAAAATCGCACGAGCGAAAATGACGAACACGTAGAGCTGAACCAGTTGAACAAGAATCATGACAACGCCAGCTACTTAGTAGCCGCCACCTGGCTTTAGCAAGTAGACGCCGGTACCGACTTTTTCCATCGTTCCACTGAGTGCGTAACACATGCCACTTGCAAAGTCGATCACACGACGAGCCATCTCACGATCGGCACCTTCGAGATTGACAATCACGGGAACGCCTTCCTTGAAGTGGTCAGCAATTTCTTGTGCTTGATTGAAGTTGCGCGGGCGAACAGTAACCGTGTCGCCAACTGCGGGGACTGGACGAACTGTTGGCGCAGTGCGAGGAGCACCGATGGGGCGAACTTGCAAACCAGAATCATCGGGACGACGCGTTGCACCTGTGTCATCGACACGTGTGGGTCGCGGAGCAGGACGCTGTGTTTCTGACGAGTACTCGGGGTCGTATCCACCGCGACGAGTCAGTGGCTCGGTGCCTGGTGCTTGACGCTGTGGCCGCGCTGGGCGCTCATATTCCATCGACATGTCGTAATCGTCATATGCCTCATCGCCATTGAGACCTAGATAATCCATTGCTTTACGGAGAAACGACATGCTGAAAGGCTAATGCACTCGTGCATTCCTATGTGGGAGTTCCGAGCCAAGTTTTGAGGCCAAGTTTTGAGCGGGGCAACCGAGTGTTTTTCAGTGCGTTGTTCGGGCCCCAAACAGCCGACTACCGATGCGAATCATCGTGGATCCACACGCGACCGCCACCAGATAGTCGTCCGACATTCCCATGGAACATTCAGCAAGGTGCAGCGAATCAGCCAATGATCGCAGGGACAAAAAGGCCTTTTCTGCCTCAGCAATGTCGCCCGACGTCGGCCCAATCGTCATCAGGCCCCTCACCACTAATCCTGCGTCCTGCCCCGCCGCCAGCAACGACTCGACCTCGGCGGGAGCAACACCGGACTTGGTGTCCTCATTGGTCGTATTCACCTGCAGGAGGATTTCCGCCCCCGGAGCTCGTTTCCCAATCTCTGAGATCGCCGACAGTCGGTCGACCCCTTGCCACAGCGAGATGTAAGGGGCTAACTGACGAACCTTGTTGGACTGAATTGCACCAATGAAATGCACCGGCAGGTCAATGGGTGCTTCCGCAACCTTTGCCAGTACTTCCTGGGCGTAGTTCTCCCCCACGGCATCACACTGAGCAATGACTGCAGCTCTGATTGCATCGTGACCGAAGGTCTTCGTCACAGCAATGATGGCCACCGGAGACGAACTCGCACGTGCGATTTCGCTACGAATCTGTTGCACTCGAAGAGCGACCTCTTGCGGGTCGATCACGAGAAGTCTCTACTTCAGGAACGAAGGAACGTCGAAGTCGTCATCATCATCTGACAATGGGTCAGAGTCAGAGAAGATGTCGCGCACATTGCTCGTCGGACGAGAGTCAGAAGAGCGTGAACTGCTGGTGCGAGTTCCGAACCCAGCGTTGCCGCCTGCCGATGAGTCCCATCGTTCAAAGCCCGCTGCAATAACAGTGACCTTGATTTCGTCGCCCATTTCGTCGTCGATGACGGTACCGAAGATGATGTTTGCATCTTGATGTGCAACTGCGTGCACAACTTCTGCTGCTTCGTTGACTTCGAACAAGCCCATGCTGGATGGACCAGTGATGTTGAGCAAGATGCCACGAGCGCCGTCGATTGCTGCTTCCAGCATTGGACTGGAGATTGCATCGCGAGCTGCAGTCACTGCACGCTTGTCGCCACTTGCAATACCGATGCCCATCAGAGCAGAGCCTGCACTGGTGAGAATCATCTTCACGTCAGCAAAGTCGGTGTTAATCAAGCCTGGGGTCGTGATCAAGTTCGTGATGCCAGCGACGCCCTGCAAGAGAATCTCATCGGCCATCTTGAATGCATTGACCAACGATGTCTTGTCGTTTGCAACCGTGAGCAAGCGATCGTTCGGGATCACGATCAACGTGTCCACTTTTTCCTTGAGGCGCTGGATGCCGTTGTCTGCCTGAACAGCACGGCGGCGACCTTCGAACTGGAACGGACGAGTCACAACACCAATGGTGAGTGCACCCAATGCTTTTGAAATCTCTGCGATGACTGGCGCTGCACCTGTTCCGGTACCGCCACCTTCGCCCGCAGTAATAAAGACCATGTCGGAACCACTGATGAGCTCTTCAATCTCTTCGCGATGTGCTTCTGCTGCAGCACGACCCACATCGGGATCGGACCCTGCACCAAGGCCGCGCGTGAGGTCACGACCAATGTCGAGCTTGACGTCTGCGTCGCTCATCAGCAATGCCTGGGCATCGGTGTTCACTGCTACGAATTCGACTCCGCGCAGACCAGCATCGATCATGCGGTTGACAGCGTTGACGCCGCCGCCGCCGACACCAATTACTTTGATGACAGCGAGATAGTTCTGTGGTGCTCCGGCCATGAGCCATTTCCTCCGAAGAAACGTCCAAAAAGGACTGTGTGCCTCAATGTTTCCACAGTGAGCGCCATTTTTGTGGGAATTGCGGGCTTTAGTCCCTAATACATCCCCTATTAACGCTGCTGAATGGTCGGTTCGCCTGTCGAAACGTCAACAACGGCCAATGTGGCAGGGTCTTGGCGACGGAACAACACAACAACTGCCACCAGCTTGTCTTTGAGATCAGACGGCGGGCCAAAACGCACAACAGTCCCGCCCTTAAGAATCATGGAGAGCTCCCCACCGCCCGTGAGATCTAACGCTTTTACCTTCGGGCGAATCTCAGAAGGAAGCGCAAGGACTAACTGAGCAGCAGCACGGAACACATCGTCTGCCACGGCGCCGGCTTCAAGACTTGGACCCTGCCCTCGTACTTGGAGATACTTCGTGGGCCAACCAGTAAGAACCGTGATGACATGGCCACGGGCATCGACGACCCGCGCCTTTTGATCTGCCCCGAGATACCAGACCACAGGGACTCGCTCGGCGATTTCAACAAGTGCTCCCCTCGGGAAGTCGGTGGTGATTCGCACTTCGGACACCCACGGATCTTTCAGCAGTTGTTCCCGAGCCTTTGCTGTATCAACGGTAAATACCGATGCACCTTTCAGCACGTTGGTTACTTTCTCCACTGTGGCGGGAGAGGTGTACACCACACCTTCAAAGCCCACATTACGAATTGCAAAAAGTGGAGAGGCCAAGACACCCATCACAAACACAATGAGACCGACAATCAGGCCGCCGAGCTTGAGCCACTTGACCCGCTTCAGACGCTCGCGGCGTTCCCGTCGACGCTGACGCTCATCGAATCGCGGATCAGGACGGTCATCATCCACGATGACAACGCGATCAAGATCTTGATCATCAATAACGACTGTGCCACCACTGTCATCGGACATGTCAACGACGTCAGCGCCACGTGCCAATGGCTTCAACAACGGATCTGCAGGAGCAGGCGTGAGGTCATACCCGTCATCGCCACCAATCACAATGACATCAGCGCGATACCCATCTGAATCATCTGGCGTGAGTGAGATCACTTCAGCATCCCTGAATTCAGAATCCGTCACCGCCGTATCTGTCGTCACGGTATCCAGTGGCATCAGGTCTTCAGTGAGATCCTCGGTCGGATCTTCGCCGCGAGGATTCTGTGCCGGTGGTCGCTGCACACCCTTTGTAGGCCCAAACAAGTCGGACAACTCACGCAACACTTCATCACTGACTTCCGTGACAGAGATTTCTGGTGGAAGTTCTTCAGGATCATGATCATCATGAGAGTTATTCACTGATATCTCCCATCAACAACGCCAAGCCATGGCTGGCATTCACGCGATCAGGGTCGGTGTGACGAGGATCAGCAAAACGACCCATGGTCTCTTCATCAAAACCAAGCAGACACACTTCACTTCGCAAAAGAACACCATGCTGCTTCATCACAGTGTCTTGCACATGTGACATCACTGCGACAATGTCGGATGCTGTCGCCCCATCAGACGCCTGAATGAAATTCGCATGTTTTTCTGATACGCGTGCTGCACCCACTTGGAATTCTCGTAATTGACACGAGTCAATGAGAGCGCCTGCGCTTCCAGCCCCCGGTGCAGGGTTCACGAAGACAGAACCGGCATTTCGTCCACCTGGTTGATGTTCACGACGCCAAGCAACAACAGCATCCAATTCTTTTTGCCCGTCAGACACTTCACAGCTGGTGGTCGCCAATTTTGCTGCGGCCACGATGTGATGAGACGCAAGCGCGGAACCGCGAAAATGCAGGCCCAATTGCTCAGTTGAAACCGTGATGCAACGACCAGACCGCAAGGACACCACTAACGCAGATTGCAACGAGTCGACCATCTCAGCACCGTGTCCACCGGCATTCATTCGTACGGCTCCACCCACGCTTCCGGGAATACCTACACACCATTCCAACCCGCCGCGGCCAGCCTTCACTGTACGGCGCGCCAATACGGGCATCGTGACAGATCCTGCAACAACGACATCATCTCCATGAAGTTCAATGACTGCTTCGTTTGCGGGCGCAGAAACAAAAACCACAAGACCATCTACCCCATCGTCAGAGATCAATGTGTTGCTGCCTCGACCCACTACGTGGACAGGAACATTCTGATATCGCGCAGTCACTGCCGCGAGTGCTTGCAGATCTTCTAAGGCAGACACAGTCACCGTTGCAGCAGCTGTTCCACCAACGGCATACGTTGTGAGATTGCTTAATGGGCGATTAACAAGAACCTCAATGCCTGCCGATTGCACTTCAGCGATCAATGCATCAAGTTCTGCGCGTGACATCACTGCCCTGCCTTTTGCAAATCATCGGGGAATGTTTCAATGTCGCCACATCCCATTGAGATACACACGTCACCAGACTGAATCGTTTCTGCAACAAAATCCACAATGTCTTGGCGCGTCGGCGCCCACACCACATGTGCCGCGGGATGCGCAGCACGAATTGCATTGACAACTAATTCACCGGTGACACCTTCGATAAATGCGGTTCCTGATGCATACACATCTGTCACAACAACGATGTCGGCTTCACCAAAGCAGTCGGCATATGAGTCTGCCATTGCTGCAATGCGGTGAAAGCGGTTCGGCTGAAAGACCGCAATTGTGCGGCCCGTGCGAGAAGGATGGCTCGAGGCGGCAGCGATGGCCGCTTCAATTTCTGCTGGCAAGTGCGCGTAATCATCAATCAGCAAAGCTCCGCCGAAGTCGCCGCGTTCTGTGAACCTTCGAGCAACACCAGAGAAAGAAGCAACAGCCGAACATGCAGTGTTGGCATCGACTCCGAGACCGGTCGCCATTGCTACTGCTGCTGCGATATTCATGGCGTTGTGATCACCACGCAAAGGAGACACACACATCGTGTTCTGACCATCAATGTGAAGTGAGACCTCGATGCCATCTGTCTTTGGCGTCACTGCATCTATCCGCACATCAGACGCTGATGCTCGGCCAAATGTTCGCAGTCTCTTTTGAGCCGCGAGCGCTTCGATCACTGGACGGCTCAAGAGATCATCGGCATTTGCGACGACATATCCGCTAGTCCGTTGTGCTGCATCAACGAAGCACAGTTGCACCTGTTCAAAGGAACCGAAATAGTCCAAGTGATCAACATCAATATTCGTGATGATCAGATTCTCTAATGGCAGAACATCCAGCGTGCCGTCGCTCTCATCGCATTCAAGAACGAACAATGGTCCATTTCCATGGCGCGCTCCCACTGGCATGCCACCGACTTGCCCACCCACAATGCACGAAGGGTCTCTTCCTGCAGTAACCAAGATGTGGGTCAGAAGTGCTGTGGTCGTGGTTTTCCCATGAGTACCTGCAACACCAATGCTTTCTGTGATTGCACATAAGGAAGCAAGAAGCCCTGAGCGATGACGAAGAGGAATTCCCTTTGTGCCTGCCTCCACAAGTTCACTATTACTCGCTGGAATCGCAGTCGAGAACGTGACGACATCAGCACCATGAACCGCTGTGGCACTATGCCCCAGCGAAACAGCAACACCTTCGTGACGCAGAATCTCAATGACTTCTGAATCACGCATATCTGACCCCGAGACCTGATGACCGCGCGCGGCAAGGAGACTTGCGAGTGGACTCATGCCTGGCCCACCAATTCCGACAACATGACAGCGTCGACTGACCGAGAGATCAATCAACTCTTCAGGTTGGCGACGAGATGGCAACGGAGACATGGGTAGTCCATTGTTCCACGCGACAGTGGTCAGAGAGCGGCGTTCCTGATGACATCGACCAAACGGCTACTGCGATGGGCCTCCCCCATCTGTCGAGCATTTGTTGCCAAGCGATTTCGTGCGTCTGAATCAAGCAAGATGTCCACAATGGCCTTCACTGCCGAACCATCGGTACATTGCGATTCACTCACCACACACGCTGCATCAGCATCACCTAACCACTGCGCATTCAGTTTCTGATGCCCATCTGCACTGACTTCCCACGGCACAATCACCGCGGCAATTCCTACTGTGACAATTTCTGCAACCGTGCTGGCGCCGGCACGCACCACAAGAAGGTCCGACGCTGCATATACCTGAGCCATGCGACTCTCGTACCCCACCCGATGGTACACAACCCCGTCAGGGACAGTTGGTGGAGTCTCATCGACAAAGCGCTTTCCACAAATGTGAAGAACATGAATGCGAGGAATCGCAACGCACGCTTCGAGCAATGACGGCACCAACGCATTCAAAACTCCCGACCCAAGGGAGCCACCCATCACAGTGACCAGTAGGGCGTCGGATTTCACTCCTAGCTCTTCTCGAGCAGCAGACCTGCTGGCCACCACATCAAGGTGACGCAACGCTGAACGCACGGGAGCACCAGTGACGATGGCACGAGGAAGATCAACACCAGGAAACGCGATTGCGGATACTGCGGCATGTTTTGCTTGGCGGCGAGTAGCTAGTCCGGGCATCCGGTCATAACTCACACAGACCAACGGAACACCAGCAGCAATCGCTGCAGCCGACATTGGCTCGCTGGCATACCCACCCACGGAGACAACAACATGGGGTTTCCATTGTTTGATGAGCGCTCGGGCCATGAGACGACTCCGCAACAAACGCACAGGAAGAATCAGATTACGGGCAATGCCTTTCGGGCTCATTGAGCGCTGGAGACCTGAGATTGGCAAGTACTTGGCTTCGATCGGAGAACCCTTCATCAGAGACTGCTCGACGCCTCGGCGTGAACCGACATATCTCAATTCCGAAGAATCAATTCCTGATTCCATCAAGGATTCAACAATGGCTTGCGCTGGGATGAAATGCCCACTCGTACCACCACCGGTGACTACTGCAAAAACCACGAAACGCTGCGCCTTACTTCTTTGCGTACCGAGCAACGTTCAACAGCAAACCAATTGCAGCTAACGAAGCGATCATCGAAGAACCACCGTATGAAAGGAAAGGGAGAGTAAGACCCGTCATTGGCATCATCCCGACAACCCCACCGATGTTGACAATGGCTTGAATCCCAAACCACGCAGAGATTCCACCAGCGATGAACGCACCGTGCATGTCCGAGGCAGACAATGCAATTTGAATCCCGAAGAAGACCAACAGGAGAAATCCACCAATCACCAAGATGGTTCCCAGAATCCCTAGCTCTTCTGCAATCACAGCAAAAATGAAGTCGCTATAGGCAAGTGGGACATACCCCCACTTACTGGTGCCAGAACCAATTCCTGTTCCGCTCCACCCGCCATTGGCGATACTCAGCAGTGCTTGATACACCTGATATCCACTGGTTGCCTTGTTCGCCTCCAAGTCGAGGAATGCAAGCAAGCGCTCACTCGCACGTTGCGCATAATTGAGAACAAGCACGCCGACGAAGAAAAGTCCGACAGACGTCGCAGCCACTTGCCGAAGAGGCATCGACGACATGTACATCAGAGCAAGAACAATGCCAGCAAAAATGATTGCACTGCCATAGTCCCTTTGAAGTGCACAGAGACCAGCAGTACCCCCGAGTGCGATCAGCAATGGAAGCAAGACAGATGCCTTGATCTCTACCAAACGATGACGCGTTGACATCAGATTCGCACAGAACAAGATCAGTGCAATCTTCATGAACTCAGAAGGCTGAAAACGAAACGGACCAATGTCAAGCCAGGCCTTCGCGCCGTTAATGAACTGACCTTTGAAAAGAACAATGGCATTGAGAGCAACGATGACTGTCGTGACAGTGCCCAACAATTTTCCGTTCTTCCACACGCTGTATGGCTGGCGATATGCCATCCATCCGGCAAGTGTGCCGAGAAGGACCCACACAAATTGCTTCGTGAACATGCTCCACGCTGATGACCCAGAGTGAAGATTTGTGACAGACGAAGATGACAACACCATCACTAAGCCAAGAAGAACAATCAGAAAAACAATAATGATGATCCAATAAAAAGCTGGCGGTGGCTTCTCAAGCGACAAACGAGAGTTCTGCTTATCGGCGATACCAGTACGACGCAGAACGTTCAGCCGTCGATCTCTCAACGATTGCTGAGTACGAGTTGTTTCATTTGCCATTGGTCACTCCCCTGCCAAAATGCTCACGCACACACTGAGTGAAGTGTTCGCCACGCTCGTTGTAATTGCGATACCAGTCATAACTCGTGCAACCAGGCGACAGCAGAACCGCGACACCTGGTGATGCCATCGAAGATGCCATCTGAACAGCACTCTGCATGTCTCGCGCGGTCTTCACCTCGCACACACCGTCGAACGCAGCCGCGACAAGATGCGCATCATCACCAATGGCCACCACGCCCGCCATTCGATGAGGCTCCGTTGCCATCTGAGAGAGGTCGAGATCTTTGTTCCGTCCGCCTGCAATCAGTACAACAGATTCAAAGGCACGAATGGCCGTGAGAGCAGCATGAGGACTTGTGGCCTTTGAATCATCGAACCACGCGCTTCCATCAAAATCCCCAATGTGCTCAATGCGGTGATGAGCCGAAATGAAGTTTGACAGGGCTGTAGCGAGGCGACCTGCAGGGACAAGCCCTGATTCAACCACTAACGCAGTTGCAGCGAGAGAATTCGTGATGTCATGTGGCATGGAACGCCACAGATTCTTGATCTCACATACGGGCCCATCTGGCGACACAAGTTGTTCACCTTGTACGCAATACAGAGCATCAGACATCCCAAACGAGACCGTACGAGCCAAAGAGCGTTGCGCAGCTGAAGTAATGAGTTCATTCCCAGCGGGAAAGACTGCGACGTCTGAGTCAGCGACGAACTTCCACATCTGTTTTTTGGCAGATGCGTAATCGTGAATGTCCGCATGCCAATCAAGATGGTCCGGGGCAAAGTTCAGCCATACCGACGCATTGCAACGAAATTGCGTTGTATATCTCAACCGAAAACTGGAACATTCAACAACGAACACATCGACATCACTATCGACTGCTGCGACAAAAGGAAGATCCGTGTTTCCCACCTCTGCAACACGGAAACCGTTCTCCCGAAGAAGATGCGCAGTGATCATTGTGGTTGTTGTCTTGCCGTCAGTACCCGTGACACCCAGAATGGGTCGCGGTCCGCCAACTCTGCTCTGCTCCCATTCATAGGCAACATCAATCTCGGTTCGTATGACTATCCCCCGCTGCGTTGCCGCAACGATGGCAGGGTGCGAGGGAGGAACACCTGGTGCCGGCATCAACGTATCCACTCCATTAAGAAGCGCGTCAACAGCACCATTGACATTCATATCAATAAGGACTGCACCAAGTTCATTGGCCAATGCCTGATGCTCACTTGAGATGCGATTGTCCCCCAGCGTCACCGAGATGCCACGCGCACTCATTGCCCGCGCAACCGCGGTACCTGTCAATGCGAGCCCAAGGACGGCAACGCGCTGCATATCTATCGACCCGCGAAGTTGTCGGCGATGTTCGTGAAGTCAGCGATGAATATTCCGAGCGCCAAAGCAACAAACACACCAGAGATAATCCAGAAGCGAATGATGACTGTCGTCTCAGGCCAACCCAAAAGTTCAAAGTGATGATGTACAGGCGACATGCGGAAGAGTCGCTTCTTGCGACCCGACGCCTTGAACACCGTCATCTGCAACGCCACAGAGCCTGACTCCATCACATTCAATGCACAGATAATGGGAAGCAAAAGATGCGTGTTGGTCGTCACGGCTAACAGGCCGAGAGCTGTACCGATTCCGAGTGCTCCGACGTCGCCCATAAAGATTCGCGCGGGTGCGGCATTCCACCAGAGGAAACCACCGCATGCACCAGCAAGCGACGCAGAGAACACAGCAAGGTCGAGCGGGTTGACCAAGTGATACACATCGGGATTACGGAACGCCCAGTACGCAATGACAGTAAAGGCGAGGAAGCCAAACAAGGCAGAACCTGCCGCAAGACCGTCGAGACCATCAGTGACATTGACGGCGTTGGTTGTTGACCACACCATGAATGCTGTCCACAACACCCAGACAATGTTGGGCAACTCCCAGCCCGGGAAGTCAAAGCGGGTGAAAGACAGGGTTTGACTCACGCCAGTACCGAGCCCGAGCCAGACCATCACCAGAATCACTAAGCCGAAAGTGATGAAGCCCTTTTTCTTCCAGAAGATTCCACGGTTGTGAGATTTACGCACCTTGAGAAAGTCATCAAGAAAACCCATGGTGGCAAGAATTGCGACGCCTGCCCACATGATCATCGCCTGATCAGAGAATGCGATGCCATCGCGAAGATGAGCAGCAAACCAACCAATGAAGGCAGAAAAGAGAATTGCAATCCCGCCCATCGTGGCGGTGCCCTGCTTCTTCATGTGATGGACAGGACCATGATCCTCAGAACCGAGGATGGGTTGTCCCTTGCCAAGATTGTCAAAGAACGTGATGAGACGGCGTGTACCAAAAAGGGACAAGAGCATCGAAACAGCACCGGCTATGAGTACAGCAATCACAGTTCGCTTCCCTTCTTTTGTGACAGCGCCGACTTCGCAACGTCGACATCATTAAATGGATAGTGGACGCCAGCGACCTCTTGAGTCGCCTCGTGTCCCTTTCCAGCAATCACCACTATGTCACCACGCCCAGCCATTGAAATGGCGGATGCAATGGCCTGAGCACGATCAGTCTCGACGTAAATCTCACACGATTCACGAGAAATACCACGAACAATCTGTTCCATGATTAATGCAGGATCTTCACTTCTCGGATTATCTGATGTGACAATCACAGTGTCAGCTTCCTGGGCAGCGGCACCCATTAACGGACGCTTCCCTGCATCTCTGTCGCCACCACAACCGAATACAACAATGAGTTTGTGTGAACACACTGCTCGAGCCGAAGCAATTACTTGTTGTAATCCATCAGGGGTATGTGCGTAGTCCACTACAACAGAGAATCCCAGTTCGTTCGGAACAGATTGGAAGCGCCCAGGAATCTGGCCCAATGAAGCGCAGCCATCAATTATTGCGTCGACGGGGACTCCTAACTGATCACAGGCTGTGACTGCTGCAAGAGCATTCATCAAAGTGAATCCTCCACCCATTGGCAATGCGATGACATGGTTCTTCCACCGAAAGGAAACACTGTCAACACGAATGGTGGCGTCCGAAACATCCGACTGCGCAAACGGCACCATCGGTATCGCTGCAACGTCGAGAAGTAATTGTCCGCGCGGGTCATCACTGTTCATGACACCAAGCACAGATTGTTGTGGAGTGAAAAGTTTTGCCTTTGCAGCAAAATACGCTTCATCTGTCTTGTGATAGTCAAGGTGATCGCGCGAAAGGTTTGTGAAGACAGCGACATCAAACATCACTCCTGCGACACGATGCTGGTCTAGTGCATGTGAGGACACTTCCATCACAACATGGGTGACACCTTTTTCGACACATTCATGCAGAAAAGCTTGGAGATCAATGGCTTCGGGAGTTGTCCGCACATTGGTGAGGGTTCCCATCACTTCTACGGATTTCCCGTCAGCGCGCAAGATGGAGCCAATGATCGATGCCGTCGAGGTCTTCCCATTGGTACCCGTAATTCCGACCGTCGTGAGGACACGAGCAGGAAACGAGAAAGCTGCAGCCGCGAACAACCCCAACACTTCACGCACATTCGGCACCGTCATCACCGCAACAGTCTCGGGAACTCCCTCTACTGGCGAATCAACAAGCAATGCACACGCACCGCGCGAGATTGCGTCTAGTGCAAAACGATGACCATCAAAAGATTCACCGCGCACACAACAGAACACATCACCAGCCGAGACAGATCGTGAATCTTGAGTGATACCGGTGATTGTCGTATCAGTGCCCGATAGGACGACCGAACTAGCAGTGGCTGCGCTTAAAGCACTTGCACTAACAGGGGAAATTGAATACCGCGACATGTCTGCACAACACCTTTAGTGTCCGGCAGACTTCACACCAGGTGCGCACCCTGTGCCTGTACCTGTCGCCTGAATGCCAAGTTCATGCATCACTGTGGGAACAAGTCGCGCAAACACTGGCGCGGCCGCAGTGCTACCAAAGCGGTCACGCGAAGAAGCATCGGGTTCGTCAATACTGACCAGCATCGTCACACGAGGATTTGCTGCAGGAAAGAAGCCGACAAAAGACGCGAAGTAACGGCGGCCACCGCCATCTGTGGTGTACGTACCGTTGCCCTGCACTTTGTATCCAGTTCCGGTTTTGCCAGCGACTTGCATGCCCTTAACCTTCGCGTTCGTTCCCGTGCCATGACAGACAACGTCACTCATCATGCTGATCATCGTGTCCGCCGTAGCGGGTGTGAGAACAGAACGAGTTGTGCCAGCGTCAACGTCACGACGCTTACCGGACTTATCGATTGTTGCGGAAACAAGTCGCGGCGCAACATATGTTCCCTTGTTAGCAACAGTATTTACTCCCGCAATGAGCTGCAGAGGCGTCGCTGCAAGTCCGTAGCCGTACGAAACAGTGAACTTCTCAGTGCCTCGCCACTTACTTGCATCAGCCAAGATGCCGCGGCTTTCTCCTGGGTAACCCAAACCTGTCTTTGCGCCAAAACCAAAGGCTGCAAGATAGTCATGAAGTCGCTGTGGCGGAATCTTCTCTGCAGTCATGATCGTGCCGATGTTCGAACTCTCTACAAGAATGCTGCGAACATTCATGTCAATCACACCATGTGGCCACGCATCACGAATCAAGAATCCGTCGACTGTTCTCGATCCTGGTACCTGAAACGCCGTCTCTGGGGTCACTGCACCTTCATTGAGTGCTGCACCGATGCTGAACACTTTCGCAACAGAACCAGGCTCATACGCTTCGACGGCTGCAAAGTTGCCCGTTGCCAACATCGCAGTACCAGCATCATTACGACGAACATTCGACATGGCGTAAATCTCGCCAGTCACTGTGTCCATCACAATTGCGGTTCCGCCCTTTGCGCCCAAATTGTTCACGCGTGCAAGAAGTTCAGCATCTGTATGAAACTGAATGTTCTTATCGATCGTGAGTACTAAGTCATCACCAGGGACAGGAGACGACGTTGTGCTGTTCACGCCGGCGATAGAGCGACCGCGTTCGTCAACTTCACGAACAGTGCGGCCATCTTTGCCTGACAAAATTTTGTTGAACTGCAACTCAAGACCAGAAGTTCCAAGTCCATCAGGGTCGGTTTTGCCGATGAGTGCTTGCGCAACGCCACCTTCAATTTGTCGCGAGGGTTCTGTATACGAATAGATGCCAGGCAACCCGAGACCTGTCAGAACAGCAGCCTCTTCCTTCGACATTTCGCGAGAGATGTAATGAAACTTCGAACCTGGCTTGGCAAAACTTGATGCCATGGCAGCTTCTTTTTCGGGAGTCAATTGCAGGAAAGGAGCCAGTGCCCGAGCCGTCGCAACCGGGTCGACAATCTCGCGCGGGTCTGCATACACAGTCACGCTGGGAACAGACAATGCGATCTCATTGCCTTTGCGGTCAAAGATGACACCACGAGATGCACGAATGATGTTCACCCTCGTGCGCTGATCAACACTGGCTTCGTAGTAGCCAGCACGATTAAACGTCTGCAGAGATACAACACGTGCAGAAATCATGATGAGCAGAATGGAAAGAAGTGCGAGAGAGAACTTCAGACGCTTCTTGATACGACGGTGAGCATCTTTTGATGTGATCTTGTTAGTTCGAAATTCATTCGGAACTTCACCGGAGAACGCCATTTTTGTATTCCGCCAAATGTCGGAAGCCAATTGCGACACTGCAGTTTCAAAGACACTGCTCTGTGGCGCTGCTTCACGCGACTGGGAACGGGTGCGCGACGATCCTTCACGTGGTGCAGTTGAGCGCGAAGAAGCCGGACGTGAAGAGTGTGAACGCGACGAAGCCGACCGAGGGCGCGAGGAACTTGACGATGATGGGCGCGAGGAACTTGTGCGTGAATCAGCTGAACGCGACGAGGAGGCCGAACGCGATGACGACGCGCTACGCGAGGAAGACCCGCGAGCGCTGGAGCGCGAGGAACTTGAACGAGATGAGCTTGATGAAGATGCTCGTGGCGTGGCCGAACGGTCGGTTGTCGAGTGCGACCGAGTGCCGCGACGCGTTGGCTCGCTTGAACTCACGGTGCACCCACCACTGTCTTCTTCAATCGACCAAATTCATCCAGTGGTGATTCATTTGCCGCCACAACATCTGCATCAACTTTGCCCACGGTGGATGCAACCTCTGCTGCAATGCCAGGGGGAATGTTTACGATTGTGACGCCCAGGCTTGGGACCATGCCCATTACACGAGCTTGCTCTGTCAGAACTTCTGGAGACTGCAAACTTGCGCGTTCCGCACGAAGTGTGTCGAAATGCTCGCGAGCACGGGAGATGTCGTAGTTCAACTTGTCAATCTTCATTTGTTGCTGGGCCATATGCGCACGTACCGCAACGACCAATCCCATCGCAAGCAACACAGATGCTGCACCAACAGCAAAGACCACATAACGACGATCCTCTTTGGGAACAACTGTGAGCCGTGGACGTGAGTCCTCGTGGCGCGGGGCAAGAACTGAAGAGAAACGGAATGCAACAGCCATGTCAGTTCATCTCTTCTTGCGGAAGCTTCTCAACGACACGCAGCCGGGCAGATGTAGAACGGGGATTTGTGAGTTGCTCTGACTTAGACGCTTCACGAGATACGCGAACACGCTTCACCGTGCGAACGGCAGAGCAACCACAAGGAAGATTCGGAGGACATGTGCAGTCCCCTGTCTCGGCCGTGCGCATCACTGACTTCACGATGCGATCTTCGCCAGAGTGATACGACAGAACTGCAAGTCGAGCACCTGGTGTCAATGCTGCGATTGCATCACGTAACGCAATCGGCAAGATGCTCAGTTCCGAGTTCACTTCAATACGCACCGCTTGGAATGTGCGCTTTGCAGGATGACCACCGCGACGCCGTGCAGGCGCAGGAATGGCACTACTCACGACGTCAGACAAGTGCGAAGTAGAGCGGATAGGCCGTGACGCCACAATCGCTTTGGCAATACGGTCCGCGAAGCGCTCATCGGCATTGAGGCGCAACATCCGTGCAAGTGCATCAGCGTCGTATCCATTGACTACATCGTCAGCACTGAAACTTTGTGAGCGATCCATTCGCATGTCCAACGGAGCATCGAAACGATAAGAGAATCCGCGTTCGGCAACATCGAACTGGGGCGATGACACGCCGAGGTCGAAAAGGGCACCGGCCAACGAACCAATGCCTTCTTCGGCCACGACGGTGGCAAGCGAATCAAAGCGGGCACGCCGGAGGGTTGCGCGTCCGCCACAATCAGCTTGAGAAAGAACCGCTGCTGCAGCGGCGAGAGCGACATCATCTTGGTCAATGCCAAGCAAACGAAGCGCAGAGTGCGCACGAAGAAGTGCGACAGAGTGTCCTGCACCACCCAAAGTGGCATCTAAGAACACACCGTTGTTCATCTCTGCAAAAACATCGACAATCTCAGCGAGCATCACCGACTCATGAACGAATGCTGCGTTCATGACAACACCTGTGCCATTGCTGTGGTGACCTGCGGTCCCCGGCAGCTTCCCGGATAGCGAGTGCAGCCCAGATTTATCCCTGGGACGTGCGCGATGGCAGCGGGCGGAGTTGATGCAAACCACCGTGCCATCCGGAAAACTGCCCGAGACCGCTGGTCCAAGGCGTGTTGATAGGTCAGTCGAAGCATCAGCGATCACGCGCCCGCTCCAGCGATCTTCTCGGTGCCGGCACTAATGGTGCGCTCATGGCGCTCCGGCTCCCAGATTTCCACTCGGTCAAAGGAACCGGCGACAACGACTTTGGCGCCCAGAGAGATTCCCGCGTAGGCACGCAACTTTTCGTCAATGTTCACTCGACCCTGAGCGTCAATGGTGACTTCCACAGTGTTCGCAGCCAAGGCACGTCGCTGTTCTTGGCTCATCTCGCCAGAACGAACTTTCTCCAACACCTGAGCAACATCGCTCTCGAAGGCCTCAGCGGTCATGACGTCAATGCACTTGTCGCGTCCAAAAGAGAGGTAACAGCGGGGCTCTAACCGAGGACGGAATGCAGCAGGCAACGCAAGACGACCCTTGGGGTCTAACTGGCGCTCATGCACTCCAACAAACACGGTTTTGCCTTCCTGGGGGAAGTTCTCCGCCTCCACCTGGGTGACAAGTTATCCCCACTGCTCCCCACTGTCAACCACCTTGCCCCACTTTTCTCCACCAATCCCCCCACTGCTCCCCACGAGCTCTCCACAGGGCATGGCTCCGCCATTGGGTGTTTCTTTTGAAAATCTCGGCCTAGGCCGGAAGGGTGCTGTAGACGGCCGACACGATGTCAGCGGTCTCAGCAGAAATGGTGGCAACAGAAAGCGACGCGATCTGCTCGCGAATATCTGTTGCAGTCAACGAAGACACCCATGCCTCTGGACTCCACGAGCGATACAACACGCATTGCAAACGTGCACCATCTCGCCCACGTCGTTGGCTAATGCCCACCAACTTGTGTTCACCAACGAAAACTTCGCCGGGAGAAGTACTGGCAAAACATACGCTGCGACCATATGTGCCAGCGGTAAATTCACCGCGATATGTCTCCGCATGCACCCACGGTGACAACGCTGCGCAGAACACATCACCGAGCCACAACATCGACGAACTGACATCGTCGACGAATAAAGGATCGTCTCGCGGAATCGTGATGTCAATCCACACCGACTCTGTGGGGTGCACAAAAACCGCTCCACCGCCACTGCGTCGACGAACTACCTCGAGACCAAGATCTGCCGCAGATGCAGCATCAACATCGCCTGCTTGCTGAGTGGAGCCCAAGATGATGGCCGGTGATTGCACCGTGCACCACCACAATGCGCGAGTCGGGGCCGGATTCAATGCGTGAAAATCAAAAGCAGACCCCTGCCAATCGTGGCGTACCCACGGAGATTGGCGGTTTGTCATGGCTCCACTCTTGCCGCTTTAACTGGCACGAGCCAAGTACGGCTTCCACTCCTCGGGAATACGAGGAACGGAATACATAATCCAGGAGAGTTCCCGAGGGGCTTGTGGCGGATGCGCCAGCTTCATCCCAGCTTCTTCTGGAGTGCGGTCACGCTTACGAAGATTGCATCCACGACATGCGGCAATGACGTTGTCCCATTCATTTTTTCCACCGCGCGAACGAGGCATCACATGATCGATGCTGTCGGCTGCTCCTCCGCAGTAACCGCAGATGTGATTATCGCGAGCAAACACAGCCCGTCGAGACATCGTGGTGCTGCGCTGATACGGAACCTTCACCATGTATCGCAAACGAATAACAACTGGCGACTGAACAGAAAAACGTTCCGAGTGAACTCGAGTGCCGTCATCGGCAACAATTTCAGCTTTGTCAAGCAGAACGAGACAAATGGCGCGGCGCGCCGAGACGACGCTGAGCGGTTCGTACGTTGCATTGAGTACGAGCGCGCTCCTCATCACTATCTCGCCCGCAACCGAGAGAAAGAAGGAGACCGTCGTGCGATGGACATCAGCGAGCCTGATTCCATTCTTTGCACCAAGCGAGATAATCGAGCACATCAATGGTGCGAACTTTTACATCCCTCGAACCGTGTTCGCCGCCATATTGGGTAACGAGGCGAAACTCGATGTAATCAGCTGGTGGAACTGGCAAAAACGGTGCCCGTCTCCACCAACCATCAGGAGACAGACGAGATAACTGGCGCAATGCAGTGCCCCACAGATGAGGTCTCACAGCAACGGCGATAATTGCCGAGGGAGTGACCAATGACTGCATACTGCCCACAGTACAAGACAATCAGCCGTGCACTCCGAAGAGAAGCGCTAGTCCCGGGGGAAATTAACGCGAGGTCGTGGGATTTTCTGCGCAAGGTCTTGCACACCAGCACGACCAATGAGACGAAGTTGGCGCTCAATCAACATCGCGAAGAACAACATGCCGATAAAGGCACCGAAAGCCACGAGGTAGTGAATCTGCAACGAGGCAACGATCCCGACGAGACATGCGACCATACCGAGCAATGACCACCAGACACGCTTAGCCGAATGGCTGTAGAGACCCTTCGACGACACTGCCGAGGCAAACTTCTCGTCAGCACTCAGTTGATGTTCGATCTCCCGAAGGATTCGTTGTTCGTCGTCAGACAATGGCACGACTTGATTGTCTCACTCTGAGCGCCCAAACACAAAGCAGGAATGAACCAATTTCTTCCCTGTTCCGAGCGACATGTCACACAGTCACTCACCATTGGCTTCTGGCCCAAAGGGATTCTCCCCCGGACGACGGGAATCAAGGGTGCTGGCGGGACCAATGAGACCAGGGCCAAACTTCTCCGCAATAGAGTCGATCGCCCGACTGGCGGGGACCCATTGCTCCTCGACATCTTCGGGGCTTTCTCCCCCATCGTCAAATAACCGTGGCGCAGCTCCCGCACTTTCACCGAGTTTTTGGGCGTGTACCCCAAGGAGACGGACGCCTTGCGAGTAATCCAGAGATGCGAGAAGTGGCTCTAATGCAGCGACCATTGATGGCCCTGTTGTGAGCGGAACAGAGGGAGTTGTTGACCGTGTCACAGATTCAAATGATGAGAACTTCACTTTCAGCATCAATGTTCCTGCAGCAATGCCGGCTTCACGGGTGCGACGAGCCACGGCATCACACAGACGCACCAAATGATGATGCAGTTCTTCGTGAGTAGTGATGTCACGCGAGAACGTTTCTTCATGCCCAATCGACTTCGCCACCCTCTCGGGCTCTACTCGGCGATCATCAATGCCATGTGCCAGTGCATAGAGATGACGCCCATGGGAATCACCGACTGCACTGACAAGAATCGGAAGGTCGATTGCTGCGAGATCGCCAATGGATCGGATACCCAATGTGTCCAATCGCTTCAACGTGGCAGGACCAACTCCCCACAAACTTTGCACGGGTAATGGATGAAGAAACTGAATCTCATCGCCGGGCAGAACTTCATACACACCAAAGCCGGGTTCGATTCCGCTGGGACGAGCTTTGGGTTTTGCAAACTCAGAAGCCATCTTTGCGATGAACTTGTTGGGGGCAATGCCCACCGTGCACGGCAGTTGGGTGTGTTCAAAAACGCGTTCACGAAGCAACGCTGCAACTTGTTGCGCATCCCCCAACAAAGAACGTGCTCCGGTGACATCAAGAAATGCTTCATCAACAGAGATCTGCTCGACCAGTGGAGTCACCGTCTCGAAGATGTCATGTAGTTGATGGCTCACTTCTAAGTAGTGGCTCATGTCGGGAGGCAAGAAAATTGCATCAGGACACAACCGACGAGCAACGGCCGACGACAAAGCCGAATACACACCGAACTGGCGAGCTTCATACGACGCCGCCGACACGACCCCTCGACCCCCGGTGCCACCCACAACAACAGGCAATCCCCGTAATTCAGGGTGACGCAATAGTTCCACCGATACGTAGAACGCGTTCATATCAATATGCAGGATTGAACGATGGTCGGTCACTTCTTCTGACGCTAGTTCAGCAACAGCAATGCCCGCCTACGATGGGCAGGTGCCTCAACAGTCAGACTCACTCTCCGCTCTCCCCTCAACGGTGGCGCGCGTCCTCGCATTCATCGCCATCCTCGTCGGCGGACTCGCCGGTGCACTGATCGGATACGCGCTCGTTGACATTCAGGCCGAAGATGCCTCTGGCTTCCTTCTCGGTATCGGCATCCTTCTTGGCTCCGTCAGCAGTGCCGGCGGCACAGCAGTTGTCGCAGTGCTTGTTCTTCGTGCATTAGGTGAATGGCGAGAGATCGCTGACAAGTAATGAGTCAACTCGGTCTTGGCAACGAACTGCGCTCTATTGCTGAACAGTTAGCGCGTGCAGCAGGCGACATGGCACTTGCGGGACGCAAGAGCGGCGATGTCACTGCCACGACGAAGTCGTCCCCCACCGATATGGTGACGCAGTACGACAAAGCAAGCGAAGACATGATCACTGCTGGTCTTCGAGAGTTGCGCCCTGACGACGGCATTGTGGGTGAAGAAGGCGCAAGCCGCGATGGCACCTCTGGCATCACGTGGCACATCGACCCCATTGATGGCACCTCAAACTTTTACTTCGATATTCCGATGTGGGCAGTTTCTATTGGTGCTGTCGATAAGCACGGCCCCATCGCAGGTGCGGTGTATGCCCCAGCTCTCGGAGACATGTTCACCGCAGCACGTGGCGAAGGTGCCACATTGAACGGAAACCGTATTTCAGTGAGAGAGAACACAGTTCTCAGTGATGCACTCGTGTGTACTGGCTTTAGCTACCACGTCAATCAACGAGAAGTGCATGCCCGGCGCGTTGCAACCATGGTGGGCCAGATTCGTGACATTCGACGTTTTGGTGCAGCTGCTCTCGATTTGTGCTTTGTTGCATGCGGTCGACTCGATGCTTACTTCGAAGAGCACCTCAATTCATGGGACTTGATTGCTGGACAAGTCATTGCAACTGAAGCAGGCGCCATCGTCACCAATTTCTCAGGCGACACCGTGACACCGCAACAAGTGCTTGCAACTCAGCCCGGTGTGCAGAAAGCTCTTATCCGACTCATCGCAGATTCCACAAAGGCATAACAATGGGTGTTGTACTTGCATTAGACGCTGGCACAACGGGTGTTCGTACTCGTGCAGTCTTCGATGACGGACGTCAATCGTTTTCTGCTTATCGAGAGTTTCCGCAGTATTTTCCTCAGCCAGGCTGGGTGGAACACGATGCCAACGAGATTTGGGATGCGATTGCAGCCACTCTTGCTGAGGTTGTTGCTCAACTGAATGAGCCCATTGCAGCGATTGGCATCACCAACCAACGCGAAACGATTCTCGCGTGGGACCAGCGCACGGGAGAACCGTGTTCGCGCGCCATCGTGTGGCAAGACCGTCGCACTGCCGCACGGTGTGAAGAACTTGCTCCACATCTCAGCACTGTTCGCCGCATCACTGGATTAGTTCTTGATCCGTACTTCTCGGGCACAAAAGCTGCATGGATTGCCGCTCATCATGATCTTCCGCCAGCACCTCATCTTCGTATCGGCACGATTGATACATGGCTTGTGTGGAAGTTGACGAACGGCGCATCCTTCGTCACCGACCCGAGTAATGCCAGTCGCACCATGTTGTTCGACATCACCACCATGCAGTGGAGCGACGAAATGTGCGCACTCATTGGTGTGCCACGTGAGGCACTCCCCGAGGTGCAACCATCAAGCAGTCGTTATGGCGTCACAACAAATGTTCCTGGTGTTCCGAGCGGAATTCCCATCTCCGGCATTGCAGGCGATCAACAAAGTGCTCTCTTCGGACAGATGTGCACACAACCCGGCATGGCAAAGAACACGTATGGGACCGGGAGTTTTGTTCTGCTCAATGTCGGCACAACATGCCCCACACCAACAGATGGAATGTTGACCACAGTTGCGTGGGATCTTGGCGATGGTGCACCGGTGTACGCGTTGGAAGGTGCCATCTTCGTCACGGGAGCTGCAGTGCAGTGGCTACGCGATGGACTCGGCATCATTCGCAATGCATCTGAGGTGGGCGAACTCGCTGCAACGGTTCCTGATTCTGGTGGCGTCTACGTTGTTCCAGCATTCACTGGACTTGGTAGCCCATGGTGGGACCCATATGCGCGAGGAACAATTGTGGGCATCACCCGCGGAACAACAAAGGCTCACATTGCTCGCGCAGTCATTGACGCAATGGTCTTTCAGACTCGTGACGCGATTGATGCGATGACAGTTGCTGGTGGCGTCACGCTGAATGAACTGCGTGTTGACGGCGGAGCAGCAGTGATGGACGCCATGCTGCAACGACAAGCAAATGAGTTGCGCGTTCCCGTGTTGCGCCCGACCGACCACGAAACAACAGCATTAGGCGCCGCGTACTTGGCAGGACTCGCAGAAGGTGTGTGGTCAAGCATCGACGAAGTGTCGCAAATGTGGCAACTGGATCAACGTTTCGAACCTGCAGAGGAAAGTGGCAATCACGCCACGTGGCTCCGTGCCGTTGAGCGGTCTCGACATTGGGCTCAGGACACTCCTGAATAGTTCACAGCTGGCATATGTGCCACTGACAAATAGAGCCAGTTAACCGACTACTTCTCCGACGAGCAGTGCTGCACCAATGGCGCCCGCTTTTTCTCCGAGCGAAGCAGGAACAAGACGCGGATGTGGTCGCATCGCAGACGAATAGAGCGATTGCGAGAACTTTTCTTCCAGCACATCAATTCGTGTGGCAAAAGATTCGATGACTCCTCCACCAATCACAATCACTTCGGGATCACAAATATTCGTGAGGCTCGCAAGACCTTCAGCAATCCACGATGCAAACGTGTTCACCACTGCCGTGGCCTCGGCATCACCTGCGTGAAACTTCTCGAACACTTCTTTGCCATCGACGCCACCACTCAGCATCTTGAGCGCGGACCCTGATGCATACCGCTCCCAGCAACCGCGTCGACCACACGGACATTCAACACCGTCACGTTCAATCACCATGTGGCCGATTTCTCCGGCGAAACCATTTGCACCGCGCTGCAACTGACCACCCATCACAATGCCGCCACCGATGCCTGTACCGAGAGTGACCATGACTGCATCACGGGCACCCATCGCGGCTCCTGATTTCCATTCACCAAAGGCAGCAACCGTTGCATCGTTTTCAACATGCACTGCGATACCTAATCGCTCGCGCAACTCGGGCCCGACCGCGATGTTGTGTGCGCCTTTCATGTTCGGTGACGCTTTGATCACACCATCTGCTGTGATGAGACCCGGCACACCAACGCCAAGAGTTGTTTCGCCTTCAAGTTCACGAAACATCTTTTCCAGAAGGTCAATGAGTTCTGATGCGTGAGGCGTGGGATACCGCACCTCATGAAGAACCTGGCCGAATGAATCAACGATGACGCCGAGACACTTTGTGCCGCCGACATCAATGCCTACGTGTTTCACGATTCGGCGCGGGCCTTCAGTTCCTTCACTGCTTCGATCAAGATGCGAGCCTCGGCACGACGCTTGACGAAACCTGGCAACGGCACCACGAGATCAAGTTCCAATTCATAAAACACTTGTGTTCCGCCATCAATTTCAACGAAGGAGTACGCACCATTCAACGCACGCATAATGTCGCCTTCGACGAGATGCCACGACAAGCGTGATGGCGCTTCTGAGTAGTCATATTCCAAGGTGTAATGAGTGCTGCGACCAAGAGCTGAAGCTCGGTACTCCACGCGTGATGGACGACCTTGATCATCACGTTCACGAACAGTGGCTTCTTTGACGTCCTTGGCCCAATCGGGATAGCTCTCGAAATCAAGAACAATCTGAGTGCACTTTTCAAGAGGTGCATCAATGAGCGTGGTCTGAGCGGCGCGATCAGTCATGGTCTTCATCTTGCCCGTTCGGAGAGGCCTCAGGCGACACCCTCTGTGAATTTGCTGCAGAACGGGGTGCAAACTGGCCATGGAACGCAGCCCAGAGTCCGTTCAGACCCAAACCCAACATCGGAACCAGAATGCCAAAAGCCAAGGTGCTTCCGCTCTTACCGTCAGTGGATGGCCGCATCCCGGCAGTCACCAAGCCAATGATCACCTGCAGCGTCAGTAAGCCATTCATCTGACGAGCGACTGACTTTGGAGCACATTTATCGATGAGGAAGTACATCGCAGCGACCGAGATGTTGTCTTCACGACTACGTTGCACTGCGCTCCAGTACCCCCACAAGAAAGCACAGACGCCGACAGAAAAGCTGGCAAGGCACACAACAACTGCAATGACTTTCCAGGGCTGTTCAAAATAGACCGCGGCGAGAACAGCGGTCACCAAGAACAATGCGGTGAATATTCCATTCACTCGAACAATTACTGCGCCCTTCACGTCACCCATCATTGCCCCACTTTCAAGACATCACCTAAACGGCGTGCAAGAACGTCGTAGTTGAATGCACTGAGGGCTCGTTCGCGGGACGCAACAACCATGGATGCTCGTAGTTCTGGTTTATCAAGGATGTCAACAATTCGTGCGGCGAGACCCGATGAATCATCGGGATTCGCCATGACGAATCCGGTGACGCCATCAAGCACTGCTTCTGCTGCTCCACCGCTGTCGCCCGCGATCTGCGGCACGCCACAGGCAGCTGCTTCCACAAACACAATCCCGAAACCTTCTTGCTCGAGACCACCCCAACGATTGCGACACATCATCGAGAACACATCGACACATCCGTAGAGCGCGGGCAAGTCGTCATGGGGCACTCGTCCGAGGAAAGTAACGGGTGCTCGCATCTCGGCTGCCAGTTTCTTCAATCTGTCTTCGTCGCGACCTGTACTTGCAATCACCAATCGCAGGTTTGGACGATGAGGTGCCAGTTGTGCCACTGCCTTAATCACAGTGTCGAAACCTTTTCTCGGCACGAGTCGACTAATCCCGAGAATGATTTCTTCGTTTTCTTTGAAACCGAAATGTTCACGCGCCGCTGTTCGTTGAGCAGAAGACAACGGAACAAATCGATCAGTGTCAACACCTGGTGGCACCACAGTGATGGGCAACGAACGAGATGCAGCATGCTCGCCTTCTCGCGCCGGATACCCACCCGCAGCAATGATGTGTTCGGCACCACGCAACACACGACCCAACACCTGCTTTGACCCCGGCAAACGACCGGGCACCGTGACCTCCGCACCGTGCAACACCACCATGTACGGCAGCTTCAGCGACGGACCCACTAGACCAAGCGGTAACGCAGGATCAAGAACAACAAAATCTGCCCCGAAATCTTTTGCCATCGCATTAATGCGCTGCACCATCCACGGATGAGGCAACAACACCGGCTCTCGCGTCCGTTCAATGCGATACGCCTGCTGTGCATCAAACTCTGCAGCACCTTCGTGCGGACTCGTGAGAACCGCGAAAGAATCAGACGGCAAACGTCGCCACCATTCCCACAGAAGAGATTGAATGCCGCCAATCTTTGGCGGGAAGTCATTGGTGACAAGAAGATGCTTCATAGGTCGCCCCGCAAGGTTGGCAGATGCGCAAGTTCTTCGCCGACCAATTCATCAGGATCATCAAAATGAAGAAGTGAATTGAGACCCAGTCGGGCCGCGGTCCACACAGCATGGGCACGCAACTCGGGACGCTCATGCGATAGATAACGACGCACAACGTCCACAACGTCGTCATCGGATGGATGAGCAATGTTGCCCAAAATGATGAGCAGGTTGCGCCTCACCCATGTCATGTCTCGACCATGCACGTACCAACCATCACAGGCTGCCTCGAGTGCGTTGTCATCAAGATGCAACCATGACACAACATCAATAAACGGAACATGATGTTCCAGCGCCGGCTGTGAACCGCCACGCTTCGTGGGCGGACACACTGTTTGGCAGTCGTCACATCCGTAGATGCGGTCAGCCAATGCCTCGCGATATGCGCGATCAAAAATGCCGGGCTTCTGCAAGAGCCACGACAAACAACGATTCGCATCAATCACGCCAGGTTCGATGATGGCGCCTGTCGGACATGCAGGCTGACAGCGCACACATGTTCCGCAACCATCTTCCACCGGCGTCGCAATGGGCAAGTCCGCTGTTGTGACAATGCAGCCAATCACCATCATGCTGCCTTTGCCGGGCACCAAGATGTTGGCGTTACGCCCAAACCAACCAAGACCAGCGAGGTACGCAATCTCGCGATCAACAATGGAGTTGTCGTCTGCAAAAACTGTTGCTCGGTGACCATCGGTTCGCAACTGCGCCGCAACCTGCGTGAGTGATGCTTTCAGATGTCCGTAATGGTCATCCCATGCATAGCGAGCAACTCGCGCCAACGGACGATTACCACTACGCATCTCGGGCTCATCAAATGCATACGAACGCATCCCCACGATGACTGTTCGTGCTTCCTCAACCAACAGAGCCGGGTTCGTGGAACGTTCCGGGCGTAGATAGGTGAACTTCATTCCGTTGACAAGACCGCGTGACTCGCGATCATGCAACTGATCTAGAGCGCGGTGCATGACGCCTGCGGGGGCAACGCCCACAACATCGAGTCCTGCCTGAAGTCCAAGCTCATGGAGTTGCGCCCAATACTGCGCCCCCGATGGGGCGTTCAAGGCAACCAGCTTTGGGTTCTTCGGGGTTCGGTTAGCCAACGGCACGATGCCGAAGCGTAGGCACCAAACCGGCCTGAGCGAGCAAACGAATTTCTCGAAGCTCTTCCAGATTGAGAATGACAGCCCCAGATTCAGGCATATCGCACAAAACGCTCATCATGCAGTCCCCACAGGCATCAGTGTCTTTCATGACGCAGGTGTCGCACGAGATCATGAGAATTGGCTGATGGGCTTCTGAGGCGGTGTGTACTGATGTGATGTCTTCCATGCCCACCACCTTCATCAAAGGGTGTGACAAGGTTGCGTGAGACAGCCCTGAGACAGAACTGATGGCAGCCCAGGCAACTACAGAATGACGGCGCCGTCGAAGTCGATCGTCAACTTCTTGGCATGACCACCTGATGGCAGTGCCGCAGCTACGGCATCGGCCATCGCTGGGTCACACATCAAAGCCACTGTGGGGCCCGACCCTGACAACCATCCGCACCATGCACCTTCATCGAGACCTGCCTGCAGTGCCGCAGCACAAGCAGGTGAGGCGGCAAGACGAATGTCTTGATGAATGCGATCTTTTGTTGCTTCACGCAGCAAGGGCACGTCACCAGTTTGCAACGCAGTCACGAACATCGCCGTATGGGCAATATTGAACACCGCATCTTCAAGCGCAATCGTGGGACCAATTTTTCCGCGCGATTCATTTGTTGACGTTGTGAAGTCAGGAACCCACATCACAAACACCGGGTTCAACGCGATGGGCACATTGACCACGTGCTCGCCACTTGCAATGACGACTCCGCCAAACAATGACGGCGCAACATTGTCGGCATGGCCTTCTAATTCAGTTCCGATGGCAAGAGCTCGCGATGTTGCACGATCCCACACGCCATTCGAGGCCTGTTGCTCAGCAGCGATGATTCCGGCGACGCGCACTGCCCCACTAAAGCCCATTCCTCGGCCCATCGGAATCGTGTTCTTGACCCACACCGTGCCTGTGCCGCCAGCACGAACAAATGCAACCTGTGCCGGATGCGTGTCTTCACACTCGTGCACACCATCGGGCGCAACATCAGTGCCCACAATGCCCACTTCACAATGCAACGACAAAGCAAGACCCATCACGTCGAAACCAGGTCCGAGATTTGCTGAGGTTGCAGGCACACGAACGGTCATGGCTGTGTCTCCATTCGAGTGGCTTCGCGATGAGTAATTGCAATCACGTTTTCGAGAACTGCAACTGCTGCACCCGAATCAATAGAGGCACGCGCACGCTCAATACCGTCCGACACGTCTCCGGCAATGCCTGCGACATAGAGCGCGCATCCTGCATTGAACGTCACGATGTCGCGCACGGGGCCAGGCTTTCCTGCGAATGTGTCACGCAGAATTGCCAGGTTGTCTTCTGGCTCTCCACCACGAATGTCATCAAGTGTTGAGACTGCGATTCCGAAATCTTTTGCGTTCACTTCGAACGTATGCACCTGGCCATCGTGAAGTTCGAACACAGTGTTGGGACCACTCACTGCCAACTCATCAAGGCCGCCGTGACCATGCACCACCCATGCACTGGTGACACCGCGTGATGCAAGTGCATCCGCCATGCGATCCATCATGTTGGGCATTGCAACACCCACCAACATGTTCGAGATAGGTGCAGGGTTTGCCATCGGCCCAAGAAGATTGAACGCAGTCGGAACACCAATCTCACGACGCGACGGAGCCGTGTATCGAAATGCCGGATGAAAACGTGCAGCGAGACAAAAACCAAAGTCGGCTTCTTCAACACTGGCTTGCACGCCTGCGGGGTCTAGTTCAATCACAACACCTGCAGCCTCGAGCAAGTCGGCAGCTCCGCACTTTGAAGACGCCGCGCGATTGCCGTGCTTGCACACAGGCGCTCCGGCTCCGGCAACAACAAGCGCCGACATCGTTGACACATTCACCGAGTTGCTCTTGTCGCCACCGGTACCAACAATGTCAATTGTTCGAGTAGCCAACGACGGTTCAAGATGAACACGCCCACCAGCTGCGCGAACAGCGCGCAACATTCCTTCGAGTTCTTCCGTTGTTTCGCCCTTGGCGCGGAGGGCAACAATAAATGCCGTCATCTGAGAAGGCGTTGCGACACCGTTCAGAATTTCCGTGATCGCAGACTCCGCTAATTCAGCGCCGAGGTCTCGACGTTCGAGGAGTTGCGCCAAAATAGTCGGCCAACCAACGAACGCCTGAGTGAGTGCCATGTCTTTAAGTATCCCTGCCCGCAGACAGAAAAAGCGAATGATTAGGCAGTGCGACGGCGCTGACGGATGATTCGACGGCGCTCTTTCTCGGTCAACCCGCCCCAGACACCATCGCGTTCACGAACGGCCAAGGCATGTTCAAGGCAGGACAAGCGCACAGCACACTCCGCACAGATGGATTTCGCTTCGCCAGCGTTTTCTTCCGAATCTGGAAAAAACACAGCAGGGTCTAGCCCATTGCATGCGCCACGATTTCTCCATGTGATTTCTGTAATTGACACCGGAACCCCCTTCGATGTCGGAGCAACTGCCCCACGGGCGCATCGTATGTGTCGGGCGTCACATCAATCAAATCAGAGGTAAACCCCTTACGGGTGCGGGTTTATGCAGTTGGCTCTTCGGCGATGCCATACGCACGAGCCACCACCTGCAGTGGGTGCTGTGGAATCTGACCTGCCTGTTCCACGATTGCGGTGTTCGCCAAGTGGCAGTCACCGACAACGAGATCGTTGCCAGCGTCCGTGATCTTGGCTGCCAACTTCTGGGCAATCGGAATCGACAACTCTTCGTTGCCGGCCTTGAAACCCCACATCCCGTCAATGCCAGAACACTGGTCAATCTCTGTGATCTGTGCACCAGTCATCTTCATCAGATCTTGACTGCACGACCCAATGTTCTGTGCCTTTATATGACACGGCACGTGATACGAAATCGAGTCTGCGATGTCACCCGTGAAATCTGTGTCGAGTTCGGTTCCTTCTGCCTTGTGCAGATTGATGAGATATTCCGAAGCGTCAAACGTATGGGCAGCCACCAAATCAGCATCGGGCCCGCCGACATACACGACGTAGTCCTTTTTAATGATGTAGCCACACGTTGGCTGAGGCACCACGATGTCATCGCCACGACGCACTGCATCGGCCAACACCTTGACTTGCTGTGCAGCAACTTTGGTGAACGCGTCCACGTCGCCACTATGTAAGTACGGCGCGCCACAACACCTCGCCCCCTCTACTAATGAACATTCAATGTTGTTGCGCTCATACACCTTGACGAGATCGTGACCAATGCTTGGCTGCTGATATTCGACAATGCACGTGGGAAACACAGCAACACTGCCCTGCTTCTGCACCATCTCTGGCCGATCGCGTCTCTTGAACCATGTACTGAAACGTTCTTTGGCATACGGCGGAAGAAGACGTACCGACGACACACCAGAGGTCTTCTCCACGACTGTGCGCACGATGGATTCCGGCTTCGCATTCACAAGCCGATGAGAAACAGCCGGTATTGACGTTGCGAGTTTTCCGACCAAGTCGGCATGACCTAACACCGCTGTCGTAATTCTCTTGCGAAGAGACACCTGATCGTTTGCCAATCGCATTGCCGAGTGACGCAACATCAGTCGTGGAAAATCAAGTGCTCGTTCATGCACCTCAGGGGTAAACGGGCAGTTAATGGAACAGAGATTGCACTGGTAGCAAGCATCGCCGACACGATCTTGCTGTTCAGGAGTGAGGCGACCAGCATCACGATCATCGTGTCGATCGACGAAGCTGAACAATGTCGGAAACGACGGGCACAGGGACACACATTGACGACAGTCCTGACAGATGTCGTAGGCGCGAGTGAGTTCGTCACGAACATCTGCCTCATCGAGATACTTCGGATGTTTGGGGTCGTACGTAATAGTCATTGTTTTCTTCCGCGCAAGCAGACCGCTGAGCCTAAGGAGATAAGGGACTCCTCATCTGAAAGTACTGCCGAATAGACAATTCATCTGTGACCCTCTCTTCGAATTAAGTCACCCGACTTACTAAGCGAGATGCCAACCATCTAGGCTCAACAGCGATGTCACAGCACCCAGAATTCGATCGCCTTTCCTCGCTCCAACGACTCGAATCTGAAGAGTTCGATGTTGTCGTTATTGGTGGCGGAATCACCGGTGCCGGAGTTGCTCTCGACGCCGCTTCACGTGGCCTACGTGTCGCACTTCTTGAACGCGATGACTTTGCATCTGGCACATCATCAAAATCTTCCAAACTGATTCACGGCGGTCTTCGGTACCTCCAACAAGGCGATGTGCGTTTGGTCTACGAAGCACTGCGCGAGCGTAAGCGTTTGTGTCGCAATGCACCGCACCTTGTTCATGTTCTTCCTTTTATGATTCCCATCCTCACCAAAAACGGTGTTGTCTCGAAGAAGATTGCACGCGCACTCGGTTCTGCAATGTGGATGTATGACCTCACCGGCGGATGGCGCATTGGTCGCATTCACCGTCGTTTGTCTGCAAAGAAGGCATTCACACATTTGCCCACGATGGAAGAGCGCAAGCTGGCATCGGCATATCTCTATTACGACGCAGAAGCCGATGATGCTCGCTTGTGCCTCACTGTTCTTCGTACTGCTGCCGACAAAGGCGCAGCCATCGCGAATCGCTGCACTGTCAATGGAATCGATACGCAAAGCCGTACCTCTCATACAGTGCGCGTCACCGACAACTTGTCAGGCTCCACTTTCAACGTGAATGCGAAAGTCGTGATCAGTGCAACAGGCGTATGGGCTGACGACGTGCGTGCACTCGACGAAAAGACTCACCCCGACACCATTCGCCCTGCAAAGGGTGTTCACCTCACTGTCCCTTGGGACAAGGTGCGCAACGACATTGCTGTCGTCATCCCCGTTCCGAAAGACCGTCGCAGCCTCTTCGTCGTGCCCTGGATCTCAAATGGTGACGGCACCTATCAGTTCACCTACATCGGCACCACTGACACTGATTACAAGGGCCCTGTCAATGATCCGCAATGCACAAAGGACGACATTGAGTACGTCCTTGATGCACTCAATGCGAGCATCACGACTGGCGTGACCGTTGATGACGTCACTGGCGTGTGGAGCGGATTGCGACCTCTCGTGAAAATGGATGACTCTGCTGCAAAGGCAGGTCGTACTGCTGACCTCAGCCGGCGACACAAGGTGTTTGCAAGCGACAACGGCGTCATCACCGTGACCGGCGGCAAGCTCACGACCTATCGCGAGATGGCTGAAGACGCCGTTGACGAAGCCTGCACGTTGTTGAATGTCAAAGCCCATTCAAAGACCAAGGCCCTTCAACTTCGCGGCGCGAGTGGCAAGCGTGCTTCTTCGACGCAACTTGACCGTCACCTTGATGGTCGCTTTGGTTCCGATGCTGCAGCCATCAAGGCACTCATTGCCGGCGATGCATCACTCGGCGAACCACTTGTCCCTGGTCTTCCCTATTTCAAGGCTGAAGCTGTCTATGCAGTCACGCATGAAATGGCAACAACACTGGACGACGTGCTCACACGACGCACGCGTTCTCGCTTGCTTGATCGCAAAGCATGTGCCCGTGCAGCCGGCGATGTCGCCAACCTCATGGCACCACTCTTGCAGTGGGATGCCGCAACACGCGATCGCAGCCTTGCTCAGTTCATGGACGAATGCGCCCGTGAAGATGCTGCAGCACTCGTTACAGAGGCCGAATTCATCGCTTCTTCTACTCCCGGAACGGAACACCAGTGAGCCTTCACACTTTCAACACCGCCATTACTGACCCAATTGAGTTCGGTGGCGACCCAGCTGTCGCAACATCTCGACTCACCGGTCCGGCAACAGTGATCACCGCAGACAACGCACGCGACATTGCTGGTATTTGCGAAACAATCGACGATGCAGCCGACCGCGCGAATCATGGTCGCGATTGGTGGCCATTGTCATTGTCGTGGTCACTACAGAATCAAGTGCCACGTATTCCTGGTCTTGTGTGCAAGCCACGCACGACCGAAGAAGTCTCAAAGCTTCTCGCCTACTGCAACACACACGGCATCGCTGTCACAGCATCAGGTGGTCGTAGCGGTGTGTGCGGCGCAGCGATTCCACTTCGCGAAGGTGTCGCACTCGACATGACCAACATGCAAAGCGTTGAATCTGTCGACGAAGTCTCCGGCATCATCGAAGTTCTTGCAGGAACCTTTGGTCCTGACATGGAAGACGCCGCTCGCACACATGGCCTCACTGTTGGCCACTTCCCGCAGTCTTTTGCACTTGCCACTGTGGGTGGCTGGGTTGCGTGTCGCGGCGCCGGTCAGTACTCCACTCGCTACGGAAAAATTGAAGACATGGTGCATGCACTCGAAGCAGTGCTTGCCGACGGAACAATTATTCGCACCGGCGGTGCACCAGCCGGCGCAGTCGGACCCGACTTGTCGCAACTGCTCCTCGGCAGTGAAGGAACTCTTGCTGTCATCACGCGTGTCTGGCTTCGTGCTCATCCACTTCCTGAAGTGGAACGTCGCGGCGCATACGTGTTCGACACCTTGAGCGATGGTTTCGAAGCATGCCGTCGCATCATTCGCAATGGCGCAACACCAGCAGTACTTCGTTTGTACGACGGTGCAGAGAGCAAGCGCTCACATGGCGGCAACGGCACCAACGCAACTCTTC